>Ga0307293_10000012_pt1 | contig 43872 bp, 37 predicted proteins | sample ER_DNA_150_FD_194488 | JGI IMG/M metagenome (GOLD analysis project Ga0307293, IMG submission 194488) | Bulk soil microbial communities from the East River watershed near Crested Butte, Colorado, United States - ER_DNA_150 | ecosystem: Environmental > Terrestrial > Soil > Floodplain | place...
GCGGTCATGCTCGAAGTACCGCGCCAGCAGCGCCCGCAGTGCCTCGGGATCCATCGACTCGCCCAGTGCGGTCGAGCCGGTTACGTCGCAGAACAGCACCGTCACCGTCTTCCGCTGCTCGCGCGTGGGCGCCGCAGACACGAGCGGCGCCGCGCAGTAGGGGCAGAAGCGGAACTCGCCCTTACTTTCACGACCACAGTTCGCGCAGATCGCCTCGATAGCCGAGGCTAGACCATTCGCGGCCGATCCGGAAGCCACGGCGAGCGCGGCGCCTTGCGCCCCGGAGCAGGCTATCCGGTACATCTCGGCGCTCCGCTTCGAGATCCAGTGGGGCTTCGAAAGCCCACGAGCACCGACGGCGATGGCTACCGGTCCACTCCCGAGACCGTTCCGATGGACAGCATCGCTATGGACGTCTCCCCCTTGGACCACCTCCGCAGTTCAAGCCGAATCCCCCATGGAGGAGCGGGATGCCGGTGTCGTTCGGCTCCAGACGCCCATCCGCTCAAGTCCGCTGGAAACCGCTCTGCGCGGCAGTCGACTGGCGCCGAGATACCAGAGCGACGAAGTCCCTCACCGCGCTTGACACGCGTTTTCGGCAGGTAGAGACTCGTGTCACAAGGGGTAGAGGAGTAGGTCAGACGTCGGGAGTGTTTCCTGGGTTTGTTGATGGACGCAAGCAGTGGATTGGTCGCCTGGGTCAAGTGAGCGCGACCTCTGCTGGCGGCGGCCCGGCTAATCCCGTTTTGGGGTCAGACGCGCGAGAAGTCGCGAATTTCGATGGGGGTGCTCTCTCTGTTCGCTGACGACTAGAGCAACCTCGCCCGGAGGCAGTCGAGCGCACCATGCCGCCGGGAAAACCGGCCTCTTGTTCCGCTTGCGGAGGAGCCGCGGCCCTCGTTCGGAGGCGGATGACCCGCCTTCGCAAGCAAGGAGGTCGCAAGATGAAACGGCTCCTCGTCATTGGGATCGCGGCTGCCGTTGCCATGGTCGGCGCGGGTCCGGCTTCCGCGCGTACTGAGCGCCAGCAGGACCGTGCGATCACCGCCCTGACCACCAAATTGAACTGTCTGGTGCGGTACCCGGTCGCGCAGTTTCCGGACTACGCCTGGTTCGGCCTGCCTGGCGCCCCTTTCCCATTCCCGCCGCCGGCCAACCCGATACCCGACTTCACGAACTTCGACCTGAACAACCCGGCTACCTATCCATTCGCGCCGACTGGAATGGCCTTGAATAACTGGGGGCCGACAACGGGCCTTGACTTCGTGTTCGGCATCACCCCGGATGCCTGGCTGCTCGGTCTCAAGCCGACAGCCTCCTGCCGCAGGAAGTTCGCGAGGGCGACGAACCCGAATCCGAGAGCAGTGCTGCGTGACGCAGGACTGCGCACGTTGATCCATTAGCTGAATCGCTTCGGGAGGGCCGCTTGGCGGCGGCCCTCCCTCTAGCCTCGCCGAAGAACCAATCATCCGGCCAGTGGTTCCGGGCCAAGCCCGTGAGTTAGCGTTCCACTGCGACGAGGAGCCCGCCGCAGGGCCCCGCCGCAAAGCAGCCGTTCGGGAAGTCCTGGCGACTGCGAGGGCGGGCGGGCACTCCCGGCGACCAATCGGGAAGGCCCGCCTTGCCTCTCCGCTCACGGCCGAGACCCACGTCCCGCGGCCTGGTGCCCCCCAAAAGGTTAGGGACCCCTCCTCCGAGGAGTTTCGGGGCCCTGGCCTTCCGACTGCCGGGCGTGAGGCTTAGGTTCTTGTCTTAGGTTCTTCTAACTAAGCGTGTGGCCACAAGAGTCCGCACGTTGCGGCCAAGGAAGACTGGGGGACGTTGTTGGGCTCCACGAGGGCGCCAGCGCTCTGCTACTCCGGCGACCGGCGCGATCGCCGGTTATCCGAACAGCCGATCCTGCACTCCGGTGAAGGGTTGGCTTCCAGCCGCCCGCGATCCTGCCAGCGTCTCAGCTTGCCACCTCGGCGTCGTTCGGGCGGCCTGCCGACGGAAGCAGAAACGGGGGCAACGTGAAGCAGAGCATGAACAACGGGCGCACGAACGGGAGTCGAAACCGCAACGGCAGGCCGAGCCATCCGAGCCGGAACACCCACAAGGCGGTCATCCTGGCCGGAGGGCGTGGCACGCGGCTTGCCCCGTACACCTCCATCCTGCCCAAGCCCCTCATGCCCGTCGGCGATCGGGCGATCCTCGAGATCGTCGTCGACCAACTCGTGCGGCATGAGTTCCACGACATCGCCCTTTCCGTGGGCTATCTCTCCCACCTCATCCGTGCGGTCTTTGATCACCGAGCGCACACCGAGGCCCTGATCACCTACGTGCAGGAAGAGAAGGCCCTCGGCACGGCGGGGCCGCTTCGCTTGATCCAGGGGCTCGACGAGACGTTCCTCGCGATGAACGGGGACGTTCTGACGACCCTCGATTACCGCGCCCTCGTCCGCCACCACCATGAGAGCGGCAACCTCCTAACGATCGCGACCCACGAGCGCAGGGTGAAGATCGACTACGGCGTCCTATACCTCGACGGCGTGGCGTCGCGCAGCGGCAGGGTGCAAGCGTACGAGGAGAAGCCAGAGATCACCTCGCTCGTCAGCATGGGCGTCTACGTGGTCGAGCCCGAGGCGCTCGTTCACATCCCAGATGACACGTACTTCGACATCCCGGACCTGGTTCAGTGCCTTCTCGCCGCGGGGAGTCCCGTCGGGGCGTTCACCTACGACGGGCTGTGGTTCGACATCGGTCGCAAAGACGACTACGAACTCGCTGTGGCGACATGGGAGCGCGACGGGAGCGAAATGAGCCCGGTCCGGGATCATGAAGCGCTCGTTTAGCCGAGATGACGGCCCGGGGCGACTTCGACCTCGGCGCTTCGTGAGCCGAACGGAGCACCTATCCGGCCGAGATCATGTGCTCGGCAACCCCGACGATCTCCCGCGCGAGCGCCAGGCTCGAGGTCGCCCCGGGCGAGGGTGCGTTTCGAACGTGGATCACGTTCTCGGCGTGATCGAACCAGAAGTCGTCGAGGAGGACTCCGTCTTCCGAGAGTGCCTGCGCGCGAACGCCGGCGCGCGGCTCGAGGAGATCAGCAGTTCGGACAGCCGGCACGAGCCGCTGCAGCGCGCGTGCGAAAGCCCGCTTCGAGAGGTCTCCGCGTATTTCCGACAGGCCGACCCGCCAGTATTTGAGAGCAAGCGCGCGGAAGCCGGGATAGGAGAGCGTCTCCCAGAGTTCTCGAGGGTTCAGGTCACGCGCGCGGTAGCCCTCTCGGGCGAGCGCGAGGACGGCGTTGGGCCCGGCCCAAACCTCCCCCGTGATGCGCTTCGTGAGGTGCACGCCGAGAAACGGGAAAGCAGGGTCCGGCACTGGGTAGACGAGACCACGCACCAGGCCCCGTGCACTCGGACGCAGCGAGTAATACCTGCCTCGGAAGGGCACGATCTTGGGCGTTGGCGGCGCGCCGGTCAACCTTGCCAGATGGTCGGAGTAGAGTCCCCCACAGGTGATGGCGGTGCTGGCGTTGAACCGACGCGTCGGCGTCCTGAGCTCAACGCCCCGTTCACTCGCCTCGATCCCGACGACTGCCGCGCTCGTACAGATCGAACCCCCCATGTCGGCCAAGTCCTGGGCGAACGCCTGCGCGACCAGGCTGAAGTCGACGATCCCGGTGGCCGGCGAGTGGACGGCGCGCAGGCCGGCCGCGTTCGGCTCGAGCTCCGCGAGCTCAGCGGCGTCGACGATTTTGACCCCCGGGACTCCGTTCGCGCTCGCCCGCCGGTGCAGCTCTTCGAGGCGAGGCAGCTCGGTTTCGTCCGTCGCGACGACGAGCTTGCCACATCGTTCGTACGGGATGTTCTTCTCGTCGCAGTAGGCATAGATCTCGCGGCTGCCCTCCACGCAAAGCCGCGCCTTGAGCGACCCGGGCGCGTAGTAGATCCCTGCATGGATGACGCCGCTGTTGTGCCCGGTCTGGTGAAACCCGATCTGCTCCTCCTTCTCGAGCACGAGCACGCGCAGGCCCGGGTGCCGGAGCAGCGACTCTCGAGCCACGGCGAGGCCGAGGATGCCCGCTCCGACGACAACGAGATCGGCGAAGTGTCCATGTGCAGGAGTAGGGCTCACCCGCCCCGAGGCCTCGGTTGCGGCGACCAGTGCGCTAGCCCGAGGCTCTCAAGGCTGATCTCTCCGCCTCGTGCCCGTCGGAGCCGGTCTTTCTGACCCACGTGGCCGAACACGTCCTGGTAACCGGAGGGGCCGGATACGTCGGGTCGATCGTCGTCGACGAGCTGCTCGAGCACGGCTATCGCGTTCGTGTGCTCGACGCTCTGCTGCACGGGAGCGTGCCGTCGCTGCTGCAATCGTGGGGGAACCCTAGGTTCGAATTCATCAAGGGTGACGTCCGCGACGCCAAGACCCGCAAGCGGGCTCTGGAGGGTATCTCGGCGGTCGTGCATCTCGCCGCCATCGTCGGTGATCCCGCCTGCGCGCGCCAGCCCGAACTCGCACGCGAGGTCAACTTGGGCGCCACGAAGGCGCTGCTCCGAGACGCGGAGCGGGTTGGCGTCGAGCGCTTCGTGTTCGCCTCGACCTGCAGCAACTACGGGAGGATAGGCAACGGCGATCTCGCCAAAGAGGACGTCGAGCTCATGCCCGTTTCGCTCTACGCGGAGACGAAGGTCGGAGCTGAACGCGAGGTGCTGAACCGGCGCGGGCTCGCAGCAACCTGTCTCCGTTTCGCGACTGTTTACGGAACTTCACCACGAATGCGCTTCGACCTGACGGTTAACGAATTCACTCGCGACCTCGCAATTCAGTCGGAGCTCGTCATTTTCGGCGAGCAGTTCTGGCGGCCATACGTTCACGTCCGGGATGCCGCCTCCGCAATCGCCCGGGTCCTTGAGTCGCCCACCGCGGTGGTCGCGGGCGAAGTCTTCAATGTCGGCGATACGCGCGAGAACTACCGTAAGCTCGATCTGGTCGAGATTCTCCGCGAGCGGTTCCCGAAGGGAAGGGTCGACTTCGTTCACCGAGACGAGGATCCTCGCGACTACCGCGTCAGCTTCGAGAAGTTTGCTGAGCGCGTCGGGTTCAAGGCCGAGCGGTCGGTCGAAAAGGGGATCGACGAGGTGCTGGCGCTTGTCCGCAGCGGGCTCCTCGACGACCCGTACGACGCCGTCTACCGCAACTAAAGCGGTCGCAAGTGCCAGTGGGGATGGCGACGATGTCTGAGGCGAGTTCTTCTCGTGTGCCACTGCGAACCGAAGAGGTCTCGCTCGTCGCGCCGAGGAACCCGGCGCTCCCCCGCAACGCGTTTACCGTCGATGTCGAGGACTGGTACCAGTCATGCCTCGACTACGACGCACCTATCACCGAGCGCGTCGTGCGCAACGTCGACCGGATCCTCGACGTCCTCGACGACGGCGGCATCAAAGGCACCTTCTTCGTCCAGGGCAAGGTGGCCGAGACATTCCCGGATCTCGTCGGCTCCCTCGTCGCCGGGGGGCACGAGGTTCAATCACACGGGTATAGCCACCGGCCGCTGTTCGCGATGAACCACCGGGAGCTACGAGACGAGCTCGAGCGCGCCAAGAAGACCGTGGAGGACGCGGCCGGAACCGCCGTGACGGCGTTCCGCGCACAGGACTTCTCGATTCTGGCAGGTAACTTATGGGCCCTCGAGACGCTTGTCGATGTCGGCTTCGAGATCGACTCGTCCATCTTTCCGATGCGCTCGCGCAACTACGGAATTCCCGGTTGGCGGCTCGAACCGCACTACGTCGTCATGGACTGCGATCGGCGCATTCTCGAGGTGCCCGTGGCGATCTGGTCAATCGGCCGGATCCGCGTGCCGGTGGCCGGGGGCGGGTACTTGCGGGTGCTCCCCCGTCATGTGATCGAGACCGGGTTCCAGTCGATCGGGGCGAACGACCGGCCGGCCATCCTCTACTGCCATCCGTACGAGTTCAACGACGGCGAGCTCGCCGAGTATGGGGACGTGCCGAGAAGGCTCCGCTACTCGCAGGGAATCGGCCGCGGCTCGTTCCCGTCTAAGGTGCAAGGGCTCCTTCGGAGGTTCGCGTTCGGACGGTTCACAGACGTCCTCGTAGCGTGGGGGCTCCGATGAACATCGTCTTCCTGACGACCGACGACCCCATCTACCTTCCGTCGCTCTTCGAACGCGTCCTCGCAGCGCACAGCGATTCCTCGACGGTTTTCGTCGTACCACCGCTGTATAAGAACCAGACGGCGCTTCAAGCCGCCTGGCGCTACTTCCGAACCTTCGGATTCCGGGCCACCTGGTCGCTCACTACCAGGACGCTTGGCGCCAAGGTGCGGAGACGGTCGATTGCGACAGTGTGCGCGCAGCACGATGTCCCATGCGAGCCGATTCGTGACGTTAACGACTCCGCTTTCCTCGATCGGCTGCGGGCGATGGGAACCGAGCTGATCGTTTCGATCAGCTGCCCGCAGATCTTCGCGAGGCCTTTGATCGACCTGCCTGCGCGCGGGTGTCTCAACGTGCACGGTGCGCTTCTCCCCGAGTACCGCGGGATGATGCCGAGCTTCTGGATGCTCGCGAACGACGAGAAGCAGGCGGGCGTCTCCATCTTCTTCGTCAACGAAGACATCGACGCCGGCGAGCTCTGTGGGCAGCGGACTTTCGAGATTCGTCCTGGTGAGACGCTCGACGAGTTCCTGGGCCGATCGAAGGCGATCGCCGCGGAGTTGCTGCTCGACGTCCTGGAAGACATCGAGAACGCCACCGCCTCCCGGGCGCCCCTCGATCTCAGCATGGGCTCGTACTACTCGTGGCCCGACCGCGAGGCAGTCCGGCGCTTCCACGCCACCGGCCGCCGTCTCTGGTGACAAGCGGCGACCTGAAGATGCGGCGACTGCTGATCGCAGTGATGGTCTCGACGACGCTCGTCGCAGCAACGGGTTGTGCGTCGGCCAGCCACTCGGACGAGTCCCCGGCGGTGACCACGAGGGCAGCCCCAGGGTATGCCGTCCGAGGGATCTACGACCGCGACTCCTCGGCCACGGGGTTCGACGATGAGGCGCGCCTCGGCTTCAACTTCATCGACAGCGACGTTTTCGACGACTTCGACGAGCTTGCGGCGCGAGACCTCAGAGGCTTCGTTTGGCTTGGCGGCTACTCGAACGTGTCCTGCTCGTTCAGGGAGAACGACGCCTGGATCCGGAAGCACGTCTCGGCCATCGCCGACAGTCCGGGGGTGGGCGCCTACTTCATCGACGACGAGCCCGATGCGGCCAAGTGCCCAGGGGCGCCCGCCCAGATGAAGGCTCGCTCGGACCTGGTCAAGTCGATCGACCCGGGGCCGCCGACGTTTCTGGTCACGTACAAGATCGACCAGTTCGCGCTCTTCGCCCACACGGTGGACGTGCTCGGCTTGGACGTCTATCCGTGCAGCATCGAGGGCGGCTGCGACTATACGAAGATCGACGTGCAGGCGGCCGAGGCCGAACACCTCGGCGTCCGCTACTGGGGCGTCATCCAGGCGTTCGGCGACGACTGGTACAAGCTGCCGACTTCCGACGAGCTGCACCGCCAGTTCATGCACTGGCGGGCGACGAAGATGGAGGGCTACCTCGTGTTCGCCTGGCGCCACCCGGACGGCATGCGTTCGCTCTGGCTGGCGAACGACCCGGAGCTGCGACAGCAGCTTGCCGAGGAGAACGCGCGTTGAGCTTCCGACCGGCGCGGCGGATGGCCTATACTCGTGCTCCCTGGCGTACGGCTGACATGACCCTCCTGCGATCCCCCGAATGCATCGGGAAGCTGAGGCAATAGCGGGTGAGCACGCGCACATACCGGCTCGCCCTCGCTGCCTTCCTCCCTCTGATCCTTCTCCTCGGAGCGGCCCCGTCGAACGGGCGGGTCGCGGGGATGGAAGCCGTCGCGGGCCCGGAGGTCGCCGCTGCTACGGATCCGGTCGTCGTCGCCGCCGGCGACATCTGCGGCTCGGGAACCGACTGCGGGCCGACGGCGGCGCTCATCGATCAGATCGCGCCGACGCGGGTGCTGCCGCTCGGCGACAACGCCTACGAGGACGGCACGGTCGGCCAGTACAACTCGTTCTACGGCCCAAACTGGGGCCGCAGCAAGTCGATTACGAGCCCAGTGCCGGGAAACCACGACTACCACACGACCAACGGAGACGGGTACTTCAGCTACTTCGGCGCGCGAGCGCCCGCGACCTACTACTCCTACAACCTCGGCACCTGGCACCTGATCGCGCTCAACGGCGAAATCGACGTTTCGGCCGGCTCCCCGCAGGAGGCGTGGCTCAAGGCCGATCTCGCCGCTCACCCGAAAGCCTGCGTGCTTGCGTATTGGCACGAGCCGCGCTTCACGTCGGGAACGGAGCACTTCTCGAATTCCGACTTCGACCCCTTCTGGCGCGACCTCTACGCGGCCGGGGCCGACATTGTCCTCAACGGCCACGTCCACAACTACGAGCGCTTTGCGCGCCAGAACCCGAACGGGCAGGCTGACGCGAAAGGGATTCGTGAGTTCGTCGTCGGCACGGGGGGCGTCAGCCACTACACGAGCGGCTCTGCGATCGCGAACAGCCAGGTTCAGAACGACAGCACCTTCGGCGTCCTCAAGCTGACCCTCCATTCCGGCTCCTACGACTGGAGGTTCGTGCCTGTCGCGGGCGGGACGTTCACCGATTCCGGTTCGAACACGTGCTCGGGCGCGTCGCCGGCTCCGGCAGCCGGGACGTCGAGCAAGCCGGCGCCCCGGTACCGCTACATCTACAACTCGGGCTCGGACCAGGCCGGCGCCGCGGCGAACGGCTGGAACCTGCTCGACGCCGGCTCCAAGAGCACCGCCGATGCCCTGCCGGCCGGAACGAAGGGCCTCGTGTGGCTCGGCGACTACGACAACCAGACGTGTGGTTGGGAGATGTCGGACGCGGACGTCACGACCGAGGTGACGAGCGCGATCGGGGATCCAAAGGTGGCGGGCTACTTCTTCTCCGACGAGCCTGATCCCAACGCGTGCGCAAACGCCGTCGCGGATCACAAAGCGCGCTCGGGTCTCATCCACTTGCTCAACCCGAGCAAGTTCACGGTCATGGTGGCCGACATGAACTCGGAAGGCGTGAGTCTTGCCCAGATCCCGCTCTGGAAAGGAGCCGCCGACTACATCGGGCTCGACCCGTACCCCTGCCGGCCGGGCGAGGCCTGCAAGTATTCCTGGATCAGGCAGGTGATCGCAGCCGCCAACGCAGCCGGGCTTTCCTACTGGGGCGTCGCGCAGGTGTTCAACGACAGCAATTGGCGCTGGCCGACGCCGGCAGAGGAGGGCCGCATGCTCACGCAGTGGGCCCTCTCGAAGCAGCGCGGCTACATGGCCTTCGCGTGGACATGGCAAGGCAACGACCTCACGAGCCGGCCGAGACTCCTTCGCGTCCTGCGCCTGTACAACAGAGGGGCCCGGCCCAACACGGCGATCACGGCCGGACCGCGCCGCGTCAAGACGAGCCGGAAGGCGACCTTTCGCTTCGTCACGTCGATCCCGGGCTCGACGTTCCAGTGCAAGCTCGACCGGCGCCCCTGGCGCCGGTGCGCCTCACCGAAGCGCTACACGGCGCTGGCCCGCCGCTTCCACGTCTTCCGTGTCCGCGCGACGGTGTTCGGACGCGTCGACGCGACGCCCGCTCGGCGCAGCTGGACGATCAAGTAGGCCGAATGCAGGCGGCGTTCAGCCCCGCTGATCGCCAGCCTCGACGAGTCGATCCTCCCAGGCTGGGGCCGAGCGGGACCGGGAGAGCCGCCAGTAGAACCAGACAAGCGCGAGCGCGCTCGCGAGGTAGGCGACGGCCGAGGCGGACGCGGCTCCAGTTGCGCCGAACGGCGGAATGAGCAGCAGATCGAGCAACAGGGTCCCGACGAGCCCGACAGCCATCGCCCACGAGTTGAGCCCCGGGCGACCGACGCCGTAGAGGAATCCGGTGATGACTCCACCGACGCCCTCGAGGACGAGGCCGAGGAGGATGATCCGCGCCGGCAGGACGGCAGGCTCGAAGGCGGATCCATAGAAGGCCGGGATCACGAAGCCCGCCGCGATCCAGAGCGGGGCGATCAGGCCCGCGGTCAGGAGACCGGCCTTCGGTAGCAGCCGCCGCGCCCTAATAACCGCGTTCGCCGGGCCGTCCTTGGTGAAGCGCGGATAGAGGACGTAGCTGAGCGCCATCCCGACGATCTTGACGAGCTCGGCGAACTTTGACGCGATCGCGTAGATGCCGAGCACCGCCGGCCCCGCTAGGAGGCCGAGGATGACGAAGTCGAGCCGGAGGTTCAGCTGGGTGATGATCCCGCCGACCTGGGCTCGCATTCCGTAGCCTGCGATGCGTCGGGCGAGCTCGCGCGAGGGGCGGGCTGCGTTCCGGAAGAATCCTCTTCTCGTCAGTCGCGTCCAGCCCACCGTGGACGTGGCCAGGTCCGCGAGTTGCAGCCCGGCTACGATGATCGCATAGCCTCCTAGGCCCGCGAGCCAGAGCAGGCCATAAACCGGCAGGAACATGAACTCCTCCAGGAAGATCACCCGGTTCGCACCGGCGAGGTCGTCGCTCCCCTGACAGCAGGACTTGGCCGTCACCACGAGCACGCGAGTCACGACGGAGCCCGCGGCCAAGAGGACGAGCAGGAGCGAAAGGTCCGGAAAGAAGAGCGGGCCAAGCAACGGCGTGGCAGCCGCCCACAGGCCCGCCCCCGCTACGCCGCCGCCGAGCGCCATCGCGACAACGGTCAGCGGGAGCTGCCGGTCGTTACGGTGGCTGCCGGCCAGGAAGTAGGCAACCGCGCCCGGAAGGCCTGCGGAGACGACCATACCGAGCAGGCTGGGAAGGACGCGAAGAAGAGCGTAGACGCCGACCACCGCCGGCCCTCCGTCTCGAGCCACGAGCAGCGTCGCCACGAGGAGAGAGCCCAGCGATGCGATCCGCGCCGCGATATTGCCGATCAGGGCGCCGTAGCGTTCCCTGAGGGCGCCGTAGCGTTCCCTCAGGGCGCCTGGCCTGCGCGTGACTCCCTCCCCCAAAGGTAGATGGCGGCAACGAAGGCGAAGAGCACCCAGAGGTGCCGGAGGTGGAGCAGCTCGTAGACCGTGAAGGAGACGAGGCTTCCGATGACCGCAGCGAGCAGAGCGTGTGGATGGAGGACAACTGTCTCGTACCCGCGCGAAAGCGGCGTCCGGACGATCGAGATCCCTTTCGCGAGGAGAGCCGAGACGAGCAGGAGCAGACCGATGAAGCCGAGCGGACCGCGCTCGAGGAGCGCCGCGAGGTAATCGTCGTGTGCCTCTTTCACGAACGGCGCCATGTCGTGGTCGAGGCGGGTCTTGGTCGACACCGGGCCTTGGCCCAGCGGCCCTCCCGTTTCATAGAGGCGGATGCTTTCCGCAAGGAGCGTCGCTCGCTGTCCCTCGCTGGCGTCGCTCCGCCCCACCCCGTCTCGAATGAAGCCGTACCGGCTCTCGTGGGCTGCCTCCTGGATTCCTTGCAGGCTGACCTTCGCGGAGAGAAGGAATGCCGCCAACAGGACAAACGCGAGTGCCGTTACGGCGGCCACACCGCCACGCCGGCGATAGACGCCCGCCACCACGGCGACCATCGTCCCGACCGCGAGCGAGACGATTCCACTGTTCGACCCGGCCGAGAGGAGGGCTGCGATCAAGAGGGCGTAGGCCGCAATGCGCGCTCCGAAATGGCGAGGCCGCCCCGTTGCCCAGATGATCATGATCGAGACGAAGTAGTAATTCGCGGAGAAGCTGGGGTCGCCGAAAGTCAGCGCGGTTCTGCTGCCCTCACTGGTCGTCTGCCCGGTCAAGACCGAGGAGCCGACCGCGAGACCCACGAAGAGCAGGACGGCCCAGACGATCGAGCTGTAGACCCATGCGGCCAGGAGCGTCCGCAGCCGTTCGGACGACGAACAGAGATTGGCGACTGCCCAGCACCAGACGAGCAGGATGAAGTCCTGGAGAAACGCGATGATTCCCGATTCCGGGACCGGGCCCGCGAGGGCCCCGAGGGCGCCGCCCACCATGAAGAGGGCCATGGCGATCCCGTAAGGGAAGCGCAGCCGATGGCCGCTCATCCCGACCCAAAGGAGGGAAGTCGCCAGCGCCAGCGTGATGAACGCGTCGGCGGGCGCAAGGTTGGACAGGCCGTGCGGTACAAGCAGCGGCGACATCGCGATGGCTGCCGCAGTCGCCCCGACGGCGGCACGCTCCCCGGCCAACGCTCTGAACTCGCCCAAGGCGACGCGGACGGCCGTCGTGCTCGACCGGGTCGCTAACGTGTCGATCATTACGGCCGTATCCCGAAGCTCGGGTCGGCTTCTCCGGATCCGCTGGTGCGGCGCTGGTCAGCTCGCATCGGGCCCGCTCTCTCGCTCAACCGCGGTAGATGGCCGCATCGTCCGCGTAGAAGCAGGCGCCGGGAGGCGCGTCCGCACTCGCGAGGTATGCGTTGAAGTCGAGTGTCGAGCCGGGAGACGTGACCGTGTGAACGACCGTCACCTGCTGCCACGACGTCGTCAGCGTGACCTGCCCCGTCGTGGTGGCGACTAGCGTCGAGCCGACGTACTCACGGAACCGCAGCTTGAGCGGCTTGCCGGGCGTGTCCGCGCGGACCCACAGGCTCCCGGTGTATGTGCTGGACGACGTCGTGGCCACCCAGTTGGGCGAGTCGTTGAGGAGGCAGGTCCCGTTCGTCGTTCCCGCATTCGTGACCTTGGCCGCCCAACCGCCTGTGTGTCCACCGGCGACCCTGGTGAGCGTGACTCCCGTTCCCGAGCCGGAGGTGTTCCATCCAGACAGGTCGGTTTCGAAACCCGAATTACTCACGAAGCTCACACTGAGCGAGGCGGTGCTGGTCTTGCCACCGTCGTTGCCGGTCACGGTGTGCGGGCCGCCTACGTTTGCGGTGCACAGGTTCCCGAGGCACGACCCCTCCGGCGCGATCGAGAACGTGGTGAACGCGGTCACGTCCCCGGCGGAGTTGTTGAACGCGTCGAAGCCCTGAGCGGTGTAGGTCTGTGAGGCACCGGCATTGATCGTTGCTGTCGCGGGGCTGATCACGATGTGGTCCAAGCTGCCTGCGGTCACGCTCAGCGAGGCGGTGCCGCTCTTGCCGCTCCTCGTCCCCGTCACCGTGTGCGCCCCTGCCGCCGAGGCGGTGCAGGTGGCGCCGGTGCAGGACCCGTTCGGGGCGATCGAGAAGATCGTGCTCGCGGTCATGTCGCCGAGCGTGTTGTCGTACTGGTCGCGCCCCTCGGCTGTGTAGGCCTGCGAGCCGCCCGCCGTGATCGTCGCCGAAGCCGGCGAGAGCACGAGGTGATCGAAGGAACCGGCGGTCACGCTCAGCGAGGCGGTGCTGGTCTTGCCGCCGTCGTTGCCCGTCACCGTGTGCGGCCCGGCTGCGGTCGCAGTACAGGTCGCCCCTGTGCAGGACCCGTTCGGGGAGATCGAGAAGCTGGTGCTCGCGGTCACGTCACCGAGCGAGTTGTTCGAGGCGTCGAAGCCCTCGGCGGTGTAGGCCTGCGAGCCGCCCGCCGTGATCGTGGCGCTCGAAGGGCTGATCACGATGTGGTCGAGCACGGCGCCGGCATTCACCTGCAGCGAGGCGGTGCCGGTCTTGCCGCTCTTCGTACCTGTCACCGTGTGCGCCCCTGCCGCCGAGGCGGTGCAGGTGGCGCCGGTGCAGGACCCGTTCGGCGCGATCGTAAAGGTCGTCGACGCGGTCGCGTCGCCGAGCGAGTTGCCGAACGCGTCGAAGCCCTCGGCCGTGTAAGCCTGTGAGCCGCCCGCGCTGATCGTCGCCGAAGCGGGTGAGAGCACGAGGTGATCGAGCGCGGCGGCGGTCACGCTCAGCGAGGCGGTGCTCGTCTTGCCGCCGTCGTTGCCCGTCACCGTGTGCGACCCGGCTGCGGTCGCAGTACAGGTCGCCCCTGTGCAGGATCCGTTCGGGGCGATCGAGAAGGTCGTCGACGTGGTCACGTCACCGAGCGAGTTGTTCGAGGCATCGAAGCCCTCGGCGGTGTAGGCCTGCGAGCCGCCCGCCGTGATCGTGGCGCTCGAAGGGCTGATCACGATGTGGTCGAGCACGGCGCCGGCATTCACCTGCAGCGAGGCGGTGCCCGTCTTACCGCTCTTCGTCCCCGTCACCGTGTGCGCCCCCGCCACCGAAGCGGTACAGGTCGAACCGGTGCAGGACCCGTTCGGCGCGATCGAGAAGGTCGTGGTCACGGTCACGTCGCCCAGCGAGTTGCCGAACGCGTCGAAGCCCTCGGCCGTGTAGGCCTGCGAGCCGCCCGCGCTGATCGTCGCCGAAGCCGGCGAGAGCACGAGGTGATCGAGCGCCGCGGCGGTCACGCTCAGCGAGGCGGCGCCGTTCTTGCCGCTCTTCGTCCCCGTTACCGTGTGCGCCCCCGCCGCCGAGGCGGTACAGGTCGCGCCGGTGCAGGATCCGTTCGGCGCGACCGAGAAGGTCGTGCTCGCCGTCACGTCGCCGAGCGAGTTGTCGTACTGGTCGCGCCCCTCGGCCATGTAGGCCTGCGAGCCGCCCGCCGTGATCGTCGCCGAAGCCGGCGAGAGCACAAGGTGATCGAGCGCCGCGGGGATCACGCTCAACGAGGAGGTGCTTGTCTTGCCGCCGTCATTGCCCGTGACCGTGTGCGCCCCCGCCGCCGTCGCAGTACAGGTCGCGCCGGTGCAGGACCCGTTCGGCGTGATCGAGAAGGTCGTGCTCGCAGTCACGTCGCCGACGGAATTACCGGAGGCATCAAAGCCCTCCGCGGTGTAGGCCTGCGAGCCGCCCGCCGTGATCGTGGCGCTTGCCGGGCTGATCACGATGTGGTCGAGGCCGCCGGCAGTCACCTGCAGCGACGCGGTGCCCGTCTTGCCGCTCTTCGTTCCCGTCACCGTGTGCGTCCCCCCCGCCGACGCGGTACAGGTCGAACCGGTGCAGGACCCGTTCGGGGTGATCGAGAAGGTCGTGGTCGCGGTCACGTTGCCGAGCGAGTTGTCGTACTGGTCGCGCCCCTCGGCCGTGTAGGCCTGCGAGCCGCCGGCGCTGATCGTCGCCGAAGCCGGCGAGAGCACTAGGTGATCGAGCACCGCGGCAGTCACGCTCAGCGACGCGGTGGCCGTAGCCCCGGAGTCGTTGCCGGTCACGGTGTGCGGGCCGGCCGCGGTCGCGGTGCAAACGTTGCCGCTACACGATCCGTCTGGAGAAATGGAGAACGTCGTCGATGTGGTCACGTCGAAGGAGTTACCGGAGCCGTCGAAGCCCTGCGCCGTGTACGCCTGCGATCCACCGGCGACGATCGTGGCGCTCGAAGGGCTGATCACGATGTGATCGAGCTCGCCACCTGCGAACTCATAGGCGCCCCGATCGTCGTAGGGCCGGGGCCCCACGCCCGTGTTCGGGGTGGCAGGGTCGTCGAGGCGTGGGTTTCCGTCCGCGTCGGCACTCGGCTGGCCGCTTGCACCCGAGTTGGCAGAATCAATCGCAGGGGAGCCGGCGTTGAGGTGGAAATCGCCCCCGTTCTGGCTCGTCCACTTCGGATCGGCCTGTGTGCCGTGTGTCTCCCGTCCTGTCGCGGACTTGAACGCCGCGAGCGACGTGTAGTTGACCGAGTTCCAGATCAGGATCACGTCCGGCGTGCTCAGGTAGACCAGGTCGTAGTCCATGGTCGTGCCTGACGTCGAAGAGGAGTCGACACGGATGTCACCGCGGGTGCGCGGGCTGGCAATGCCGTTGTCGACGCTGATGTTGTTGGCGATGCTGGCCCCGGTGGAGGTTCCCTCGACATTGATTCCGGCGGTCACGTTTCTGTATACGGAGTTGGAGATGACCCGCTGACCGGTGCTGGCCAAGTTGTCGATGCCGTGGTCGCCGTTGGTGTACGTCACGTTGTTCACGACGAGGGTGTTGTTTGAGCCCGTGACGGACTCGATCCCGGAGTCCTCGTTGTCGTGTGACACGTTTGACGAGATGGTGTTCGACGGCGAGCTGTGGAGACGGATCCCCGAGGCCGCCCGCTCGAAAACGCGGGCGTTGGCGAAGACCCGATTGTCCACGACCTGATCTCGGGTGCTGCCGACCAGATAGATGCCGTAGTCGCTGTTGTGGTCGACCGTATTTGTCGCGACGATCGAGTCGCTCGCCCCGTCGAGGCGAATGCCCTTGGCTGTCTTTCCTTGCACCGGCTGCCCGGCCGAGCTGACGTGATTGCCTCGGATCGTGATGTTCGACGAGTTCTTGACGACGATCCCGTCCGAAACCGTCCCGGTCACGTTGAAGCCCTGAACGGTGACGTAGCTTCGCCCCGAGATGAAGAAAGCGTTGGCGTTGCCGGTCGTCGCGCCGGTAACCGTTGCCGTGGCACCCACGGCGGCGACGAAGTTGATTGGAGCGCTCGCGGTTCCCGAGCTCGACACCGTCACGGTCTCGTTGTAGGTGCCCGAATTGACGAGCACGGTCTGGCCCGCGACGACTCTCGACGCCGCCGGCTTGATCGTGCAGAAGGGCTGAGCGGCCGTTCCCGACCCGCCGTCGGAGCAGTTCGCATTCCCCTTGGCCACGTACAGCGTGGGAGATGGCGGAGGAGGCGGCGGCGGATTCGCGCCGATCGTGTACGAGTCGATAACCGACCCCTGAACGCATGTGATGTCGTCCTTGCCCGTCGGCGGTCCGCACACGGCGTCGATGCGCATGCCCGTCGCGGACACATCGACGCGCAGGTGCTCCAGATGCATGGCTCTGAACGCCGTTCGTGAGTCCGTCGAGGACCAGGGCGTCTCGAGGCTGGATCCACCACCGGCGACCGTGATGTGGGTGACTCCGTGGATCGGCTGGAACCGCTCGTAGTCGTGGGAATGCCCATTGAGATTAAGGACGTACTTCGAGTACTGATCACCGAGCGTGTTCAGGACGCCGGCCAGCGTCGTCTCGCCTTCGTGGAAACCGGTCGAATACGCGGGCCGGTGGCCGAACGTGACGATGAAGTGAACCGAGGGGTCGGCCTGCGCGGCTGCGAAGATCGGCGCCGCCGCAGCTTGCCAGTTCGTCCACGTGCTGCTCGAGTAGGGCTCCGGATAGGAGATGAAGCGCACCCCTCCGGTGTCGAACCAGCTCCAGTCCTCGCCGCAGCATCCGGGGGCAGGCGCGCTCGGCGAGGTCTGCGGATTTGGGAGGACGAACCTGCCCTTGTAGTTGCGGAGATCGTCCGTCGTCGGGTTTTCCCATTCGTGGTTCCCCCACGCCGGCATGTACGCGGCCTGCAGACTCCAGGCCATCACGTCGTTGAAGTGCTGATCCGTCGCCGCCTGGCCTAAGGGCTCCGCGTACGTCAAGTCTCCAGGGACCAGGACGAACGCCGGATTGTCGGCAGCGACCTGGTTCTGCGTGGGCAAGACATTTGAAAAGTCTCGCGAGCTGCCGACGTCGGCGATCACGTCGAACCGGAAAGCGCCGGTCGGTGCGGTAGTGAAGGTGTGGTCTACACCTCCGCCGACCGAGTAGTGGTAGCTCGCTCCGGCCTGGAGCCCGGTCAGCTCCACCTCCTGGAACGGGCCCGCCGACGAGAACGGGAGGGGAACGGGCGCATGCGCCGTCGCAGTGCTTCCGTAGCTCGTCGTCGTCCCGTAGCGGATATCGGTCGCGGCCCCTCGCCAGTCGAAAGCGACCGACGTCGGTCCGGTGAACGTGTAGTGCACCTCGTCCACGACTTCGACGGCTGCTTGACCGCCCCCTGGAAGCATGCAAACGGCTGCAAGCACGCTCAGCAGCAGCACCTGGGTGGTCCGGGTCCGCCACCGCGGTCTCCTCGAGGCCCTCCGTTCCCGACCGGCGTCCGTCGATCGGCATGCGCTCCACTGGTCAGGTCGCATGCTCACTCCTTCATCAGCTGAGGTAGATGGAGGCATCGTCCGCGTAGAAGCACGTGCCGACAGCCGCGCTCGATACGTAGGCGTTGAAGTCGAGAGTCGATCCGGCAGACTGAGTCGTGTACGCGACGCTCACCTGCTGCCAGGAGGTCGTCAGAGTGGCGAGCGCCGTCTGGGTGCCGACGAGCGTGCTCCCGCTGTACTCGCGGAACCGCAGCTTCAGCGTCGCGCCCGCCGTGTCCGCGCGCACCCAGATGCTCCCGGTATACGTGCCGGCCGACGTCGGCTTCGCCCAGTCGGGCGAGTCATTGAGCGTGCACGTGCTGGCCGCTGTGCCCGTGTTCGTGAGCTTCGCCGCCCAGTTCCCGGAGTGCCCGCTCGCGATGCGGGTGAGGGAGATACTCGCCCCCGAGCCCGACGTATTCCACCCGGAAAGGTCCGCCTCGAAGCCCGAGTTCAGCACGAGATTGGTCGCCGCCACTACCACCACCTGCCTGCTGGCCGTCGACGAAAGGCCGCCCGTGTCCGTAACCGTCACGCTTACCGTGTACGTGCCCGCGGCCGTGTACGTGTGCGTGGCGCTCGCACCGGCCTGCGGCCCAACGACTGGCGAGCCGTCGCCGAAGTCGAATCGGTAGCTGCCGATGGGGGTGGCGTCCGTGTCTGTCGAGGCGGAGGCGTCCGCCGTCACTACGAGATTGATCGCTCCCGAGTCAGGGGTCACGGTGAGGGCGGCGACCGGCGGGGAATCAACGTCGCTGAGGGCCTGCACCGCGGCGCTCGCGGTGGAAGACAGACCCGCGGTGTCCGCCACCGTCACCGTCACGGTGTAGCTGCCCGGGGCGGTGTACGTGTGTGTCGCGGTCGCGCCTGGCTGTGGCCCAACCAGTGGCGAGCCGTCGCCGAAGTCGAAGCGGTAGCTGGCGATCGGCGTCGCGTCCGTGTCCGTCGAGGCGGAGGCGTCCGCGGTAACCAGCGCCGGAACGACGCCGGAAGTCGGGTCCACGACGAGGGCGGCGGCAGGCGCGGCGTCCGGTGGCGGCCCAGACTGAAATTCGTACGCGCCCCGATCGTCGTAGGGCCGCGGCCCGACGCCCGTGTTCGGGGTGGCAGGATCGTCGACCCGGGGGTTCCCTTGGACGTCCGCGCTCGGCTGACCGCTTGCGCCTGCGTTAGCGGAGTCGATGGCCGGGGACCCGGCGGTGAGATGGAAGTCTCCGGTCGACTGGCTCTGCCACCTCGGGTCGGCCTGGATCCCGTGCGTCTCCTGGCCGCTGGCGGCCTGGAAAGAGGCCAGCGAGCTGTAGCTCGTCGAGTTCCAGATGAGCATGACGTCCGGCGTCGTCAAGTTGACGAGGTCGTAGTCCAGCGTCGTCCCACTCGTCGAGCCGGCCTCGATACGGATGTTGCTGTGCGTCCTCGGGCTCTTGATGCCGTTATCGACGCTGATGTTGTTCGCGAGCGTCGCGCCGGTCGAGCCGCCTTCGACGTTGATCCCCGCTGTCACGTTCTTGTATGCCGTGTTGGCGATGATCCGCTGGCCGGTCGTGACGTAGTTGTCGATGCCGTGGTCGCCGTTGTTGTAGGTGACGTTGTTGTAGATCAGGCTGTTGTTCGAGCCGGAGTACGCCTCGATGCCCGAGTCCTCATTGTGATGGCTGACGTTGCCGTCCACGACGTTTCCGGGAGCGGAATGCAGGCGGATCCCGGGGGCCGCTCGCTCGTACTCGCGCGCGTTGTTGAAAGTCAGGTTGCCCCTCACCTCGTTGCGAGTCGACCCGCTCATCAGTTCAATCCCCGCGTAGCTGTTGTGGTCGGCGGTGTTGCCCGACACAAGCGAGTCCGTGGTGTTGTTCAGGCGGATCCCCGCTTTCGTCTGCCCGCTGACCGGGTGGCCCGAGTAGGTCACGTGGTTGCCGGAAAGCGTGATGTGCGCGGAGTTGGTCACCGAGATTCCGTAGCCGCTCGTCCCGGTCACGGAGAAGTTGCTCACCGTGACCCAGCTTCTTCCCGAGATCGTGAAGCCGCTGACTTGCCCGCTCAGGATCACGCTCGCTCCGGGGGCGGCCGTGAAGGCGATCGAGGCCGTCGAAGTGCCCGAACTTGGGACGACGACATTTTCGGCATAGGTCCCAGCCGCGACCTGCACGGTCTGCCCGGCGCTCACCGTGCCGGCTGCGGCTCCGATGGTGCAGAAAGGCTGCGTCACGGTCCCCGATCCCGCGTTCGTGCAGTTTGGGTTGGCCCGGTCGACGTAGAGGATCGAGCCCGCCGCGGCTGCACTCGCAGCCACCGAGAGCATGAGAACCAGGGAGAAGAGGCAGCCGGCTGCGGCCCGCGTCCGTGCCGAGCGGCTGAATCGTCCCGGTCGGCGGTGGAAGAGCGCGGATGCCTCGGATCTGGGTCTCACTGGACTCCCGTCCATCCGGTCGGCGGGTGCGCGACGCGTCGAAACAGCTCGAGATGCCTTCGGGCAAACCCTTCCTCGTCGGTGAGAGCAGCGACCTCGGCGATCCCCGCGAGCGCCGCGTCGCGCCAGCTCGCCCGCGAGGCTCCCAGTCTCGCGAGCCCGTCTCCGAGAAACCGGCGGAAGAGATCCGGGAACCAGCCCGAGCCGTTGACGGCGTACTCCACGCCTGCACCCCAGCTATCGCCCGTGAGCGTGCGTCGCCGTGCGATGCGCCGGCCGGCCACGGCACGGGGGTCGAGATAGAGCGCGTACATGAGCGCGAAGCGGACGAGGTCCCGCACCGGCTCGCCGGATGTGGCGCCTGCCTCCCAGTCCACCACTCCGGAGACCCGCCCCCCGGCCAGGAGCACGTTCCCGAACCAGAAATCTCCGTGGACAACCGTCCGTGGAACGGTGTCCGCTCGGAGGCTGGCGTAGATCTCGGCGAGCTGGTCGAGGTCTTCGCCGAGTCGCTCGTCCTCGCGGAAGCGACTCGCAAGCCTCACGGCCACTCCGCAATCCATGTTCAAGGGCAGCGATGGCCCGTTGGTAGCGCGCTGGAGATCGGCGAGCCAGGCCTCGACCGCGGCGAAATCCTCTGCCACCCTTGCGGGCGTAGCGGTGTGACGCCTCCGAAGGTAGGAGGTCATCATCGGCACTCCCGCCACTGCGGTCATCACGAGCGCAGGACGTCCTTCGAAGTCGACTACCTCGACAGTGCGCGGGATCGTCCGAGACACGTGCCTAGGTTCGAGCCCGTTCAAGTACGCGAGAAGATGCCACTCGGCGTTGACCGCCGATCCGGCCGAATCCGTGGTGGGAACCTTGGCGGCGAGGACAGGTTTGCCGCTCTCTGGCGAGACAAGAAGGACCGTGACCTTGGCGTTGGGATCCTTGGAAGGACCGATCACGAGCGAGCGTAGGCCGGAGGCGCCTATGAACTCCCAGAGAGAGCATCGGCCGGGCGACGCCTCATCCGTGGTCACCGGGAACCCCTGGGTGTCCAAGGCCGCCGACGTCACGTCCGCCTCCCGACGAGAATTCGACCCGGGGCGAGCATCCGGGTCAGCCGCCAGGGAGCGACGGCGCGGAGAAGGCTCAAGCCGATCCCGATCGGTGTGGAGAAGACGGTCCCGGGCGGGATCACCAGGACTGTCTCGACGAAGACCCGTACGGGCGCCGGTGCATCCTCGACGAGGTACGCGGGAGCGGAAGCGGAGGGAAAAGCAAGGTATTCACGTTCCGGCTCGATCCCCGCGTTCAACGCGAACGTTCTGCAGCGGCGGAACGCCCCGGGCGCAGTAGCTGCTAGGACAACGGGGGTGCCGGGTGGCAGGTCGCGCGCCGTCCCCGCGGCGCCCCGGCGCTTCGCGGCCGAGCGCTCCAGGTCGACGCGAACGGCACCGGCCGGGCTGACAACCCGCCAGTTGTTCCGCCAGCGCTCGTTACCGGACAGTCCGGGCCTCCTCAACTCAGCACCGCCAGCGGGCGGAGCCTGACGACGGGGCTCGCAATCCCGTGGTCGGCAAGGACGTCCACCACGTCATCGACGCCGCGGTCGTCGAGGTGTGGAACTTCGATCGGACCGGCGCCGGAATAGTCGAAACCGAGCGTTACCCCGCCGGACGGGGACGGTCCGGAGAGTCCTCCTCCGAGGAAGCGCTCGACGTTCTTGCCCGCCCCGTGCGGGGCCGAGTACAGGCTGCGATGAGCTTCGTCTCCGGGTACACAGACGTAGGAGGAGGTCCGGTCCGTGCCCGGCACAAGCAGTGGCCGACCGATCTTCCGGAAGATCGGGTGATCGGGCGTGGCCGAGGGCGGGTAGACGCGGCAGGCGTTGTGACGATGAACGATCGCTGTGCCTCCGTCGACCCACTCCTCGTAGATCGAGTTGTGCGGTGAGTCCACGACCAACCGGCTGCCTGCGGCACCGAACGACTCCCGGACGATCGCACACAGGCTCGCATACGCCGAGAGCCTGAACGCAAACCCGTAGTTCATCGCCATGCCGTTGGCCAGCATCAGCCGCTCACCCTCGGGGCCGCTCCGCTCGACCGGTGGGAAGTCCGTGGAGAAGTAGAGCGCCTTCCTGAGCTTGAACTGCTCGATGGACCTGGCGCGGCCGAAGTGGTAAAGAGGCTTCTGAACGGCCATCTGAATGCGCACAGGCCGCGGGTAGCGTTTGCGGCGACCGAAGAGCAGGCCCAGCTCGCCGGGGAGGGAGCCTCCTCCCCCGTGGTACTGAAGCGTGACCTGCCCGCGCTCGAGGCCGAGGAGATCGGCCGCCTCGGAATCGAGCACCTCCTCCACCTCTTGGAACTCGATGAAGTGGTTGCTCGGCCCGATCGTCCCGAACCTGATTCGCGAAAGCTGGACGACGGACCACGGCAACTCGCGCCGGACCCGCTCGCGGCCGCCATAGGGTTCGAGGTCGATGTGCCCGCCCTCCTCGACCTGGCCGAGCTCGGCTGGATCAACGTCGAACCTCTGGGCCGCGAATCGGGCTCCGTCGGCGGCGCAGCGAACGACCTCGTCCGGCGTGAGATCTCGCCGGTATGTGGGGGGATAGGGGTAGCGCTCCCGGACCCGGTTGTAGAAATCCCTGATGGCCGCGGGGCGGGGTCGTTCCAGGTCCAGTGCGATCAGGGCCATGCCGCAGTTCAGGGACGCACTCGTAAACGTCGGCCTGATGGTGTCCTGGGTGGCGACGGCAATGCTCGACGGCATCTCCTTGTCGCCCTTGAGGTGGAAGTCGGGGAGGACGACCGGAGGTGCGGCCAGGTCACTGTCAGCCACGCCCTCGCGGAGATGCGTCAGGGCAAGGGGGTCGGCGGGAGAGTCGACGCTGTCGAAGACGCGCAGGTCAAAGGGCGGGCTCTCGAGGCCGGCTTCAGTCACGAGTGCTTCTACGCGCAAGCCTCTACCTCCGGAGCGCCCACGAGCTGAGGAAGGCGAGCCCCAGGTTTCCTGCCCAGGACCACTGAGAAACAGCGCAGCTTGGCAGCGAATGCCGACGCGACATCCAATACGGGCGGATGAGCCGGGCCGAGCCCCGTCCCCGCCGAGAGTGTGGCGGCAAAAGCCCAGTACCTGCGCAATTCGCCGGCCATATACGTGCTCGTCACGAGCGCGCGTCCGGCCGTGACGGGGCTACAAACCAGGATCGATGGCTCAGCAGCTGGAAGTCGCTCAAGCACGACCAGGCTGTCGGGCACGAGCTCCTCGGCCCGGCCCCTCATGGGCGCTTCCTGCCGTCCGTGGGGCATGCCGCGGCCGCCTGCACCTTCGACTCGAAGTGGCTCCACGAGGCCCCAGACCGTCGTCCCATCCCCCACCGCCAAGTTGTCGCCGGTGGCCCGCCCGCCCGATTCCAGCTCCGCGAAAATGACGGTCGAGCGACCGATCCCGCTTGGAGCGGTGACGAGCGGGGTCGAACCTCCGGCGATACAAGCAGAGGCATGGAGCGGGGCTCGTCCCCGAATCCCGGCGGCCCAGAGAGCCGGGTACTGCATCAATACCGCTCTGGCCAGCAGATGGAACCGCGACCGCAAGACCCGGGCTGCGATGCGATCTCGCGGGGGCGGACGCCATCGGTAAGTGAATTCAGCGACTCCCGGGGTGCACCGCAAATGCAGGTCGAAGCCGGCCGTGCAGACATTCTCGACGACGATCTCTGTGCCACGCCGCCAGGCGCCTCGCGTCAGGAGCTGCCAGCCGTCTGTCTGGAATACGTGTCGGTCGGACTCCACGCGAACTCGCACGGAGGCATCGGAAGCCTCGACTCGCCGAAGCTCTCCGGCCGATCCTTCGGCGATCAGCTCCGCGACCCATGGAAGAGAGCACTCGATCTCCAGCCGCTCCCCCGCCGTATCGAGGAAACTACGCATCAGCGCTCCCCGGCATGGCGTAGTGCGATCTCATACGCTTCGGTGAGGTCCTGGCCCAGGACCTCGGGCCGGAACCGATCTCCCACGTGGACGCGAGCGGCAGCGGCCATCCGAGCCGCCTCGTCTGGGTGATCCAGCACGTATGCAAGCGCTCGGCTGAGTGAGGCCGGATCCCCCGGCCGGGCCAGCAAACCGGTCTTGCCCGGGATGACGATTTCCGGCACCGAGTTCACGGCCGTAGCGACGACCGGGACACCGCTCGTCATCGCCTCGACGACGGCGCAAGGAAGCCCTTCGTACAGGCTCGACATCGCGAACACGTCGAACCCTGGAAGCAGGGTGGATACGTCCGATCTGTTACCGGCGAGAATGAACCGGTCGTCGAGCCCTCTCTTGCGGATCAGGCGCTCGGTCTTGCTGCGCAAGTTTCCGTCACCCACCCACACCATGTAGACGTCGGGGCGGCGCAGTGCGGCTATCGCCTCCACCATGTCGATGGGCGCCTTCTGTGTGTCGAGGCGAGCCGCTGTCCCAACGACCTTCGCGTCCTCGGGGATTCCAAGGACACGGCGCGCTCGCCGGCGGCTGCTGTCGGAGACGGGAAGGATGCCGTCGTCGATCGGACTGGCGATTGCGCGGATGCGATCCGGTGGAGCGAGTCTCAGCCGAACCGCCTCGGCCGCCACCACAGTCCCGTCCGTGAGGAAGTAATCCGTCATCCGCGCAAGCCTTCGCTCGATGGTCAGGAGCGCGCCTCGGACAACCGGCGACTGGAACTCGTGGAACGGGAATCCGTGAAAGGAATGGACGACCGTGGGCACGCCCACGCGACGAGCGGCGATCCTGCCGAGAGCACCTGCCTTCGCGCTGTGGGTGTGGACGAGATCGAACTCTCCGGCTGCCAGATGTGAGGCGAGCTCTCTCACTCCCTGGGCGTCAAGCCAGGGGTAGATTCGACGGGCGGGTGACATATGACGCACGGAGATCACCGGAAACCCGGCCTCCTCGGCCCGATCAGCGAGCGATCCGCCCTCGCCCGCGAAGATCGTGGTCGAATACCGATCCGGATCGAGACCCAGGGTGCCGCGCAGGGTGATCCCGCCCGCGCCGGCCGTAAAACTCGTGACGATCTGGGCGACGCGCACCTGGCGGACAGGGCTCTTCCGCGCCGCCTTCTCCCCGAGGAGTCCTCCCTGAGCAGATTCTCTGCGGCCCGCAGACCGCTCGCTCAAGGCAGGCCTACTCACGCGCCTCTTGGTCCTCGGACCCTACGTCGGCGCGGATACGTGATCAACCCCAGCAACGGCAACCGGCTGACCGTCAAGAGGTGGCCGGCGTCCATTAGCTCGCCCTTCTTGACGGTCGCGGGCAAGACGAGAACGAGGCCCCCGGGGGTGCCGTTATTCAGCGACGCCGACGCGTTTTGCACGTCGAACGGTCGGACGCGGACGGGGGGATGAGCAGGAGACCCCGCGTGCGCTCCGATCGCCAGCCTCCATGGCCGTCCGGGAATTGCCTCGACCGGCTCAGCAAGCTCAGGCTCCGGGACAACAAGCTCCGAGACGTCCTCAGAAGAAGCCGCCTCTAGCCACTCCGCCAGAGGCCCAACGTTCACTTGTGGGCCTATCGGGATCAGGCTTACCTTCAGAAGAGCGGCCGCTTCAGCAGCCAGCCTGAGTCGCATGCCGATGCCCGTCTCGTCATGCAGCGCCTCCCACTCGTCCGGTTCGTTCTTGAGCGTCCCCAGAAGCGGCGCCCGAAACTCCCTCGCGAGGGCATCGCCCCCGACCAGGGTCGGCCGGAACGTCTCGATGATCCCGGCCACCCCCACGCCGAGGATGAGACCGAGCAGGGCACCGAGGACGACGTCAGCGAAGAAACGAGAGGAATCCGCTGCCGTGGGCGGGCCGGCACGGCTGATGATCGTCGCCTTTGGGCGCACCGACTCGCTGGACAGAACGCCGTTTTGCTGAACCTCGAGAGCGCCCCTTTGCTGGACAAGAGAGCGGCTCAGTTGAATCGCTGAGGCTCGGTCGGCACGTAGCTCGGCGCTCTCTACACCGGAGGCACCGGAAAGGCGCTCGTCGAGCGAGTCGATCCGCGCGTCGAGGTAGGTGATTCTCGCGTTCAGGTCGCCGATCTCTTGGCCGAGATCGGCCAGGACCTTCTGCGTCTGGCCCTGGCTGGCAGCCAGTCGGGCGCGAATCACCTGGGCAGCGAGCGCATTGGCGATCGCCGCGGCGGCTTGAGGATCTCGGTCACTGATCGAAAGCTGAAAGACCCCCGAGCTGCCCAACCCCCGAACGGACACATGGTGCTTCGCGACTTCTACGGGGTCTCGTCCCGACACATCGGCAGCGCTCAGGGCTCTCCTCACCGGTCCGGGACTCGTCGCGATCGCCCGGGCCGTGTCGACAATCGCCGCTGCCTCGGCACGCGACTCGGGATCTCGCGTGTCGAGCACGCCGCGCGCCGAGGCGGTGTAACTGGGCGCGTCCCCGAGATGCAGCAGGGCGGGCGCAGCGATCCCCAGGGCGATGAAGCAAACGATCAACCGCCAGTGCTGTCCAAAGATCCGGCGGACGACTTCGTTCAGTTCCATAGTTCAGTCACTGCTTCCTTACTTGTGGATGGGGGTGGAGAACCGACTCTCGGGACGCGGAGCGCGACGAGTTGGGCCGGTGCCGTCCAGCCGAGAAGAGGATCGTGGGCTGGGTCGTGGTTAGCGTCCAACAGGGGCCACACCGAGCTTGGGGGCCGCCGCTGGACGCTTGCGCCGCGTGAGCTTGGTTGTTTGGCGGTTGACGGCGACTTCGCGGCGCAGGAGCACGGCATCGACCGTCCAGGTGAGGATTCTCAGATCCACCCAGATGGTTCGCCGCGAGACGTACAGCCGGTCGAGCGTGATCTTGTGGGGAAGGAACCGCTCGAGATAATCGGCGACCCGGTCCACGGGATTGAGCAGCTCGCTCTCCTTCGCGAACGCGAGCTGCGAGAGACCTGTGATGCCCGGCTTCACGGCCAGGATGACGTCGAAGTCGTCGGGCCGAAGCCCAACGAAGCTCGGATCCTCAGGACGTGGGCCGACGAGGCTCATCTCGCCCTTGAGCACGTTCCAGAGCTGCGGCAGCTCGTCGAGCTTCGCTCTCGCGACGAAGCGGCCCACCCGAGTAAGCCTCTCGTCGGCGCTGACCGTCAGGGCAGGCCCGGTTGCGTCCTTATGCATCTTGCGGAACTTGAGAATGTGCAGCTCGCGACCGCGGAACCCGACTCGACGGCACCGGTAGAAAACCGGCCCGCGACTCTCCAGCTTGATTGCGATCGCCAACCCAGCGAAGAGCGGGGAGATTACGACAAGCAAAAGTCCGGCTGCCAGAATGTCGAACAGCCGCTTCAGCGCAAAATCGAGGGACACCCTGAGGTGCTCCCGGTCAGCCGCCAATTACCCTCCCATCCTCGAACTCTCTCGGGTCCCGCCCGAGCGACATGCCGTGGGCATGCCACCTGAGGGATTCTAGGCGGCAGTCGAGTTCTCTAAAACTCGTCATTCGGGTAGGTTTTCCGGCGCGGAGGCCGCTAGACCGGAGTGGATTCCTTCGGCCTCGTGGGCCTCTCCGAGCCTCGTCTTCCGACCCGCGCTCGCGCCGCCCCGTGCGCCCAGCGCCTCGACCAACTCAGCCGAGACCAGGTCGACTTGATCTTCCGTCATGTGCGGGAAGAGCGGGAGGGTGATAAGTCGTTCAGCGACGTCTTCCGTGGACGGCAGCGGCCGAGTCGATCCCGCATCCCTGTAACAGGCGAAGCGATGAATCGGGGGATAGTGGACGCTCGTCTGGATGCCGTTCGTCCTGAGCGCTTCGCGAACAGCGTCGCGCGGCGTTCCCGGCGGGAGGATGGCGACTGCAATGTGGTTCGCAGGCGAGCTCTCGGACTCGTCCTCGAAGGGCATGACAGTTCCTTCCAGGCCGTGCACCAGCGACCGGTAGCGCGCGACAAGAACCGCACGCGCGAGGTTCGCAGCGGGCAGACGCCGGAGTTGGACGAGCCCTATTGCCGCTCGCAGCTCATCCAAGCGGTAGTTGAAACCCTGCTCGACGACGTCGTACGTGTGAGCATGACCCCGGTGCCGATCCCAGGTGAGCGTCGTCATGCCGTGAGAGCGGAGGAGCCTGACGCGATCGGCCAGCTCGTCGTCGTCGGTCACGACCGCGCCACCCTCTCCGATCGCAAGGTTCTTGTTCGAAAAGAAGCTGAAGCAACCGATGTCGCCGAGCGTCCCGCACGCGCGCCCGCGCCACGTCGCCCCCGGGGCGTGAGCTGCGTCCTCGATGACCGCGAGGCGCCGGGCCCGTGCAATCCCCAGGATGCGCGCCATGTCGCAGGGGTGGCCTCCGTAGTGGAGCACGAGAAGCGCTTTCGTCCGCGGCGTGACCGCCGACTCGAGGTCGTCCGGATCGAGGTTGAGGTCGCCGGCACCCTTGATGTCGCAGAAGACCGGCGTTGCACCCGTGTGGGCGATTGAGTTCGCGGCAGCGACGAAGTTGAGCGAGGGGAGGATGACTTCGTCGCCTGGTCCGCATCCGCAAGCGACGAGCGCGAGGTGGAGGGCCGCCGTTCCGTTCGAGACGGCGAACGCATGCCGCGCGCCGGAAAACTCGGCGAAGGCCCGCTCGAACTCCTCGACTCGCGGCCCCATGCTCCACCATCCCGACCGCACGGCGCTTCCCGCTGCCTCGACGAGCTCGTCGTCGACGAGCACGTCCGACAGGGGCACCGACCACCTGGCCTCACCCATTGCCGCAGACCCGTGGCAAACTACCTAGAGCCCCCGGAAGCGGGCGCCTCGTTTCCGGCGCGCCTCCCGAACTCGTGTACGAGCGCCCAGTGGGTCGCTTCGGTGCGGTTGGCGACGCCGAGCTTCCGGTAGATGTTCGACAGGTGAAACTTGACCGTCTGCTCGGTCACCCAGAGCATGACCGCGACCCGCCCGTTCGAGTAGCCCTCAGCGACGAGCTCGAGCACTTCGGCTTCGCGCCGCGTGAGTCCTGGTAGCCGGTCGGACTGGCGACTCGGGCGATGAACCCGCCGCTGGTGTTGGTTCGCAAGAAAGACGGAGTGCGTGAAGACTTGCCGCACCGCGGACCCGAGGTCCTCGGGAAGGGCCGACTTGGATACGAAAGCCGCAGCCCCTGCGGAGAGGGCCTCGTCGACCGAGGCAGGATCGTCGAAGCCCGAGAGGACGATGACGTTGAGCGCAGGGAACCGACGCAGCGCCTCGCGTACGCATGCAGCTCCGCCGACGCCTCCGTTGAGGTGGAGGTCTGCGACGAAGAGATCCGGTTTGTGTTCCGCAAGCAGCCCAAGAGCCTCTTCGGCGGTCGAGGCTCGGGCGACGACATCGATCCCGACCTCACGCAGCAGCGGCTCGAGCGCCTCGAGCCACAAAGGGTGATCATCAAGAATGAGCCCCGAGCGCCGCTCGTCCAGGGTCATCATGGTGGGGGTCTCCCGCCGTTCGCCGCAGATCTAAGAATCCCCATCCTTTCACATATTGGTGTGGAAAGGAGGTCCCCAAATCGCATTTCTCCTTGTGGATATCACTATCCACAGGCTGTGGGCTACTGAGATCCCTCGATCGAGGGATGCCCGGGTTCGACGACGAGCAGATACTGGCGGCGCAGGCGGCCTCCTGTTGGTCGGGAGGTCGCCTTTCCTTTCCGTTCCCGCGCGGACGGCAGCGGCCGGATCGACTCCGGCCTCGTGCCTAGCCGTGTTCGGTGCCCGGCGTCGGAATTGAGTTCGGGCCGGCCGGCATAACAGGAGATTCGACTCCTCCGGAGGCCCACCGCCGCGATTCACGCATAATGGGCCACGTTTCGTGCAAGAAGTAACTAGACTGTGACTAGATGAAGGACGCCCCGCCAACGACTCGGGTTGTCATCCCGAGCAAGTTGGGGCTCGGGCCGTGCGACCATGCCTTCGGCGAGAAGGAAGATCTGCGTCGCAAGGCGGCTGCCGAAGCACCGCCCGAGAAACGTGCCAGACGGCACCGCTCGGGCCACGCCGGCTAGAGCCTCTGCACGGCTAGTCTGGCCTGGTGGCCGAGCACGAGATCGTCATCTGGTCGGACTACATCTGACCCTTCTGTCGCCTCGGCCAGCGCACGGCTGAGCGGCTCGAGCGCCGGTTCGGCGCTCAGATCGACTGGCTGCCCTTCGACCTCCACCCTGAGTACCCGCCCGAGGGCATCCCTCGAGCCGAGCTCAACCGGCGCTACGGCGAGAGCTTTCACGAACGCCTCGAGTCGGCGTTCGAGCGCGAAGGCCTCCTCTACAACCCGCCGCCCGAGATGGTGCCGAACTCGAGCGCGGCGCTCCGCCTCACCGAGCTGGCACGAGCGAGCGAGAAGCACGCCCCCACGCACGACCGGCTCATGCGCGCCTACTGGGAAGAGGGCCAGAACATCGGCGACCCGGAGGTCCTCCGCACGCTTGCGACAGAGCTTCGGCTCGACGACGCAGAGGCTGCGATCACCGCCGACCTGCACGGTGAAGACGTCGCACGCGCGACCGCCGAGGCGCAGGCGATCGGAATCAACGCGATCCCGGCCTTCCTCCTCGACGGCCGCCTGATCGTGCTCGGGGCGCAACCTGACGAAGTCTTCGAGCAGGCATTCGACCAGCTCGCCCGGGCCTGAGGGCCACACCTAAGACAAGGGGCGACGCTGTAGCGCCGCCCCTTGGACGAGCCGGTCGGAACGCGTTAGCGCACGGAGGTCTGCTCGACCTCACCACGCCAGGCACCCGACTCCAGGCCGCGGCTCTCGATCAGCTTCTTGAAGCGCTCGAGATCGCCCTTCACGCGCCGATCGTCGAGGCCGATAGCACTCCCGGCCTTTTCGACGATGCCCTCGGCCTCCCAGTCCATCTGGACCATGACCCGAGTCCTTTCATCGTCGACTCGGTGGAAGGTAACGACGCCGCTGATTCCCTTGCCACGCGTCGCCTTCCAGGCGATGCGCTGGTCCGGAACCTGCTCGGTGATCTCGGCTTCCCACTCCTCGGACTTCCCCGCGACCTCCGCCTTCCAGCGGAGGTGAGTGTCATCGATCTGGTGGACGTACTCGACGCCCTCCATGAACTCGGGAAACTCCTCGAACTGCGTCCACTGGTTGTACGCCGTGCGAACCGGGACGTTGACCTCGATCGACTGCTCGATAGTAGGCAAGTAGACCCCCTTCGTTTGGCTTGTCCCTCGTCCTCTACCCGGGACACCCGCGCCTAAACGGTAGGCTGGCGCCGAAAATGCCGCTCTACGACACGGTTTCCGGCCTGCCGCTCGAGGTGGAGTCCTACTCGCTCGAGGGTCTCGTCCACGACGTTTCGACCGGCTTCACGAGACGCACGACGGTCATAAGCCTTCAGGGAGGAGGGCACGAGGGAGTCGGGGAGGACGTGACGTACGACGGTGACGACCAGGGCCGCCTCCAGGAGACCGGCCCCGTCCAGCCCCTGGCGGGATCCTGGACGTTCGCTTCGTTCTCCAGACGTCTCGGCGAGCTCGACCTGTTTCCGGAACCTCCCGGCGCGGAGGTCTACCGCAACTACCGCCGGTGGGCCTTCGAAAGCGCCGCGCTCGACCTGGCGCTCCGTCAGGCCGGCCGCTCGCTGGCGGAGGTCGTCGGGCGGGAGCCTCGCCCGGTGACCTTCGTGGTCTCGATGCGCCTCGGAGAGCCTGCGTCGACGGCGCCGGTTCGCGCCTGGCTCGATCTCTATCCAGCACTCAGGTTCAAGCTTGACCCAACGAGTTCCTGGGGAGACGAGCTCATCGCCGAGCTGGCGGCGACGGGTGCGGTCGACTCCGTGGACTTGAAGGGGTTCTACAAAGGCACCCCCGTCGACCAGCCCGCCGACCCAGCTCTCTATGCCCGCGTCGCCGAAGGCCTTCCCGACGCCTGGATCGAGGATCCTGAGCTGACCGAGGCGACCGACCGGGTGCTCGAGCCCCATCGCGACCGGTTTACCTGGGATGCACCCATCCACTCGCACGCGGATATCGAGGCCCTCCCCTACCCGCCTCGCACGATCAATGTGAAGCCGTCCCGATTCGGCCCGGTGAGCACGCTGTTCGAGACCTACGACTTCTGCACCGAACGTGGCATCGGTCTGTACGGGGGCGGCCAGTTCGAGCTCGGTCCCGGACGCGGGCAGCTCCAATACCTGGCGTCGATCTTCCATCCGCATGGCCCGAACGACATCGCTCCGAACGGATACAACGACCCCGTGCCCGCCGCCGGCCTCCCCACGAGCCCGCTCGCCCCGGCCGGCGACCTGATCGGCTTTCGGTGGCGGAACTACTCGCTGAACTTGTAGCCGGCGGCTTCGAGGTCGTCGCCGGCCTGTTGCAGCGTCTTTCCCGAGGAAAACGTCTCGATCTTGTTCGCCTCGGTCTGAATCTTGCCGAAGTCCTCTGACTCGAGCGCCGACTTGAACGCGTCGAGGTCGTCGGCCAGCTCCTGCATGCCGCTGGCCAGTTTGTCGTTCGCCGCGGCGGCGTCGTCGGGCGGGGTGAGGCTTTCGAGCTCGTCAGCCTGGTTTCGAAGCTTCTCCTGAATCGACTCCACCTCACTCGCGGCGTCCTCCAGGGAGCCGGTGCCCTTCAGTGCACCCTCGAGCTGCGTTCCGAGCGCGTCAAAGGAGGTGCTGAGCTCAGTGCGTGTCGTGTTCAGCCGGTCTTGGTACTCCTGCTTCGAAAGGGCGTCACCGTCGCCGCCTCCGCCGCCGCAGGCGCAGGCAGTGAGCAGCATCGCAGCCAGGAATGCGCAGAGGAGGAAGACGCGCCGCACGTGTGTCAGCCTACTATGGCAGGCGAGTCACCTTCAGAAGGGAGATCGTGTGCCGGCGTACGTCAAGCTCCTCGTGCTTGCGAGGCACGGCTGGAAGCGTCTTCCGCCCGAGCAACGGCGGAAGGTTCTCAAGGGGGCGGCAAAGACCGCACGAAAGCACGGGCCGACCCTCGTCAAGCATGCCGCCACGGCCGTGAAGGCCGCGCGCAAGACTCGTTAGCCTGTTAGCCCCGTGAACGACAGTTTCACGCTGGGTCGCATCGCCGGGATCCGGGTCGGCGTCAATTGGAGCTGGCTCGTCGTCTTCGCGCTGATCGTCTGGACGCTCTCCGAGTCGATCTTCCCGCGCATGAACCCGGGCCTGTCGGATGGCACGTACGTCGGCATGGCGATCGCGGCGGCACTGCTCTTCTTCGTCTCGCTGCTCATGCACGAGTACGGGCATGCGCTTGTCGCACGCCGGGAGGGAATGGAGATCGACGGCATCACGCTCTGGCTCTTCGGAGGCGTGGCGCGGTTCAAGGGCATGTTTCCGAGCGCGGGCGCTGAGTTTCGGATTGCGATCGCCGGACCGATCGTCTCCCTCGCGCTCGGCGTTCTCTTCGTGCTCTTCGCCTGGCTCGCGCCCTCGCCGGAGGCGGTGGACGGCGCCGCCGCCTGGCTCGGCTACATCAACCTGACACTCCTCGTCTTCAACCTTCTCCCGGCGCTCCCGCTCGACGGTGGGCGAGTGCTGCGATCGGCCCTCTGGGCCGCTCGGAACGACTTCGCGTGGGCGACGCGCGTGGCGGCCTGGGTCGGACGCGCCTTCGGCTACCTCTTCATCGCCGTCGGTCTTGGCATGTTCATCTTTCAGGGCGCCTTCAGCGGCGCCTGGCTGGCCTTCATCGGCTGGTTCCTCCTCCAGGCCGCCGGCGCCGAGGACCGGTACCTCCTGGCGCGCCAGGCGCTCTCCGGCCTCCGCGTGCGAGATCTGATGGTGCGCGACCCGGTGACCGCCAGACCGGACATGACGCTGGGCGACTTCACGGACGAGGTCCTGTCCCAACGCCGCCACACGACCTATCCCGTCGTCGAAGACGGCCGCGCCCTCGGACTCCTTCCGTTCCGTTGCGTGGCCGAAGTTCCGCGCCGTGAGTGGGATACGCGGCTGGTTCGGGACTGCATGATTCCGCGCGACCGCGTGCCCGTGGTCAACGAGATGGACGATGCCATCGACGCTGCCGCGGAGCTCTCGGATGGAGACGTCAACAGGGCACTCGTCCTCGACGGCGACCGGCTCGCCGGGCTCCTTTCGGTGACCGACGTCGCCCGCGCCCTGCAGATTCGGCGGTTGCCGGCTAGGCCGATTCCGGCCTAGGGGACCGAATCGGCCAAGCTGCGAGGGTGGCCGACGGGACTCGAACCCGCGACAGCCGGGACCACAACCCGGGGCTCTACCAACTGAGCTACGACCACCGCGCCGGTAGCAATCCTAGATGATCGATCGGCAATTACCGCGCCCGCCGAACACCGATCCATCATCAGGCGGAGTGCTAGGTTCCGCTAGGGCGCCTGTAGCTCAGTGGACAGAGCAGCGGACTTCTAATCCGCGGGTCGCAGGTTCGAATCCTGCCAGGCGCGTGCCCGTGTTCATGCCGGATGCAGTGGGCTAGACGGGTCGCGGCCTGTCGGAGCCGTTTTCTCGAAACCGCCAGAGAGGGGCAGGGAACCGCTAGGAACTGTCCCTCACTATCCCGCGTCTGTCCCGCGGCTCGACGAGAAGCACCTGCACCGATGGGCCAAGATCGCTAGCTCACTGAGCGAGGTCGCGACTCGGCCGGTGCCCCCACGGCCGCACAGCCGTCTCCCTGGCACACGAAGGAGTAACGCGGCAGGAAGATCCTGAGCGATTCGGCGTTCACGCTGCCTTGCCGCCCCCTAACTCGACGAGCTCCGTGTCAGCGGCCCAGGCTCTTGCCTCCTCAACAGCCGGACGCTTTTGCCAGCAGCCGAGGTGTTGATGCGTTTGGCTGATTGGGAGGGGGTCTAGGCGAGCGCGGCTGTCGCTAGTTTCGCCTCCTCGTTATGAGTGACTAGGGCCGGTGCGACTGACCATCTGAGTTGTGGCCGCCGCTCGCGGTGTCGGCGGTCTCCTGGCCGCTGCTTGCATTGCCGGAGCCGGCTGAGCTGTGGCCGCCGCTCGCGGTGTTTGCGGTCGAGGTGCCCGTCGAACTGTTACCGCCGCTGGCCGCGTCGGCCGTGCCGGTGCCGCCGCCGTTCGGCGTCTCGACCGGCACGTCTGCGCCAGAGGCCGAGCCTTGCTGTCCGGCCCTGCTCTTGCCCCCGCTCGCCGCGGTCGAGATAGCGGCGCCCTTGTCGATACCGGTCAGCTCGGTGGTGGTGGCGAGCTCGGAGATGTCCGAGCCCTTGCCCACATCAGCAGGGTCGCTCGGGTGGCTTGTCGAGTTGCCCCGGACGTCGGGACGCGTGCCGGCGGCGTCGTTCGCGCCGGGAACGGTGATGCCGACCTTGGCCAGCATCTCGGACGCGACGTCCTGGGCGGCGCCGGGCAGGGAACCCGCGGAAGCCATTCCGCAGCTTGCCGCGAACGCTGCGGCAAGGACAGCGGCAGTGAGACGGGGACGTGAGAGCGCAAAGAGCATGAACGACCTCCTGGACGAAGCGGCGTTTCGATGGACGCGTGAGCGAAGCGCTGCCGCCATGGCGGCGACCATTTCGGGCTCGTGAGCGAGCTCCTCGCTCGAGGCCTCCGCCGAGGCTGCCTCAAGGAGGCGCACGACCCGGCCGTAGCCGGCCGGTGCGCCTTCAGGGGCAACCAACCCTGCGAGCAGTCGGTCGACGGTGTCGCTATCGAGCGGCAGCAGCTGCATCTCACTGTCCATATCGCTCCAGAAGGTCATCGCGTTACAGGTTTTCCCTCGCGCGCGAGCTGCTCGGCGAGCCGCTGAAGCGCCCGATGCTGGAGCACGCGCACGGCTCCCGGCTTCTTCCCCACGATCTTGGCGACGTCGGCCACTTCGAACCCGGCAAGGACACGGAGCAGGACCACTTCTGCCTGGCCAGAGGGAAGCGCGGCGATACGCGCCAGTGCAGCCTCGGTTTCGTTCGCGGCAACGACGGCGGCTTCGGTGTCGTCGAGCCCGGGTCGCTGGCCGAATGCATCGAGGCTGGTGGTCGCCCGGCGCAAACGCTCCCCCCGCCGCCGATGATCGATCAGCCGCCGCCGGGCGATCGTGAAAAGCCAACGCCGAAACGCCCATTCATCACCCCGGAAACGGTCGAGACCCGCGACCGCGTCGAGCCATGTCTCCGAGACGAGATCCTCACCCTCATTCGGCTCTTGCGCCCGAAGGTACCGCAGCAGCCCAGGGTGGAACTCCCGGTAGAGAGCCGCGAGTGCCCACTCCGCCCCCATCCTCGCAGCCGCGAGCACCGCCCCAAACTGCTCCCCGAGCGACACAGCCCCGAGCGTAGCCCCTGATTATGAGGAAAAAGTGGGTGGCTGCTCGCGGCGCTCAGCCCTGGTAGCAAACGACCGCCAGTCCAGCGACGGCCACTTTCGGACGCCGGGACGCCCGCGTCACCCTGTTATCCAGCTCGCAGCCGGATGACTACGAAGTCGTAACCCCTGGAGCCGCAGTCGAGATCTAGGCTGAACCTCAGTGGTTATCGGTCTCACCGTCTACTTCGCTCTTTCGCTGCTAGCGGCAATCGTGGGCTTCTCAGCCTCCATTCTTGGATCTCGCGCGGACCGCTGGACGGACGCAGCCGTCCAGCAGATGTCGGAGCGTCAATTAAGCGGGACGTATCTTTCGGGCGACGAGCGCGAGCGCGCTGGAGTTCTTTAGGCTCTCGCGGCGCGCCGGGCACGCGTTCGCTGGACGAGCCGCCAGGCCCGCTTGGCGAGCCAGATGAGGACGATTCGCCGGATCCACACGGCATCGTCCTTCCCCTCGCGCACGCCCGCAAACGCGCCGCACCCCGTTCGGGGGATTTCCCTTGGAGCGCAGTCGATCCACGATGAGAAAGACGGCTGCGGCAGTCGCGCTTTCGGGAGGCCATCATTTCATTGCGATTTCTGCTCGCCGGGCTCACGTTCATGGCAACCGCACTCATGATCGCGGTGCTCCCTGTGGTTGCCCAGGGCCATACCCCTGTCAATGTTTGGTCGAAGCCGTGCACGCTCGTCGGTACACCAGGGCGCGACATGATTAGAGGGACGGCCCGAGCAGACGTGATCTGCGGCCTCGGTGGCGCGGATATCTTGGCGGGAAACTCCGGCGCGGACATCATTCGTGGAGGTGGCGGAGCTGACGTGATCCAGGGTGACGCCGGCCAGGACATCCTCCTCGGAGGCGCCGGGAACGACGTCCTCCAAAGCTACGACGGGGCGCACGACCACGTAAACGGCGGGGCCGGCTTCGACCGCCTGCCGCGCCACGACCGCTTGCTCGACCGAGTCTCTGGCGTCGAGTCGTTCGACTAGCTCGAGTCGTTCGGAGCCGCGAGCGCAGCACCCGGCGGCGTCTCGATCAGTCGTTCCCTGTGCGCGAGCAGGAGCTCCCTGACGATCGCCTGGATCGAGCCGGCCACGGGGATCGCCATCAGCGCCCCGAGGACTCCGGCGAGCTCTGCACCGATCAGCACCGCCACAAGAACGGCAAGCGGGGAGAGCTGCACGGTCCGCCCGTAGATGACGGGCTGCAGCACGTGGTTTTCGAGCTGCTGGTAGAGGACGAAGAAGACTACGACGATGATCCCCCGCAGGACGCCCTGCTCGACGAAGATCACGGCGGACACGATCACCGCGGCGAGCGTCGCGCCGGCGAGCGGGATCAGGTCCAGGACTGCGACCACGAGGCCGAGGGCGATCGCGTAGCTCGAACCGACCGCCAGGAGAACGATTGTGGTTACGACGCCGGCGATGAGGCTGATGAGGAGGTTCCCAGACACGTAGCCGCCAATTGTCCGGTAGATGTTGCCGCTGACCCGCTCCCAGCGAGGGCGGACGTGCTCCGGCAGGAGCCCCAGTAAGTGATCCACCGTATGAGGGCCCTCGAGGAGCATGAAAAAGGTCAGGAAGGCGATCGTCAGGGCTCCGACCACTCCGGTCAGGATGCGCGTGAGGATCTCGACGGCAGGGCCCGTCAGGCCAGTGACACCACCCGTCCCCGCTTTGTCGATCGCCTCACGAAGCCGCTCGACTACCTGATAGTCGCGCTCGAGAAAACCGAGGGGACCTCGACCCGCTGTCAGGTCGGCGACGATTGCCGGCAGAGCATCGATGAACTCCCGCACCTGGTCGACGAGCGGGGGGATGAGAAGGAAACCGAGCCCGCAAATCGAGAGGAGGGCGACCAAGAAGACAATCCCTGATGACAATCCTCGTCCGACCCCGCGCCGCTCGAAGAATTCGACGGCGGGGTTGAGCGCGGCCGCGAGAAAGGCGGCAATGAGGATCCACGTGATGACCCTGAACGCGAAGTAAACGAGCGCCAGTACGACGAAGACGAGCAGCGTAACCCCGAGAACGACCAGGATCGTCCGTGGGCGAAAGGAGACGACCCGCTCTTCGGGCACGGCCATCCACGTAGTGTCCAGGGGAGGCCGGACGCCAACTCAGAAGAGCGAGTACCCGTACGGGATGACCGCGTCGGGGCCGGCCCCGTCCGTCGAGAGGATGAGCCCCGGCGGGCCGCTGTAGCGGAGGCCCGCAGCAAGTGCGGCCGCAAGCGCGGGACGGGCCGAGGCGGGCACGATAAGGCTCACGAAGCGTCCTCCGGCGCGCTCCAGTTCCGCCTCGAGCGCTTGTCCGCAGGCCGCAGGCGTTCGCCCTGCGACGGGTCCAAGACGTCCACCCGGCCACCGATACGAGTAGGCGACCGCCTCGCCCGCGACCTTCCAGAGCGTCCCGCGCGCCTCCGACCGCCAAAACGAGTGATCGGGTGCGCGGTCGAAGCCGTATGCAACTCGGTCCAGCTCGGCTAGGGCTGCCTCGTCGAGCGGCCCGGGTTCGAGGCCGTGGCTCTGTCCGGCTCGAGGCTCGCCGGCGAGGTTCATGAGCGGGGTGACGGGAAGCAATCCGGCGCGTGAGTAGAGCCCGGTCGAGACCGGCTGGATCGCGTCCACGATCGTGAGCCGATGCCGCACGTCCGAGTCGCCCTCCCACACGCGCGCCAGCAGCTCCTTCCCCACTCCCCCCGCCTGATGCTCTGGGGAGACGAAGAGCGCAGACAGGAACCACGCGTCCTCGCGTACGAGCGCGGCCGAGAAGCCGACCAATCGCCCCTCGGCGGCCGCCACCCAGAAGCGGTCGGCATCGTGCTCGAGCAAGTGCGCATGCTGGCGGACGAAGACGTCCTGCGGCGGCCTGGGAGGCTCGAATCTGTGACGTTCGTAGAGATCCTCGATAGAACGCCGAAAAACCGCATGGGCAGCAGACAGGTCTGCCTCGACCGCGGGACGGATCTCCATGTGCACGTTCTACCGAACGGGAGGATTCGGCCCGTACGGGCCTAACGTCTTCGGCACGGGCAACCGAAAGGATCGGCATGAAGATCCAGATCGATCAAATGCAGCTCCTCCCCGACCTGGTGGCGTTTCTCGAACGGCTCGACGTGGCAAGCCACCGGCTCGCCCCGGACACGGTTGAGGTACGCGTCGTGCGTCCGCTGAGCGATCAGGTCGACGAAGCTGCCGACCGACTCACCATCGTCCAAACGCTCCGCGACTGGTGCTCTCTCCACCCGGGCGTCCGGGCGGACATCGTCCACTAGTAGGGTCGTCACACCGGCGGCCGCCTCCGCAGTCGGCGGCCAACCCGATGTCCCTCAGCGAGAAGTTGGGCGCATCTCAATCGGATCACGCAAGCGCGCACGACTCACGGGCTGCGGATGCCACAAATTTGTTTACAAAGAGAAACCAGGGCTAGGAGCTAGGATGGGATCCCAAGCTGCGGCGGAAAAGTGGGCCCGTGACGCGAGACGAGCAACGCACGGCCATCATTCTCGACGATCACCCGCTCTGGCTGAGCGCGCTCGAATCGATCCTCGAAGAAGCCTCAGTCACCGTCGTCGGCAAGACCACGACCGCAAACGAGGCTCTGGCTCTCCTCGATGAGACGAAGGCCGATCTGTTCGTCAGCGATCTTCGGCTAAGTGAAAGAGCCTCGGGTGCCGCCTGCGTCCGTGAGGCACTCAGGCGTCACCCGGATGTAAAGGCGGTCATCGTCTCGGGGTACGATGATCCTTCGTCGGTCGACGAAGCGCTGTCGTCGGGCGCGGCGGTCTTCGTCTCCAAAGCCGCCGATCCCGGCGACGTGGTGTCAGCAGTACGCCAGGTGTTCCATAGCTCCATCTTCGTTGCAACCGGGCCTCGGCCGAGCAGGCTGCCCGGCCGGCAGTCGGGCCTGACCCGTCGCGAGGCGGAGATTCTCGAGCTCGTCTCAAAGGGGTACTCGAACGCACAGCTGGCGAAGATGCTCTGGGTCACCGAGCAGACGGTCAAGTTCCATCTGTCCAACATCTATCGGAAGCTCGGGGTGGCGAACCGGACTCAGGCGGCGCATTTCGCTCTGCTCCACCCGAGCTCTAAACGCAGCGCATGACGTTCTGCGGTCGCGGCTTTGGTGCCCACGAGGACCGTGCACCTCGCTCAGGAGGGGCCCCCTCCTTGCCCGCACGCGTTTCCGTCTCGACGCACAGGGGCGGCGTCACCGGCGTCCCGCCAGGCTCGGCGCACTCGCCGATATCGAGGAGCGTAGGGGAGCCGCCGGCTAGTTTAGGCCGACTTTCGGTCCGAAGCGGGAGGCACGACCGTGAGTCGGGTTAGGGCACGGGCCGCAGCGTTCTCATACTCGAGGAACGCCGCCACAAACTCAGGCGAGCTGTCTTCGTACTTTCCGGCCGTCACGTCATCGTCGATCATGATCTCGGCGACGGTCCGCGAGTCAGGCTTGATGCCGAGCGCGCGGCACTCGCGAATCGTGCGCTCGACTCGTCGGTGAACGGGCAGGACATCCATCTGGTCCTTCCTTCGTCGCAGTGTGCCTATCCTCCCACAGCTACCGGATCGAGCCAAAGCGCACTGTTTCGGCGCGTTCCGGTTTCTCGCGGCGAATCCGATGCCATGAGCGAGAAGGCTAACGCCAAGCCCGGCCAACTATCGATATCCGCTAGCGGCGGATTATTTCGTGAAATCCTCCTGGGATCCTGGATACCTGGCGCGCGAAGAGAACCGTCGCCGAGCTCGTCTATCGAGGTGAAGCTGTACGCCATGCGATCGTCATAAGCGGGAGACGGGACTCGAACCCGCGACCCTCAGCTTGGAAGGCTGACGCTCTAGCCAACTGAGCTACTCCCGCGTGCCCTGAGGCGCGCCCATCCTACCGCACGGGTTCTCGAGGTTCGGCTCGCGTGTGGATCGCCTCCACTACGGTTGCCGCGTGGAGCCCTCGCCCACGAGCTGGGACCCGGCCTGGGACGAGGTAGCCGTGGTGTGTCTCCTCTCGGCCGCCTATGGCCTCGCCGCGATGCGCTTCGGGACGACCCGCTGGCGCGCGATCTCCTTCGGGGCTGCCATGGTGCTGGCACTGGCGGTGCTCGTGACGCCTCTCGGCACCCTCGCGACCCACTACCTGCTTTCAGCACACCTCCTCCAGAACGTCGTCCTTGCCGAGTGGGCTCCGGCACTCGCCGTCCTCGGGCTGAGTCCTTCGCTCGGCAGCCGACTTGGCGCACTTGCCCCCCTACGCGTGGTGACGCGGCCGTTCGTGGCGCTGCCCCTCTGGGTGCTGACGTACGCGCTGTGGCACCTGCCCGGGCCGTACGAGGCCGCCCTCACGAACCCGCCGCTTCTTCGGCTCGAACACCTGACGTACTTCTTAGCCGGCTGCTGCCTCTGGTGGCCGGTGTTCCAGTCGCGGCCACACACCCTTCCGAACGGCGCCAAAGCTGCATATCTTTTCGCTGCGTTTCTACTGAACAGTCCGGTCGGGTTGCTGCTGGCGCTGCTTCCCAGCGCGATCTACGGGTTCTACGAGTCGGCTCCGCGCCTTTGGGGGCTCGACCCGCTCACCGACCAGCAGATCGCGGGGGTGATCATGGCCGGGAGCGAGGCGATCGTCTTCTTCGGGATCTTCGCGGTGTACGTGCTTCGGTTCCTGGCGGAAGAGGAGCGCGGCTGAACGCCTCAGGCTCGGTCAAGTCCGGTCCCGGCCCGGGAAGCCCTTCACGGCCTCTCGCACCTGCTCGATGTCGAGCGTCATCTCGAGCAGCCCTACCTGATCCTCGTAGACCTGAGGGTCAACCTGCTCCTTGATGTCCTCTTCGAGGATGTGAACAACGGGGAGTCCCAACTGAACTCCTGCCAGCGGACCCACGTAGGCCGGGTCCCCGACGGTGACCGTCTCGGCCGTGACTTCGAGGGACTCGAGGTCAGCGGCTCCGAGCACCACCACCAGGTCGTCGGCCCCGTGCTCGTCGACCAGGCTCTTGATGCGGTCCTGGTTCTCGGGGTCCATGGCGCCTGCCGCCGTTCAGACGAAGCACTCCGTCTCGACGAAGACAACCTCCGCGCCCGCCGACCTGACTGCGTCGGCGATGGCTGGGCCCGGGACACCATCCCGCTCGCCCAGCGCGATCACCTTCTTTCCCTCGAGCTTCATGCTGCCTCACCTCCGTTTCCAAGCGTCGCAAATGCCTTCTCGATGTCTTCCTTTGACACCTCGCCCGACAGGCGCTCGAGCTCCTCGCCGTCGCGGAGAAGAAGATACGTGGGCAGACCGAAGACGCGGAGCTCGCGACACACATCTCGATTCTCGCTCGCGTTCACCTTCACAACCTTGACGGCGCCGGCCGAGTCCTCCTCGAGCTTCTCCACGGTCGGCATCATCTGCAGGCACGGCTGGCAACGCGGCCCCCAGAAGTCGACGAGGACGCTTCCCTCGCGCGTCAGTTCCTTGAATGTTTCCGGGGTTGCTTCGACCATCTGTCACTCCTTTCCGGGTTCGAGCAGAATTGACATCCCGTCAGCCAGCCCGGTCATGCGGCCGAGGAACAGCGAGCCCTTCGCGACCAGCATCGCAGAGCCGATGTCACCCGCTCGCAGCGCCGTGAGCGCGTGCGGGAGGTACGGGACAGCTGAGGCGACGTGCCCCTGCGTCGGAGAGTATCCGGGCAGCCCGCGTGTGCGCTCGAAGCTCTCGAGCTCGTCCCGCGGAAGCTCCCCGCGTTTGACCGCGAGCGCTCCGATCAGCTTGTAGTTCCGGTTCGGGACGTTCCCAGCCCCGGCCGGCTCCGTGATCTCCGGGTCGTGGAGCTCAGTTGCGTAGCGGTCGACATCGAGAATGCCGCGGCCGAGCCGACTCAGTGGCTCGACGACGAGATCCTCGAGGACGGCTTGCTGAGCCGAGCCGGAGCCGATCCTGTGGCGGCCGACGGCGTCGAGTCGAACGACGGGCGCGCCGCCTCCCGGCGGCCCGACCAGGATTGCGAGTCCCGCTAGAACGTCCTCGAGAACCGGGACGTCGTTCTTCAACGCGCCCGAGAACTTCATCCCCAGCTTCGCCAGCGATCCGCCTGCCACCACCGCGACGTGGCTGAAGACTCCCGCCGCGACGAGAGCTGCGGCAACCACGATTGCATGGACCGGCCCGGCGCAGAACGCCTTGACGTCTGCGCCAGACGCATTTGAGCATCCGGCCTGCTCCGCGATTGCCTTCCCGAGGTTTCCGCCGCCCCGCTGATAGCGATCGCCGACGGCCTCC
>Ga0307293_10000024_pt1 | contig 34432 bp, 36 predicted proteins | sample ER_DNA_150_FD_194488 | JGI IMG/M metagenome (GOLD analysis project Ga0307293, IMG submission 194488) | Bulk soil microbial communities from the East River watershed near Crested Butte, Colorado, United States - ER_DNA_150 | ecosystem: Environmental > Terrestrial > Soil > Floodplain | place...
CCCTCGGGACCGCGCAGCGTGGGACGGCCGCGCAGAACGAACAGGAGCTCCTCCGAGCCGTGGTGGAAGTGGTAGACGGCGGAGTTCCCCGGCCCAAGCTCGTACACGGTTGCGCCGAGCTGCGGTCCGTGATCGACGAGACGCTTCGACTTCGCTCCTCCGCCGGACCAGTCGTCCGTCGCGTCCCAGTCATTCGCGAAGAGATTAGGCGTGTCGCTCAGACTGCCTCCTCCCTCACCTTCGGCTCGAGCCCCCTTCTTCAGGAGTCGCTACGACGCCCGCGCCGCTGACATCACCGCGAGCGTCGAAGAGATCAAGCTGGGAAACCTCCCGGTTTCCCACAGCTCCTTCCACGCGGCAGCTCAAGCTGCCTCCTGCGGGCCGGGATCGGGGTCGTCGAACCGATCTGGGGGCGGCCACAGCTCGGTGACGAGGCGAAGCCGCTCGAGACGGCGCTGCTCGCGGTCGAGCTCGGGTGTCGAGGATTCGGGCGGTGTCTGGGATTCGTCGCTCACGCCCGGGAGCCTACGACATATACATGCCATCTCATGTCATGTATCCTTCCGCTGGATGCGGGCGACCCGTCTGGTTTCGCTACTGCTCCTCCTGCAGCTCCGGGGACAGCTGACGGCGGGGGAGCTCGCGGACCACTTCGAGGTCTCGGTACGCACGATCCATCGCGACGTGGAGGCCCTCGGCGGTGCGGGCGTTCCCGTCGAAGCGATTCGAGGGCCGGCAGGCGGCTACCGCCTTGCGGGTGGTTATCGGACGAGGCTGACCGGGCTGACGGCGGCCGAGGCCGAGGCCTTGTTCGTCGCTCCCGCTCCAGCCGCGGAGCTGGGCCTCGGAGGAGTGCTCGCGAACGCGCGCCTCAAGGTGCTAGCTGCACTTCCCGCAGAGCTGCAGGAGCGCGCGAGCCGTGCCGAGCGCTACTTCCATCTCGACACCCGCGGCTGGTTTCGCGCCGAGGACACGGTCCCTCACTTACCGGCGCTCGCCGCTGCAACCTGGCAGGGAAAGCGGCTGAGCACGCGCTACAGGGAAGGACGCAAGGTCGTGCAACGGACGCTCGACCCGCTCGGGCTCGTGCTCAAAGGCGGTGCCTGGTACCTCGTTGCACGTCGCAGTGCCGGCATGCGCGTCTACCGCATCTCGCGGTTCGCATCGGTGCGCACCCGGGACGAGGGCTTCGAGCGACCGGAGGGATTCGAGCTCGCCGCCTACTGGGACGAGTGGTCGCGGACGTTCGAAGAGTCGCTCCCGCGTGTGGAGGTGAAGGTCAGGGCGAGCGAGCTCGCGAGACGGTTCCTTCCCGCGGATCTGCAAGGGGAGGACGGCGTCTATGTCGTCGGGTTCCAGAGCCTCGAAGCCGCCTTCCGCGAGTTGTTGAAGTTCGGGCCCGACGCCGAGGTGCTCGAGCCGGCGCACCTGCGCACGCGCTTGGCGGCGACGGCTCGTGAGGTCGCGGAGCTCTACGCTTGACCGCAGTCCGGCCGTCCCGCTAAGGTGCCGTCCAGGTCGTCCGCCGCCGAAGGCGGGCGTCGAGGCAATGGAGCCTCAGGACTCGGTTCGAGTCCTGGGCTCTTTTTTTGTGGTCCCGAGTCGGAAGGAGCGGCATGTCTGTCGAAGAGACGAAGCACTACCTGGCGAACGGTCAGGCGAGTGCGCCCGATGCCCGAGAGGCCCTCGAGTGGGCACGCGAAACCACGGCGCAGATGGTCGACCTGAAGTTCTGCGACCTGCTCGGGACGTGGCAGCACATGACGTTGCCGATCCGGGCGCTCGACGAATCAGCCTTCGACGACGGCCTTGGCTTCGACGGCTCGTCGATCCGCGGTTGGCAGGGGATCTCCGAGTCGGACATGCTCCTGATGCCGGACGCCTCGTCCGCGATCCTCGATCCCTTCACCGAGGCGCCGACGCTCTCGCTCGTCTGCGAGATCGCCGATCCGATCACCCGCGAGCCCTATGCCAAGGATCCGCGTCGGCTCGCCAAGCGCGCCGAGGAATATCTGCTCGCGACGGGGATCGCCGACACGGCGTACATGGGCCCCGAGTGCGAGTTTTTCGTCTTCGACGAGGTCTCGTACGAGCTCGGGCCGAATCGCTCGCACTACTCCGTCGACTCGGGCGAGGGCCACTGGAACTCCGGCAAGCCGGGTCTCGGCTACACGGTCCGCGAGAAGGAGGGCTACTTCCCACCCGCACCGCACGACACGCTGCACGATCTGCGCAGCCGGATGGTGTTGACGCTGGAACGCCTCGGGATCCCGTGCGAGTTCCATCATCACGAGGTTGCGTCCGGTGGCCAGTGCGAGATCGATCTTCGCTTCCAGTCGCTGACGCGCATGGCCGATCAGGTCATGATCTACAAGTACGTCGTCAAGAACGTCGCGCGTAGGGCCGGCAAGTCCGTGACTTTCATGCCGAAGCCGATCTTCGGCGACAACGGGTCCGGCATGCACACGCACCAGTCCCTCTGGAAGGAGGGTACGCCCCTGATGGCGGACAAGTCGGGCTACGCCGGTTTGTCGCAACTGGCGCGCGCCTACGTCGGCGGCCTGCTCGCCCACGCGCCGGCGTTGCTCGCGTTCTGTGCGCCGACGACCAACTCGTACCGGCGGCTGGTACCCGGCTACGAGGCTCCGGTCAACCTCGTGTACTCGATGCGAAACCGCAGCGCGTGCATCAGGATCCCGATGTACTCGGACTCGCCCAAGGCGAAGCGGATCGAGTTCCGCTGCCCCGATGCGGCGGCCAACCCGTATCTCGCATTCTCGGCGATGCTGATGGCGGGGCTCGACGGGATCCAGAAGGGGCTCGACGCCGGCGAGCCGGCGGACTGGGACCTCTTCGAGGAAGACCGCGGTGTGGCGCAGGTGCCGGGCTCGCTCACCGAGGCGCTCGACGCGCTCGAGCGGGATCACGAGTTCCTGACCGCCGGGGGCGTCTTCAGCGAGGAGCTCATCCGCACGTGGATCGACTACAAGCGCGAGAACGAGGCCGACGTCGTGCGCCTGCGGCCCCATCCCGCGGAGTTCTCCCTGTACTACGACTGCTGAAAGGAGGCGAACGTGTTGGAGCTCGGCGTACGGCCAAACGACACGCTTGCCGCTCCGCCGTCCGTCGGGCTCCGGCACCTCGAGCCGGACGACTGGCCGGCGGTAGCGGAGATCTACTGGGACGGGATGCGCGACGGCCTCGCGACGTTCCAGACGGAGGTTCCGTCCTGGGAGGCCTGGAACGTGGCGCACCTGTGGGGCCACCGCCTCGTTGCGGAGTTGCTCGGCGAGGTGGTGGGGTGGGCGGCGCTGTCGCCCGCATCGACGCGGCGGTGCTATCTCGGCGTCGTCGAGGACAGCATCTACGTCGGGCGTGAAGCACGCGGCCTCGGCATCGGCCGCAGGTTGCTGGAGGAGTTGATCGCCGGCGCAGAGGCCACGGGGATCTGGACGATCCAGACGTCGATCTTCCCGGAGAACCAGGCTTCGCTGGCCCTGCACGAGCACTGCGGCTTCCGCGTCGTCGGAACGCGTGAGCGTGTGGCGAAGCGTGACGGGATCTGGCGGGACACAGTGTTCCTCGAACGACGAAGCGAGGTGATCACATGATCAAGGTCGAAGCAGTCGTGATCCGCGAACGCGTCGAGACGGTCATCGATGCGGTCGAGCATGCCACGGGTCACATCGGCGTTACCGTGATCGAGGCGATCGGCCACGGGCGCCAGCGCGGCGTCACGCACGAGTATCGCGGGCGCATCTTCGAGTCGCGGTTCCTGCCGAAGGCTCACCTGACTTTCGTCGTCGAAGACGAGCTAGCGGACGCGGTCGTCGAGGCGATCGTCGACTCGGCGCGTAGCGGCAACGAATCCGGCGACGGCCTCGTATGGACGTCGGCGATCGAGAACGTCACGCACAACCGAACGGGCGCGAAGCTCGAGAAGGAGGTGGAAGCCTAGATGGGGACCAAAGATCTTCTGATCGCGGCGAACACGATCTGGGTCGTCATCGCGGCGATCCTCGTGATGTTCATGCAGGCGGGCTTCGCCTTCCTCGAGGCCGGGCTGACGCGGATGAAGAACGCGGCGCACATCGCAGGCAAGAACGTGCTGATCTTCGCCGTCTGCTCGATCGTCTACTGGGCGGTCGGCTTCGGGATCGCATTCGGGGACGGCAACGCGATCGTCGGGACGAGCGGCTTCTTCCCGTCCAGCGACGAGTTGCTCGCAATCGGGCAGGCGCCTTACTCGTTCTTCACCGGGATCCCTGCGGCCAGCGGCTACCTCTTCGAGGTCGTCTTCGCAGGTGTCTCGCTCGCGATCGTGTGGGGTGCAATGGCCGAGCGGGCGAAGCTGTGGGTCTACCCGGCTTTCGGCGTCGTCTTCACGCTCATCTACTCGGTGACGTCTCACTGGATCTGGCACGCCGGCGGGTGGCTGTTCGGCAAGGGCATGCAGGACTTCGCCGGCTCCACGGTCGTGCACTACCAGGGTGCACTCGCTGCCCTTGCTGGTGCGCTCCTGCTCGGGCCGCGGATCGGGAAGTTCGGCCGTGACGGGCGCGCGAACCCGATTCCGGGTCACAACATGCCGTATGCCGTGCTCGGGACGATCATCCTCTGGTTCGGCTGGTTCGGCTTCAACCCCGGCTCGACGCTCGGCGTCGTCACCGGCGACCGCATCGGTTACTTCGGGTACGTCGCGCTGACGACGAACATCGCCGCTGCGGCCGGAGCGGTCGGCGGCATCGCGAGTGCGTGGCTGATCCTGCGCAAGCCCGACGTGTCCATGATGCTGAACGGCGTCCTCGCGGCCCTGGTCGCGATCACCGCTGCCTCGGGATTCGTCGCGCCGTGGGCCGCGATCGTGATCGGGCTCGTGTCCGGATGGATCGCGGTCTCAGGCGTCCTCTTCGTCGAGCGGATCGGCATCGACGACCCGATCGGGGCCGTCGCCGTGCACGGGATGTCAGGTGTGTGGGGAACGCTCGCAACCGGCCTGTTCGCCGTACCGGCACTCGCGTCGAATCTCGCCACCGGCACGGGCGGGCTGGTCTACACGGGCTCGTTCCATCAGCTCGGCGTCCAGGCGCTCGGTCTCGTCGCCGTCGGCGGATTCACGTTCTCCGCTTCGTTCGCATCGCTCTGGGTGATGAAGCGTGTGTGGGGGATCCGGGTCGAGCCGGAGACGGAAACGGCCGGCCTCGACGTCTCGGAGCACGGCATGTGGGGCTACCCCGAGTTCTACATACCGGTCCCGGGCGGCTACGGAACGGAATCGCACGGGCATCTCGGGCTGTCCCACGGGCAAGCGCGCGGGGCGCCCGCTCCTGCCGTGCCCAGTGCTGCACCCGAACCGGCGCCCGGCTAGCGCATCGCCCTTCGAGGGCGCCGCAAGAAAGCGGCGCCCTCGAGCTTCCGGGTAAAGATGCGGCGAGATGAAGTACCAGTTCGTCGACTGCCGTTGGGAGCTCGAGAACCCGGAGCGCGGCCGCGAGCTGTACCTGGACGGTCACATCCCGGGCGCGAGCTTCATGGACGTCGACACGGATCTCTCGTCGCCGCCGGGCGCTCGCGGCAGGCATCCACTGCCTGAGCCGGAGCAGTTCGCTCACGCCGCGGCGCGAGCAGGTATCGGCGACGACGTGTTCGTCATTGCGTACGGGAACATGGGCGGGCCGGAGCGGCTCTGGTGGCTGCTGCGCCACCTCGGCCACGACGCGTGCGCGGTGGTCGACCTCGATTCTTGGCGCGGCCCACTTGTCTCGGGCGCGGAGGAGGCCGAGCCGGCAGAGCTGACATTGTGCCCCCGTGACGACGACACGATCGAGGCGGAGGAGCTCGAGCGCCGCCGGGCCGACCTGGTCGTCGTGGACGCACGTCTTGCGCCACGCTGGCGCGGCGAGCCGAACCCGATCGACAAGATTCCCGGCCGCATCCCGCGTGCGCTCAACGCGCCGTGGAACGAATTGCCGCCGGAGCTCCCGGAGGGCGAGCTCGTCGCCTACTGCGGGTCAGGCGTGACCGCGACTGTGCTGTTGCACCGTCTCCATCTCGCCGGTCGCGACGGCAAGCTCTACCCCGGGTCGTGGAGCGAGTGGGAGCAGCTCGACCTACCAGTCGAGCGAGACTAGGCCGTGGACGTCGCCGTCGCGCCGCCGAAGTGGGCGAGGTACGGCTGCCAGCCGTTCGGGATCTTCGGTGCGGCAAGGCGAATGAAGAGAACGGGCGCGGGAGCCTTCGGCGGATGGACGAGCTCCATGCGCGCCTCCTCCAGCGTGCGGTTGCCCTTGTGGTGGTTGCACGGCGCGCACGCCGTAACGACGTTCTCCCAGATCGATTCCCCACCGCGTGATCTCGGGATCACGTGATCGAGTGTCAGCCGACCGGCTGTTGTCCCGCAGTAGACACACCGCCAGCCGTCGCGCGCAAAGAGGGCGCGGCGGGAGATCTTGCGCTGAACGGCTCGTGGTACGCGCACGTACGCGACGAGCCTGATCACATGCGGCCAGGGATACGTGTCGGTCGCGGAATGCAGCGGCTGGTCGAGCTCCTCGATCACCTCGGCCTTTCCCTTGAACACGAGCACATGGGCACGCCGCACGGAAGTGACATTCAGCGGCTCGTAACTTGCGTTCAAAACCAGAACCTGCTGCATCTGGGCCGAAATGTAGCTGAGTGAACGGGGTTACCCAGCCATGGCTCGTTCCACCGCCTCTTCCTCCTCGGGAGAGAGGGCTACCGACGGGCGGCCGTGGTCGAGCTCCTTGACGTAGATCCTGGCGTAATCGCGGCCCTGGATCGCGGTCAAGACGACCCCGCTACGGCCGGCGTCCAGCAGTGCGATCGAGGCCGACTGGTGGCCCCCGGCGCCCTCGTACGCGTCGTACCGGACGAGTGAGGTCTTGGAGACCGTGGTGTCGATCCGGCGATCGACCCGCGAGAGGCCCGCCGCGATCTCGTCCACCGCTCGATGCAGGTCGTCGATCCGCCCCTGGAGGGAGACGGCGAAGTCGACCAGGTCCTGCTTTCCGCCGCCGAGCAGGACGAGCTGGGCCGTGCGAACGGCGCGCAGCTTCCACCAGGCGAGACCGGCCACGAGCAGCGCGACTCCCGCAGCGACGCACGCCCCGATCGCGATCCACTCCGCGGTCGAGAGAGACATCTAACCTCCTAGCGAGAAGATGACCTTGTAGTCGGCCGAGTTGTTCGTCGTCGTCTTCTCGCCCGGCACGGGCTGGACGTCGACCTTGATCGTCGTCGGCAGCCCGAACAGCCCGTTGATGTTGATGTTCGTGAACGTGACCGTCTTCGACTCTCCTGCGTTGATCACGTCGATCTTCTTGCGCAGCACGATGGGCTTCGGCGACTTCTGAATGGTCAGCGTCACGCCGACGTTGAACTCCTGGAAGTCACCCGAGTCGGACACGACGACCCGGAATGCGAGGTCGGTCGACGCCGTGATCTGGTTGTCGCTCGCCGCGCCGGTCGGACTGAGCCTCTTGTCGTCGGGAAGCGCTGTCACGGAGACGAGTGCGCTGCCGTGGTTTCCGGTTGTCGTCGACCCGCCCGTCGCGGCGCCGTGGACGCGCCGCCAGACCTGCGTCATCGCCAGGGTGCTCGCGAGCTCGGGGTTGGGAATGATGTTGGAGTGGGGGACGCCGCCGATGTCGCTGATGCCCTGGTTCTGCAGCTCGAGCAGCGTTGGCTCCCTGAAGTAGAAGTCCCAGTTGACGTCGCTTGCGACCAGAAGACGCGCCTGGTCGGCGATCAGCCGCCCCGACGTCGTCGCGTTGCGCGCTGTCGCCGTCTGGCGGAAGGCGTCGGCGAGCCGGCTGAGGCCGCTCGCGCGCAGCTTGAGCACCTCGATCAGGTGGTCGTGCTCTACGCGCAGCGGTCCGGGCGGGCCGAGCTGGACAGCCTGGGCCACCTCCTGTTGCTCCTGCGCCGAGAGACTGCTGATCTTTGCCTCGAGATCGGACTCCTTGATTCCCGTCGCGCTCAGCGCCGCATTCAGATCCTTGCCGATCTGATCGGAGCGGCTCGCGATGGCGCGAACATCCTGGATGTACCCCTGGTACTTGGCGTGTTTGCTGCTCGACGCACAGCCGCGTAGCCCGACGACGAGCAGGACGGCGGCAAGGATGAGAAAGGCGATCAGTCCCGCGAGGCGGAGCATCGGGATCAGGCCCTGCGGTGGGCGGACCGGGCGGCGAGGCCCGCCGGGCGGGGGCCGCCGGGGTGTCCGCACACGCTCGGACCCCTCTTCGGTCTCGGGCTCGTCGAAGAAGTCGAATTCGATGTCTGAGTCGCGCTCGGTCATGGCGGAGGGGGCGGCCGGGTGAGTCCCAGCCGAAGCGGCGTTCACTCTAACCCGTACCTCGCCCGATCTCGCCGGGTGAAGGAGTTGCACGCGCCCCCGCCAACCCTGGAGAGCCGGTGTCCAACGCAGCCCCAGCCCTTGCCCAGAGCGAGCTCGTCCTCGGGCGCTACCGCCCGCTTCGGCCACTCGGGAGCGGAGGTTCGGGTTCGGTCTGGCTCGCCCGCGACGAGCAGAACGGCCTTGACGTGGCGCTCAAGATCGTGCCCCGCGAAGGAAAGGCCGCATCCCGCGCCGAGCGGGAAGCGGAGGCCGCGGCCCGTCTGCGCCATCCCTCCTGTCAGCGCGCTTATGGATTCGGCCGGGATTCCCAGCACGTCTACATCGCGTACGAGTACGTGCCGGGACGGACTTTTCGCGAAGCGTTACGAAGCGGCGAGCTCGACGACAGCTCCGCGATTGAAGCGTGCGCCCAGGTGCTCGAGGCACTCGCGCACGCGCACGCGCGCGCGATCGTTCACCGCGACGTCAAACCGTCGAACGTTCTGCTTGCCGAGGGGAGAGGCGTGTCGGTGCGTCTGCTCGATTTCGGCCTGGCGCAGATGCAGCAGGCCGAGACCCTGACCGCGCAGGGCGACGTACCGGGCACGCTCGCCTACATCGCCCCGGAACGCCTGGCCGGGGGGCTGACGACCGAGGCTGCCGATGTGTGGGCGGTGGGATTGATGCTCTGGGAGGCTCTGGCCGGCCGTCACCCGTTCTGGCGCAGCTCCCTCCTGGAGACAGCCCGTGCGATCGAGTCGGGTGCCCCGCCTCTCGAGACGATGCGGCCTGATCTGCCGAAGCCGCTGCTCGCCGCCGTCGACCGTGCCCTGGATCTCGATCCTGCTCGGCGCCCGAGCGCAGCGGCGCTGGTGGGGACTTTGCGGCACGCCGGGCGCAAACGGCGTGGCCGCAAGAGCGGGGGTCAGACCCTGGCCGTTCCGGCCGTGGTGCCGCGGCTCGTCCCCGCGGCTCTCGCGGCGGCGGTGGCCGGCTGGACCTCATGGGCGGTCCCGTTCTTCCCGGCAGGCTGGCCGTTCGGTCTCGCCGCTCTCGCCGCCGCCGGTTCGATCGTCGACGCCCGCCTCGGTCTCGCGTTCGCGCTGGCCGTGCCTGTCCTGCCGCTCGGAAACATCGCCTTCGGCGCGGCCGTCCTCTATACCGTGATCGCGCTCGGGCTCCTGGCCACGATGTGGCGTGAGCCGGAGCGCGGACTCCTTTTCTCGCTCGGGCCGTTCCTGGCCCCGATCGCAGGGCTCGGTCTCTTTCCGCTGGCCGCGCTGCCCGTACGCTCCCCGGCACGCAGAGCGGTGCAGGCTTCGGCAGCCGTCCTCGCCGCCGCGATCGTCGCGGGAATCCGCGGTTCGCCCCTGCCCTTCGACGGCGCCTCTGCTCCGGACCTCGGCATCGCTGCGAGCGGCGACCCGCTCACGGTCGTTTCGGCCCTCTGGGGAGCGCTGCTCTCGAGGCCGGCTCTCGCCGTTGAGACAATTGTCCTTGGGGCCGTCGCGGTCCTGTTGCCCCTGGCCCGCACGCGCGGGCTCTGGGCGATCGCCGGACTCGGGGCCGGGTTCCTGGCCGCGGCCTTGCTCCTGGCGCCTGGAGTCGCTACTGCCTCGCTCGTGGTGGCCGTGTGGGCCACCTGCCTGGCAGTAGCTGTGCGTTAGCATCGCTTGCCGGGTATTCCCGGCACATGGTCCTCCGCGCAATCGAACAAAAAATCGAGTCCCTTTTCGAGGGGATTTTCGGCCGCGCGTTTCGGACGAACGTCCAGCCGGTGGAGCTTGCGCGCAAGCTGGCGAAGGAGATGGACGAGCACCGAACGATCTCGGTCTCCCGCGTCTATGTGCCCAATGAGTACACGGTGTACCTGTCGCCGGACGATCGCGAGCAGTTTTCGAGCTACGAGGAGAATCTGAGGGGCGAGTTGCAGGAGTACCTGTCCGAGCACTCGCGTCGCGAGGATTACGCGCTCCTTTCGCCGGTTCGCGTGCTCATGGAGACGGACGCCGATCTCGACGTCGGCGAATTCGGCATCGCGACCCGGATGGTGCAGCCGGACCGGCGACGGGCGAGCGCCGAAGGAGAGCCGGCCGGAGACGTTGCGCCCGGATCGACGATGATCTACAAGCCACAGACTCCGGTTCCGACGCAGGCCGTCAGCGCCCAGGAGCTCGGCCTCGACGCAGAGCTGGTGACGCTGAGCTTCGACGGGACGCGCTTCGAGGTGAAGCAGCGGCGGGTCGTCATCGGACGCTCGCGTGACTGCGACATCCAACTCTCCGACACGAATGTCTCGCGTCGCCACGCCGAGCTGCGCCAGGAGGGAGCGTCCTACTGGATCGTCGACCTCGGCTCGACGAACGGGCTGGAGGTCAACGGCAAGCGCGTGAAGCGGGCGAAGCTGAATGACGGCGACACGATCACGGTCGGCTCGACCGAGGTGAGGTTCAGCCAGGAGCAACCTTGATCATCGCTCGCCTGCGGCTCGCTCCCGCGAGGGAAACCATGTTTCCCTCACGAGCTCCCTTCTTCAGGGATCGCCTCAACCCCCGCGCCGCTGAGATCGCCGCGTGGGCCGAGGAGACAGAGAGGGGAAACCTCCCGGTTTCTCGCTTCGCCCCTTCCCCCGCTCATCGGCCCAGGTGCGGCCGATGATCTTCGACTCGGCTGCGGTCGACGAGGTTCTGCTCGTCCTCAAGATCGCTTTTCTCGTCCTGCTCTACGCGTTCATCTGGCGGATCGTGCGGACGGCGAGCCGTGATCTGCGCCTCCCGCAAGAAAGCTTCGTGCTCGCTCCGTCTACGGCCGCCGGCGTGCAGGCCTCGCGGCCCAGCCTGCACACGGGCCGCCTCGTCGTCGTGAAAAGCGCCGATCTCGAGAGGGGTGAGGACTTCGAGCTGAACTCCGCGCAGCTGACGATAGGGCGTGGGAACCAGAACGACATCGCGATCGCCACGGACGAATACGCCTCGGCGCGCCACGCTCGCTTCGAGCCCCGCCAGGACGGCGTCTGGGTCCAGGATCTGGGCTCGACGAACGGGACATACCTCAACGGGACCCGGCTCGACAGGCCGCGCCGGCTTGCCGGTGGGGACATCGTCCGCGTCGGCGAGACGGATCTGAGGTACGAGCAGTGACGGGTCTCGGCCACGTCGGGGTGATCACGGATACCGGCCGCAAGCGCCGGCGGAACGAGGACGCCTACGTGTGTGAGCCGCCGCTCTTCGCCATCGCAGACGGCATGGGCGGCGCCCAGGCGGGAGAGGTGGCATCGCGTCTCGCGGCGGCGGCGCTCAAGGAGAGTGGGGCCAGGACCCTGGGCGGCGAGCGGCGCATCTCCGACCTCATCCAGGAGGCGAACAGGCGCGTGTACGACCGTTCGAGCACGGACCCCAACACGTCAGGGATGGGAACGACCATCACGGTCGCGCTCGTGGAGAACGGGAACGTCGCCTTCGGGCACGTGGGGGATTCGCGCGCTTACCTGATCCGTGACGGGCGAATGGAGCAGGTGACCGAGGACCACTCGCTGGTCAACGAGCTGATGAAGAGCGGCAAGCTCTCGCGGGAGGAGGCCGAGTCCCACCCGCAGCGCTCCGTCATCACCCGCGCTCTCGGTACGGATCCCGACGTCGACGTCGACACGTTTACGATCGCGGGCGAGGCCGGCGACGTCTTTCTCCTCTGCTCGGATGGGCTCACCGACATGGTGGAAGAGCGCGAGATCCTCGAGCTCGTCGAACGGAACCGTCAGGACATCGGCGTTGCGCTGAAGTCGTTGGTGAAGGCCGCCAACCGAAGCGGCGGCGAGGACAACATCACGGTGGTCGCGTTCGAGATCGCCGATGGTCAGGCGCTGACCCACGACGGCGAGACGCGTGAGAACGTCCTGCCGGCATCCGGACACGACGACGAGGACACGCTCACCGAGGCGGATGCCGTGCCGGCAGTCGACACAGCGGTCGTTTCCACCGCCGCGATCCAGGCGGAGGTCGAGGCGAAGGAGCGGCAGGATCGCGCAAGGAGGCGCCGCCGCCTGCGACGCCGCATCGTCGCGTGGGTTGCTCTGATCGCGATCGCCGCCGGAATCGCACTCGTCCTGTACCTGAGGGTCCTGCGCTGACACTCAGCCTGAGGAATCGTGAGCTCGCGTTCCTGATCGTCGTCGGGGTTCTGACGGCCGTCGGGTTCGCGAGCGTCTACATCGCCCGCCAGGACGTCGTGTCGACGGCCTCGCTGACGTACGCGGGCTTCTTCTTCGTGCTCTATCTCGCCGCACATCTCGCAACGCGGTACGCCGTCCCGTTTGCCGACCCGTACCTGCTCCCGATTGCCGGCCTGCTGACCGCGATCGGCCTCACGGAGATCTACCGGCTCAATCCGACCGACGCCTTCAGGCAGGGCATCTGGATCGTCGTCGCGGTTGCTCTCTTCGCCGCCACGCTCTTCTTGCTCAGGCACGACTACCGGCGGCTCGAGACGTACAAGTACCTCTTCGGCATCTCGGCCATCGCGTTGCTCCTGCTGCCGATCCTGCCTCTTCTGGGTCTGACCGTTAACGGCGCGCGCCTCTGGGTGCACGTCGGCTCGCTGCGCTTCCAGCCCGGTGAGCTGGCGAAGATCATGCTGATCGTCTTCCTTGCCGGGTACATGCGCGAGAAGCGCGAGGTCCTGGCGCAGGGCCGCCTGAAGGACTGGGGGCCGCTGCTCGTCATCTGGGTTCTGGCGATGCTCGTCCTGCTCGAGACGAGGGATCTGGGCGGCGGTCTTCTCTACTTCGGGATCTTCCTCGCGATGCTCTACGTGGCGACTTCGCGCATCGGCTATGTCGCCGTCGGGCTCGGGCTCTTTCTCGTCGGCGCCGTAGGCGTGTGGAAGGTCACGCCGCACGTGCAGGACCGCGTGACGATCTGGCTCCATCCGTGGACCACGAACAAGGTCTACTGCCCGCTTTCGGGCCACCTCGACCTGCGTCAGGACTGCCAGAGCTACCAGCTCGTGAAGTCGCTCTACTCGATCGGCTACGGCGGCTACGGCGGCACCGGGCTAGGCAAAGGGACGGTCGCGAACCTCAACGGCAAGCAGATCATTCCCGACCTCAACACCGACTTCATCTACTCGGCACTCGCACAGGAGCTCGGGCTGATCGGCGCGGCTGCGCTCCTGCTCGTCTACATGATCTTCGTGCTGCGCGGAATGCGGATCGCGCTGCTTGCGGAGGACGGTTTCTCGAAGCTTGCCGCGGCCGGGCTGACGTTCGGCTTCGCTTTGCAGACCTTCATCATCGTCGGCGGAATCCTGCGCCTGATTCCGCTGACAGGGATCACGCTCCCGTTCGTCTCCTACGGTGGATCGAGCGTCGTCGCGAACTTCCTCCTCTTAGCAGGGCTGCTGCTGGTCTCCAATCGTGCGAATAGAGAGATGCTGCGTTGAACAAACAGATTTCTCACATCGGCGTCGCAGCACTCGCCCTGCTCGCCGCGCTCATCGTCGGAACGACCTACTGGCAGACGTGGGCGAACGCGGGGCTCGCCGACAGGCAGGACAACGAAATCCGGCTGGTCGCGCAGTTCTCGATCAAGCGCGGGAAGATCTACGCGGCCGATGGTCGTACGGTGCTGGCGACGAACGTGAGCAAGACACGTGCCGGCAGAACGCTCTATTTCCGCCGTTATCCGACCGGGCCGATCTTCTCCGACGTCGTCGGGTACTCGACTCAAACGCGCAACCGAACGGGGCTCGAGCTGTCGTACAACGATTACCTCACGGGCTCGAACGCCAACCTCGACACGGTCTTTCGCTCCGCTCTCGACAAGCTGAAGGGAGCGACGGTCACCGGGAACGACCTGGTGTTGACCGTCCGGCCCGATGCCCAGGCGCTGGCGCTGCGGCTTCTGCGCGGGAAGTGTGGCGCCGTTGTCGCGCTCGAGCCCTCGACCGGGCGGGTGCTGGTGATGGCCACGAGTCCGACCTACAACCCCAATCTGATCGAGAGCCACTTCGGTCTCGCTACGCGCGCGAGCGGCTCCTGCTCTGCGCCGCTCGTCAACCGCGCGACCGTCGGTAAGTACCCACCCGGGTCGACCTTCAAGATGGTCACCGCCGCCGCGGCGCTGGACACCGGGCGCTTCACACCCGATTCGCCGTTCTACGACCCGGGCTACTGCGAGGAATACGGCAAGCAGGTCCGCAACGCCGGCAATCCCGAGGCACCCGAGACGTTCGGCCACGTCAACCTGTCGACCGGCTTCCAGCACTCGATCAACTCGGTCTTCTGCAACGTCGGCAAGGCGCTCGGCGCCGGAACCGTGCTCGACTATGCGAAGCGCTTCGGTTTCTACTCACTGCCACCGCTCGAGCTGCCGGCGAGCGAACGCGTCGAGAGCGGTCTGTACGACCACGGCCGTCTCTTCGATCCGAAGCATCCGGACACGCAGGTCGATCCCGGCCGCCTCGCCTTCGGCCAGGAGCGGCTGGCGGTGACTCCGCTGCAGATGGCGATGGTGGCGGCGGCGATCGGAAACCACGGCGCCGAGATGCGTCCGCAAATCGTCGAGCGGATCGTCGCCCCCGGCGGGAAGACGATCACGCACCTAAAGCCCGACCAGCTCGGCCGGCCGATCAAGCGCCAGACCGCCGACGAGTTGACGCGCATGATGGAGCTCGTAGTCACCGGCGGTACCGGAACAGCCGGTGCCATTCCGGGGATCAGAGTCGCCGGCAAGACCGGGACCGCAGAAGTCGGCCGCGGCAACATCCACACGACCTGGTTTGCGGCTTTCGCACCCGCCGACGCCCCGCGTGTGGCAATCGCGGTGGTCGTCGAGAACCAACTGAACGGCTTCGGCGGCACGATCTCCGCTCCCATCGCGAAGCAAGTAATGGAGGCGCTACTCCGGTAGGGGCGAACCCCTACTCTGGTAAGGGCCCCAATGGCAGTCTCCGACACCCTGATCAACACGCTCTTCGACGGGCGCTATCGCATCCTGCGGAAGCTCGGCACGGGCGGCATGGCGAACGTCTACCTCGCCGAGGACGAGGTGCTCGGCCGGCGCGTCGCGATCAAGATCCTCAACGACCGTCATGCGGGCGACGATCAGTTCGTCGAGCGCTTCCGCCGTGAGGCGAAGAACGCGGCCAGCCTCTCCCACCCGAACATCGTCTCGATCTACGACCGCGGCGAGGCGGAGGGCACTTATTACATCGCCATGGAGTACCTCGACGGGCGCTCGTTGAAGGAGCTCATCGTCGCGCGTGGTCCCGCGCCGATCCATCTCGCGGTCGACTACGCGCGACAGATCCTCGCAGCGATCAGGTTCGCGCACCGCCACGGCATCGTGCACCGCGACATCAAGCCGCACAACGTGCTCGTCGACGGCGAAGGGCGGCTCAAGGTGACGGACTTCGGGATCGCGCGCGCGGGCGTGAGTCAGATGACCGAAGCAGGGTCGATCATCGGCACCGCACAGTACCTCTCGCCCGAGCAGGCGAAGGGCGCGCCCGTCGACCAGACCTCGGATCTCTACTCGGTCGGCGTCGTGCTCTACGAGCTCCTCACCGGTGTCGTCCCGTTCAGCGGTGATACCCCGGTGGAGATCGCGATGAAGCATCTGTCGAGCGTGCCGGAGCCGCCGTCGGCGAAACGGGCCGACGTCCCTCGGGATCTGGACCTGGTCGTGATGCGTGCGCTCGCCAAGGACCAGTCGGAGCGCTACCAGAGCGCGGAGGAGATGGACGCAGACCTCAGGCGCATCAACCGCGGCGTCGCGATCTCTCCTGTGACCGAGGAAGCGGCGACGGCGATCATCGCGCGCCCGCCGCCCTCGGCCGTCACCGAGATCACGTCACGCACGCCGAGACCGCCGGTTCCCTACGCACCTCCTTCGGCGTACTACGACTACGACGAGCCGCCCAGGCGCGCGCTCTGGCCGTGGCTCGTAGCGCTGCTGTTCGTGGCGGCGGCACTCATCGGTGGCTACTTCCTCTACTCCCAGATCCAGGATCAGCTCAGCGGCTCGAAGACCGTTGCCGTCGGCAACTACGTCGGCATTCGTGAGGCGGACGCGGTCCCGATGATCCGTGCGAAGGGGCTGAAGCCGAACGTCGTGCGCCAGCCGAGTACGCAGGTCGTCGAGACCTTTGTGATCGCCCAGACCCCGAAACCCGGCGAGCGCACTCCGAAGAACAACTACGTCACGCTCTACGTCTCCAATGGACCGCCGAAGACCCAGGTCCCGGACGTCGTGGGCAGGCAACTGGAAGAGGCGCTGACCGCACTCCAGGCCGCCAACCTCAAATGGAAAACCATTCCCGTCGAATCCGACAAGCCGCAGGGGGAGGTGGTCTCGCAGTCGCCGACTGTCGGCGCGTCCGTCGCGCAGGACTCGCGAGTGCGTCTCAGGGTCTCGAAGGGACCGAAGCCCGTCGCCATTCCGAACGTCATCGGGTCGAGCTTCGACTCTGCGAACTCGACGCTGCTGGCAAAGGGCTTCGCAGTGTCGCGGACGGACGTCAAGTCCGACCAGCCGAAGGACACCGTCATCGGCATGAGCCCGGGCCCGGGCACCTTCCAGCCGCCGAACACGACGGTCAATCTCACGGTCTCGAAGGGGCCGACGACTTCGACCGTCCCTGACGTCACGAGCCAGTCGCAGACCGATGCGCAGGCGCAGCTCAAGGCCTCGGGGTTCGGCGTGCGCATCGTTCCCCAGCCTGTGACCGATTCGAACCAGGACGGGATCGTCCAGACCCAGGATCCTCCCGGCGGCGTCCAGGCCCCGCCCGGCACGGTCGTGACGATCGCGGTGGGCAAGTTCTCCTCGACGACGACACCCGGGCCGCCGTAATGGCCCGGCTGCGGGTCGCGATTCTCGCGGGCGGCCGGTCGTCCGAACACGAGATCTCGCTCGCCTCCGCCCGCTCCGTGCTGGAGTCCCTCGACCCAGTGGAGTACGACGTCGTCACGGTCGCCATCGGCCGGGACGGCCGCTGGGAGCTCGGCACGGGCGACGGCTCCGTCGCCGAGACGCTGCCGGTTCCGGCGGCCAACGCGCCTGCGACGCTCGGCGCGGTCGACGTCGTCCTGCCGATCCTCCACGGCCCGTTCGGCGAAGACGGGACGGTGCAGGGACTGCTCGAGCTGGCGGGCGTTCCCTATGTTGGAGCGGGCGTCGCGGCCTCCGCGCTCTGCATGGACAAGGACCTGTTCAAGAAAGTGCTGCGTGACAGCGGCGTCCCGGTCGCGCGCCACGTTGCGCTACGCGAGGGCGATGCGGCCGAGAGCCCCTTCGGCTTCCCTTGTTTCGTCAAGCCCGCGCGGCTCGGATCCTCGGTGGGTATCACGAAGGCGCACGATGAAGCCGAGCTCCGGGACGCGGTCAAGCTCGCCTTTCGCCACGACGACAAAATCCTCGTCGAGGAACTCCTCGACGGGATCGAAGTCGAGGTCGGCGTGCTCGGCAACCGTGAGCCGGTTGCCTCCATTCCAGGCCAGATCGTGCCGCTGGGACACGAGTGGTACGACTACGCGTCGAAGTACGACGAGGGCGGGATGAAGCTCGTGATCCCGCCGGACCTGCCCGAGGACGTGCTGGAGGAGGTGCAGCGCGCTGCAGTCGAGTCCTTCCGCGTCACCGAGTGCGAGGGCATGGCCCGGGTGGACTGCTTTGTCGTGGAGGGCAACCGCGTTGTCGTCAACGAGCTGAATACGATTCCCGGGTTCACGTCGACGAGCGTGTACGCGAAGCTGTTCGATGCGTCGGGGATTCCTTACGGCGAGCTGTTGCGGCGCTTGATCGAGCTCGCGGTCGAACGGCATGAGCGTCGCTCTAAGCTCGTTTACTGAGCTGTGCCGAAGGCGCGCACTTCGTTGACGTGCGCGAAGCTGCCGTCCGGCGGCAGCTTGGTGATCCAGACGATGTAGAAGCGCTTCGGCGTCGACTCGCGAATCGCAAAGCGCGTCGTCCTCGACACGACGCGCCGTCCTGAGACCAGCTGCGTGGGTCCGCCCTGGACGTTCGTGGCGCGGACCTCGGCGGTGAAGCCAGGAGTGTCGGTGACGACGGTGATACGTGACACCTGGACGGCGCCGTGCGCGTCGACCACCAGCCCGACACCCGCCTTGCGGAACGAGTTGTAGTGCTCGGTGGCCCAGTAGGTCGCCGCGTTTCCATCGGTCGTGTTGATCGCGGCGTCATCGTGCTCGGTGCCGTCACCGTACGGGTCGTAAGCGCCGACACCGGCAATCGACAGTCGCGCGCCGACGGGGGGGCTCTGACCGCCTCCGCCGCGGAGCGTCAGCAGTCCGACGACTACGGCGGCGATGGCGAGCGCACCGAGCAGCCCGACGAAGAGCGGTAAACGCGAGACGGGGTCTCGTCGCCGCGGCTGCTGCTTCAGCCGTTGCGCAGCCGGAACGACCATCGTGATCGCGTCGTCCCCGACCTCGTCGAGCGCGGCGAGGTTCACCTCGATCTCGGTGGCGAAGGCGTCCATGGTCGGGAACCGCTGCTCTGGATCCTTCTCCAGCGCGCGATCGATCATCTCCGCGATCCGCAGCGGCACGTCGCCGCGGGCATCGAGAACGCTCGGCGAAGGCTCCTGGATGTGCTTCATCGCAACCGCGACGAAGTTCTCGCCGGGGAACGGCAACTCGCCGGTGAGCATCTCGTAGAGGACGATGCCGAGCGAGTAGACGTCCGTCTGCGCGTCGACGGGCTGGCCGCTTGCCTGCTCCGGTGCGATGTAGTTGGACGTCCCCAGGACGGTCCCGGTCTGGGTCACGCTGCGCTCGACATCCAGCGAGCGTGCGATCCCGAAGTCCGTGACCTTGGCGCCCCCGTCGCCGTTCAGCAGGACGTTCTGCGGCTTTACGTCACGGTGGACGAGACCGTGCTCGTGTGCGAACGACAGCCCATGCGCGATCTCGAGCGCGATCTCGAGCGCGGTACGGACGTCGAGACGGCCTTTGCGGACGACGAGCTCTTTCAGGTTCTCCCCATCGATGTACTCGAAGACGATGTACTGCCGGCCGTTCTCCTCGCCGCGGTCGATCACCGTGACGATGTTCGGATGCTGGAGCTGCGCGACGGAGCGCGCTTCCCGCTTGAACCGCTCGACGAAATCCTCGTCCTCGTTGTACTGCTGATGCAGGACCTTCAGCGCGACGTTGCGCTCGAGGAGCGAGTCATGGGCCTTGTAGACGGTCGACATGCCGCCGTGACCGACGACTTCCTCCAGCTCATATCTTCCGGCAATTCTCTCCCCGACCACCACGCTCGAACGCTACCCGCCCGTCGACCGCAATACGCCTTGGATCAGTGAGCGCGGGCCTTCCTCAGGCGCGTGCCGACCCACAAGCCTCCACACCAGAGGGCGTAGAGAAGGGCCACGAGCCCCGCCAGGAACCAGACGGGAACGAGGTGGCGGCCCTGACCGTCCTGGGCTCGCCCGGCGACGAGGGCCACGGCCCAGGTGCAGGCCAGGACCGCGCCCAGCGCGATGACGACCCGTGGCCTGCCGAGCCCGGTCGCGCCGACGAGGAGCGGCAGCGCAAACGCGATCACGGAGATGAGATACCCGGCCACTGCTCGGGTATCGGCTCGACGCCCCGCGAACGTGACCCCTCTGTTGCCTTAGTGCAGAACCGCGGCGAGGGCGTCTTCCCAGACGCCGAGCGCCTCCTCGAGCTCCCCCTCCGAGATGACCAGGGGGACGAGGACGCGGATGCAGTTCGAGTAGATCCCTGACTTGAGCAGCAGCAGCCCACGCTCGGAGGCGGCGTCGACGACTGCCGACGCGAGCTCAGGGGCCGGGTCCTTGGTGGCGCGGTCGTGGACGAGCTCGATCGCGAGCATCGCACCGAGCCCTCGCACGTCGCCGATTGCATCCCAGCGCTGCTGCCAGGTTTGCATCCGGCCGCGGATGGTCTCGCCGATCTGCCCCGCGCGCTCGACGAGGCTCTCGTCTTCGAAGACGTCCAGCACGGCGAGCGCAGCCGCCTGCGCGACCGGATTCCCGACGTACGTGCCGCCGATCGCCGAGTCGCCCGGCGCGTCCATGATCTCTGCCTTCCCGATCACGCCCGAGAGCGGCAGACCCGCCGCGATCGACTTCGCGATCGTCATCAGGTCGGGCTCGACGTCGTAATGCTCGATGCCCCACATCTTTCCCGTCCGCCCGTACCCGGTCTGCACCTCGTCGACGACGAGCACGATGCCGTTGTCGTCGCAGATGCGGCGTAGGCCCTCGAGGAACTCCGGCGGCGCGACGACGAACCCGCCTTCACCTTGGACGGGCTCGACGACGATTGCAGCAACGGTTTCCGCAGCGACGCTGGTCACGAACGCCCGCTCGAGCGCCGCGAGCGCCTCCGCTGCCCTCGGACCGCGGTAGTCCTGCGCGAAGGGAAGCCGGTACACCTCAGGCGCGAACGGGCCGAGGCCCGCCTTGTACGGATGCGTCTTGGACGTGAGACTCAGAGACAGCAGCGTGCGCCCGTGGAAGCCGCCCTCGAAAGCGATCACCGCCGGCCGTTTGGTGTAGGCGCGCGCGAACTTCACGGCGTTCTCGACAGCCTCCGTGCCGGCGTTGAAGAACGCAACTTTCGCCGGGCCGGAGATGGGCGCGGTCGCGACGAGGCGCTCTGCGAGTGTGACGTACGTCTCGTACGGAACGATCGTGAAGTCTGTGTGGAAGAACTTCGCGGCCTGTTCCTGCACCGCCTCGACGACGCGGGGATGCGCGTGGCCGACGTTGAGGCAGCCGACGCCTCCCGTGAAGTCGATGAACGTGTTCCCGTCCACGTCCGTGAGCGTCGCGCCCTCGCCGCGCTCGATCATCACAGGCAGATAGATGGAGAGCGGATCCGCGATCACCCGGTCCTTTCGGTCGAGGATCTCCTTCGAGCGCGGACCTGGAATGGCCGTTCTCAGCTCGATCGCCTTCGTCGTCGCCATGGGCCTGACGATAGCGGAGTCGGCGGCCGCCCTGCATACCTGTATAGGGGTGTTGCAGGCCTACCGAAAGGCGGGCGTGGACAGCGCCTTGACCGTGTACAGCCCGCCGGCGTTCCAGAGCATGAAGCCCTTCGCGTGTTCGAGCCTGGCGGCCTGGATCTGGTCCTGGACGTCCGTGAGCGTGTATTTGCGGCGTAAGGAGAAATCCTGGAGCCACGGGATCAGCTTGGCCGACCGGCCACGCACCGCAGTCCGGAAATCGCGGAGCGAGTACGCCACCGTCGTACCCGGGCGAGAGTCCGGATCGATGATGTTGTACTCACCCGAGACGTAATGGGAGGGGTAGACCATCGGGTAGATCGCGTCCACGTAACGCGCGATCCGGCGTGGGAACTGGCCGATCCCGAGGTTCCTCGTCGCGGACAGTCCGAAGACGTCCACGGAGATGCGGACTCCGAGCGGCGTGAGGCGCTCCCGCGCGTACTTGGCGAACATCGGAATCGTCCAGCCCATCGGCTGCGCATGCTTGCCCGGATAGCGGATCTGCGAGATGTCGCCGTCGCTCGGGAACCGGACGTAGTCGAACTGGATCTCGTCGAAGCCGAGCTTCGCCGCCTGCTCGGCGATGTCGACGTTGTACTGCCAGACGCGCCGGTCGTAGGGGTTCGTCCAGCCGAGCCCCGCGCTGTTGAGCCAGCGCGAGCCGTCGGCCCGCCGGATCGCGAGCTGCGGCGCCCCGGCCGCCAGGGCCGGATCCTCGAAGGTGACCAGTCTGCCGATGAGATAAAGACCGGCGGCGTGGATCTTTGCGACCGCCCGCTGGACGTCGTAGTAGCGCTGTGCGGAGCCGATCTTCTTGGCCAGCGGGACGTTGACCGGGAACGCGACCTCGCCGTTCTCGTCCTTGACGTCGAGCTCGATCGTGTTGAGGCCCGCCGACTTCATCGCGACGTACTCGTCGAGCTTGCCGGGCAGACCCGCGAGCGCCATCGTTATGTGGACGCCTCGTACCTCTGCGGGCAGGGGCCGCGGCTGCAGCACCTGCGGCTTCGAGACCTGCTCCTCTCGCGCTGCGGCACGCACGGCCTTGTGTCCGCGCACGTGGGTCGCGATCACGCCTCCGACGACTCCCGCCGCGACCAGTGCGAGCAGCACGCCCGCGGCCATCAGCCGCTGCTTGTGCCGTCGCTGGCGCGCCTCCGCCCGCCGCAGCTTGTAACGGGAATTCGGATCGACAGGCTGGAGGACGTACCTCGTAGGCAAGGTGTGGAAAACTAACAGAGCCTGGACGGGCCGTAGAATCGCCCCGGATGGTCCTTTCAGACCGCACGATCGCTCGATTCCTGGAGGAAGGCCGGATCGAGATCGATCCCTACGACGACTCGCTGCTCCAGCCCTCGAGCGTGGACGTCCGAGTCGACCGCTTCTTCCGAGTTTTCCACAACAACCGCTATCCCTATATCGACGTCCGCGAGGAGCAGGAAGACCTGACGGAGCTCGTGGAGGTGGACGACGGAACGCCGTTCGTGCTCCACCCCGGCGAGTTCGTCCTCGGCTCAACCCTCGAGCGCATTCGTCTCCCCGACGACCTGGTCGCGCGGCTGGAGGGGAAGAGCTCGCTCGGCCGGCTGGGCCTGCTGATCCACTCCACCGCAGGCTTCATCGACCCGGGCTGGGACGGTCATGTGACGCTCGAGCTCTCGAACGTCGCCAACCTCCCGGTGACGATCTACCCGGAGATGAAGATCGGGCAGATCTCCTTCGTGCAGCTGACCGAGCCCGCGGCGACGCCGTACGGGACCGGCGAGATCGGCTCGAAGTACCAAGGCCAGCGCGGGCCGACCCCGTCGAAGTACTGGCAGAACTTCGCCAGAGAGGCGAAGACTTGAGTCTTCGGCTCGCTGGCAGGGGAAGGGCTCCGGCAAACCGGGAGGTTTCCCGCCTCTTTGTCCTCGCCGCACGAGGCGATCTCAGCGCCGCGTGGGGCGAAGCGACCAGAAAGGAGCCAACCGGTTGATCTTGGTCACGGGGGGCACCGGCTTCGTGGGAGGCCACGTCGTCCACGAACTCCGTAGCCGTGACCTGCCCGTCCGCTGCCTCGTTCGTGACCTGCGTGGTGGAGCCAAGCTCGCGGCGTGGGGGTGCGAGCTCGTCGAGGGCGACGTGACCCATCCGGCGAGCCTGCGCGGTGCGGTCGCAGGGGTTGACACGGTCATTCATCTCGTCGCGATCCGCCAGGGCCGGCGTGAGCAGTTCCGCCGGATCATGGTCGAAGGAACCCGCGACCTGCTCGCTGCTGCGCGAGACGCCGGCGTTCGGCGCTTCGTGCATATGAGCGCCCTCGGGACGAACGCGGAGACGAAAGATCGCGTGCCCTACTACTGGGCGAAATGGGAAAACGAGCAGCAGGTACAGCGCTCGGCCATCCCGTACGTGATCTTCCGGCCGAGCTTCGTGTTCGGGCCCGACGGCGGGATCCTGCCGACGTTCGCCAAGGTCGCAAAGCTGACACCGGTGACTCCGATCATCGGCAGCGGCCGCCAGCGCATTCAGCCCATCTGGGCCGACGATCTGGCGAAGTTCTTCGCGGACGCTGTCGAGCGAGAGGACGTGGCGGATCGCCTGTTCGAGCTCGGGGGCCCGGAAGCCGTCAGCTGGAACGAGTTCTGGGAGCGTCTGAAGCGGGTTCGCGGCATCCGCCGGCCCGGCCTCCACATCCCCGTCGGCCTGATGAGGGTCAACGCCCTCCTCACCGAGCGGCTACCCGGGAACATCCCGCTCACACGGGACCTTCTGACGATGCTCCAGCTCGGAGACAACGTCGTTTCCGACGACGAGGCCGTCCGTACCTTCGCGTTGCCGCTCGTCTCGCTCGACGATCAGCTGCGCCGTGCCGCTTGACCAAGCGGTTGAGTGCCGTCTGACCCGTAGGTGAAGCTTCCCGCGGCCCCTACCAACGGAAGGAGAAGCATGAACCTCGGTCTGCGCGCGATCCTGATCCTCGCGGCGGTGATCTCCTTCATCATCGCGATCTTTAGCGACATTCACTGGCCCGACTGGATCGCCATCGGCCTGGCGTGCTGGGCAGGCTCCATTCTCGTGGCCGACTTGGGGTGGGACCGGCCGATCGGCAGCATGCGGCGCGCTCGATAGCCGTCGGAAAAGAAAGGGGGCCGCATAAGCGGCCCCCTGTTCCGGTTACCAGCGGTGGATTAGTAGAGGCGCTTTCCGGCCTCGGCCCGAGAGCTGTGAGTGGGCGAGGCGGCGCGTAACGCGTCGTCCCCCACGCTGGCTAGGCGATTCCCCGTAGGTCCCGGGGACGCACCTCTACCCGCTGGTACCTCCACTGCCCGAACAAGAAATCTCCACTCTCGGACCACCTCCTTTCCGCGGTTAGCCGCAGAATATCAGGCGTCGGGGAGGTCGCCCTCGAGGATGACCGAGAGCTCCAGCCCGCGGTCGAGCGGCACGGTCACCGACTCGAGCGTCGGGTCCGACTGCCGGGCCTCTACATGGGCGCCGAGGGTCTCTGCATGTGAGATCACGTTGTCCGCGATCACCAGCGCGCCGGGCTCGAGCTTCTTGCGCGCCGCGACGAAGAGTCGCTCATAGTCGTCCTTCTCCGCGTCGATGAAGACGATGTCGAAGACGTCGTCGATCCCCGGGATGGTCTCCGCTGCGTCGCCCTCGATCAGATCGACCCAGTCCTCCAACCCTGCCGCCGAGATGTTGGCGCGCCACGCGGCAACTTTCGCCTGATCGTTTTCCAGTGAGGTCAAGTGACCGCCGAGGTAGCGCACTCCCGCAGCCAGCCACAGGCTCGAATAGCCGCGCGACGCGCCGACCTCGAGCACCTCACAGTCCCACTGCGGTGCCACGAGCCCGAAGAGGAACTGGCCTGTCGTGCGTGCGACGGCGCGTGAGCGCTCCGGAGCGGGGAGACCGCGCTGCCTCTCGTCGGCGTCTTCGTGCTCGAGTCGCTGCAGCACGGCACGCACGCGGTCGTCGAGCATAGGGCGGACCTTAGAGCGCGGCGTCGATCTCTCGCTGAACCTCGGCACGCACGAAACAGCCGGCGATGTGGTCGTTCACGACGCCGCACGCCTGCATGGCGGCGTAGACGGTCGTCGGTCCGACGAAGCGAAAGCCGGCGCGTTTCAGCTCTTTGGAGAGGGCGTTCGACTCGGGTGTGGTCGCAGGCAGATCCTTCAGGCTCCTCGGCGTGCGCCCGCTCCTCTCTGGTCTGTGAGTCCAGACGAGCTCCTCGAGCGGCGTCCCTGCTGCGCGAAGCGCGAGGGTGCCTTTTGCATTGGCGATCGCGGCCTCGATTTTGCCACGGTGCCGGACGATGCCGGCGTCTCGGAGCAATCGTTCGACGTCCCGCCTACCGAAGCGCGCAACGCGCTCCGGATCGAAGTCGGCGAACCCAGTCCTGAAGTTCTCGCGCTTGCGCAGGATCGTCAGCCACGAGAGGCCGGACTGAAAGCCTTCGAGGCAGAAGCGCTCGAGTAGTCCGCGCTCGTCGGTCACCGGTCGCCCCCATTCCTCGTCGTGGTAGGCGAGGTACGCGGGGTCGGTGGAAGTCCAACAGCGCTTCGGCTCAGACAACCTTGACCTTGACCATCCCGTCGTCGATCCGGACGGGGAACGTCCTCACGGACTCCACTGCCGGGAGTGTCAGCGGCCGGCCGGTGCGGATGTCGATGTTCGCGCCGTGGCGCGGACAGATCGCGACGCCCTCGTCGCAATCGAAGTCACCCTCGCAGAGTGGTCCGTCGTCGTGCGAGCATCGGTCCTCGATCGCGAAGTACTCGCCGTTCAGGTTGTAGACGCCGACCGCGATGTCCCCGGCGTAGACGATCTTGACGGAGCAAGACGGCAGCTCCCCGACCGGGCAGACGTCGAGCTCTGCCACTCGCTACTTGAGGTCGAGATCGCCGGACGCGCCGGCCCACTCCTCGGGCAGCGGCGTTCCCTTGGCCTTGTGCAACGCCAGCTTCAGCGTCGAGAGCCCGAGCAGCGCACATTTGAGCCGCACCGGAGTCAGCGGGATGCCGATCTCGTCGAGCAACTCGTCACGGGGCAGCGAGGCGACCTCACCGGCACTGCGGCCCTGCACCATCTCCATGAGCATCGAGGTCGCCGCCTGCGAGATCGCGCATCCCCGGCCTGAGAACTTCACCTCGTCAATCGTGTCACCGTCCTCGCCGAACGCGACGAAGATCGACACTTCATCGCCGCAGAGCGGGTTTTGCCCCTCGGCGTGCGCGTCGGCATCCGCGAGCTCCCCGTGCCCGCGTGGGTTCTTGTAGTGATCGAGGATCACTTCCCTGTACATCTGGTCGAATTCACTCATGCTTCACCGAGCGTAGCGAAGGTCTTTCTCTTCACCCGTGGAAAGTGCGCAGCACCTTTCACGGACCAAGGAGCTTATTGACCTTGTGCAGGCCCTCGACGAGGCGGTCGATCTCCTCCGGGATGGTGTAGAGGTAGAAGCTCGCGCGATTGGTCGCAGCGACGCCCAGCTTGGCCATCAAGGGCTGGCAGCAGTGGTGGCCGGCGCGGATGGCGATGCCGTCCATGTCGAGGACCTGCGCCACGTCGTGCGGATGGATCCCCTCGATGTTGAACGAGATGATTCCCGCGCGTCGATCCGGGGACGGGCCGTAACCGACGAAGCCCGGCACGTCGGCGAGACGGTCCAGCGCATAGACGAGCAGCTCACGCTCGTGCTCCTCGATTGCCTCGATGCCGACGTCGGTGACGTAGTCCACAGCAGCGCCGAAGCCGACGGCCTCCGCGATCGGCTGCGTTCCTGCCTCGAACTTGTACGGAAGCTGGCCCCAGGTCGTTTCCTCGAGCGTGACCGACCGGATCATGTGGCCGCCGAGGTTGAACGGCGCCATTGTCTCGAGAAGGCTCGCCCGGCCCCAGAGTGCGCCGACGCTCGTCGGGCCGCACATCTTGTGGGACGAGAACGCGAGGAAGTCGCAGTCGAGCTGCTGGACGTCGATCGCGTGGTGCGGCGCGGCCTGCGCCGCGTCGACGACCATGATCGCCCCCTGCTCGTGGGCCCAGGCCGCGAGCCGCTCGACCGGGTTGATCGTGCCGAGCGCATTCGAGACGAGGTTGTTCGCGACGACCTTGACGTTTCCCAGCCGCGCGATCTCATCGAGCATGTCGAGACGGAGCTCGCCGTGCTCGTTCAGCGGGATCGCGGTGAAGGTCGCGCCGGTGCGCTTTGCGATGTACTGCCAGGGGACGAAGTTGGAGTGGTGCTCGAGCTCCGTGACGACAATGACGTCCCCCGGGGCGAGGTTGTCGAGGCCCCAGGCATAGGCGACGAGGTTGATGCTCTCCGTCGCGCCGTGCGTGAAGATCAGCTCGCGCGCTTCGGGTGCATTCACGAGCTGCGCCACCTTTTCGCGTGCACCTTCGTACTCCGCCGTCGCGATCTCAGAGAGCGTGTAGACGCCGCGGTGGACGTTCGCGTATGAGGTCTCGTAAAAACTGCGGAGCTTGTCGAGCACCTGGCGCGGCTTGTGCGAGCTCACCGCGGAGTCGAGGTACGCGAGGGGCTTGCCGCGGATCTCCTGCTCGAAGATCGGAAAGTCGGCGCGGAGCCTGCCTGCGTCCAGCTTCGTCTGGGCGGTTACGGCCACCACGCCATCGTACCGGCCGCCTTCTAGCGCAAGCGGACTTCGGCCCGGCCGCCCGCGGCCTTCGTCAGCGTGACGCGGAACGACCCTGGGATGCGGTACGACTCGCCCTGCGCGAGCCACGGTCGCGTCGCTTTCGTGAGCTTGCGGATCAGCACAGCCGACTGGGCGAACGGCGATGGGACGACGCTGTGGTCCACGAACCGGAAGAGCAGGCCGCGGAAGGGCCGTGAGCGGTACTCGATCCACCACGCGCCGGCCTCCGTCTCGACAATCAGCGCTTGGGCGAGTTTGGACGGGGACGTCGGCGCCGCGAGCACGTAGCGCTTGGCGGCCGTCACGTGCGGCTGAGGCCGGATCCAGCCGAGCGTCACCTTCTCGTAGGCGCTGAAGTCGTCCTCGCCGCTACCCATCGGACTGAATGGGTCGCCGGTCTCCTCGAGGCCGCAGAGGCCGGCGACCGTTATGCAATCGGAGGCCTGCGCGTGGCCGAGGCCGAACGCGTGTCCGAGCTCGTGCACGACGAGCTGAAGATTCGGCTGTCGGGTCAGCATCACCTCGTGCCCCCAGGTCACCCCGTGGAAGCCGCAGTGGCTGTCGGCGATCGTGTAGATGACGTCGTCGTAGCGAGACGCGTCGAACCCGGCCTGGTCGGCGGCGACTCTCGCCGGTTCGACGACGCTCTCCAGGCTGCGGTTCGTACCGCCACCGCAGCCGGGATTGCCGTTGAAGGCGGCGAGCCACGGCGTCACGTCGATCCGGAGTTGAACCTGGCCGAATGAAGCAGTCGAGAAGAAGTTGCGGGCCTGCGCGACGGTTTGCTCCACGTCGGCGACCGCGTAGGGCTTCGGCCCGGAGGTGGCGAGCACGACCAGCACACGTTCGTCGCCCTTCACCACGGCGCCGGCCGACTGGACGATCAGCGTCGCGAGCAGGACTGCCACCGCGAGGAGCGACGCCCGAGGCACGGCTTGAGTATGCGCCTTTGGGCGGCCGGGTGAAAGGCTCTTAGCGGATTCTTAGCCCGGTCTAGCCCTGAGGGATGCGAGCTTCGAGGGCGGCGGCGAGCGACTCGCGGACTGCCTCGAACTCGATGCGGTCCAGGATGTCCTGGAAGAAGCCACGCACGATGAGCCGCTCGGCGTCGCCGCGCGAGAGCCCGCGCGCCATGGCGTAGAAGAGCTCTTCACGGTCGACGCGGCTGACCGTTGCACCGTGGGTGCAGCGGACGTCGTTGGCGAGGATCTCCAGGCCCGGGATCGGAACCGCGTGCGTCGTGGGCGACAGCATGAGGTTGCGGTTCTCCTGGTACGCGTTCGTCTTCTGCGCATCCTTCTCGACGCGGATCATCCCGCGCCATACCGCCGTGGACGTGTCGCGCAGCGCTCCCTTGAAGGCGAAGTCGGAGGTCGTGTTCGGCGCGATGTGCTTCTGGAACGTGTCGTAGTCGAGATGCTGGACGCCGTCCGTGAAATACGCCCCAGTGACCCGGGACGTCGCGCCTTCACCTGCGAGGTCGTTCTGGATCCGGACCTTGCCCTTCTTGGAGCCAAACCCGCCGGCGACCCAGTCGAGCTCTGCGTCGCGCCCGACCCGCGCATGGTGCGTGGCGAAGTGCCACGTCTCTTGCGAGAGGTTTTGGATCGACACGAACTCGAACTTCGACCGTTGCTCGAGAAAGAACTCCTGCGCGGTGTTCGTGTACGACTTGAGATCGGGAGTCGTCGAGGCGACTTCCTCGACGAGAGTGAACCGCGAGCCCTCTTCGGCGACGACCAGCAGGCGCCAGAACAAGGAGCCGCCCTCGCTGGAGTTCGTGACACGCACGTAGAGCGGCTTGTCGAGCACGACGCCCTTCGGGACGACGACGAGCAAGCCGTGCTCCCACACCGCCGCGTTTTGTGCGGCGAACTTCTCGTCCCAGCCGACGAGGGAGTAGAGCTTCTCGTGCTCCTCGGTCAGCGGGGCAAAGGTTACGCCGGCGGGCGCGCGCTCGATCTGAACGCCGCTTTCGGTGATCGTGGCGATACCGGCCACGTCCAGTTCGAGCATCGTCTCCGAAGGCCTCGTCCCGGTGTCGGACACCGGGTCGTGTCCGAACGAGTCGGGATCGAAGTCCTTCAGGTCGGTGAAGCGCCAGTGCTCCTCCGTCGTGTCGGGAAGAGGTAGCGCGCGGTAGGACTCGAGCGCCTCGGTGCGCATCAGGGCTTCGAACCGTCAGCGTGAGGGGCGTAGCGGCGGTGGAGTATCAGCGCGTTGCCGTCCGGATCGGAGAAGCCGGCGATGTGGCAGACGCCGGAGTCGATCGTTCCATTGGGGAACTCGACGCCGGCCGCCTCGAGCCTCCGCTTGGCTTCCTCTACGTCAGCAACGCGGAGCGCGATCGGCATCGAGTGCGGCTTTGGCTGGAAATCGGGGCCCATCGCTTCCGGCGAAATGAGCGCGAGCGTGACGTTGCCCGTCTCGTATTCGACCCACCTTGGGCCCGAATGCGGACTGCGCTCGAGCCCGAGCGTCGTGCCGTAGAACTCGTCAGCGCGCTTGAGGTCTTGAACCGGGACGCCGATGAAGTCGACCCGTTCTGCGTCGATCAACCGACAGATCCCTCCATCTGCAGCTGGATCAACCGGTTCATCTCGACCGCGTACTCGAGCGGCAGCTCCTTCGTGATCGGCTCGACGAAGCCGGACACGATCAGCGCCGAGGCCTCGGGCTCGGAGAGCCCGCGCGACATCAGGTAGAAGAGCTGCTCCTCGCCGATCTTCGAGACGGTCGCCTCGTGCCCGATGTCGACCTCGTTCTCGTCGATCTTCATGTACGGGTACGTGTCGGAGCGCGACTCCTCGTCGAGGATCAGCGCGTCGCAAACGACCTTCGACCTCGACCCGCGCGCGCCCTTCGCCACCTCGAGCAGCCCGCGGTAGCCGGCGCGGCCGCCGTTCTTCGAGATCGACTTCGACGTGATCACCGACGTCGTGTTCGGAGCGACGTGGACGGCCTTGCCGCCTGCATCCTGGTGCTGGCCCTTGCCGGCGAACGCGATCGACAGGACCTCGCCGTGAGCACGCTCACCCATCAGCCAGATCGCCGGGTACTTCATCGTGAGCTTGGAGCCCAGGTTCCCGTCGACCCACTCCATGGTGGCTCCCTCGTAGGCGACGGCGCGCTTGGTGACGAGGTTGTAGACGTTGTTGGACCAGTTCTGGATCGTCGTGTAGCGGCACCGCGCGTCCTTCTTGACGATGATCTCGACGACCGCGGAGTGCAGCGAGTCGGTGGAGTAGATCGGCGCGGTGCAACCCTCGACGTAGTGAACGTAGGCGCCTTCGTCGACGATGATGAGCGTGCGCTCGAACTGGCCCATGTTCTCCGCGTTGATGCGGAAGTAGGCCTGGAGCGGCATCTCGATGTGCACGCCGGGCGGGACGTAGATGAAGGAGCCGCCCGACCAGACCGCGGAGTTCAGAGCTGCGAACTTGTTGTCGTTCTGCGGGATGATCGTGCCGAAGTACTGCTTGACGAGCTCTTCGTGCTCGCGCAGGCCGGAGTCCATGTCGAGGAAGAGCACGCCCTGCTTGGTCAGGTCTTCCTGCAGCTTGTGGTAGACGACCTCGGACTCGTACTGCGCGCCCACGCCCGCGAGGTACTTCTTCTCGGCCTCGGGAATGCCGAGCTTGTCCCAGGTGTCGAGGATCTCGGCCGGCAGGTCCTCCCAGCGCTCGGCCTGCTTCTCGGTCGGGCGGATGTAGTAGTAGATGTTCTCGAAGTCGATGTCGTTCAGATTCCCGCCCCACTGCGGCAGCGGCCGCGCGAGGAAGTAGTCGAGCGACTTGTGCCGGAACTTGCGCATCCAGTCCGGCTCGTTCTTGTGCTCCGCGATCGCCTCGACGACCTCGTGCGAGATCCCGCGGCCGGACTTGAAGAAGTAGTCCTTGGCCTCGTCCGGATTCGAGAAGCCGTACTTGTACTCCTCGCGGATCTGCTGAACGGTCTCGGTCTCGGTTGCCATCAGACTGCCACCCCATAGCGTTCGTAGCCCTCGGCCTCGAGCTTGTGTGCCAGCTCGGGACCGCCTTCTTCCACGATACGCCCGTCGATGAACACGTGCACGAAATCAGGGGTGATGTAGTCGAGGATCCGCTGGTAATGGGTGATCACCAGGGCGCCCATCTCGGGGCCGACCAGCTCCTTCACCCCGCCGGCGACGACCTTGAGGGCGTCGATGTCCAGTCCGGAGTCGGTCTCGTCGAGGATCGCGATCCGCGGCTTCAGCATCGCCATCTGGAGGATCTCCACGCGCTTCTTCTCGCCGCCCGAGAAGCCGTCGTTGAGATACCGCGACGCGAGCTCGCGGGAGACCTTGAGCCGATCCATCTGGTCGAGCAGCTCCTTGCGGAACTCCGGAATCGGAACCGGGTTCTCCTCGCCGCCGTTCTGGGCCTTCCGGATCGCGTTGATCGCGCTGCGCAGGAAGCTGGTCACGGTGACGCCGGGAACGGCGTGCGGATACTGGAAGGCGAGGAACAGGCCGCGCTGTGCGCGCTCATCCGCCTCCATCTCGAGGACGTTCTCGCCGTCGAGGAGCAGCTCGCCCTCGGTGATCTCGTAGGCGGGGTGGCCCATCAGTGCGTAGGCGAGTGTCGACTTGCCGGAGCCGTTCGGGCCCATGACCGCATGCACCTCGTCGGGGCCGACGCTCAGATCGACGCCCTTGACGATCTCGGTTCCGTCTTCCAGGGAGACGTGCAGGTTCTTCAGTTCGAGCACAGCCAACTTTGTTACGTCCTTTTCCGTGTAGGAAAGCCGCCTGGGCGGGCAGCTAGTAGCTCCCATCGTAGCCAATTCGGGGCCTGCCCCGAACATCCCGCGCAAGGCCGACCAGGGCTCGTCTTTCCCCCACATGCTTCCGGAAAGCAGCTACCCTGAACATATGCCAAACGTCGGCCCGTGGGAGATCATTCTGCTGCTCTTGCTGGCGCTGCTGCTGTTCGGCGCCAAGCGACTCCCCGAGATCGGACGGTCGATGGGGAAGGGCATGCGCGAGTTCAAGGACTCGGTCAGCGGCAAGGATCACGACGACGAGCCGGCCGAGCTGCCGATGCAGACGACCGACGCGACGATCGCAGCGCGCGAGCGCGAGCGCGAGCGCGACCCCGTCTAGAACGACGCCATGAAGCGGCTTCCGCGGCGCCTTCGCCACGGTGAGGAGGCGACGCTCGTCGAGCATCTCGATGAGCTCCGGTCGCGCATCTTCGTCTCGCTCGGTGCTCTCGTGCTCGGCTTCGTGGTGGCGTTCGTCTTCCACCGCCACCTGCTGCACTGGCTGAACGCGCCTCTTCCGGAAGGTCGCGGAAATCCGATCACCCTCGGCGTCGCGGAGCCTTTTCTCACCGCGATGAAGGTCAGTCTCATGGCCGGGTTCGCTCTTGCCCTGCCGGTGGTGTTGTGGCAGCTCTGGAGCTTCCTCGCCCCCGCGGTCGAGCAACACGCCGAGCGGATGGTCCTCGCATTCGTGCTCGCCGCAACCTTGCTCCTGGCCGCGGGCGTTGCGTTCGGCTACTGGATCGTGTTGCCGAAGGCGATCCAGTTCCTGACCAACTTCGACCAGCATCAGTTCAACATCCAGATCCGCGCGAAGGATTACTACTCGTTCGTGCTGACCGTCCTGTTCGCCGTCGGGTTGGTGTTCGAGCTGCCGATCTTCCTGCTCGCGCTGGTACGGCTCGACGTCATCACCACCCGCCAGCTGCGCAGCAATCGCCGGCTCGGTTACTTCATCGTCGCGGTGATCGCAGTACTGCTACCGGGGATCGATCCCGTTACGACCACCATGGAGGCGGTGCCGCTGGTCGCGTTGTACGAAGGGTCGATCTGGCTCGCCGTGCTGATGGAACGACGGGCACCGCGCCACGAACCGGCCGGCGTGACCGATCCATGATCTCCGCGGAAAACGCTGCGCATTTTCCGCGGTTGAGGGTTAGACCCTCGCTTAGCTCGGTGACGAAGAACACGGCTAGCATCGCTTCCGCATGAGGGTCCTCTCCGCCGATTGGGTGCTACCCGTCGAGGGCCCGCCGATCGAAGGCGGCGCGGTTGTGATCGAGGACGGACGCATCGCCGCTGTCGGTAAGGCTGAGGACCTCGGGGAAGGCACGCGCCATGACGACGCCGTGATCGTGCCGGGGTTCGTGAACGCGCACTCCCATCTCGAGTACGCGGTGTACGGAGGCTTCGGCGACGGGCTCGGCGACTTCGCGGAGTGGATCACGTTGCACATCCAGCGCAAGGCACGGATCGGCTGGGACGAATACGTCGACATCGCGAAGCTTGGAGCGGCGCAATGCCTTGCCTCCGGCGTCACGACCGTCGGCGACTGCAGTTACAGCGGTGCAACCGCGGTTGCCTGCGCGGAGCTCGGCCTCCGCGCCACGGTCTACCTCGAGGTCTTCGGCGCC
>Ga0307293_10000033_pt1 | contig 31836 bp, 29 predicted proteins | sample ER_DNA_150_FD_194488 | JGI IMG/M metagenome (GOLD analysis project Ga0307293, IMG submission 194488) | Bulk soil microbial communities from the East River watershed near Crested Butte, Colorado, United States - ER_DNA_150 | ecosystem: Environmental > Terrestrial > Soil > Floodplain | place...
GCTCGGTCGCGATCAGCTCGATCGCGTCATCCGCCAGCGACTGGGTGATGGTGACCATCTCCCCGACGCCCATCATGATCTTGATGATCTGCGGCACCGGGACGCCGAACGCGGCCGACAGCTCCTTGACCGTCGCTCCGGAGGCGACCGTCACCTTGCCCGTCGGCGGCGGAGCGGGAGGCGCGCTCTCACGAGGCGCTCGGGGTGCTTCGCGCTGGCCCGGGCGGTCGGGACGCGGCCGCGCGGCGCCCGAGTCGATGACGACGCGGCGCTTGCGGCGACCGGAGCCTCCGGCTCGCGGCCGCAGGGGTCTGTTGGGACGATTTTTACCGTCAGCCATGGCCCTTTAGCCTAGCCCTCCTCCAGAAACCTGTCCAAGGGCCGGACCACCGTCACGCGACGTCTGAGCGTCCGGGCAAACGCCTGGCGAGCCGTCGCCCGCTCCAGGCAGGCGATGCGAGGGCATGTGTAGGCGCCGCGCCCGGTCGCTTGCCGGAGCGGATCGCGGGTCAGCATGCCCTGCGGCGCCACAAAGCGAAGAAGCTCGGTCTGCGGGCGCTTCTGGCCGCACCCAATGCAGGTCCTGACCGGTGTGTTCACGATGCAGCGCTCTCGCCCTCCTCGCTCGGCCCGGCGGGCACCTCGACGGTCTCCTCGGCCTCCGCCGTACCAGGGGTCGGAACGCCGTCCACCGCTTCCGGCTCCTCGGTCGGCTCGAGCTCGCTCGGAGCCTCGTCAGCCGGCGCGCTCTCCGCTGCTACGGGCTCTTCGGCAGTCGTGACCTCGGTCGCCTCTCCACTCGGATCGCCTTCCGCCGCCTCGGGCTCATCCGGGCCTGCGACCGGGACAGCTTCCTCGGGAGCCGGCATCTCACCGGCCTCCTCGCGCGCAGCGAGCTCCCGGTGGGCCGGGATGCCGCAATACCGCGAGCCGGGGAGCGACGCATTCGGGCACCGCTTCCCGTTCGAGAGCAACGCGGCGCACCGCCCGGAGAACTCCTCGTCGACACCGCCTCCATACGCAGCGTCGGCCTCGGCCTGGGCGAACTCGGCCTCGGACTGGATGTCGACCTTCCAGCCGGTCAGGCGCGCTGCCAGGCGAGCGTTCAAGCCTTCTTTCCCGATTGCGAGCGAGAGCTGATCGTTCGGGACGATGACGGTGGCCTCACGGGAGTCGTCGTCGACGAGCACCTCCCGCACACGAGCCGGCGAGAGCGCCTTCGCGAGAAAGCGAGCGGGCTCGTTGTTCCACGGAATGATGTCGATCTTCTCGCCTCGAAGCTCCGAGACGACCATGCGGACTCTGGAGCCGCGCGGGCCCACGCAGGCGCCGACCGGATCGACGCCCTGGGCGTGCGACTCGACAGCGATCTTCGAGCGGTAGCCAGGCTCGCGCGCAACGCCGCGGATCTCGACGAGACCATCCGCGATCTCCGGCACCTCGAGCTCGAAGAGCGTCTTGATGAGCTCGGGGTCGCGCCGCGACAGGATCACCTGGGGGCCCTTCGTCCCCGACCTAACCTCGGTGATGACGGCCTTGATCCGACTGCCCTGCTCGTAGCGCTCGCCGTCCACCTGCTCGGAACGTGGGAGGAGTGCCTCGACCTTCCCGAGGTCGACGAGCACGTTGTTCCGGTCCCCAGCCTGCTGGACGATTCCCGTCACGACCTCGCTCACACGGTCGACGTACTCGTCGTACATCATCGCCCGCTCGGCCTCTCGGATCCGCTGCTGGATGACCTGCTTGGCCGTCTGTGCGGCAATCCGGCCGAAGTTCTCGGGGGTGACGTCGGCGCGCTTCACCTGCTCGGGAGGCACGTCGGACCAGTCGATGTCAAGGTCGTCGTCCGAGATCAGGGTGTGCGACCGTTCACCATTCTCGATCTCCAGCCGCTCGAGCTCCTCGAGGGTCCGCTCCCGGGCCTCCTCGATCAGGCGGGTCTCGATGTCCGCGGGAAGCTCGATCGAGAAAACGCGAAAGTCGCCGTTCCCATCGATCTCGACCGCCGCGTGGCGGGAGGCGCCGGGCGTCTTCTTGTACGCCGCCAGCAGCCCGTCCTGAAGGGCCGAGATCAGTGCCCCCGTCTCGATGCCCTTGTCTCGCTCGATCTCTTTTACTGCTTCCAGAATCTCTCGGCTCATTGCTGCTCCAGCCCTTCGTCGATCAAATTTCCCCGCACGATCGCGTCGTAGGGAACCTCGAACTCCCGCTCCCCGGTCGCGATCCTGAGCTGCCGCTCGTCCGCAGCCACGATCTCCCCCCGAAATCGTCTCCGACCCTCTAGCTCGACCGCAGTCCTGAGCGCGGCCTTGCGCCCGACCGCCGCCGCGAAGTGCTCGGGCTTCCGGAGCGGCCGCGCGAGCCCCGGAGACGAGACGTCGAGGCGGTAGCGGTCGAGGTATCCACGGAGCGCGCTCGTCACCTGTTCGCAGAGCGCGTGGTCGACGCCGTTCGGATGGTCGATATACACGCAGAGCCGCTCGGGGCCGCCGAGCTCGACGGCCACGACCTCGACGTCGGGGAGGCGGCTTTCGACCGTCTCCTCGACCTCGCGATGGAGCTCTCGCTCTTTTTCGTGAACCTGGGTCATTTTTGCTGTCCTCTCGCAAAAAATGGGCGCCGCGCGCCCATTTCTCCAAGCGGGGAAATGTGGTCTTGCAAGGATAGCAGTGAGGCCGCAAACCGTCGGGCCGCGGTCCGCCCGGATTCCGCGAGGCTCGAACGCCCCAACTTCTGCGGGTTTGGCCGGGCGAAAAGGTTTCAACGCCCGCGTCCCGGGGACAATGGGGTTGAGCTGGGGAAACCCGAACCATCCTGCGGAGGGACGACAACATGGTAAAGGGAGCTCTTGGTGTCCTTGGAGTGTCTGCGTTGCTTGCGATCGGGTGCGCGCAGGCGTTCGCGCTCGACCCGGTCTCGAGCGTGCCCGTCCCCACCGTCAGCGTGCCTTCGCTCCCCGTTCCGGTCCCCACGGTCAGCGTTCCCACCGTTACCAGCCCGACCGCCACCGTCAGCGTCCCCACCGCGACGACCCCGACGGCCACCGTCAGCGTCCCCTCCGTGACGAGCACAACGTCCACGGTTACGGGCGCAACCGCGTCATCGCCGTCGACGGCTGTCTCGGCGTCTTCGGCGTCCCTTCCGGGAAGCTCCACCTTCTCGGGTTCCTCCGGCTCGTCGTCAGGAACAGGCGCTAGTTCCTCGGGCTCGTCTTCAGGAACAGGCGGTAGCGCCTCCGGCTCGGCGGCGGCGGGGCCTAGCGCCAAGGGTCAGCGATCGGGAACGGTCCGCCGCTTCGAATCGCGGCCACCCAAGTTTCGGAGCCGCGGCAAGCACCGGCGAGGGACGACGCTGGTCGTTTGGCTCTCGAGCGACTCGACGCTCGTCTTCTCCATCGTTCAGATCGCCCCCAACTGCCGCGGGGTGGGGGGATTCACCCGTGTAGGCACACAGGGAAAGAACCGGTTCAGCTTCTCCGGCCGAATCGACGGGCATCCACTCAGCGCCGGCACGTACAGAATCCGGGTTGCAGCTATCCAGGGTCAGAAGGTCACTTCGGTCAGCCGCGAGACCGTGGTCGTGGTCGCACCAGGACAGAGCGTTCGCGACGCGCACGCGCAGAAATCAACCTGCGGCCCGGGCGAAGAGGCCACCAAGGACCGCGCTGAAATAGCCGCGTTCGTAGACACCCACCCTCCGGGCACCGGCGGCGCGCCCGTATCGCCATCGGCGCACGGCGGTGGGAGCGGAAGTAACGGTGGCGTGGTCGCACCCGAGGGCGTGGATCCCCCGGCGAACTTCTTGCTGCAGCCGAGAGCACCGAAGCTCGCGATCACCCCGGATGTCGACGGGGGCTGGTCGCCAACGGCCCTCAGTACCCTCGGCGCCATGTTCATCGTCCTGTTCGTTATAGGCGGACGGGAACTCGCCGAGCGGTACAGGGATGCGAGATGGCGATGACCAAGAGGGGCACACTCAGACGCAGACCTTCGTCCGAAAGGTGCGCTGTCCCGGAAGGCGGCGTCGGCTAGCCGACGCTCAGCGGCGGAGCCTCTCGAGCGCCTTCTGGTAGTCCCGGCTCTGCGGCCGGAAGAACCGGGCCAGCTTGTAGTGCCCTGCCGCCTCGTCCGGACGCCCCTGCTTCTCGAGGCAGCGCCCGAGGGCGAAGTGAGCATAGTGATCGATGGGCGCGATCTCGAGCATCTCCCGGAACTCGCGTTCGGCCTCGGCGAAGCGTCGGATCCGGAAGTACGCGATCCCGAGCGCCTCGCGGATCGACGCTTTCGCCGGCTCGCGTTTCTTGGCCTTCTCGAGCGCGACAGTGGCCTGCGCGTTCAGCCCGGCAGCCAGATGGTCGCGGCCCATCCGGTAGAGGTCGTAGGTCGTCTCGGTCGTTTCGGTCATCAGTCCAGTTCTTACCCAAGATACGCGTAGTTGTGCCGCACGACATCTTCGGGATGCGTGAGGTCGCGGGTGGGTCGAAGCTCGAGGGCGAGAATCGTCTCGCCGGCCTCCAGAAGTCGCCGCCCGGCTTCTGCCAGCTCGTAGGGCGGGCCCGGAAGCGCCTCGAGGCGGCCCACGAAACGATCGTCGAGAAACCAGAGCGGTGCGGCAGCGAGCTTTCGCGCTCCCGCGCGGTCGTCCGCCTCACCGCCAAGCGCGATGACGCGTCCCCCAGAGGCTCGCACCGGTGCGCGGCGCTCGAGCTCCCCCGGCGGTACGGGACGGACGCCCAGGCCGCCGGCTGCCCCTGACGCCGACCAGGTCGCCGCCGCCGCTTGGATGTCGCCGCGGCTGAAGACCGTGTCGGCTCCGGCCACGAGGAGAGGAAGCTCCGCACCGGCGTCGAGAGCCCGCCGCACAGCATCCGCGGAGCCGAGGGGAGCGGGCTGCGTTGCGTACCGGATCGAGAGGCCGAACCCGGAGCCGTCGCCGAGGAGGTCCTCCACCTGCTCGGCGAGGTGCCCGACGACCACCGTCACCTCGGAGAGCCCCGCGGCCCGCAGCTCGAGCAGGAGAGTCGCGATCACGGGGCGTCCGTCAATCGGAAGGATTGGCTTCGGCCACTGCTCGGTCAACGGGCGAAGCCGCCGCCCCTCGCCGGCAGCCAACACGACCCCGCTGAGCACTATGACGTGAGCGAACGTACGCTGAGCGTTCCGCGCAGGCGGCGGCCGGGGCTCAGCTGGCGCCCAAGCTCGCGGCGCAGAAGCCTGAGCTCGCGGCGGGCTCGGCGAATCGCGGGTCCGGACTCGGCCGGCGGCCCGAACCGGGCCTCCGAGAGGCTGTGGACGTACGGGTCCGAGTTGACGGCGAATTCCGTTTCGACCAGCTCACCGAGCTCAGACAGGGTCAGGCTCGGAGGCGCGTCGACGCCCTGGTCGGCCAGATAGCCGACCAGATCGCTGCGACAGGCCGACGCGATGCGGCGCGGTTCCTTCGAAGCGAAGCGAAGCTGGCGCCGCGCCGTCTTCGCGGCAACCAGCAGGAGTGCCCCGCCGCCAAGAAGCAGACCGACGAGCCGGAGCAGGGCCGCTCCGCCCCCGTCGCTCTCGTCTGTCGGCGAAACCGCCCCGACACCACGTGACCCCAGGGTCGCGCCGATCTCGTTCCGCCGGACCCTGAGCGTTCCGCCGCGTTCTTTGCCCGCCGTGACGGAGTTGAAGTAACCGGCGGAGATGGCAGCGAATGCGCCCGGAAGCCCGGCTAGCGAACCGTCGGGGCCGTTGAACGTACGCGAGGTCGCCGAGTACTCGACGTCGAGATTTCCCCGCCCCGGGGTCGGGTCGAACGCCAGCCAACCGCGACCGGGGAAGTACACCTCGACCCACGTGTGGGCGTTGTGGTCGGTGACGGTCCACTCGTGCCGGTCCGCATCCCAACGGCCGCTCGTGAAGCCCGCCGCGACCCGCGCCGGCACCCCCACGAACCGAAGCATGAGCGCCATGGCGCCTGCGTAGTGCTGGCAGTACCCACGCTTGTCCTTCAGGAAGGCCACGAGGGCTGGCTCGCCGAAGGGTGCGTCCGGCGGAGTCTCGTCGTAGGTGAACCCGCCTCCGTCTCTGAACCACGCCTCCAGGACCGCCGCGGCGGCATACGGAGTCTTGGATTCCTTCGTCAGAGCAACGGCGGTCTGGTACAGACCGCGATGAGCGATCAGGAAGGAGTCGTTCGTCGTCGCAAAGAGGCCGTTCATGAAGCGCTCCCGCTCGGCCGCGCCGAACTTCGGCACCTCGATCCCGGAGAGCGGCTCGAAGTAGCGAGAGTCGAGCTCGTCCGGGTATGCCGTGCCGGCGTCTGCCAGCTCCGGGATCGTGGCCTTCGGCGTATAGCTCCAGGCGGTGTACTTCTGACCCTGGCGCAGGGTCTGCTCGAGGACCACACTGCCGCTCGGACCTGTCTGGTAGTCGGAGCTCGTGGCCGGACGCCACCGCACGGGCTGTGCCGATGCGATCAGATGGTTGTCGCGGAGCGCCTGGATCGAGATCTCCTGCTCGACCCAGTTCGAATCTCTCTTCCCGGCGCCGGGAAGGAGCGGATCGTTGCTCCCGACGTCGATCTCCTCCTTGGACGGCTTGGGCTCGCTCAGATCACCCGTCTCGTTCCAGGTCCCGCCGTTGTAGTCCTCGAGCACCGTCGCACGCCAGTAGAGCGGGCGGCGGGGCCCGTCGACGTGCACCCGCATGACGACCGTCTTCTTCTTCGGAAAGCGGAGCCCCTCGTAGTTCGACGTCCAGACGTAGGAGACGCTGACCGCCTTGTCCGGCCGGTCGTAGAGATCCCACTGCTGCCAGCGGAGGAAAGCACCCTTCGCGACGGCCTCCGTCGATGACGCACCCACGGCGGCGAGCACGAGCAGGCCGCCGACGACCAGGGCGGGAGCGAGCCCGCGGAGGGCCAGGCCACGGGCCCGGAAGAGAAAGAGGATGAAGAGCATGCCGGCGAGTGCGAGCGCTCCCGCGAAGAGGGGGTTGTCGCCCGGAAGCAGAGTCGCCGGCCACCCCACCCCGACCAGGAGCGCGAGTCCGGCTGCGACCGGGCGCTTCGCAGCGGCCAGCATCCCCACGAGTGCCGCGAAGCCGAAGACGGCGATCACCACGAGCCCGTGCATGGTCGGGTAGTCCACGCGGTCGAACGGAAGGGTGGCGTCGTAGAAGTCCTGGAGGCCGTCCCGCGCTGCGCCCAGGACAGGTCCGAAGAAGTCATGACCGCCTCCCGGCCGGGCTTCGAGCGGCGAGACGTCCCAGGCGATTCCAGCAGCGAAGATCGTCGCGAGCACGAGGACTCCGGCGACTACCGCCCGTCGTCGTCCCAGCGCCACCGCGAGGGTCGGTAGGAGCGCGATTACGATCACGGCGAGCACTGCACCCCGCGACACGTCGCGCTGCTCGAGCCTGAACCAGCTCACCGTGGCGAGGGCCGCGGCGAGGGCAAACGCGGTGAGCGCCCTAGCCAACGGCGACTCCCGATCGGGCGGTCCCGGAGAGCTTCTCCACCAGGTCGTCGCCACGCCGCAGGACCGCCACCGCGATGCCCGCGCGCTCGAGGCGGATCAGTTGGCCGCTCGCATCGTGATCCGGGCGGTTCGGCTCGGTGCCAAAGCTCCGGGGGTCGACGTAGACGATCGTGGCCGGGTGGTGTGCGCCTGCACGTTGCAGGAGCTGCTCGATCAGCTTGGGCGAAAGGGAAGCCGTCACGACCGTGAGCTCGAGCGCCCGGGCGGCCGCGCCTGCTTCGTCCGCGACGAGCGTCGAAGCGGCGAGATGACCGTCCGGTTCGACCGCAGCCAGGATCTCGAGTGCCAGGTGCCAGTCACCCTCGAACGAATGAATCCGCTGGTAGGACGGGGTGCGCGCGTTCACGATGAGCGACGAGCGCCGCGCCCGCTTTGCCTGCGCGAGCAGGATCGAGCCCGCGGCGCGCACCTGGAGCTCGAACGTGGAGTCCGGCGGGCTCCCAACCACCGCGCCGCCGTCTGCATCGAGGAGAACGGCTGTCTCGTCCCGCGGCGCGTCCTCGAGCTCCTTGACCATCAGCTGCCCCCGCCGGGCGGTCGAGGGCCAGTGGACCCGCCGGAGCGACTCGCCCTGCTCGTAGTCGCGGACGGAGTGGAGCTCGAACCCGGTCGTGCGGCGCATGAGCAGTCGCCGGCCGCCCGGCGTGCGTGAACCCGCGTCGGAGAAGAGGCTCTCGAGCTCGGCGAGGCGGGGGTAGACGAGAAGCGACTCACGCCTCGGAAGCGCCTCTTCGATCCGCTCGAGCCCGAAGGGGTCCTCGATCACGACCTCGGCGGACTCGATCGGGTAGCGCCCTCTCGGGACGTCGTGGAGGACGTAGCCGCCGCGCAGACGCCCCCCGTGGCGGGTCAGCACGGTCTCGCGCACGCCGATCCTCGAAATCCGCTCCACGACGACGAGGCTGCTGGTCGGAAAGCGGCCCTCGACGTCGAGCTCCAGCCGTACCGGCACGTCGTCGCCGGCCACGTGGTCACCACGACCCAGCGACCGGCGGAGCGTCATCGGCTTTCGGAGAAGTCGCACCCAGAGTGCGGCACCGCCGACGGCGAGCACGAGACCGACGGCGACCGGATAGAGCGGCTCCGAGCCGAAGCCCCATGCGACGAGGTACGTCAGGCCGCCGAATGCGAGGATCCAGCGGCCGCGGTCGGTCAGCATCGCGGGTTAGACCGGGACGGGAGTCCGCTCGACAAGGTCGCGGACGAGGTCGACGCCGTCCAGGCCGGCGGAGCGAGCCTCTGGAGCAAGGATGAGCCGGTGGGCGAGGACGGACGGCGCGATTCCCTTCACGTCTTCCGGGACGACGTAGTCGCGCCCGGCGGAGAGGGCGCGCGCCTTGGCTACCCGGAGCAGGTTGATGCCCGCCCGGGGGCTCGCGCCCAGGTGGAGCCGGCTGTCTCCTCGGGTCTGGCGCAGGAGCGTCACCACGTAGCGGTTGACGCTCTCCTCGACGAACACGCGCCGCGAGTCCTGGATCGCCCCGATTACATCCTCGGCGCTCGCCACGGGGGTCAACGACTCGAGCGGATCCTCGGTGGTCTGCTCGTTCAGCATCCGCGCTTCGGCCGCGAGCGGCGGGTACCCGATCGCGATCCGCATCGTGAAGCGATCGAGTTGCGCCTCCGGTAGCGGATACGTGCCCTCGTACTCGATCGGGTTCTGCGTCGCCATGACCATGAAGGGCGGCGCGAGCCCGTACGAGTGACCGTCGACGGTCACCTGGCCCTCCTGCATGCACTCGAGGAGCGCAGCCTGCGTCTTGGGGGACGTGCGGTTGATCTCGTCCACGAGCAGAACGTTCGCGAATACCGGGCCGGGACGGAACTCGAACTCGTTCGACCGCTGGTCGAAGACGTTCACGCCCGTCACGTCCGAAGGCAGCAGGTCCGGAGTGAACTGCATCCTCGAGAACGAGAGGTCCACGGAGCGTGCGAGTGCCTTGGCCAGGGTCGTCTTCCCGACCCCGGGAAGGTCTTCGATGATCAGGTGCCCTTCGCTGAAGAGACACAGCACCGCGAGGTCGAGCGTCTCGTCGGGCGCATGCATAACGCGACGCAGGTTCTCGGTGATGCGCCTGGCCAGGTCGGCCGAGCGGGTCGCCTGAACCGGTTCCCTCACCCCCGCCACCTGCTCTTCCATCAGTCTCCTCTCAGGAGCGTCGCGACTTCGTCGAGGATAGCCGCAGCGACCTCCGCTTTGGAACGCTTGCCTACCTTCCGCTCGCCTCGGTCCGACACGAGGACGACTTCGTTGTCCTCGGCGTCGAAGCCGATGTCCGACCGGGATACGTCGTTAAAGACGAAAAAGTTCCCTCCTTTGACTGCGAGCTTCTCGCGCGCCCTTGCGAGGCCGCTCTCGCCTTCGTCCGCCGCGAAGCCGACGAGCACCTGGCCGTTGGTGCGACGTCGCACGAGCGCCGCGAGAATGTCGTCCGTCGGGTCGAGCGTGATTGTCCACGGCTCCTTGCTCTTCGGATGCTTGCCACCAATCGGTTCACGCGGCGTGTAATCGGCGACGGCTGCTGCCATCAGGACGACGTCCGCATCGGCTCGCGCCAGGGTTTCCCGCGCGAGGTCCGCGGCAGTCGGCGCCTCCACCAGCTCGATGCCCACCGGGGGCACGCCTGATCCGTTCGAGAGGACGAGAGTCACATCGGCGCCCCGGCGCCTCGCCTCTTCGGCGAGCGCAATCCCCATCCGGCCGGAAGAGCGATTGCCGAGGAAACGGACTGAGTCGAGCGGCTCGCGGGTTCCGCCGGCGGTGACGAGGACCCGCTTGCCGGCAAGCTCGACTGCGCTGCTCGGGGCGGGCTTACCCGAGAGCTCGCGGATCCGCTCCAGGATGGCGGCCGGCTCGGCCATCCGGCCGGCACCCGACTCTCCCTCGGCCAGCTCGCCCGACTCAGGCCCCACGAACTCGACGCCGCGTTCCCGAAGCGCTGCCACGTTGGCCTGCGTCGCCGGGTGTTCCCACATGCGTACGTTCATCGCCGGCGCGACGAGGAAAGGGCCCCGGAAGGCCAGGGCGGCCTCGGTCAAGACGTTGTCGGCGAGGCCGTGGGCCAACTTCGCGAGCGTGTTCGCCGAAAGCGGGGCCACTACGAGCAGGTCGAACTGGGCGAGGTGCGGGTAGAGCTCTCGGATTGGCTCGCGGCGCGCCAGCCCCGCGAAGGTCTGGGAGGTGACGAAGCCTTCTGCTTCGGGCGTCAGGACCGGCAGGACCTCGTGCCCGTCCTGCACGAGCAGGCGAACGAGCTCACAGGCCTTGTAGGCGGCGATGCTCCCTGTGACTCCGAGCAGTACCCTCAAGCCTCTCGCCGTCCTCCGACCTACCGACGACCTCGGTACGAGCGCTAGCGCGTGTACTCGTACTTGATATTGCCCTCGGCGATCTCTTCGAGGGCCATCGTCAAGTAGTTCTTCGAGCGTGACTCGACGAGCGGCGGTGGAAAGTCGTCGAAGGTGCCCTCGCCGAGCTGGTGGTGGTAATTATTGATCTGCCGGGCACGCTTCGCAGCGATGATCACGAGCGCGTACCGGGAGTCGACCTCGTTCAGGAGGTCGTCGATGCGTGGATAGATCATGTACGCGACAGTCTAGCGGCAGCGTTGATTTCACCGCGGACAACATCCTCGAGCTCAGCAACAGCTCGATCGAGGTCGTCGTTGGCCACGACGTAGTGGAAGTCGCCCGCCCGCCGTTTCTGCTCCCGCGCCATCTCCAGCCGCTCGTTGATCTCGCCGGCACTCTCCGTCGCCCGCTCCAGCAAACGGCGCTCGAGCTCCGGAAGCGGAGCGTCGACGAAGATCGTCACGCTCCCCGGAACCTCGTTTCGGACGGTCAGCGCGCCTTCGAGCTCGAGCTCCAACACTGGGATCCGGCCCGATTCGGTGATGCGAGCGATCTCAGACCGCAAGGTGCCCGACCGCTGGCCCCACGGGAACCGGACGTATTCGAGCAGTTCGCCGGCCGCGAGACGGCGGTCGAACTCTTCGTCTGAGACGAACCAGTAGTCGCGTCCGTCAACTTCTTCTGGCCGCCGCTCTCTGGTCGTCGCCGAGACAGCCAGCTCGAGCTCCGGAATGCGTCCCAGAAGCCTCGATATGAGCGTGCCCTTTCCGGCCCCAGACGGACCGGTCACTACGAAGACCTTGGGGGCGCCGGTCAGCGGTGCAGGAGCCCGACCAGCTCGGCCCGCTGGCGCTCGGAGAGCCCGCCCACGGTCTTCGACTGGCTGATCCGGCACTGGTTGAGGAACCGGGCGGCTTTGACGCGGCCGAACTTCGGGACCGCCATGAGGATGTCGATCACCTTCGCGGTCTCGACGTACTCCGGTGGATTCCTGAGGACGCTCTCGATCCTGACGGCCCCGGCCTTCAGGTCCTTCTTCAACTGTGCGCGGCGAACGCGGATCTCATTTGCCCTGCGCAGTGCCTCCATGCGCTGGTCGAGCGATCTGAGAGGGGCCTGCACCTGCGTCCTGGAAGCCTGCATGGCGCGGCATTCTAGCACCGCCTCGCCCGTGTTCAAGTCGAACCATTTTTGAGGTTTTGCAGGTCTTTTTGTCTATACTGGCAACAGCGCGCGGTCCTGGGCATGCGCGATGCCGCGCGCCTCGGCGACATCGGAGAGGCCTCTGGACGCAAGCTCGGAGGCCAGCTCGGCCCGGACCCGGGCAGGTGCTCCGGGCTCCCGGAAGAGGATCGTGCCGAGGCCGACGGCCGAGGCTCCGACTGCGATCAGCTCCAGTGCATGGCGCCCGGACTCGACGCCTCCGACCCCGACGATTGGGAGCTGCGAGACCATGTAACACGCGTGGACCGCGGCGAGCGCGACCGGGCGAAGCGCAGGACCGGAGAGCCCTCCGGTCGAGGACCCAAGCGTCGGCGCAAGTGTCTTTTCGTCGAGGGAAAGGCCTCGGATCGTGTTCACGAGCGTGAGCCCATCCGCTCCCGCACGTTCCACCGCCAGCGCGACGGCCGCGATGTCGGGCAGAGCCGGCGAAAGCTTTGCGTAGAGGGGCTTCGCGGTCGCAGAGCGAGCGACGGCAACGAGCTCGGTCACACCCCCGTCCGGCGCCTCGACATTGGGACACGAGAGGTTCAGCTCGATCGCCGCCACCTCGTCACGCTTGTCGAGACGCTCGCAAAGGGCGCCGTAGTCCGGCGCGGAAAAGCCCCCGACCGAGACCCAAATCGGGATGCCAAGGCGCGCCAACTCGGGCAGCGACTCGGCCAGGAACCGGTCGATGCCGGGGTTCGCCAGACCGATCGAGTTCAGCATCCCGACCTCGCTCTCCGCGATCCGAACCGGGGCGTTTCCCTCCCGAGCGAGCGGCGTGACCGTCTTCGTGACGAAGATGTCGAGCGCCTGCGCCACATCGGGTGCAGCCACCGCGTCCAGGCATCCGGAGCCGTTCAGGATCATGCTGCGGCAGCCTCTTCGGTCGCATCCGGCGCCGCCAGAACATCCTGCCCCGTCAAGACCGGTCCCTCCAAGCACAGCCGGCGGAGATGCCCACCCAACTCGACGACGCAGCCGTAGCAGGCGCCGAACCCGCAGGCCATCGGGGCCTCCCAGGCGAGCTGCGCCTCAGGGGCCATGCGCGCGACGGCCCGGAGCATCGGCTCGGGCCCACACGCGAGGATGTTTCGGGCCGGCTCGACCGCCTCGGTGACCAGAACGGGGTCGACGACCACCTTCGCCCCCGGGAGAAGGGCGGCGGCCTTCGCGTGGCGCTCGCTCCTGAAGCCCAGGACGACCGGCGCGCCCCCGAGCCGCTCGGCGAGATACGGGAGGGGCGCGATGCCGATGCCACCGCCAACAAGAAGGGGGCGGTCGACATCGAGTCGATACCCGTTTCCGAGGGGGCCGAGCACATCGACCTCGTCGCCCTCTTCGAGCGCCGCGAGCGCCCGAGTGCCCTTGCCCACGGGGTCGATCAAGAACGCCAGCTCACCAGGCGGAGCGAGGCAGAGGCTCATCGGCCTGGGTAGCGCGTGGCCCCTGGGGGTCAACATGAAGAACTGCCCCGGCTCACCCGGATCGAGGTCGCCGCGACGGACCCGGACCAGCCGGTACGGCCCCACAGGCCCGGCGCCGGTGACGCTAAGCCGTTCTCTTCTCAACCCGCTCCTGGAGCGAGAGCGCATGCTCGTGCCGCCCCTCTCCAATCGCATCGACGGCAGCGGCTGCACCCGCAAGCGTGGTCACGCAGGGCACGCGGGCGACGAGTGCCGCCTCGCGGATCAGGTAGCCGTCGGAGCGCGCTCCGCTCCCCGCCGGTGTGTTCAGGACGAGGTCGCAGCGTCCCCTCCGGATCAGGTCGACGACGGTCGAGCCTCCGCCCTCCTCCCCCACTTTCCGAACGCTTATCACCGGCACGCCCGCGGCCGCGAGCGCGTGCGCCGTTCCCGCCGTCGCGCAGAGCGAAAACCCGAGCCGCACCAGGCGGTGGGCGAGTTCGCAGGCGGCCTCCTTGTCCGCGTCGCGAACGGAGAGGAACACCATGCCTTCCGACGGAAGCGGGCGTCCGGCGGCGCGCTCCGCCTTCGCGAACGCGGTCGGGAAGTCAGCGGCGCTTGCCATGACCTCCCCGGTCGAGCGCATCTCAGGACCGAGCACCGGGTCGGCCCCGGGGAAGCGGGCAAAGGGAAAGACAGCGGCCTTGACGCTCGTCTGCGTGGTGGCGCCCTCGGTCGGAAGAGCGAGGCTCGAAAGCGGCTCGCCCGCGACCAGTCGACAGGCGGATTCGACCAGCTTGACACCGAGCGCCTTACTCGCGAAGGGCACCGTCCTCGAGGCGCGCGGGTTCGCTTCGAGGACGAAAAGCCTCCCGTCCAAGAGCGCGATCTGGACGTTCAGGAGCCCGATCACCCCGAGCCCTTGGCCGAGGCGGCGCACTAGGTCTCTGACCTCGTCGAGCGCTGCCTCGTCGAGGGAGATCGCAGGCAAGACGCACGATGAGTCACCCGAGTGGATCCCGGCCTCCTCGACGTGCTGCATGACGGCGGCGACGTAGGTGGTGTCGCCATCGGAGAGGGCGTCCACATCGAGCTCGATGGCGTTCTCGAGGAACGCATCCACAAGGAGGCGACCTCCCTGTGCCGCGGCCTTTGCAAGCTCCTCGGGGCCGTAGCAGACACGCATGTTCCTGCCTCCGAGCACGTAGGAGGGGCGCACGAGCACCGGGTAGCCGATCCTCTCCGCGACAACGCGCGCCTCGTCAGCACCCGTGGCCATACCCCACGGCGGGACCGCGATCCCGAGCCGGTCGCACAGGCTGGCAAAGCGGACGCGGTCCTCCGCAAGGTCGACCGCGTCGTAAGGGGTCCCAAGGATCGGAAAGCCGGCCAGCTCGATCGCCCGGGCGAGCTTGAGCGGGGTCTGGCCACCGAACTGGATCACGACGCCGGCCGGCCGCTCACGTGCGCACACCTCGAGAACCTCCTCGACTCCGAGCGGCTCGAAGTACAGACGGTCGGAAGTCTCGTAGTCGGTCGAGACGGTCTCCGGGTTGCAATTCACCATCACGGTCTCGAAGCCGAGCGCGCGGAACGTCTGCGCCGCGTGGACGCAGCAATAGTCGAACTCGATCCCTTGGCCGATCCGGTTCGGCCCCGAGCCGATGATCACGACGACTCGCCCTGCGTGGCTCGGAGCGACGTCCGCCTCACCCCAGGTCGAGTAGAGGTAGTTCGAGCGCGCCTCGACCTCGCCGGCAACCGAGTCCACCCTGCGGTAGACGGGGCGAACGCCTGCTGCCCGCCGGCCAGCCTGCACGGCTTCAGAGCTCGTTCCGCACTGCTCGGCGACGGCCGCGTCCGACCATCCCTCTCGCTTGATCCGGATCCAGTCCTCCGTGACCAGGTCGTCGACTGACGAGATCCCGGCGAGTACCGCGCGGGCGCGGCCGAGCTCTGCCCGGAACCAGGGGTGAACACCGTCGGGAAGGTCATCGAGAGACGCCCACGGCGTCGGCGCGTCCTGGTCGAGCTCACGGGAGCGCATCGCCTTCAGGAACGCCTCGGAGAACGTGCGGCCGATGCCCATCGCCTCGCCGACCGACTTCATCTGTGTCCCGAGTGTGGAGTCGGCGCCGGCGAACTTCTCGAAGGCGAAGCGCGGGAACTTCACGACCACGTAGTCGAGCGTCGGCTCGAAGCTGGCCGGAGTCGTCCCGGTCAGGTCGTTCGGGATTTCGTCGAGCGTGTAGCCGACCGCGAGCTTCGCCGCCACCTTCGCGATCGGGTAGCCGGTCGCCTTCGAGGCGAGCGCAGAGCTCCGCGAGACACGCGGGTTCATCTCGATGACGCGGATCTCGCCACTCTCGCGCGAGCGGGCAAATTGGATGTTCGAGCCGCCTGTCTCCACCCCGACGGCCCGGATGACGCAAGCGGCCGCATCCCGGAGCTCCTGGTAGGCCTCGTCCGGAAGGGTCATCTGAGGCGCGACCGTCACCGAGTCTCCCGTGTGGACGCCCATCGGATCGAGGTTCTCGATCGAACAGACGACCACCACGTTGTCGCGCCAGTCACGCATTACCTCGAGCTCGAACTCGTCCCAGCCAGTGAGGGACTCCTCGACGAGGACCTGACGGACCGGGCTCTCGGCCAACGCCCGCTCGAGCATGCGCTCGAGCTCATCGGGGTCGTGGGCGATGCCGCCACCGTGGCCGCCGAGGGTGAAGGCGGGGCGCAGGATGACCGGGAACGACAGGCCCGCCGGCAACTCCTCCGGCCCGGTCACGATCGCCGACTCCGGCACGCGGAGGCCGGTCGCGTCGACCGTGGCGCGAAAGAGCGCCCTGTCCTCGGCCCGGCGGATCGCTTCGATGCCGGCGCCGATCAGCTCGACGCCCAGCGCGTCGAGGACGCCCGAGCCGCCGAGCTCCGACGCGAGGTTCAGCGCCGTCTGGCCGCCCAGGGTCGGCAGCAGGGCGTCCGGACGCTCGCGTGCCAGCACATCCGCCACGGACTCAGCGTCCAACGGCTCGACGTAGGTCCTGTCTGCGAACCCAGGGTCGGTCATGATCGTGGCCGGATTCGAGTTGATGACGATCGTCCGGAAGCCCTCAGCCCGGAGGACCTTCAGGGCCTGGCTTCCGGCGTAGTCGAATTCGCAAGCCTGCCCGATCACGATCGGACCCGACCCGAGCACGCAGATCGACTCGAGGTCAGGCCGCCTCGGCATGTCGTACCTCCCGCACCCAATCGTCGATGAGGCCGTGAGCATCGTGCGGCCCGGGTCCGGCCTCAGGATGGAATTGCACCGAGCGCGCCTGCTGAAACGGGAGCGAGAGTCCCTCCACGGTCCCGTCGTAGAGGGACACGTGCGAGACCGCCTCGCCGCTCCCGCGCACGGCAAAGCCGTGATTTTGGGATGTGACGAGGACGCGTCCACTCGCGAGCTCGAGGACGGGATGATTGGCACCGCGGTGGCCGAAGGGAAGCTTGAAGGTCTCGAGCCCGGCTGCGAGGGCGAGGAGTTGGTGCCCCAGGCAGATGCCGAGCAGCGGCACCCGGCCTAGCAGCCGTGCCACCTCCGCCGCCTGGGCCGCCAGTGGAGCCGGATCGCCGGGTCCGTTCGAAAGCAGGACGGCGTCGGGCCGCTCGCCGAGGATCGTGTCCGCCGGTGTGTCGTGGGGAAAGACCTTCACGCCGGCTCCGTTCCAGACGAGCCTGCGAACGATCGAGCGTTTGCAGCCGTAGTCCAGCACGGCGATCCTGGTCGTGCCACGTCCGACGGTATACGGCTCCGGCGTCGAGACGGCGGCGGCGAGCGCCTTCCCGGCCATGGCAGGCTCGGCGCGGACGCGTTCGAGCACCTCCTGGACGGACGCCTCGCCCGCCACAGCCGCAGCTCGCATGGCGCCACGGTCGCGGAGGCTGACGACGAGGGCGCGCGTGTCCATATCCTCGAGCGCAACCACTCCTCGACCCGCGAGCCAGGTAGACCAGTCGGTGCCGGTTGCACGGCGCATGAGGACAGCGTGTGCATAGGGACCGGCGGACTCGAGTCGCTCGTCCGCGACGCCATAGTTTCCGACCATGGGAGCGGTGAAGCAGACGATCTGCTCCGCGTAGCTCGGGTCCGTGACGATCTCCTGGTACCCGCTCATGGCCGTGGTGAAGACGGCCTCGCCGTAGGCGATCCCCGGCGCGCCAACGGACCGCCCCGACAGGACGGTGCCGTCCTCGAGGACGACGAAGTCCCTCATGCCGAGTACGCCGTCCGGCCCGCAGCCATCGTCATCGCAACCGTGCCCTGCAGGGTGGCGCCGAGGAGCCACGAGTTGGCCGACTTGGAGCGGAACCCGGTCTCGCTGGGCATCCAGGTCGCCTCGAGGTCAAGGAGGACGAGGTTTGCAGGAGCGCCGACGGCGATCCGGGGGCACTCGAGGCCATAGATCCGGGCCGGTCCGGCGCTCATCCGCTCGAGGAGCGTCCCGAGCTCCAGCAGGCCGGGTGTGACCAGGCGCGTGTAGAGGACGGAAAAGGCGGTCTCGAGGCCGGTGACCCCGAAGGGCGCGCCTTCGAACGGCACCTCCTTCTCGTGCCGAGCATGCGGCGCGTGATCGGTCGCAATCGCAGCGATCGAGCCGTCGCGAAGTGCCTCGAGGAGCGCCACCCGGTCTTCCTCGGCGCGAAGCGGCGGATTCATCTTCACGTTCGAGTCGAGGCTCCGGACGGCCTCGTCCGTCAGGCAGAGATGGTGCGGCGTCACCTCTGCAGTCGCCCGCACGCCTTCGGATTGCGCCGCACGAAGCTCCTCGACCGACTCTCGCGCGGAGAGATGGAGGAGGTGTAGAGCCTCGCCCTCGTAGCGTGCCAGGGCCAGGTCGCGGGCGACCATGAGGCTCTCGGCAACTGCGGGATAGCCTCCGAATCCGAGTTCGGCAGAAACCGCCCCTTCGTGCATCTGCCCGCCGCGGGAGAGCGTCGGCTCCTCGCAGTGGAGGGCGATCGGGCGCCCAGCTGCCACGTTGTACTGGAGGGCGCGACGCATCAGGGACGGGGCCACCACGGGCCGCCCGTCGTCGGAGAACCCGGCCGCGCCCGCCTCCGCAAGCTCGACCATCTCGGTCAGCTCCTCGCCTTTCTGACCTCTCGTGATGGCCGCGAGGAACCCGACCGGCACCTCCGCCTCCGTACGAGCCTGCTCGACGAGGGCGCCGAGGACGGATGCCGAGTCGACGACCGGATCAGTGTTAGGCATTGCGAGGATGGCGCAGTAGCCCCCGGCGGCCGCGGCGCGCGTACCGGAGGTGATGTCCTCCTCGTCCTCGCGGCCGGGCGTTCGCAGGTGGACGTGCGGATCGACGAAAGCCGGCGCCAGCACGAGCCCCGCGCCCTCGACGACCCGGTGCTCGTTCGTGTCGAGGTCGAGGCCGATCGCAGCCACGATGCCGCCGTCGATGCGAACGTCGATGATCTCGTCGACTCCCTCGGTGGGATCGAACACCCGTGGGCCGCGAACGACGACGTTCTCCATGCCGCTCTGGCCGAAGAGCACGGCTGTCATCAGGCCACCTCCTCGATCTCTGCGACCTTGACCTCGACCGGCCCGTGGGTCAGCAGGTCGTAGAGGACCGCCATGCGGACGACGAGCCCGCTTCGTACCTGTCGCTCGATCAACGCGTCGGCCATGTCGGCCACCTCGTCGTCGATTTCGACACCGCGGTTCATCGGACCCGGATGCATGACTTTCTGGCCGGACCGAAGCCGGTCTCTGGTGACGCCCCAGCGTGCGGTGTACTCGCGGAGGCTGGGGACGTAGTTGGCGCCGGCGAGCATCCGCTCCTTCTGCATGCGGAGGACGTAGACCACGTCGGCATCGCGGATCGCCCGGATGTCGTACGAGGTGGAGCAGCCCATCGCCTCGATCCCACGGGGAATCAGGGCCGGCGGCCCGACGAGCGTCACGCGTGCGCCCATGAGCAGCAGCGCCTGGACATTCGAGCGCGCCACCCGCGAGTGGAGGACATCGCCAACGATTGCGACGTGGAGCCCTTCGATCCCTCCGAGCTCCTCCTCGATTGTGTAGAGGTCGAGGAGAGCTTGCGTCGGGTGCTGGTGCTTGCCGTCGCCTGCGTTCACGACGTGAGCGCTCGTGTACAGCGCAACGAGGTTGGGCGCCCCGATCTCCGGGTGACGGATGACGACGACGTCCGGGTCGTAGCAGCCGATCGTCAGCGCTGTGTCTTTCAACGACTCCCCTTTGTCCACAGCCGAGCCCGTGGCCTTGATCGACATCACGTCGGCGGAGAGCCGCTTGGCGGCCAGCTCGAAGCTCGAGGACGTGCGGGTGGAGGACTCGTAGAAGAGGTTCACGACGGTGCGGCCGCGGAGGGCAGGCAGCTTCTTCACCTCGCGCTCGAGCGAGCGGGAGAAGGTCCGCGAGAGGGCGAGCAGCCGCGCGACGTCATCGCGCTCGAGATCCGCGATCGAGATCAGGTGGCGGCGCGGCGGTTGCTGCGGCGGCAGCAGCTCGTCGCGGATCAGTGGATGGACGTCAGCCATGTTTCAACCTTTCTGGATGGTTGGTCGGTCCGATCAACCATCCGCCATGGAAACGAGAAGTACGGCATCGACTTCGTCGACCTCGACGAGCTGCACCCGCACGTGCTCGCTCTTCGCGGTCGGGAGGTTCTTGCCGACGTAGTCGGGTCGGATCGGAAGCTCGCGGTGGCCTCGGTCGACGAGGACGGCGAGCTGGACGCGGGCAGGGCGGCCGTATTCGAAGAGCGCGTCGATCGCGGAGCGGATCGTGCGGCCCGTATAGAGCACGTCGTCGACGAGGACGCAGGTCTTTCCCTCGAGCGGAAAGTCGAGCCGGGTCGCCTTTACGACCGGCTGTGCGTGGAGCGGCGCCTCCCCACCCCGCACGGACACGTCGTCCCGGTGGAAGGTGATGTCGAGCGTGCCCAGGTCCGGCTCCTGGCCCGCGAACTCGCCGATCAGGCGTCGCAAGCGCTGCGCCAGCGGAACGCCCCGGGTGTGGATGCCGACCAGAGCGACCCGCCCGAGGTCAGGATTGCCCTCGACGATTTCGTGCGCGAGACGAGCGAGCGTCCGGTTCAAGGCCTCCGCATCGAGCAGAGGCTTTCCCGCCTCGACGGGCACAGCCACTACGATCTCCTTTCCGGCCTCTCTGGACCGAGTTAAAGGGGTCGGCGAGACTCTACACGCTCGGGTCGGACGACCCCTGGATGATCAGCCCATCTAGCCCGTGCAGGGGCCCGACGAGACAGGGTGGAGACTCCCCCGCGCAGCCTTCGCAACGAGGTCGACGGGCACGCCCAGCCCTCCGCGCCCACCCCGCACCGCGGCGAACATCATCGTGACCACCCGCCCGCTCCGGTCGACCGCAGGACCGCCGCTGTCGCCCCGCCGGATCGGTCCGCGAAGCGGCACGACAACCCGCAAGCGCGGGCGCCGGCCGTAAGCGTCCGCCCCGACGATTCGCCGGGGTGGACCGGCTGTGCCCGGTACGGAGACGAGCGAGCCGTTCTCCGGATAGCCAAAAAGCGCGACTGGGCGAGACACCTCAACGGGAGGGGCCGTCCGGAGCGGCGTGACGCCCAGCGACGGCACCCGAAGGAGCGCAATGTCGTTCAGGGCGTCCACGTGCACCGGCCGGGCGCGCAGGTTCTTGCCGTTCGGCACCAGAACGCGGGTATCTCGTTCGCCGGCGATGACGTGCGCGTTCGTGGCCACGAGTGAGCGCCCAACGACCCACCCGGACCCCTCGAGACCCAGCCCACACGCAGTCCCCGTGACCTTCACGACTGCTCGGGCGGCCAGGCGGGACTGCGGCGAGCGCGCGACGCTCGGATCCGGAGGCGGCAGGCCCTCGCCGGGAAGCGCCCCGATCAAAGGCAGCGGGTCGAAGCGCCCCAGCGCATGGAGGACGATACGCGGCGGGACGGCTTCGACAAGGCGTGGCAGGACTTCCGAGCGCTGCACCTGCTTGCGCAACCCGAGCGAGGGCTGCTGGAGGGCAACAATCGCAACGAGCCAGACGATCGCGAGGCCAACAACGGCGCCAAAAAGGGCACCGCCCACAGCGTCGATCAGCCGCACCGGGGCCGGCAGGAACCAGCCGAGTCGAGGGATGACCAACGTGGCCGCGAGCTGGAAGAGCATCACGCCCACCGCCGCTCCCGCGAGGCCCGCCACCGGGAGCCAGGGCGACTTTGTGCCTCCCTCGAGGAACATGGGAGCGATGCGGGACGCTGCCAGCCCGCCCACGGCGAGGCCGAAGAGCGATACCACCTGCGTCGAGAGCCCGCGGGCCGCACCCTGGAGGGCGGCCAGGGCAACCCATACGAGGACGACCAGGTCGACGACGGTCACGTGCGAGCCGAGACGACCACCCAGTGGAGCTCGATCTCGACCTCCGCGGGAAGCTCCCGCTCCGCCTGGGCGAGCCCGGCGGCGAGCTCGTCCTCGTCCAGGAGGTGGAGGGTCGAGATGTAGCGGCCGCGGATTCGCTCGAGCGCGTGCTCGCGGGTCATGTTCGCACGCTCCTCGAGCGGCTGAACGACCACCTCCGTGAAGCCGGCTGCCCCAAGCTCAGCAGTAAGGAGCCCAGGCTCCGGAAACCGCGCGCGATCGATCAGCTCCACCGACGGCAAGAAGCGGGTCAGCCAGAAGCTTCCGAAGTGCCTCGGATCGAACGTTGCGATGACGACCCGTCCGCGCGGGGCGAGGACCCGGTGAAGCTCCGGCAACACTTTCCCGCGGTCGACCAGATGGATGACGAGGCGGAGGAAAGCCAGGTCGAACCAACCGCTCTTGAATGGCAGCAGCTCGGCCTCGCCGCGCTTGAAGCCCACGGTCCTCCCCGCCGTGCGGCGAGCCACTGCGAGCATTTCTTCAGACGGGTCGACGCCCCAGGCACGGGCACCACGCTCTGCGATGGCTTCCGCGAGACGTCCGGTGCCACACCCGACGTCGAGGGCCCGCTTCCCTGCGACGCCCCCCGCCGCGGCGACGAGAGCCGCGAGGAGCTCGAGCCAGTTCTCGTCGACGGGCCGAAGCCGGTCGTAGGTCGCCGCCAGTGGCCCGAAGTCGGGGCTCGACGGCGCGGCTACGCGTCCCCGATCAACTCGTCGGGGTCCGTCATCGCCTCGATGGCGTGCTGTGCCTCCTCCAGCGACGTCTCCGCGACGAGTACCTTGGTCGGAGCGTCGTCAAGCGCGGCCGGATGGTGCTCGACTGCGGCCTCCAGCTCCGATTCGATCCCCGCTGACTGGAGAATCGATTGGATCTCCTCCGCCTCTGTCAGGTCCCGCGTCAGCGCCACCTGCACCATGCTCGACACCGGCCTCGGCCTCCTCGCGACGCCCGAGCGCCCCGCCCTTGATCAACCGCGGCGCGCCACGCTCGGGAAAGGGGACGTCGATGATATCGAAGTCCCTGGGCACGACCGTTTCGGCGAAGATCGCTCGTGCCTCCCGCGCAATCTCAGGGCCGAAATACCGGTTCGAGAGGTGGGTCAGGACGAGCATCCGAGCCTCGGCGGCGGCAGCCAGCTCGGCCGCCTGGGTTGCTGTCGCGTGACCGGTCTCCTCCGCCCGCTCTCGCTCCTCCTCGGCGAAGGTAGCGTCATGCACGAGGACGTCCGCGTCACTGGCCACCTCGAGGACTGATACTGCGGTGCGCGTGTCCCCCGTCAGCACGACCTTCCGCCCTGGCCGCGGCGCTCCCAGCACCTCTTCGGGCGCAACGGTGTTCCCGTCCGGAAGGGTTACGCGTTCTCCCCGCTGGAGCGCACCGTAGAGCGGACCCTTGGGGACGCCGAGGCGCGTCGCCGCAACGACGTCGAAGCGGCCGGGCCGGGGGCGTTCCACGAGCGCATAGCCGTTCGACGACATCCCGTGATTCACGTTGAAGACCACCAGCCGGTACTCGCCCCGGTCGAGGGTATCGCCGGGCCGCAACTCGACGAGATCGAGCTTGTAGGTGAGCTTGCCGAAGATGCGCCGGAGCGCGCCGAAGAGGTCGACGAGACCGGGTGGGCCGTAGACCGTGAGGGGCAACTCCCGACCTCGCAGCGCGAAGGTCTTCAGCATGCCGGGAAGGCCCAGATAGTGGTCCGCGTGGTAGTGGGTCAGAAAGACTTCAGGCAGCTCCACGAGCCCGATCCCAGAGCGCAGAAGCTGTCGCTGCGTCCCCTCGCCGCAGTCGATCAGAATGCGCTCTCCGGCGCGTCGGATCAGGGTTGCCGCCGGCGCGCGGCGTGCCGTCGGCACCGAGCCTGAAGTCCCGAGGAAGACGAGGTCGAGATCCACGTGGCCAGTGTACGGCGGTTCACCTCCTCCGACGGCTCAAGGCCTGGTGTTTCGGCACCGATACTGGAAGAGCCGCCATGCCCCGCAACACCCCTATCCAGCGCGTCTCGCGTTCTGTAACGCTCCTCCGCGCCTTCCTCATCGTCAGTGCGCTCCTGCTCGCAGCCGGAGGGTTTGTCCTCGGCACCGTTCTGACCCACGCACTCCGGGCTCAGGCCCTCGACGACGCCAAGCGGAGTCTCGCCCAGTACACGAGCGGCGTCCTGGGGAGCAGCCTCGTCTACGGGTCACAGCTAAAGGTCGGTCCGACCGCGACCACCGTGGTTCGCAGGGATCTCGCGGAGCGGCCCGACATCCTGAGCGTCAAGGTCTGGCGTAGCGACGGCGTCCTCGCGTGGACAACCCTCGCTCCCGAGCGGATCGGCCGCCGCTTCCCGGTGAGCGGGGATCTGCGCGAGGTGATCGAGCATGGGAAGCCGGGGGCCAGCTTCGAAGACACGCACGGAGCCGAGGATGCGAGTGAGGCCGATCTCGGGGTCGAGAGCGTCATCGAGGTCTACGCGCCAGTCCTTGCCGCCGGCGAGGTCGTCGGCGCCTATGAGATCTACGCCGACGCGACGCCGCTCGAGGCGTCCATCGCCGGCAGAAAGCAGGTCATCTGGCTCACGACCGCCGGCGTTTTCTTCGCTCTCTGGGGGTTGCTCGTCCTCCTTGTGCGCGGGGCTTCGGACACCCTCCGGCGCCAGACGACGACGCTACGCGAGCGCTCGGTTGCCCTCGCGAATGCGTACGAGGCGCTCGAGCGGAACGCGCTCGAGGCGGTGGAGAGTCTGAACGCGACCGTGGAGGCGAAGGATCCCTACACCGCCGGGCACTCGCTCCGGGTGCAACGAATCGCTCTTGCGATGGGCGACGAGCTCGGGTTCACGCCCATCGAGATGGACGCGCTCCGTTTCGGCGCCCTCTTCCACGACATCGGGAAGATCGCCATCCCGGATGGGATCCTGACGAAGCCAGGCCGCCTGACCGCCGAGGAATACGACGAGATCAAGCGCCACTCCGCCGAGGGAGCGCGGATCATCGAGAAGTTCAGCCGCCTCCGCGAAGCGGTTCCGATCGTCCGCCACCACCACGAGCGCTGGGACGGAACAGGCTATCCCGACGGCTTGTCGACGGACGCGATTCCGGTCGCCGCCGCAATCGCAGGGCTCGCCGATGCCTGGGACGCGATGACGACGGACCGCCCCTACCAGGAGGCCCTGCCGCTCGATGCCGCGATGAACGAGGTGCGCAACGGCCGCGGCACGCAGTTCATCCCAGTCGTCGTCGATGCGTTCTTCGCGGTTGCGAACAGACGACCTGAAGAGCTGTGGATCGACGAGGCGCAGCCTCTCGCCGCGAGCTAAGCCCGGAAACGCTAGCCCGGGATCAGAAGCACCTGTCCGGGCTGCAAGAGCGGGCTCGCCAGATCGTTCCTCTCCGTAAGCTGCCAGACGGCTTCTCGCACATCGCCGCCGGTGTACTCGGCCGCGATTCGCCAGAGCGTATCCCCCGGCTTCACCACATAGCGCGTCTCGGGGGTCGCTCCACTCGACGGCCGCGCCGCCCCCAGCGCGAGCACGAGAAGTGTGAGCAGAACGACCCCGGCGAGAATGAGACGCGAGACGAACATGTGTTCGCCATGCTAGACGAACGTGTGTTCGCTGTCAAGACCCGAAGGAGACCAGGGTAGGAACTCGGTCGCGGAGGACGATCATGGTCTTCTCCGGAGCCCGACGCCGTTCGGTCGGGCTTCCGGGATTCAGGATCCACGTCTCATCGACCCTGCTCACCTCCGGAAGGTGGCTGTGGCCGTACGCGACCGCGTTGCAGTCCGGGAACCAGGTTCGGAGACGGTCCTCCCGGCCCGCCTTGGAGCCGGCGTCGTGGACGATCCCCATGCGGATCCCTTCCGCCTCGATCTCGAGACGCTCAGGCAAGACGCTGCGAAGCGGCGGCTCGTCCATGTTGCCCCTGACGGCGGCTACCGGCCCAAGTGCCTCGAGCTCTGCGAGGAACTCTCTCGAGGTCAGGTCTCCGGTGTGCAGGATGAGCGAGGACGCCTGCAAGAGGCGAAGGCATCCGCCAGGCAGCCCGCGCGCCCCCCGGGGCATGTGCGTGTCTCCGAGCAGCGCGATCAGCGGGGAGCCTTGCCTCTAGTACGTGCCGGGCAGGAAGCGTCCGTCTCGGTAAACGAGCTCGCCGTCGACGAAGACTTCGCTCCCGGACCGGAGATCGCACACGAGGTCCCAGTGGAGCGCCGACTGGTTTTGCCCACCGCTCTCCGGATAAGCCTTCCCAAGCGCAAGGTGCATCGTCCCGCCGATCTTCTCGTCGAAGAGCGTGCTCCGCGTGAACTCCTGGATGGCCTCGTTCATTCCGAACGCGAACTCGCCGGCCCGCCGGGCGCCGTCGTCCATAGCGAGCATGGCGTCCAGGAAGTCCTGACCGCGCGCCGCGTGCGCCTCGACGACCTCCCCACCTTTGAACCTGAGGCGAACGTCCTCGACCATGCGTCCCTGGAAGCTCGCCGGGAACGAGAAGTGAATCTCGCCCTCCAGACTCGTCTCGACCGGACCGGTGAACACCTCTCCATCGGGGAAGTTCTCCTTCCCGTCGCACGGGATCCACGTCCTGCCTTCCACTCCCACGGTCAGGTCGGTCCCGTTCGAAATGACTCGAACCTCGCTCTTCGTATCGAGCCATTCGGCCAGGCGGGTGAGGTCCTCTCCGAAGCGGCGCCATTCGCCGACCGGGTCCTTCTCGTCGAGGCGACCGGCGCCGTAGACGAACTCCTCGTACTGAGCAAGCGACATCTCCGCATCCTGCGCGGCCGAGTACGTGGGAAACAGGGTGATCACCCAGCGGAGTTCGCCCGCCGCGGCGCGCTCGAGGTAGCGGTCGCGGAGCCGCTCGCGCGCGCGGCCGGCCAGGGCAAGCCGCTCAGGATCGATCGAGCTCAAGCTCCGCGTGTTGAATTCGGCCTCGAACACCATCCTCACGTCCGCACGCTCGTAGTCCTCCACCCTGGCGGGGTTCACCCACTCGAGCTGCGCGTCGGTGCCGTGCGCGAGGAGCGTCTCTGTCAGCCCGTCGACCGCGATCCGGGTCTGCGGGTGAGCACCGGCGTCCATCACGCGCCGTGCGACCGCCAGCACGAGCGGTGCCGCGAGCGGTGAGCTCTCGATGAGCACCAGTTGGCCCGGCTGCACATCCGTCGAGTAGTCGACGAGGACGCTAGCGAGGCGTTCGATGCGGGAGTCGGCACTCACAGGCGGACCTTTGACCTACGTGGAGCGAGGCAGACGCGAGGGACGCTCACGCGTGGACGACCGGCTCGCTCAGGAACTCCCCGGCTTTCCAGACGAGCTCGCCGTCGGCGTAGACCTCGCCCTCCTCACGCAGGTCGCAGATCATGTCCCAGTGCAGGCCGGAAGAGTTCTCTCCTCCAGCTTGAGCGAACGCCGCCCCGAGCGCGAGGTGCATCGTCCCTCCGATTTTCTCGTCGAAGAGGATGTTGCGCGTGAAGCGATCGATTTCGTAGTTCAACCCGAAGGCGACCTCCCCGAGGACTCGGGCTCCGTCGTCCATGTCCAGGAGCGAGCGCAGGTACTCCTCCCCCCGCGCCGCCTCGGCTGAAACGACGCGGCCGCCCTCGAACCGCAGCCGGATGTCCTCCACCTCGCGGCCCTGGAAGATCGCGGGGAACGAGTAGCGGATCTCACCCGCGGTCTCGGTCTCGCGAGGGCTCGTGAAGACCTCGCCGTCGGGCATGTTGTACTTCCCGTCCGCTGCGAGCCACGTCCTTCCCTCGACGCCGAGGAGGAGATCCGTATCCGGACCGACGATCCGGAGCTCCCGGACCGACCCGAGCTCCTCGGCGCGCGCGCCCAGGCTCTCGGCCACCTCGCTCCAGTGAGCCGCCGGATTCTCCTTGTCGCTGTGACAGGCGGCGAAGACGAACGCCTCGTAATCTTCGAGCGACATGTCTGCGTCCTGGGCATGCGCGAGGGTTGGATGGAGCGTCCCGCACCACCGCATCTCGCCGCTCGCGATCCGCTCCCAGCGACGGTTCGACAGCGTCCGGTGCGCGGCAATATAGCGGCTGTGCTTCCCCGGATCGACCCGGGTGAGCGAGCGCGTGTTCGCCTCAGACCAGATCGTGACGAGCGCGTCGATCGACTCAATCTCCAGCGCCTGCACCGGGGAGATGTATGCAAGCTGCTCCTCGGAGCCGGTTTCGAGCATGAGCTCGAGCAGCCCGTCGAGGGACAGGTTCGTGTACGGATGGGCTCCGACCCCGAGAGCCGCCCGGTACGTCGCGAGCGCGAGCGGGGCGCCGATCTCGAGCCCGTCGATCCGGAGGACCTGGCCTTCGCTCAGCTCGAGCGAGTAGTTGACGACGAGTTCGCCGAGCCGTTCGACGCGAGGGTCGGTCACGCGAGTCTTAGAACTCGATTCATGATGGGGCCTCGTCGCCGGGGTGCGATGGTCGGCGCGAGGCTAGGACGCAGGGAGTGCTCATATCGAAAGAGATATGGGCACGACTGAGGACGACGCATCGCGTCGTCCAGCGCGGCTCGGCGGCACAGTGCTTCATTGTGAATCGAGTTCTTATACCGGAGCGCGCAGAGAGCCGGCCGGAAGCGCGCCGAGGACGGCGTCGACGAGAGCTCCGGGGCCGAAGCGCACGGGGTCGTCCGCAGGCAGGCCCGTTTCGGCCGCAGCAGCCGCGATCGCCGCGTGGGCGGCATTCTCGTCGAGCGTCCGGGTGTTCAGCGCGACAGCAGCGACGCGAGCCTGCCGGGCGGGCAGAGATATCTGCTCGTGGAGCTCGACGAGCTCGCGAAGCGGCAGGATCGGATGTCCCGGGCACCCTTCGATCTCGGTCGCACCCGCCTGGTGGCAGAGCACGAGAACGTGTGGGGCGCTTCCGTGTAGGAGCCCGAGCGTAACGCCCGAGTACTGCGGGTGGATGAGCGAGCCCTGTCCCTCCACCCAGAGGAGGTCCCCGCGGGTCGCCCCCTCGACGACGAGCTGCTCTGCCGCACCCGCCACGAAGTCCGCGACGACAGCATCAACCGAGATTCCCCACCCCGCGATCGCGATTCCGGTCTGGCCCGTGGGCACGAAGACCGACCGGATGCCCCGCTCGCGGGCCGCGCGGTCGAGTTCGAGCGAGACCGTCATCTTGCCGATCGCGCAGTCGGAGCCAACGGTGAGGACGACCGCTGCCTCCTGCTCGAGGTTCGCCCCCGACGGGACGCTCAGATCGGCGGGCGGCCGCCGGAGGTCTCGGAGCTCGACCCCGTGCTCTGCGGCGAGGGCGACCAGCTCCGGATCCTCGTCGAGGAACACGTGCATTCCCGACTCGATGTCGAGTCCGGCCGCAACTGCCTCCCGAAGGATCGTCTGCCAAACCTCGGGCAGCCGTCCCCCGGAGGTGGCGACACCCACGAGCGCGGTGTCAGGACGGTAGGCAAGCCCTTCCCCGACAGTCCCGACGACCGGGAGACCGTGCAGCGTCTCCCCAGAGTGCTCCGAGTCGAGAAGCGCCACGACCTCGTCCGAGCCGTAGTTCAGCACCCCACGCATGGTCTTCCCATAGTGGGCGTCGGTGACATAACCCTCGGCCAGGATCAGATATCGCTTCACTCCCGTTCCCGGACCGCCTCGCGCACCCCCAGGCCGGGCTCCTCGGGCGGCACCTGGATACCGTTCTCGAAGGCGACGCCGGGCCACGGATCCTCTGCAAGCAGGAGGTTGCCATCGAGGTCGACGTGGTCGCAGAGACTCGCGATCTGGCACCCGGCCGAGATGCCGAGGCCGGTCTCGATCATGCAACCGAGCATGACTCCGAGGCCCAGCGCGCGGGCGGCGACCGCCATCTTATGGGCCTCGCGAATGCCTCCGCTCTTGGCCAGCTTGATGTTGATGCCATGGGCGCGCTCCGCGCACGCGGCCAGATCGGCGAGGGTGTGACAGTCCTCATCCACGTAGACCGGGAGCGCGGCTTCCTGCTTCAACCGCGGCCCGCCGGGGTCGCCCGCCGGAAGCGGCTGCTCGACGTATTGAACCCCGAGGTCGGCCAGCGCCGCGATGCTCTCGATCGCCTCATCGACCTCCCAGTACTCGTTGACGTCCACCATGAGCGGCAGGTCGGTGACGCTCCGAACTGCCCGGACCCGCTCTACGTCGAGCCCGTCGCGTCCGCCGAGCTTCAGCTTCAGCCGCCGGAATCGCGAGTCGACCTGCTCGGCGCGTCGGGCCATGTCGTCCGGATCGCCGAGCCAGATCGTCCAGGAGGTGGGCGGCCCGATCTGGCGGAGCCCCAGGAGTCGCCAAACCGGTATGCCGGTCAGCTTCCCGCAGAGGTCGTGGAGCGCTGAATCGAGGGCCGACTTCGCGGCCATCTCTCCGGGCCGCTCCGCCAGGCGCTCGCCGATCTCCTCGAGGGCGAAGGGGTTGTCCCCGAGCAGGTCGCCGGACTCGTCCAGAAACGCCGAAGCCGATTCGATCGACTCCCCATAGTGCGCCTGTGGAGCCGCTTCGCCATAGCCGATCGTGCCCTCGTGGCGGAGCTCGATCCAGATGAGCTTCTCCTCGACGCTTGTCTCGCGGGAGATCGTGAAGGGCTGCTCCAGCGCCAGGGTCACGGAACGATGGACTAGCTCCACGGCGGGTAGACTAAGCCCTCCCGCGCCTGTAGCTCAGGGGATAGAGCGTGCGCCTCCGGAGCGCAAGGTCGCAGGTTCGATTCCTGCCAGGCGCACTACCCCGAAGCAACGCGCGAACGCCTTTTCCTGCGCGCCATGACGACTCGTATCGGATTAGACTAAGCCCTCCTGCGCCTGTAGCTCAGGGGATAGAGCGTGCGCCTTCGGAGCGCAAGGTCGCAGGTTCGATTCCTGCCAGGCGCACTACCCCGAAGCAACCCGCGAACGCTTTTTGCTGCGCGCCATGACCACTCGTCTCAGATCATGGCGACCGCACCTCAAACTACCCCAGAGCGTTTCTCCACTGAGGTTGATTTCAGGACTGCCGTCGACGAAACGGCAAGCTGGGACTTGACTGCCGGGCTCGGTTCGCGTACCACTTGCCCTGGGACCCCTCGGGCGGCCGGGGATAAGGGGGAGGGAGCGGTGGCTCTTCGGACTGGTATAGCGGTGCTCGCGACGTTCGCCTACCTCGCTGCAACGGGATCGGCCGCAGCCACCGACCCCGTGATAGGCGCCGCCGGCGACATTGCGTGTGCGTCCTTCACCGCGACTTCTTCGAGTTGTCAACAGCAAGCAACATCCAATCTCCTGGTCGCCGGCGGGTACTCGAAGGTGCTCTCGCTCGGGGACCAGCAGTACGAGAACGGCACGCTCTCTGATTTCAACAAGTACTACGAGGCGAGCTGGGGACGCGTGAAGGCAATCACGGCTCCGATCCCGGGAAATCACGAGTACCAGACGAGTGGGGCGAGCGGCTACTACGACTACTTCGGCGCGCTCGCCGGCCCGCGTGGCAAGGGCTACTACTCCTTCGATCTAGGTACCTGGCACCTCATCGGCCTCAACTCGAACTGCTCCAAGGTCAGCTGTAGCGCGGGGTCGCTGCAGGAGCAGTGGCTTCGGTCCGATCTGGCAGCGCATCCGCGGGAATGCACCTTGGCCTTCTTTCACCACGCCAACCTGACGGCGCCGACCACAGCCCTGCGGCAGGCGTTCTTCGATGCAGGTGGGGACGTGATCCTGACCGGCCACAACCATGTGTACAGACGCCACGTTCTTCGCGACGCAAATCTGAACGCGAACCCCGCCGGCTACCGGGAGTTCATCGTCGGAACGGGCGGGAAGTCCGTCTCGGGCACCCCGTTCGGGATCCTGCAATTGACGCTCCGATCTGGTAGCTACGACTGGAAGTTCATCTCGATCGCCGGCGCGACCGGAGACACGGGAAGCGCTCCCTGCAGCCCGGGCGGGTCGCCTCCCACGGC
>Ga0307293_10000058_pt1 | contig 25085 bp, 23 predicted proteins | sample ER_DNA_150_FD_194488 | JGI IMG/M metagenome (GOLD analysis project Ga0307293, IMG submission 194488) | Bulk soil microbial communities from the East River watershed near Crested Butte, Colorado, United States - ER_DNA_150 | ecosystem: Environmental > Terrestrial > Soil > Floodplain | place...
GCGCCGGTGTCGACTCCGCTTCGGTGGGATGAGGTCACCGAAGACCTCGAACCGCTCGACTTCACAATGGCTCTTGTGCTAGCACGCGTGGAGCGCCTCGGCGACCTTTTCGAGCCCGTCCTCAAGGAGCGCCAGTCCCTGACCAGGGCGCTAAAGACGATCACGTGAGGACGGACGAGCCTTCGAGGCTACGGGTCTAGATCCCCCAGGCCGTGAGATCGGCCGAGCATCGAGAGCTCGGCGATGTCGCGTCGGAAGAAGAGCGCTACCGTCCAGTCGACCACGACACGGAGCTTTCGCGAAAGCAGGGGTAGCTGGTACAGGTGGTACGTCCTGCATACGAACCAACCGAGGAAGCCACGGAAGCGAAGCCCCATGACGTCAGCAATCCCCTTGTACCGGCCGAGGGTTGCCACCTGGCCCAGCATGCGGTACCGGTAGGGACGAACGTCGCCACGCAAGTTCTTGGCCAGTCGCCGCGCCTGGCGAAGCGCGTGCTGGCAGGTGGGCGGGTCGGGATGGTCGGGCGTTGCCGTGTTGGGCACGCGCGCTCCGTCTCCGAGCGCCCACACGTTCTGGCGGCCCTCGACCCGCAACGACTCGTCGACGAGGACTCGGCCCCGGTCGTCGAGCGGCAGCCCGAACTGCGCGAGCTGAGGGTGGGCGCGAACGCCGGCCGTCCACACGAGCGTCCGGGTCGGGAGCCTCGTCCCGTCCGAGAGCATCGCAGTGCTCGCGTCGAGCGAGGCGAGGGTGGTACCGACCCGGATGTCGACGCCCCGGCCGGCGAGCTCGCGGGCCGCGTACTCACCGAGTCGGGGCGGGATCTCAGGCAGGATCTTCGGCGCCGCGTCCACGAGCACCCAGCGTTGCGGCGCCTTGCGAAGACCCGGGTAGTAGCGGAGCGCATCGCTGACGAGATCCGAGAGCTCTGCGAGCGCCTCGACCCCTGCATAGCCGGCTCCGACGAAAACAAACGTGAGATGTGCCGCCCGCTCCTCCGGCTCCCTCGCCGCTGCGGCCTCTTCGAGCTGGCGCAGCACGTGGTTTCGGAGGTAGATCGCGTCGGCCAGGCTCTTGAAGCCGAGGCCGTGCTCGGCGAGGCCGGGTACCGGCAGCGTTCGCGCGACGGCACCGAGCGCCACTACGAGCTGCTTGAAGCGGATCCGGTGTGTTCCAAGCTCGCTTTCAGCCGTCACGAGCTGCTCCGACTCGTCGAGGGTGGTGGCACGGGCGAGCAGGAGCTCGGCGTGCGGGCACATGACGCGGAGCGGCACCACGACGTGCCGCGGCTCGAGGGTTCCGGACGCCGCTTCGGGCAGGATCGGCGTGTAGAGCATGAAGTTCTCGGGGCTCACGATCGTGGCCCCGGCTCGGCCGACCAGGCGAGCCACGTACGCCCCAGCGAAGCCGCCGCCGAGGATGAGCGTGCCGCCGGAGGCTGCCCTTAGGTCGTCCACGGGCCGCTTCTATCACTTCGTGGCAATGCGCGGTCCGACTCGCGCCCTCAGGCGGCGAGCATCCTGCGCAGGAGTGTGAGAGCCCCGGCCTTGTCGAGGGGCTCGTTCAGGTTGCCGCACTTCGGCGACTGGATGCATGAGGGGCACCCGCGCTCGCAGGGACAGGCGCCGACGAGCTTCTCCGTGTCTCCGGCCCAGCCCTCGAACGCGTCGTACCCACGCCGCGTGAGACCAATGCCGCCCGGATGCCCGTCGTAGACGAAGATCGTCGGTCGGCCCGTCTGAAAGTGGATGTTCGTCGACAGCCCGCCGATGTCCCAGCGGTCGCACATCGCCCAGAGCGGCAGCACCGCGATCATCGCGTGCTCGGCAGCGTGCAGGGTTCCAAGCAAGCGAGGCTCCCGTTCGAGCCCTTCGAGCATCTCCGGCTCCGGCAGGTACCACACGGCCTCGGTCTCGAACGTGGTCGGCGGGAGGTCGAGCGTAACGAGGTCGATTTGCTCGCCGTCCCGGATCGAGCGCTTCTGGTAGCCGACCACCTGCTCAGTGACGCTGACTTGCCCGAAGGACGCCTCCAGGCCGAGTCGCCGCCCGGAAAGCTCCACCGCCTCGATCGCAGTCATCGTCTCCTTCTTCGCCTGGGTGTAGTAGTCCCCGGAGAAGGGCTCGACGACCGCGGTGCGGTTTTCCAGGTCGAGCGCGATCACCCGGTAGGACTCGCCGAGATGGAGATAGATCGCTCCTTCGTGCACCGTAGAGTGCGCGCGCTCCTGTTCGACGACGCCGAGGATGGCGCCGGTGGTCGCGTCGACGATCGCGACCGCATCCGGGGTCGACGAGCGGAGCGAGAGGCGCGCGGCCGGGTAGTCCCGTCCGGCCCAGACGTAGCTTCCGTTGCTCCGGCGAAGGTCCCCGGCGTTCGCCAGGACCTCCGCTCGCTCCAGCGCCGCGTCGCCGAGGATCTCTCGGTCTGCGTCGTCGAGCGGAGCCTCGAAGGCGGCAGCGCGAACGTGGCCGTCCAGGACTCGCGGATTTGTGCCGTCGAGGATGGCCGCCTCGACCCGGCGCTCGAGCAAGGCTTCGGGCTCTCGCATGAAGAACTGGTCGAGCGCGTCCTCGCTCGCGACGAGAACCGCGAGACCGGCAGTCTGTCGCCCGGCCCTTCCCCAGCGCTGCCTGAGGCTCGCGACCGTCCCTGGGAAGCCGATCGTCAGGGCGCAATCCAGCGTCCCTACGTCGATGCCGAGCTCGAGCGCGTCCGTCGCTGTCACACCGAGGAGCTCGCCCTCTACGAGCCGTCGCTCGATCTCCCGCCGCTGTGACGGCGTGTAACCGGCGCGGTAGGGCGAGAGGCGCCCGGCGAGTTCTGGGACGCGCTCGCACGTGAACCGGTGGACGAGCTCGGCCGCCTTCCGGGACTTCGTGAAGCAGATCGTCCGGAGGCCGTGGGAGACGAGCTCGGCGAGGATCCGGGAGCCGTCGCCGAGTGCGCTCGCTCGGACGCCAAGCTCGGCGTCGAGGAGTGGAGGGTTCCAGAGGAGGATGGTCCGCTCTGCCTGGGGCGCCGCGTCGGCATCCACCACGGTCGCGTCGACGCCAAGGAGGGCGCGCGCCTGTTGTCCGGGGTTCGCGATCGTCGCGGAGGCGAGGAGAAACTGCGGCTCCGCGCCGTAGATGGCCGCGGCCCGGCGCAGCCGCCTGAGGACGTTTGCGACGTGAGAGCCGAAGACGCCGCGGTAGACGTGGGCTTCGTCGACGACGACGTAGCGCAGGTTCTGGAGGACGTCTCCCCAGCGGTCGTGATGGGGCAGGAGCCCGACGTTCAGCATGTCCGGGTTTGTGAGGATGAGGTTGGCCCACTTCCTGATCTGCCAGCGTTGCTCGGACGGGGTGTCGCCGTCGTAGATCGCCGACCGCAGGCGCGGGAGCTTGAATTCGGCCAGGCTCCGCGCTTGATCCTGCGCGAGCGCCTTCGTCGGGTAGAGGTAAAGCGTCCGCTGCTTCGGGTCGGTTGCGAGCGCGTCCAGCACCGGGAGGTTGAAGGCGAGCGTCTTCCCGCTCGCGGTGCCCGTTGAGACGATGACGTTCGCGCCGCGCCGCGCCGCTTCCAGGGCCTCGACCTGGTGCTCGTAGAGCTGGTCGACGCCACGGGCGCGGAGCGCCTCCACAAGCCGGGGGTGGAGATCGGACGGGATCGCAGTGAGACGAGGCTCCCGCGGCGGGACGACCGTCGTGTACGCGACCTCCTCTGCCGTGAGGAGCTCGCCCCAGAGAGCGGCGGTCGTTGCCATGGGGCGATGGTAGCCTCGGGTCCCCGTGGTGCCTCGCTGTCTTACGATCGCGGCCTCCGATTCGGGCGGGGGCGCCGGGATCCAGGCCGATCTGAAGGCGTTTGCCCGGCTCGGCTGCCATGGCATGAGCGCGATCGTGGCCCTGACTGCCCAGAACACCGTCGAGGTAGCGGCCGTCCACGAGGCTCCGACGGAGTTCATCCGCGCTGAGCTCGACGCGATCTTCACGGACATCGGGGTCGACGCCGCGAAGACGGGGATGTTGTTCTCCCTTCGGATCGTCGAGACGGTCGCCGCCTATCTCGAGGCGCACCCCGTTCCGCTCGTCGTCGATCCGGTCATGGTGGCCGCGGCGGGCCCGAAGCTTCTCCAGGACGATGCTGTCGAGACCCTGAAGGGCAGGCTCTTTCCACTCGCCACGGTCGTGACACCGAACCTCCACGAAGCCTATGCGCTTGCCGGGGTTCCCTATTCCGACGAGGCTGACCGAGCGGACCTCGCCGAGCGGATCCACGCGCTCGGCGCGCCCGCGGTGGTCGTCACAGGCGGGCACGGTGCCGATGCAGTGGACTGGCTCTTCGACGGCGAGCGCCACACGCCGATTCCGGTCGAACGCTACGCGGAGGAGGCAACGCACGGGGCCGGCTGCACGCACTCGGCGAGCCTGGCCGCCTTTCTCGCGCGCGGTGAGAGTCTCGACGAGGCCGCTCGTGCAGCGGCCCGGGTCGCCACCGAGGCCGTCCGTTCCGGCCTCACCGAGATCGGTTCCGGCTCGGGGCCCGTCGACGTCTTCGGCCTTGCGACTCAGCGAGCTGGGTGAGCTCGGGCTCCTAAGGGAGCTCGAGCGGCGAGGACTGGCAGAGCAGATCGCAGACGACGGTGCGGTGCTCGACGGGGGTCGCGTCGCCACGCAGGACGTTCTCGTCGAGGGCGTCCATTTCCGTCGCGAATGGACGTCCTGGCGAGACCTCGGCTACAAGGCGGCGGCCGTGAATCTGAGCGACCTGGCCGCAATGGCCGCCGAGCCCGAAGCCCTGCTCGTGACGCTGGCGGCTCCTGCCGAGACGGACGCTGACGATGTGCTCGAGCTCTACGAAGGCCTGAACGAACCGGGCGTTTCCCTCGCCGGCGGTGACACGAGCGTTGCGCCTGTTCTCACCCTGGGGGTGACCGCGCTCGGACGAAGCGACCGGGTGCCCGGCCGAGGCGGGGCTCGCCCTGGCGATGCGCTCGTCGTCACCGGGCCTCTCGGCGGCTCAGCAGCGGGGTTCCGGGTGCTGGAACTCGGCCTCCCCGGATTCGACGAGCTCGTCCGGATGCACAACCGCCCACCGATCCGAACGGACGCCGGCCGTCGGCTCGGCCTGGTTGCGCACGCCCTCATGGATCTCTCCGACGGCATCGCGAGCGACGCCGCACGGATCGCCGAGCGGTCAGGCTGCAAACTCGTGATCGAGGTCGAGCGCCTGCCCCTGGCGCCCCGCCTCGATGAGGTCGGTGACGATCCCTTCTGGGCGCTCGGCGAGGACTACGAGCTCCTCGCCGCTCTGGCACCCGAGGACGCCGAGGCGTCAGGCTTCACGATCGTGGGCCGTTGCGAGGAGGGTACGGGCGCCGAGATCAGGCGCGACGGCCGGACGCTCGAGGTCGACGGCTGGACCCACTTCGGATAAACCCACCCGCTCTTCTGAGCGGGTTAGGCGGCGTTATTCAGCCAGCGTTCCCAGGCACCCTCGTAATGGCTCTTGGAGCGCGCGCCGATCACAGTCTCTTGCGGCTCGCCGTTCTCGAAGAGGATCACCGTGGGAATCGACAGCACGTTGAAGCGACCCGCCACCTGGGGGTTGTCGTCGACGTTCAGCTTCGTGAAGGTGACGCGATCACCGTGTTGCGCGGCCATGTCCTCGAGGATCGGGCCGATCACGCGGCAAGGGCCGCACCAGGGGGCCCAGAAGTCGACCACGACGGGGCGGTCGGACTGGGTTACCTCCTGCTCGAAGGTGGCGTCGGTGACTTCAGTAAGAGCTGCCATGAAATCACTATACCCAGGGTCAAAGACGGCCACGCATGGCCGCGAAGCGGAGCGCCGGGATGCGCCAGACGGCCTCCGCGACGATCCTCTTCGTCATCTTCGACCCGCCCACTTCCCGGTCCGAGAAGGCAATCGGGACCTCCTCGACCCGGAACCCGGCGAGGAGCGCACGGTATGTGGTCTCGACCTGGAAGGTGTAGCCGAGGGACGAGACCGAATCCAGGTCGATCGTCTCGAGGACGACCCGGCGGAAGCACTTGAACCCACCCGTGAGGTCGCGAACGTCGATCCCGAGGACGAGCCGTGCGTAGACCGAACCGGCACGGCTCACCAGACGGCGGCCGGCTCCCCAGTTCTCTACTCGCCCGCCGGGGACGTAGCGTGAACCGATCACGAGGTCTGCTCGGCTCGCCTCCCGGACGAGTCGCGGCACGTCGTCTGGGGCGTGTGAGAAGTCGCAGTCCATCTCCATGATGAGCTCTGCGCCCTCCGCCAGCGCGCGCCGAAAGCCGGCGATGTAGGCGGGACCGAGACCTTGCTTCGCCTTCCGGTGGAGCACATCGACGTACCGAAGCTCTGTCGCCAGCCGGTCCGCCAGCTCGCCGGTGCCGTCCGGAGAGGCGTCGTCGATCACGAGCACGCGGCCGTCGAGGGCCTCGCGCGCGAAGATCTCGCCGAGCGCACGCACCATCGGCTCGAGGTTCTGGATCTCGTTGTAGGTAGGCAGGCAGAGGACGAGCCGCACCCGCATATCATCGCCGGGTGGCCCGGGCCCTGCCCCCGAACTCCGAGCTCGCGGACCGCCTCGAGTATCTCGCCGACCTCCTCGAGCTCGACGGGGCCGACTCGTTTCGGCTTGCCGCCTACCGCCGGGCAGCGACCAGGATCCGTGACTCCGCGGCACCGGTGGCGCGCCTGGCTCTGGAGGGGAAGGCGACCCAGATCCCGGGCGTCGGCGGCACGATCGCGGCGAAGATTGTCGAGCTGTCCGAGACCGGGGACCTCCAGGCTCTTGCGAAGCTCCGCGCCCGGCTCCCCGGCGGCCTCGTCGAGGTCATGCACGTGCCTGGACTCGGGCCCAAGACGGCCAGGAAGCTCTGGACCGACCTCGGCGTTGAATCCGCGGCGGATCTGAAGGCCGCGGCGGAGCAGGGACGACTGCGAGAGCTCTCGGGCCTCGGGCCGAAGACCGAGGAGAAGGTGCTGAAGGCACTGGCGGCTCCGAAGGCGAAGCTGGAGCGAAAGACGCTCCTCGGCCGGGCGCTTCCCGCCGTTGCCCAGGCGCTGGAGGCGCTCCGAGCTCATCCTGCCTCCCAGCGGGTTTCTGAGGCCGGAAGCGTTCGACGGCGCTGTGAAACAGTCCGCGATCTCGACCTGATCGCGACGGCCACGGACCCCGCGGCGCTGACCGCCTACTTCGTCGAGCTTCCCTGGGTGCTCGAGGTCGCGGCGCACGGACCGACGAAGGCGACCGTGGTCTCGCACGACGGCTTCCGGTTCGACCTCCGCGTCGTCCCACCCGAGAGCTACGGCAACCTGCTCCAGCACTTCACCGGCTCGAAGGCCCACAACGTTGCACTCCGAGAGGAGGCCGTCCGCCGCGGGCTATCGGTCTCCGAGTACGGCGTCACGGACGTCGAGACGGAGGAGGTCTTCCACGCGGCCGGAGAAGACGAGCTCTACGCCCGGCTTGGCTACGCCTGGATCCCGCCCGAGCTTCGGGAGAATCGCGGCGAGCTCGAGGCCGCCCGTGAGGGGACGCTGCCCGAGCTGGTCGAGCTCGCCGACCTCCAGGGCGACCTGCACATGCACACGGACTGGTCTGACGGCCGTGACACACTCGAGGACATGGCGGGGACGGCCGCAGCGCTCGGGCGAAAGTACATCGCGATCTGCGACCATGCCAAGCGCCTCCGCGAGGGCAGGCTCGAGCGTCAGGCGGAGGAGATTGCCGACCTCGCGAAGCGGCTCTCCGGGCTGACGATCCTCTCCGGGGTCGAGGTCGACATCCGAAGGAATGGGACGGTCGACATGGACGATGAGACGCTCGCGGCCCGGGACTGGGTGATGGCGTCGATCCACGGCGGCTTCGATGCGAGTCGGGACGAGCTAACGAAGCGCGTGCTCGCGGCCATGGAGAACCCCCACGTTGATTGCATCGGCCATCCGACGGGGCGAAAGATCAACAGGCGTGAAGCCTACGACCTCGACCTGGAGGCGATCTTCGCCGGGGCCGTCGAGACCGGCACCTTTCTCGAGATCAACTCCCAGGCGGACCGCCTCGACTTGAAGGACGTGAACGCGAAGGCAGCGGTAGAGGCGGGCGTGAAGCTCGTGATCTCGACGGACGCCCATGAAGTCGCCCACCTCGAGGCACTCGAGCTCGGGGTGGCGCAGGCCCGCCGGGGCTGGGTGTCTGCCGCCGACGTCGTGAATTCCAGGCCGTGGGCCGAGGCGAAGAAGCTGCTGAACAGATGAGCGACTTTCGCGCCGACGGGGCTGCCGCACTCGAGTGGGCGGCCCGGTACCTGGAAGGGGTTCGGCAGCTACCGGTGCTGTCGCGCGTGGAGCCCGGCGCTGTCCGGGCGGCTCTGCCGGCCGCGCCTCCGGACAAGCCGGAACCGTTCGCAGCCGTCCTTCAGGATCTCGACGACGTCCTCTTGCCCGGCATCACCCACTGGAACCATCCTCGCTTCTTCGCGTACTTCGCGATCTCCGGCTCCGAGCCTGGAATCCTTGCTGAGCTTCTCGCCGCGACGCTGAACGTGAACGCGATGCTGTGGCGGACCTCGCCGGCCGCGACGGAGCTCGAGGAGCTCGTGCTCGACTGGGTTGCACAGCTCATGGGGCTTCCGGATGGGCTCCACGGGCACATCGAGGACACGGCGTCCACCTCGACCCTCGCCGCGCTCGCGGCCGCCCGCGAGCTTCGCCCGGGCGGCGTCGTGCTCTGCTCCGACCAGGCGCACTCCTCGGTCGAGAAGGCTGCCCGAATCCTCGGCTTGGAGGCTCGCAAAGTGGCCGTGGACGATGAGTTCCGGATGCGCCCTGACGCACTTGCCGAGGCGCTCGAGGACGCCCAGGTGGGAGCCGTCGTAGCGACGGTCGGAACCACGTCCACGACTTCCGTCGATCCCGTGCCCGAGATCGCCGACCTGGCCGAGCAGGCAGGAGCCTGGCTCCACGTCGACGCCGCCTACGCAGGGTCGGCGATGATCTGCGAAGAGCTCCGCTGGGCCCTCGAGGGCTGCGAGCGTGCTGACTCGGTCGTCGTCAACCCGCACAAGTGGCTCTTCACGCCGGTTGACTGCTCCTGCCTCTTCAGCCGCCGCCCGGAGGTGCTTCGCCGCGCGTTCAGCCTCGTGCCCGAGTACCTGCGAAGTGACGAAGACGCGACGAATCTCATGGACTACGGGCCGGCCCTGGGCCGCCGCTTTCGCGCGCTGAAGCTCTGGGCTGTGATTCGCTGCTACGGCCGCTCCGGCCTCCAGGAGCGGATCCGGGAGCACGTGCGCCTCGCACAGCTCTTCGCTTCGTGGGTGGAGGCGGAGCCCGGCTGGGAAGTCGTCGCCCCCGTTCCCTTCTCGGTCGTGTGTTTTCGACGGGAAGCCTCCGATGAGGAGAACCAGGCGATTGTTGAGCGAGCGAACGCCACGGGCGAGGTGTTTTTCTCGCCTACAGTGCTGCGCGACCGAATCGTGCTCCGGCTGGCGGTCGGGAATCTCCGGACGACGGCGGAGGACGTCGAGCGCGCCTGGGCGGTGCTCCGTGAGGCGGCCGCAGATGGGTCGAGCGAGTAGCTGGTTAGTCTCGTAGCGTGGCCGGCCAGCTCCTCGTCGTGACGGCGACCGACTACCACACTGCCGGCGAGCCGTTCCGGATCGTGACCGGCGGCGTCCCTCCGATCCCGGGCCACACCATCCTCGAGAAGCGCCGCTGGGCGCAGGAGCACCTCGAGCGGGTCCGCAAGCTCCTGGTCTACGAACCCCGGGGCCACGCCGACATGTACGGCTGCTTCGTGACTGAGCCCGAGGACCAGGGCGCCGACCTCGGAGTGCTCTTCTTCCACAACGCCGGTTACTCGACCGCGTGCGGGCACGGCACGATCGCGCTCGCCACGGCCGCCGTCGAGACCGGGATGGTGCCGTCGATCGAGCCCGAGACCCGTCTAGCGCTCGACGTTCCGTCCGGACGCTTGCCGGTGGCGGTCACGGTTGCCGACGGGCGAGCGACCGGGGCCGCGTTCCGGAACATCCCGGCCTGGGTCGAGGCAACGGGCCTGGAGGCCGCGGGCGTGGTCGCGGACGTCGCATACGGCGGGGCCTTCTACGGATCCGTGGATACGAGCGCTTTGGGTCTTCAGGTCGAGCCTGCGAACGTGCCTGCTCTCATCGAGCTGGGGCGAGACGTCAAGCGCGAGCTCGAAGCCCAGAGGGAGTTCGTGCACCCCGAGGCACCGGACATCCGCGACATCTACGGCGTCATCTTCTGGCAGGACGAGGGGGAGGACGAAGGCCGGATCGTCCAGCGGAACGTGACGGTGTTCGCTGACGGGGAGGTCGACCGGTCCCCGTGCGGAAGCGGCACGTCAGCCCGCCTGGCGCTGCTCGGAACCGACCGGACGCTTCTCCATCGCAGTGTGATCGGCACCGAGTTCGAGGCCAGGATCATCGAGCACGTGAACTTCGCGGGACGCCGGGCGGTCGTAACCGAGATCGCGGGCTCCGCGCATCGCACCGGCTCGCACGAATTCGTGCTCGAGGCGGACGATCCACTCGGCGAAGGCTTTCTGTTGCGGTGTTAGAGGAGCCTGAGCAGGTTGGTGAGGGCCTCCGGGCTCTCGACGACCAGATCGGCACGCTCCGCCAGCTCGTTAGGCCCCTCTGACGAAGCCACGGCAACTCGGACTGCGCATTCGAGCTTGCCGCGCTCGAGTGCGGCGAACGCGTCGAGGTCGGTGACGTCGTCACCGGCGTACAGGGCACGGGTTGCCCTTGACTCCGCGATCAGCGCCCGGACGGCCGTGCCCTTGTCCGCCGGGACCGCCGGGCGAATCTCGAGCACCATGCGCCCCCAGCGCGGGTCGAGCCCTTTCTCGAGCGCTCCCGCTGCGACGTCTGCGAGCCAGTGCTCAGCCTCTTCCGGGTCCGCCGCCTCGCGGTAGTGAAGGGTGACGGAGAGCTTCTTGTCCTCCAGGCGAATTCCGTCAGGGATCGTAAGCTCCGAGACGAACCGCCGAACTACCTCCGCCAGCTTGGCCGAGCGCGGATCGAGCTCGAGCCCGTGGTTACCGACGATGCGGATTCCCTCGACTCCAACCAGCCGGGCTGCGTCGGCGCTCGAGCGACCGCTTACACAGGCAACGAGGAGGTACTTGGACACGATTCGCCGTAACTCGGCCTTTGCCTCTGGCGGCACCTCGGAAAGCTCAGGCCGAGCCATGATCGGAGCGAGCGTCCCGTCGATGTCGAGGAGGATCGCCGAGCGCTGCGGCGCCCCAGTCAGCGGCGCGAGCAGGGGGCCGACATCCACGGGCCTAGAATACGGGCGTGCCGCGGGCGATCCCGACTCCATGGGTGCTTGGAGGGATCGGGCTCGCAGCCGGCTTCTTCAGCGCGCTCTTCGGAGTCGGTGGAGGCCTCATCGTCGTGCCGCTCCTGATCCTGCTCGCCGGCTTCGAGAGCCACGAGGCGACCGGGACGTCGCTCGCGGTGATTGGCTTCACCGCCGTCGTCGGTGCCACGGCCTTCGCCAGCATCGGAGAAGTGCACTGGCGCGACGCAGCAGTGGTCGGAATTCCGGCGATGGCGGGAGCGCTCCTGGGAACATGGCTCCAGCAGCGCGTCAACTCGCGACTTCTCTCCTATCTCTTCGCGGTGTTCGTCCTCGCCGTCGCCGTCGCGCTCTTTCTCGAATGACCGAGCTCGTGCTGGCAGCGGTCCTCGGTTTCGCGGCCGGCGGGCTCTCCGGAATGTTCGGAGTCGGAGGCGGGCTCCTGTTCGTCCCGACCCTCGTGTTCGTGCTCGACCTCTCACAGCTCGAGGGCCAGGCGACGTCTCTGGCGGCCATGATTCCGGTGGTCGCACTCGGGGCGTGGCGCCAGCACCGATACGGAAACGTCCGGTGGCGGGCCGCAACCGTCGTCGGGCTCGTGTCCATCGGCGGCGTCGCTGCCGGGGCCACGGTCGCGACGTCGCTCTCGGACGATGTCCTACGGAAACTGTTCGCGTCGCTCCTCGTCCTCGTCGCGATCCAGCTCGTACGCTCGGCCCGCCGGCCTCTACCCGCGTAGGGCCCGGTCGGCCTTCTCCTTCAGGTCCTCGACGATCGCCGGGTCGCGGAGCGTGGTCGTGTCGCCCAGCTCGCGCCCTTCGGCAAGGTCCTTCAGGAGGCGACGCATGATTTTTCCAGAGCGCGTCTTCGGGAGGTCCTCCCCGAAGAGCACCGCGGCCGGGCGCGCGATCTTTCCGATCTTCTGCGCGACGAACTGGCGCAGCTCCTCCGCGAGGTCGTTGCTCGGCTCTTTGCCGGCCTTCAGGAGGACGAAGCAGACGATCTGCTGGCCCCGCTGCGGATCGGTGGCGCCCGTGGCGGCAGCCTCCGCCACGGCCGGGTGCTCGACGAGGGTCGACTCGATCTCGGTGGTTGAAAGCCGGTGGCCGGCGACGTTGATCACGTCGTCGATCCGGCCCAGCAGCCAGTAGTAGCCGTCCTCGTCCTGCTTTGCCCCGTCTCCGGTCACATAGATCTCGGGCCCGTACTTGGAGAAATAGGTATCGACGTACCGCTCGTCGTCACCGTAGAGCGTCCGGAACATCCCCGGCCAGGGGTGTGCGATGGTCAGGAACCCACCCTCGCCCTGCCGCACCGGCTCGCCCTGCTCGTTCACGATCCGGGGCCGGATCCCGGGGAAGGGAACCGTCGCCGAGCCGGGCTTCGTCGTCGTCACGCCCGGTAGCGGGCTGATCATGATCCCGCCCGTTTCCGTCTGCCACCACGTGTCGACGATGGGGCAACGCTCCTGGCCGATTACCTTCCAGTACCAGAGCCACGCCTCAGGATTGATCGGCTCCCCGACCGTCCCCAGGAGCCGGAGCGAGGAGAGGTCGTGGCGCCCTGGATACTCGGCCCCTACCTTGACAAACGAGCGGATGAGGGTCGGCGCCGTGTAGTAGGAGTTGACGCCGTATCGCTCCACGATCTCCCAGTGGCGGTCCCAGTCGGGGTAGGAAGGATCGCCCTCGTAGAGGACGCTCGTGACGCCGTTGTTGAGGGGCCCGTAGACGATGTAGCTGTGGCCGGTGATCCAACCCACGTCGGCGGCGCACCACCAGACCGTGTCGTCGTGGATGTCGAAGATCCATTTATGCGTCACGGACGCATGCACGAGATATCCGCCGGTCGTGTGGAGCGCACCCTTGGGCTTGGCAGTCGTCCCTGACGTGTGCAGGAGGAAGAGCGTGTCCTCCGCGCCCAAGCGCTCCGGCGGGCACTCGTCCGACTCGACCTCGACCACGTCGTGCCACCAGACGTCGCGGTGATCCTCCCAGGCGACGTCACAGCCGGTCCGCCTGTAGACGATCACGGTCTCGATCGTGGGGCTGGCCGCGACTGCCGCATCGGCGTTCTCCTTGAGCGGCACCCGCCCGCCCTTTCGCCAAGCCTCGTCCTGTGTGATCAGGAGCTTCGCCTCGGTCGACCCCAGGCGCTCGCCGAGCGACTCGGCTGAGAAGCCGCCGAACACGACGACGTGCGGCGCACCGATCCGGGCGCAGGCGAGCATGGCGGTCGGAAGCTCCGGCACCATCCCCATGTAGATCCCAACCCGATCGCCCTTCCCGATCCCGAGCCGGCGCAGACCGTTCGCGAGCCTGCAGACGTTTCCCAGGAGCTCGGAGTACGTGATGTCTCTCGTCTCGCCCGCCGGCTCTCCCACCCAGTGATACGCGACTCTGTCGCCCCGACCCGCTTCCACCTGCTTGTCGAGGCAGTTCCAGGCGACGTTCAGCTCGCCGTCGGCAAACCACGTGCAGTGAGGCGGATCCCACTCGAGTCCCTTCGACGGCTCGCGAGACCAGTCGACGAACTCGTGTGCGAGCCGCATCCAGAAAGCTTCAGGGTCACGCTCTGCTTCCTCGTAGACGGAGTCGTCGCGGATGAGCGCACCCGCCCGGAAGGCTTCGGGCGGAGGGAACTCCCGCTGCTCGTTGAGCAGGGCCTCGATCTCGACGAGGCTCTCGGCGTTCGTCTCCGTCATCCCTCACCCTCCTGGTTTGTTGGTTTCGGCTCCAGCTCCATTCTCCCCGCTTTCGCCCTCCGCATGCGTCCCCATCCCTGGCGACCCGGGGACGGCTCGGGATACTCTGCGGTGGGTGCGGACACATCGCTCTTTCGGAGTCGTCCTCGTGCTGCTCGCGCTTCTCGCCACGGGGTCGTCGGCGGCGGCGGAGCAGCCGGCCAACGGCTCTGCGAAGGCTCTCGGGGTCAGGGTGCTCGTGCCGGGAGGCGGCGGAACCGCGGCCTTTGTCTCGGCTCCGCCGGCGGCCTCGGCGGCGGCCGGCTCCTACGCGTACCTAAACGCGCTCTCGACCGGAGCCATCGAGACGAGCGCCCGTGCCACGTCGGGCCAGCGGGCGACGTCGACCGCGCTGGCTTCGGTGACGGGGGTTTCGCTCTTCGGTGGGGAGATCTCGGTCGGCCAGGCCGTAGTCCGGGCCCGTGCCTTTGCCTCGGGCATTGCCGGCGGCGCTGACCTGCTTGGCTCATCCGTGTCCGGGGTCCAGATCCTCGGGAGCTCGGTCGCAGTGAGCCCGAACCGACGGGTTCCGCTGGCCGACTGGGGGTACGCCGTGTTGCTCGAGCAGGCCGTGGTGACGGAGCCCCGGGGGCGTCTCGGGAAACGCGTCTTCGCGAGTGCCGTGCACGTCCATCTGACGGCAGCACACGGCGGCTTGCCGGCGGGGGCGGACATCACGATCGGTTATGCGGAGGCGTTTGCAAGCGCAGTGAAGACACCGGTTGCGACGACCACGCCGGACGAGGCCGAAAGTCCGGCTCCGCCGAACGACCCGGTCGAGCAGCCTCCCGGCGCGAATCCCTCGCCGCCGCCCGCCGTCCAGTCGCCTCCATCGGATGTGAAGCCCGAGTTGACGGCCGCCGGCTACGTCTTCCCCGTCTACGGGCCGGCTGCCTCATTCACGGACGACTTCGGCGCGGCCCGAGCCGACACCGGTTGGCACCACGGAAATGACATCTTCGCGCCGATCGGGACGCCGCTCCTAGCGGTCGCGGACGGGACCCTCTTCTCGGTCGGCGTCAACTCACTGGGTGGAAACCGCCTCTGGCTTCGCGATCGGAGCGGGAACGAGTTCTACTACGCGCACCTGTCTGCTTTCTCGCCGCTCGCCGAGAAGGGAGCTGCAGTGAAGGCCGGAGACGTCGTTGGGTTCGTCGGCGCGACCGGCGACGCGGTCGGGACGCCTCCACACCTCCACTTCGAGATCCACCCGGCCGGTCTCCTCGGCCTCGGCTACGACGGCGTCGTGAATCCCTACGAGTACCTGGTCGCGTGGCGGCGGCTCGACGACCTCTCACTCGGCCTGGCGACTCGGCCAGGAAAGGCGCCCCCGCCCGGAGCGGTGCTGCTGGAGGCCTCCGACATCTCGTCAATGAGCGGTCTCGACCCCGTGGCTCTCGCGCGGACACTCGAGATGTCGGCCCTCTTCGGGGAGAGCCTGGCGCCGGCGAAGGCGGAGCAGTCGTCGTCGCCCGGCTTCTCCGAGTGACGGTCGCCAGGCTCGAGGACGTCCTCAGGCTCGACCCTGGCACAGTGGGGGGAAAGGCGAGCGGGCTTGCACGGCTCGCCGAGTTGGGGCTTCCCACTCCACCCGCGTTCGTGCTTCCGACCGAGGTGCACGCTCGCTGGCGGTTGCGCGAGCACTTGGACGAGTCGGACTGGCGCGGGCTGACGGAGGCGGTCCGCGAGCTCGAGGAGCCTCTGGCCGTTCGCTCGTCTGCGGCGGATGAGGACACGGCCGGCCGCTCCGCCGCAGGGCAGTACGAGAGTGTCATGGGCGTCCGGGGCTTCGACCAGCTCGTCGCCGCGATCGAAGCGTGCTACCGCGCCGTCGATTCCCAGCGGGCACGCACCTACCGTGGCGAGCGCGACGGGGCGATGGCACTGGTCGTCCAGCGCGAGGTGCCGTCGGACCGTGCGGGGGTCGGCTTCTCGGTCGATCCCCTGACGGGGGCCGACGCGCACGTCCTACTCGAGGCGGCTTTCGGTCACGGCGAAGGTGTGGTCTCGGGCCTCGTGACGCCCGATCGTTACTGGGTCGATCGGGTCCACGGCGCCGTTCGCGCTCGCGTGGCGGAGAAGTCCGTCGCTGCGGACGGCCGTGGAGGCGTCGTGGAGCTGCCGAGTGAACGGCGTGCCGCCCGCGTCCTCCGCGATGACGAGGCGGTCCGGATCGCGGACCTCGTGCTCGAGGCCGAGCGGGGGTTCGACGCCGGTCGACGTGGAGTTCTGCATGGGAGGCGCGGAGTTCTGGCTGGTGCAGTGCCGGCCAATCACGACGCTTTCATGACTGCGCAGGTCGAGACCTGGACGTTCGACCCCTCGCACTATCCGGAGCCGATGAGCCCGCTCTCGGCAGATGTCTGGCTCTCCGCGATGGGCGAGGGGATCCAGTCGGCCGCCCGGGAGCTCGGTGCACCCTTCGGCGGGTTCACGACGAAGTTGCACGGCGGCTGGGCCTACGAGCACGAGCTCGAACCGGACTGGGCCTTCGATTCGGAGCACTTCGAGCGCACGGCGCTCGGGATCGCCGAGCGCTGGGAGCGCGAGTACCGACCGCGGGTCGAGGAGATCACGACCGAGCTTCGGTCGCTTCGGCCAGAGCGTCCGCCCGCGGTAGAGGCCGGTGCCCTACTCGACCGCCTGGTCGCGCTTGTGCTCGAGCAGTGGCGCCTCCATTTCCTGACCGTTATCCCGGTGCACGCGGCTCGCGAGGTGCTTCACGATGCGTGGGTAGAGCGGTTCGGGAAGCAGGGTGAACTCGAGCCCTATGAGTTGATCGCGGGGCTTCCAAACGAGACGCTCGAAGCCGACCAGCAGCTTTGGGCGATCGCCGAGCGCGCACGTGAGCTCGACGTCGCAGACGTGATCATGGAGCTCCCGACGGCGGCAGCCTTGGAGCGCCTCCGCGCGCTTCAGGCCGGACGTGAGGTGCTGGCGGCGCTCGATCGTTACCTGCTTCGGTTCGGCGGTCGCTCGCGTCTGCACGAGCTGTCCGAGCCGCGTGACGCCGAGGACCCGGGCCGTGCGCTTGGCGGCGTCAGACTCTTCCTCGAGCGCCCACGGGATCTTCCTGCCGAGCGCCGAGCCCGGATGGAGGAACGCGACCGCTTGCAGGCGGAGTCGCTCACACGGATCGAGGATGAGAGCGAGCGCGCACGGTTCGCCGAGCTCTTGGAGCAGGTGGTGGCGGCTGTCCCTCTTGAGGAGACGCACACGTACTACATCGACTATCCGGGCCTCCAAGCCACGCGGGAAGCACTCCTTGGCTTCGGGCGCAGGCTGGTGGCGGAGGCCCGGCTCGACGCCGCCGCCGACGTGTTCATGCTGCGGCTCGCGGAGCTTCGGGAGGCAGTGCTCGAGGAGCACGGACCGGGCCTTCACGCACTGGTGGCCGAGAGGAGGCGTCAGCTCGAGGTTGCGAAGGCCGCCTCGCCCTCGCCGTACCTTGGACCCCATCCGGAGCCGGACGAGGTGCCCTCGTCAGTCGCGAAGTTCTACGGTGTCGCGGGAAGCGCCCGCGTTGAAGAGGATCTCATCGTCGGTACGGGCGCCTCGGCCGGCTCGGCGGAGGGAACCGCGCGCGTGGTGCACGGGACGGAGGACTTCGAGCGGGTCGAGCGTGGCGACGTGTTGGTCTGCACCACGACGACGCCCGCTTGGACGCCGCTGTTCGGCGCCATCGGTGGTCTGGTCACCGACACGGGTGGGATCCTGAGCCATGCCGCCGTCGTCGCGCGCGAATACGGCGTTCCGACGGTCGTGGGGGCGGAGGTAGCGACGAGGTTGATCCCGGACGGGGCTCGCGTCTCGGTCGACGGAGAGACGGGAGAGGTTCGAATTCTGCGTCGCTAGTCCCGGTCGCGCATCCACTCGACGAGGTGCAGGTAGTCCTCGCGCGCCGGTGCGAAGATGTCGATGTTCTCGACCACCGCGTCGCCTAGCGGCTCGATGTAGTGCTCGACACCGGCCGGGATCAACATCAGCGAGCCGGGGCCGACCTCGTTCGGTTCCTCGCCGACGTGGTAGAGCGCTCGGCCTTTGGTGATCATGGCGATCTGATCGAACTCGTGGCTATGCGGCCGCAGGTCCATGCCGGGCTCGCAGTGGTTCATGACGAGCAGGACTTCCCTCGTCCCGAAGCCCCGCCGGCGGATGCCGGGGCGGACGGGCTCGTCCGGGATCTCGTCCCAGCGGACAGCCTTCACGGCTCTCTCCTTTCGGGCGGCAGGAAGCCAAGCTCGGCCGAGAGCCCGGCGGCGGCGTCGCGCAGAGCAAGGCCCATGGCGGAGCCCGAATCGGGCGAGATTGCGGCGGTCGTCCCGACGAGCGCCATGGTCGCGACGATCTCCTCTGCCTGGAAGATGGGCGCCGCCAGTGCTGCGATTCCCTCAACGACCCGTCCCGTGAACGCGAGCCCCGCGTCGCGGACGTCTCTGAGCCGGTCGGCCTCCTCGTCACCCAGGTAGGCGCGGAAGACCTTGCCCTGGGCAGAGTCGAGCGGCAGGCGGGATCCGGTTCGCACGTTGATCCGGACGAGCCGGTCCGTGTTGTCCTCCACCCGGACCACAATGGGCGCTTCCCCGTCCCAGATCGACAGCACTGCTGTCTCATTCAGCTCGGAGACGAGCCGCTCGAGGTAAGGGCCCGCAACCTTGATGATGCGAAGGCCGGCAAGGGCCGTGGCAGCCAGCTCGACGATGCGAGGCCCGAGGGTGTAGGCGCCGCCGCCCAGGCGAAGGAGGCCGGCCTGGCGGAGCGCGGTTGCGTAGCGATGGGCAGTCGCCTTGCTCGTGCGGAGCCGGGCGGTGATCTCCCCGAGCGTGAGCTCAGGCTCGTCGACGGAGAAGAGCCCGAGAAGCTGAGCTGCTCGCTCGACGGACTGGTTCACCGGTGCCCGCTCGACGACCTTCTCGCTCATGCCGCCACCGGTGTTCTCGCGAGCTCGGTGTAGAGCACCTCGATGATGCGGTCGACCTGCTCGGATGAGATCACGAGAGGTGGAGACATGACGATCTTCTGGCCTGTGGCACGCACGATGACGCCGGCCGCCCGGATCCGGCCCGAGAGCTCGCTTGCGTCCTCGACCTGGAGCTCGAGCCCGGCCATGAGGCCGAAGCCGCGTGCCTCCGCCACCGAGGGGAGGCTCTCGAGACCTCTGAGCCCTGTCAGAAGACGATCACCGAGCTGGCGAGCCTTGAGGAGCAGACCTTCCTCTTCGATCAGCCTGAGGTTTTCGAGCGCCACGGCGCAGCCGGTTGGGTGCCCGTTGTAGGTGAACCCATGCCGAAACGGCTCGCCGTCCAGGAGGTCGAGGACGCGATCGCCGATCAGGACGGCGCCGAGCGGGAAGTAACCGCTCGTCAAGGCTTTCGCCGTGACGATGAGATCTGCGTCAATGCCGCCCCAGTGCTCGGCGGCGAACCAAGCGCCGGTTCGACCGTAGGCCGTCACGACCTCGTCGAAGATGAGCAGGATGTCATGCTGTCGCAACACCTTCTGCACGCGCGGCCAGTAGTCGTCATGCGGCGGCACCATTCCGCCGACGCCGATGACGGGCTCGCCGATAAAGGCGGCGATCCGGTCGGCTCCGATCTCGTCGATTGCCGCCTCCAGCTCCGTGATCAAGGCATCGGTGGTGGTGCCCCGGTAAGGGAACGGCGGCGTCAGGTGGACGAAGTCGCCTGGAAGCGGCCCGAAGCCTTCACGGAGCGGGGGAATGCCTGTTGCCCCGAGCGAGCCGTAGCTGACGCCGTGGTAGGCGAGGTTTCGCGTGAGGACGACGCTGCGATCCGGCTGACCCTGTGAGTGCCAGGCGAGCCGCGCGAGCTTCAGCGCCGTTTCGGTGCCCTCCGACCCCCCGCTGGTGAAGAAGACCCGGTCGAGCCCGGGCGGGGCGAGCCCGGCGAGCCGGGCGGCGAGTTCAATCGAAGGCTCGTTCGAGAAGTCCCAGAAAGACGCGTAGTACTCGAGCGTCTCCATCTGGCTGCGGGCGGCTTCGGCGAGCTCCCGCCTACCATGGCCGACGGGACAGACCCAGAGCCCGCAGGTGCCGTCGATGTACTCCTTCCCGTCAGAGTCCCAGAGAAGGGCACCGCTCCCCCGGGTGAAGATCACAGGCTCGGCAGGACGGCCGAGGACCGCATGCGGATGAACGATGTGCGCCCGGTCGAGGTCGGCCAAGCTCACAGCGCCGTCTTCACCGTCTTCACGGACGTGTACTCGCCGATCGACTCGGGTCCTAACTCGTAGCCGTAGCCGGAGAGGCCGCGGCCCGAGAAGGTCGAATAGGGATCGAGTCCGCCGTACATGTTCACCCACACGGTGCCCGCGCGCAGCGCGCGAGCGACGCGCTGGGCCTTGGCGCCGTCGCGGGTCCAGACCGCTGCGGCCAGCCCGTAGTCCGTGTCGTTCGCAATCGCGACGGCCTCCTCTTCGCTTTCGACTCGGATCACGGCGACCGCAGGCCCGAAGATCTCCTCCCGGTTGATCGTCATATCGTTCGACGTCCGGTCGAAGACCGTCGGTTGGACAAAAAACCCTTCCGGAAGCTCGGCCACTGTGGCCGCGCCGCCGCCCACAACGGCCTCGGCGCCCTCGTCACGGGCCGACTCGTAGAGGCCAAGCACACGGTCTCGCTGGCGCGCCGAGACGAGCGGACCCATGTCAGTCTCGGAGTCCAGGCCTCGGCCGAGGCGAATCTTCCCTACGCGCTCTGCGAGACGTTCGACCAGTTCGTCGGCGACCTGCTCTACGACGACCAATCGCCCGCCGGCGGTGCACACCTCCCCCTGATTTCGGAAGGTTGCGTTCATCGCGCCCCCGAGCGCTTGCTCGAGGTCGGCGTCCGGGAAGACGATATTCGCCGACTTCCCACCCAACTCGAGTGTGAGTCGCTTCAGGTTGCTGGTTGCTGCCATCTGGATCTTTCGTCCCACCGCGGTCGAGCCGGTGAACGAGACCTTGTCGACTCTCGTGTGTGCCGCAAGCAGTGCGCCGGTAGAGCCGTCTCCCGTCACGACGTTCCAGACGCCTTCCGGGACCCCGGCCTCTCGCGCCAGCTCGGCTAGGCGGATCGAGGTCAGGGGCGCGTCCTCAGCCGGCTTGTGCACGACGGTATTGCCGCAGGCGAGCGCGGGTGCGAGCTTCCAGGAGGCGATTACGAGCGGGAAGTTCCACGGCGTGATGACTCCGACCACACCCACGGGCTCGCGCAGCGTGTAGGTGAAGACACCCGGGTTGGCGGGGTTCGTCGTTCCGAGGATCTTGGTCGGCCAGCCCGCGTAATAGAGCCAGGTCTGGGCCGTGAACTTGACGTCGCGGCCGCGCGCTTCGACGAAGGGTTTCCCGACGTCCCGGGACTCGAGCTCGGCGAGCTCGTCGCCGTGCTCCTCAACCAGCCCCGAGAGGCGAACAAGGATCTTGGTGCGCGCGGTCGGGTCGAGCGCGGCCCAGGCGGGTTGAGCTGCTCTTGCCAGCTCGACCGCGGAGTCCATCTCGGCCGCCCCGGCGATCGGAAGCGTGGCGAGCACCTCACCCGTGGCAGGGTCGACGGTGTCAAAGCTTGCGACACTCGTACTCACTATGTGAAACTCTGTCACAGATGCTGAACCTCGGCAAACCGGCTCGAGGACTCTTCGTCAAGCTTCCTTCCACCGAGGTCATCGACCTCATCGCCGCCTCGGGCTTCGATTTTGCCGTCGTCGATCTCGAGCACTCGCAGCTCGCCGATGTCGATGCGTTCCGCCTTCTCCGCCACGCGCAGGCGCTCGACTTTCCAGCGCTCGTAAGGATTGCGACCGCTGAGCGTGGGCTTGTGAATCGGCTGCTCGAGGCGGGCGCTGCAGGCGTACATCTCTCGACCGTCCAGCGCGCCTCGGAGGTCACGGAGCTCCGCAGGATGTGTCGGTACGCACCGGACGGCACGCGATCCGTCAGCCTTACGCATCCCGGGGGCCGCTACGGCGGACGCGACCTGGGCGAGTACCTCGGCGCGCAGGGCCTGGGGCCCATCGTCGTGGCCCAGATCGAGACGGAAGAGACCGAGGATTCTCTCGAGGAAATCGTCGCCGCAGGGCCCGACGTTTTGTTCGTCGGCGTTACCGACCTGACCGTGGATTGCGAGCTCGACCCCGCGCGGGTGCAAGCCCGAGTCGACGAGGTCGCGACAGCCGCCGAGTCCGCAGGCATTCCGCTGGGTGCCTTCTCACTGGACGATCCGCGGGTGACCTATGCCGCGGTCTCGACGGATCTCACCTTGCTCCGAAACGCGGTGCTAGGTGCCTGACCTCTCCGTTGAGATCGGGGCCCTTCGGCTCAAGAACCCGATCGTATGCGGCTCGAGCGAGCGCACGATGACGATCGAGGATCTGCGCGCCGCAGTCGACGCCGGAGCCGCCGCCGTGGTCGTGAAGTCCACCAACGAGTCGGAGGCTGCCCGTCGCCAGCTCGAGGTCGCGGAGTACGCGCTGCTTGACCCCGATTGGGCCGAGGTGGAAGCTGCGAGCGCCGGCAGGTCGTCGACGCTCTTCAACCGGTCGGGCCTTTCATCGTTGCCATTCGAGGAGTGGCTGCAGATGGTCGTCGTTGCCGATGCGTACGCATGCACGCACGATGCCTACGCCGTCGCGAGCCTTATTCCGGCCGGGGTCGATGAGCTGGTTCGGATGGCTGCGGCGATCGAGGCCGCAGGTGTTCGCTGGCTCGAGGTCAATCTCGGTGCGGCTCACGGCGAAGAGGCTGCGCCGGGGGCGATCGAGCTGGTTGCCGCCCCGGAGCGCGTGACCGAGATCGTCGGTCGTGTACGAGCGACGGTCGAATTGCCGCTCACGGTGAAGCTTCCCGGCCATGGGGATGTGATCGAGCTCGCCGCAGCCGCTCGGGTTGCCGGGGCGGACAGTGTCTGCCTCGCCGGCCGAACGCTCGGCTTCCTGCCCGATTTGGAGACCCGGCGCCCGGTGCTCGGGACCTACGGAGCGATCGGGGGGGCGTGGGCTCTGCCACTCACCCTGCGGTGGGTCGCCAAGGCTCGGCAGCGGCTCGGGCCAGACTTCCCATTTCTTGCGACGAACGGCATCCGTGACGGCAGGGATGCCGCGCGCGCCCTCCTGGCCGGTGCGAGCGCGGTCGAGCTGGCGACGGCCGTCTGGATCGAAGGCTTCGACACGCTCACCCGTGCGATTGGCCAGCTCGCGGCATATTTGGAGGAACAGGGTTCGGACGCCGCTGACATCGTTGGGGAGTCGGCGGATGCAGTCATGACGTACGAGGAGGTTCAAGCAGTGAGGAGGGCCACGTGAGCTCGACCAGTACATACGGGGCGACCGTCACCGTCGAGGCGCTTGAATCCGATCCATATCCGATCTACAAGCGGTTGCGGGACGAGGAGCCCGTCTCCTGGGTGGAATCCGTCGGGCTCTGGCTCGTCACGCGCTGGGACGACGTCGTTCATGTGGACAAGACGCCGGATCTCTTCACCGGGGAGACGGAGCCCTCGACGCTGAACCGCACGTTCGGGAAGAACCTGCTCGGCTCCGAAGGGGATTACCACAGCCGGATCAGGTCGATCATCTATCCGGCGTTCCGAGTAGCCGCGATCGGCCACTACCCGGACGAGGTGATCGCGCCGCTCGCAAACGAGCTGATCGACACCTTCGCCGGCCGGGGCGAGGTGGAGTTCGTGTCCGAGTTCGCTGAGCCTCTCTCCGCCAGGGCGCTCAGGCGGGCCTTGGGCCTCGAGGACGTGGCCGAGGAGACCCTTCGCCGCTGGTTCGTCGACCTGGCGACCGGCGCCTCAAACTTCGAGGCCGACGCGGCAAAGCAGAAGATTGCGGACCGGGCGAGCGCCGAGGTCGACGAGACGCTCGAGCCGATTCTCGACCGGCTCGAGAGTACTCCGGACGACACGCTGCTTTCGAGCATGCTCCACTCGGAGGTCGAAGGAGAGCGGCTCACGCGCCAGGAGATAAAGTCGAATCTCAAGGTCATGATCGTGGGCGGCCTCCAGGCGGGGACCGACTTGATCGCCATCTCCATGTGGGCTCTCCTCTCGCATCCCGAGCAGGCGGCCCGGGTCATCGGTGACCACTCGCTGATCGACAAGGCGATCGAGGAGGGCGCGCGCTGGCATTCGCCCGTCGGGACGTCGACCCGGCAGGCCACTCGCGACGCCGAGCTCGGAGGCGTGAAGCTCGAACAGGGCGCTCTCGTAGCCGCAGTGCTTGCTTCCGCCAACCGTGACGAGCGGCAGTGGACCGACCCGGACCGGTACAACGTCGAGCGTCGCGAGGGCGCTCATCTTGCCTTCGCGACCGGTCCGCATCTCTGCATCGGAGCACGCCTGGGCCGGTACGAGGCTCGGACGAGCTACCGCATTCTGTTCGATCGCCTGCGGAGTCTCAGAGTCGACCCCGAGCGGCCGACCGAGCTCTCTGGGTGGGAGTTCCGGTCGCCTCACCACCTTCACCTCCTCTTCGACCCGGAGTCGACATGAGCGAGCTGACGCAGGACTATCTCGACCGGCTCGACCGGGTTCAGCCGAAGAACCTTCCGGGCGACCTCGACCTCTTCGACGAAGAGACTGCGACGCGGGGCATCCGGCTCAACAAGGCCGCCTACTCGCTGAAGGACGAAGCACAACGAACGCTCTTCCTCGCGGACGAGGAGCGTTGGATGGAGCAGTTCGAGTTGACGGACGAGGAAAAGGGGCTCGTTCGCCGGCGAGATTGGATCGGTCTCTGGCGAAACGGCCTTTCGATCTACGTGATGGTGAAGCTCTCCGGTGTCACGGACACCCCGCTCCCGGAGATCGGTAGGCAGATGCGCGAATCGGGAGGGAAGTGATGGCAAGGGTGATCGGAGGTATCGGAGCCTCGCACGCACCGTCGATGGAGCACGCGTACGACGCAGGCGACGAAGTGCGCGAGGCGGAAGAGTGGCAGCCGCTCTTTGGGCCCTTTCAGGAGGTTGCAAAGTGGCTCGAGGAGCTCGAGCCGGATCGACTCGTC
>Ga0307293_10000064_pt1 | contig 24516 bp, 18 predicted proteins | sample ER_DNA_150_FD_194488 | JGI IMG/M metagenome (GOLD analysis project Ga0307293, IMG submission 194488) | Bulk soil microbial communities from the East River watershed near Crested Butte, Colorado, United States - ER_DNA_150 | ecosystem: Environmental > Terrestrial > Soil > Floodplain | place...
TTCCTGGCAGCATGCGTCTATCTGATCGCGACGGGGCATGGCGTCGAGGGCACGGTTCTGGGCGTCATCTTCATCATCGGCCTGGTCGCGGTGGTTGCCTTTGGTCGTAGACGCTGACTCCGGTTCCTGGGCGTGAGCGTCGGAAATCGCGCGGCGGACTCCACGCGCGATGCGCGAACGCCCCAAAGAAGGGGCTCAAGAGGGCAGGGCTTGGCGGGCGTCGAACCAGCCAGCGAGATCGGTAGCGCTCGGAGCAAATTCGAGGTTGGAGGCGATCTGATCGACCACCGCAAGTGCGCCGCGTTGCGCTGCGATGTCGATACGACCAGGGGTGTCGAGTTCGCCTCGTACGCAGATATGGCTGTCCCCGAAAGGCCGGCAGACTGCGGTTTGTCGGCCGTTGGTGTAACGCGAGACCAAGGATGAGTAATGCACCCCGTACATCGGCAAGCCCGCTGGGTAGCGGATGCTGATCTGCATCATGCCCTCGGGATAGTCATTGCGACTCAAGTAGGTCACCGTCGAGTGGCTCACCAGTCCCTTGACGACTGAGGTGAATTCATAGTGCCGGGGGACTGATCGAACGCGGTAGGGGAGCAGGATCGGCTCAGCTGCAAGTGCCACGCGGCTTCCGAGCTTCGGCAGCACCTCCCGGGGCGTGGTCAGATTGCCGCACTCGATGATCACCAAGGCGGCGTCAGCGTACTCCCACCACAACATCGCGCCGCCACCGTTTGGCCAGACGCGCTCTGCGTAGAAAGCCGAGTGAGTGCCGACCCGAACCTTTGTCGGGTGACGCGGCAGCCGTCGCACCCACGTGGCACCCGAGGCGCCGACGGCGACGGAGCACCGGCCGCTTGGCGTTGACTCGGCGCGCAGGGTGGTCGTCTCCCACTCACGCTCGACGGTTCGGCTTTGCACCGACCAGCCGGGGAGGTTTCGAACCGTGTGGGAGAACGTCCACACTCCTGGTTGGCGAGGTTCAACGTAAGGTCGGTACACAGCGCTGACCGTGAGCAATACAGCCGCGAGCGTTCCGACAGCCACTCCGGCCAGCCCGATCCGGCGTCGTCGGCGCGCCCGTGCCCTGGCGTGCCGCTGGAAGGCTTTGGATACTTCAGCGGGAGTTGGCTGATGCCAGCTGGCGGTGTCCAACGCAGCCCGCACCGCGTAAGGGTCGCCGCCGAGGGTGGCGAGTCCGCGATCGAGTTCGTGGCGCACGCGCGTGGCCGAACGGTCCACAATTCCGGCAATCTCTGAATTCGTGACGCCCTCGAAGTAGCTGAGCATCAGCACTGCACGCTGGAGTTTCGGCAGCTGGTCGTAAGCGGCGACGACGGCACGGAGCTCTTCGGGCACGCGCTCCATCCCGTCGCGGACAGTCAAACCTGGCGCTTGCGCCGTCTCCAGGAAGGTACGCACGGTGAGCTCGCGCATGTCGGCCGGCGAGTCGACCAGCGCCGACCAACGCTGGCCCGCGGCAAGCTGTACCTCTCCGGCCAGGTCGGCTGGATTGGTGCTGAGCGCCGCGCACCAGCGGAGCAGGTCCGCCAGCTCATCGGCGTGCACCTTTCAAGGCTAGGCGGTGCCTTTCTGAGCTCGCTGCTCGCGGAGCTCCGCTACGGGCCTCTCAACATCCCACGCAGCGTGAGAACTTGACGCTGTACACGGCATGCGCGCCATGCACAGCGTGAATATCCCACGCTGCGTGGGATATTCACGGTTCGGCGGCGCTAACTGCCCAGAGCGGCAGAGACGACTGCGCGGGCTGCCTCTTGGACCTGGGCGAGGTGCTCAGGGCCCTTGAATGACTCGGCGTAGATCTTGTAGACGTCCTCGGTGCCGGAGGGCCGCGCAGCGAACCACGCCGACTCCGTCGCAACCTTCAGACCGCCGATGGGCGCGTCGTTGCCGGGCGCCTTGGTCAAGATTGCGGTGATCGGTTCACCGGCGAGCTCGGTAGCGGTGACCGAGGAGGCGTCAAGCTTGGAGAGCTTGGCCTTCTGTTCGCGATTGGCGGGCGCATCGATGCGGGCGTATGCCGGTGCACCATGCTCGGCGGTGAGTTCGGCGTAGAGCTCGCTTGGGGACTTGCCGGTGACTGCCTTGATCTCGCTCGCCAGCAGGGCCAGCAAGATGCCGTCCTTGTCGGTCGTCCAGGTGCTGCCGTCGAGTGCTAGGAACGATGCGCCCGCGGACTCTTCGCCGCCGAAGCCGATGTCGCCGGTCCGCAAACCTGGCACGAACCACTTGAACCCGACCGGCACCTCAATCAGCTTCCGGCCGAGACTAGCTGCGACCCTGTCGATCATGGACGAGGAGACCAGCGTCTTGCCGATCCCGGCGTCCGGCCGCCAGCCGGGCCGGTTCGCGTACAGGTACTGGATGGCGACCGCTAGATAGGCATTGGGGTTCATCAGCCCTGCGTCCGGGGTGACGATGCCATGGCGGTCGGCATCGGCATCGTTGCCTGTGGCGATGTCGTACTCGTCCTTGTTGCGGATCAGGCTTGCCATGGCGTTGGGCGACGAGCAGTCCATCCTGATCTTGCCGTCAGTGTCGAGTGTCATGAATGACCATCTCGGGTCGACCTTGGGGTTGACCACCGTCAAGTCGATGCCGAGGTTCTCCGCGATGTAGCCCCAGTACTGCACGCTGGCCCCGCCCATCGGGTCGGCGCCGATGTGTACCTGCGCGTCTCGCACCGCCTTGAGGTTCAGTGCGTTGACCAGGTCCTCGCAGTAGGCCCCGAGGTAATCGAAGCGTTGAACCTCCGACGCCACGTCCGCGTATGGCCTTCTGCGGATCGCCGAGCCATCGGCGAGTAAAGAGTTGGCGCGCGCCGCGATGACGCTCGTTGCGTCGGTGTCTGCTGGGCCACCGTGTGGGGGGTTGTACTTGAACCCGCCATCACGAGGCGGGTTGTGGGAAGGCGTCACCACGACGCCGTCGGCCGTGTTACTTGCCGTCGCTGTCGCGTTGTGTACGACGATGGCGCGCGAGACTGCCGGTGTTGGTGTGTAGTCCGCCTCGTCCTCGGCGCAGACGGTGACGCCGTTCGCCAGCAACACCTCGATAGCCGTCGTCCAAGCCGGCGTCGAGAGCGCGTGGGTGTCCTTCCCGATGTAGAGCGGCCCCGTGATGCCCTGGGACGCCCGGTATTCAACGATCGCTTGGGTCGTGGCGGCGATGTGCGCATCGTTGAACGCGGTGTCGAGACTCGACCCTCGATGTCCGGAGGTTCCAAATGCCACCTGCTGGTCGGGATTGCTGGGGTCGGGCACGAGGTCGTAGTAGGCGCTGATGACAGCGTCGACGTCGATGAGGTCTTCAGGGAGGGCCGGCTGGCCGGCGCGAGGGTGAGCCATAAGCCACATTCTGCCGACAAACCCACACACTGCGCGACCCTTCTGCGTGCGACTTCAACTCCGGGCACGAGCCGAGGAAGGGTTCTGCCAGGATGGGCAGCATGAGCTCGTCCAGCTTCAACCGTCCTGGCGCCGTTGATCTTTCTCAGCTCGCCCAGCGGGCACAGCAGTCGGCTCCGGCTCCACCGCTTGGGCCGCGAGCTGAAGGCGCCTATGTCGTCGAGGTCACCGAGCAGACCTTCGAAGCGGAAACCATTCGCAAGTCCGTCAAGCACCCTGTGATCGTTGAGCTTTACTCGCCGCGCGTTGCCACCGGTCAGCAGCTGTCCGATGCGTTGATCGAGATCGCTAACGCCTCAGAAGGGAAGTTTCTGCTGGCCCGGCTGAACGTGGACACGGCGCCTGCGATCGTCCAAGCGCTTGGGCTGCAGGCAGTTCCCACGGTTATCGCGCTCCTCAACGGCCAGCTGGCTCCGTTGTTCCAGGGAGTGCTGCCGAAGGATCAAGTGGAGGCGGCCATTGATCAACTCCTCAAGGCGGCGGTGGCGAACGGGATGGTGGGACGCGCTCAGCCCGTCGGTTCTGAATCACCGACAACAGCTGAGCCAGAGCCCGAGGCGGATCCCCGCTACGCCGCCGCCGACGCGGCGCTGGAGCGCGGTGACTTCGCGGGCGCACGGGAGGAGTTCGACAAGCTGCTGCAGGCCAACCCGAACGACGCCGAGGCCCAAGCCGGCAGAGCACAGGCGGGACTCTTTGCTCGTGCGGCGCTCCTTGATCCGCAGTCCACCCTCGCGGCCGCAGATGGCTCTGACGACGTGGACACCCAGCTGGCAGCCGCGGATGTCGAAATGATCTCTGGACAGGCGGAAGCTGCTTTCACCCGATTGCTTGAGATGATCAAGAGATTGTCCGGTGACGAGCAAAACCAAGTTCGGGTACGCCTGCTCGAGCTGTTCGAGACACTCGGCAACGCTGACGAGCGGGTCCTCAAGGCTCGCCGGGACTTGATGACCGCACTCTTCTGAGCCTCCACGCGCGAGCCGCATATGCTGGCGCGGTTCTTTCTCAGGACTCAGGAGACCAACATGAGGCGGTTGTTTCTCGTCGCCGTGGCGGCGTTGATGTTGACGGTGGCCAGCTGCTCGGGCAGCTCGTCTCCCGGCGACACGCCCTCGCTTACGCCACCGGAATCCTCAGCAACCGCGAGCAGTTCTACGCCTTCAGCAGCGGCACCGGTCACCGACTGCTTGAAGGGAAGCTATCGCCTGATCCGGTTCGTGGGCGCCGGTGAGAAGGGAACCTTCGGCACCGGCGAAGGGGGAGACGTCACAGTCACCTTTAACAATGGGTCCTACCTGCTGCGCGGCGCGGGCAAGGACCCGATCAAGCTGACACTGGCCGGACAGACTGCCGATCTGCTGGTGAACGGCACGATCAGCGGCGATTATCGCGTGGAGGGCGACAAGGCGACCTTTACGATGGGTGAGAGCACCGGCTCGGCCACGCTCAGCGTGGGATCGTCGAAGAGCTCGGTCTCAATAGCGGACGTCGGAAGTGTGCTCGCCCCCGACGGCAAGGCTGTGTTGTCCTGCGCGAATGACGCGCTGATCGTCACTCTCCAGGACGTACGACTTGAGTTCGGCAAGGTCTGAGCACTTGGTGCGATGATGCGATCGATCAGTCGATCTGATCACAGCGTGCGACCGTCCTCGGTGTAGGCCATCTCATCTGGGCCGAGCGATGCCGCCAGCACAAGCCGGCGATGGGCGAGCGGCGTGACCAGCTCGGCCGCGGTGTCGAGATCGACCAGGGCAACGCGCTTGATCTCGGTCGGCTGCAACGACCAGGCAGCCAGGTCCTCCTCGCCGACGAGGCCACCGTCAAAGATCATCTCGATCGCGTCGTCCCAACCCAGATAGGGCGGCATCCAGTCCACGACGAGCAACCTGCCGACGGCCAACTCGATGCCGAGCTCCTCGGTGACCTCGCGGATCGCGCCTTGTCGTGGCGTCTCGTACGGCTCGACGATGCCGCCAGGCAGTTCCCAGTCGGGCTTGAACTGGGTTTCGCAGAGCAGCACCCGCCCGAGCAGATCACGAAGCAGCACGTGCGCGATCAGGCGCTTCTTCGGCAGCGCCGAATTCATCACCCCTGAGAAGCCGTGCGGTCCGTATGTCTGGTCCGATGCGAGCCGTGCGAACAGGCAAATGTCCCCGTACGAACCGTCGGGCCGTTCGATCGCCTCGCGGCGGATCCCCTCCAGCCGGAAGCCGGCGCGCAACACAGCCCGCCGAGCAGCCAGATCTTCAGCGGGCACTGATACCTCGAGGCGACGGAGACCGCGGCCAACCAGCGCGTCCTCGGCTGCGGCTCTGACTGCGCGCTCGAGCAACTCGGGGCTGATTGATCCGCTCCAGTCGAACGTGACAATTCCACTGTCGGAGACGCTGACGGTCAGGGCGAGATCAGTCACGCGCGGTACGGCTGATGATCCCAGCGTGCGCCGATCTGATCGGATTCGGTGCGACCGGATCCGGCCCGATTGTGCTCATGAATGACCAACGTAGTCGACAGCCGCCAAGATGAGATCATGACTGACCCGGATGCCCGTGGGTGGCGCAGCAGCCTTCGCCGGCACGACGTCTTGGTGTTCATGCTGGCTGCCCTGATCTTGACGTGGGTGGTCTGGGTGCCACGCGCCATGGGGGCGCAGGTCGGGGTGATCGGTCAGTTGTGGACCTGGATTCCTGCGTTGGTTGCCGTCGGTTGTGCGACGCTGCTGTACGCGGGCTGGCCTAGGCGATCTGGGCCGCCGATTGCTGCTGTGGCGGGTCAGCTGGTGGTGGTATCCGGTTGTCCTGCTGGGGCCGCTGGTGTTCGCGATGACCGTTGCCGGGATAGCAGTGTTGATCGGCGAGCCGTGGAATGCAGCGCGCCCGCCCGCGATCACCTTGTCGATCCCTGCACTCGCGTTGACGTTCCTGATTCTGGCGCTCACCGACGGACTCGGCGAACAGCTGGGCTGGCGTGGCTACCTGCTGCCACGGGGCGAAGACGGCGATTCTGGCGAGTCCGGACTGCCTGGCGAGTCCGGCGAATCAGGACTGCCTGGTGATTCAGGCGATTCCGAACTCGCCGGCGACGTCGTGGAAGCCGTTTCCGCCTCAGCCCCAGAAGCCGCCTCCGCAACAGCAGGTTGCTTCGGTTCGGCTCCCGTACGGGACGGCGCCTCTGCGGGCTTGGCACGCCGGGGCTGCGTGGGTCCAGTGACTGCCTGGTCGGCCGTGGCGGTGTGCGGTGAAGCCACCTTGGCGGCGGCCCGGACGGCGCGTGTGGCTTTCTCCGGCTCGATCGCCTGCTCCTCATCCAGCTCGGGCTCGAGTCGCAGCCACACCGCACCAAGTGGCGGAATCGTGACAGAGGCGGATGCCTTATACCCGTGCGATGGCACTGGATGAGCGATCACCTGTCCGAGGTTTCCGATCAAGCCTGTGCCGTCGTAAACCTCGGCGTCTGTGTTCAAGATCTCCTTCCAGACGCCCTCGGTGGGCAGCCCGATCTGGTGGTCTGGGCGGGGCTCAGAGGAGAAGTTGATGATGCAGGCGATCATCTGACCATCGCCGTCGTAGCGGAGCCACGAGAAGATGTTTCCGCCACGGTCGTCGGCGTCGATCCAGGAGAAGCCTGATGGGTCTGTGTCCCGCTTCCACAGTGCGGGGTGCTCCTTGTAGATCGCGTTGAGGTCCTTGATCAGCCGTTGGAGCCCGCGGTGTCCCCATTCCGCGCTCTGCCACCAGTCGATGCTGCGACTTTCGGAGAATTCCCGACGCTGACCGAACTCGGTCCCCATGAACAACAGCTTCTTGCCTGGATGTGCCCACATGAAGGCATAGAAGGCGCGCAGCGTGCCAAACTTCCGCCACTCATCCTGTGGTGCCCTCTCGAACATCGAGCCTTTGCCGTGCACGACCTCGTCGTGACTGATCGGCAGGATGAAGTTCTCTGAGTAGGCGTACGCCATAGAAAAGGTCATCTCATGGTGGTGGAACTGCCGGTAGACCGGCTCGCGGCCCATGTAGCGCAGCGAGTCGTTCATCCAACCCATGTTCCACTTGAACCCGAAGCCGAGGCCTCCGTAATCGGTGCTCTGCGTGACGCCCGGCCACGACGTGGACTCCTCGGCGACCATGACGCTGCCGGGCTCGCGTCCGTAAGCGTGGGAATTGGTCCGCTGCAGAAGCTCGACCGCTTCCAGATTCTCGTTGCCGCCATACTTGTTCGGCACCCACTGACCCGCTTCGCGCGAGTAGTCCAGATAGAGCATCGAGGCGACGCCATCGACGCGTAGCCCGTCGATGTGGTATTCCTCCAGCCAGTAGTAGGCATTGGAGATCAGGAAGCTCTTCACCTCGTTACGGCCGAAGTTGAAGATGTAGGAGCCCCAGTCGGGGTGCCAGCCCAGCTTCGGATCCTCATGCTCGTACAGTGCGGTGCCGTCGAAGCGCTGCAGGGCCCACGGGTCGGTCGCAAAGTGCCCGGGCACCCAGTCCACAATGACGCCAATCCCAGCTTGGTGCAGCTTGTCGACGAGGTGCCGGAACTCATCGGGGGAACCGAACTTCGACATTGGTGCGAAGTAGCCGGTGACGTGGTATCCCCAGGAACCTTCGAATGGATGTTGTGCAACAGGCATGAACTCCACATGCGTGTAGCCCTGCCAGCCGCAGTACTCGACCAGTTCGTTGGCCAGCTCGAGGTACGTGAGCCCCTTGCGCCAGGATCCAATGTGCACCTCATAGACACTCATGGGCTCTGCATGCATGGCTTTCTGGCCGCGGTACCACATCCAGTCATCGTCGGCCCACTTGTACTGGCTCTCGTACACGATGGAGGCAGTGTGCGGGGCAGCCTCAGCGAACCGCGCCATGGGATCGGCCTTGAGCCGCCAGACACCGTCGATACCAAGCACCTCGAACTTGTAGAGGCTGCCTGTGCTGGCCCCTTCGACGAACAATGCCCAGACCCCGGAGCCCGGCACCAGATGCATATAGGACCCCTCGCCGTTCCAGTAGTTGAAGTCGCCGACGAGCCGCACGGCCTGTGCGTTGGGGGCCCACACCGAGAATCGGGTGCCGAAGATCGGGCCACGTTCGGAGTCTTCGACGCTCATCTCCTGGGCGCCCAAGCGGCGCCAGCACTCGGTGTCATGTCCTTCGTGGAAGCCGGTGAGGTCCCAGCCAGTCAGACCGCCGCTCGGATCGTATGACATGAGTGCTTACTCCTCTTCTCTGGTCGGGCTTACAAGCTCACCCTCGGGCACTTGGTTGCTGTCCACGAAGGTCGGAAGCGGGTCCGAACCTCCTGAATCGCCGTTGTCAGCCGCGAGTGCGGCCACCGCGCGGAGCGGGATGCCGACCCAATCCGGCCGGTTCCGCGTCTCGTACGCGACCTCGTAGATTGCTTTGTCGGCCTCGTACGCGCGCAGCATGCTGGCATCAGCCGTGCCCAGCTCACCGCCGGCGTAGCCCAGCAGGAAGGCGGCTCGGCACTCCGCGGCCCAGGCCGCGCTGCCGGGCCCTGGTACGCTCGCCGCCGCGTAATCGAACGAGCGCAGCATGCCGGCGACGTCTCGCCAGACAGTGTCGGGGGCGCGTCGTTCAGCGATGGTTTTTGCTGGCTCACCCTCGAAGTCGATGATCTTCCAGCCAGCCGGCGTATGCAGCGTCTGTCCAAGGTGGAAGTCTCCGTGCACGCGCTGAGTATCCAGTGTTTCGGCACCCAGATGATCGAAGCAGCGCAGCAGCCCAGGTACGTGCGGCCGCAGCGCCGGGGCGATCTCGGCAGCCTCATGCAGTCGGTCCATCATGATCATGGCCGTCCGCGTGCCCAGCAGGTTCGTCCTCGGGAAGGCAGAGCGGAGGGCGTGGTGGATCTCGGCGAGCGCCTTGCCGAGCGCCTCGGCTTCTGCCGCGAAACCTGAGCCGGTCCTGACCTCAGGAGAAGCATTCTCGGTCCGGAGCGAGTCGAGTGCCAGGTCCCAGCCGTCAACGGCGCCAGCCAGCTTTTCAATGACCATTGCGAGATCGGCGTCCAGCTGCCGTCCGCCGGACACCCAGCTACCTTCGATCCAGCCAAACAACCCCGCCACGTTCTCGAGGCCGACCGCATTGAGCGCGGCATGCACCTCGATATCGAGGTTGTGGCCGAGTTCCAAACGCCGGAAAAGTTTCAGGATCGCTGTATCTCCCAACATCACCGACGTGTTGCTCTGCTGCCCGGTGAACAGCCGGGAGTCAAGATCAGAGCTCAGGCCGGATGCCGATGTGGTGGTGAATCGAACCTCGCTGTCCGGGCTGCGCAATCGACGGCCGCCCAACAGCGCGCTCAGAATCACAGCACACGCCTCTGGGTCTTGGGGAGCGTCGTACGCGATGACGGGACCGAGATCAGGGTCGGTGAAGCGACCGATCTCCGCCTGATGCAGATCCGCATGAGGCGCGGGCCGGTAGGAGACCGCAAGCTGGTAATACTCCGTCGGCCAGGCAGCGATCTGATGGTCCATTTCGGGTGCACCGACCGGCGCCGAGTCCTGGGTGTCTTCCTCGGACTCGGCAGGTACTGGTGCGGTTGGATCGGGGTCTTCCTCAGATGGATAGGTCACCTCGGCGATCTCGAACCGTACCGCCGGCGGAGCAGCCGGCCTGAAGAAGTCCGATACCTCCGTCAGCCAGGGCAAAGACGTCAGCGATCGGAGCCGCACCTGCCGCCCCTTACCGGCGAACCATCGCGCACTGGAGATATACCTCAGGACCTGGTCGGCGACCTGAGGATCGCCCATCCCGCTCACGGCGGCGTCCTAACCCTGTGTGGTAGCCGGCCCAGAGGCCGTGCTCCGCGAGCCGTACCGGATCAGGGTGAGAATGTGCGCCGGATCGTCGTGGGTGAGCCTGACGAAGGCATGCTGTCCCCAGCGCCAGGTTTGTCCGGTGAGCTCGTCATGGACAAGGTAGACGTCGCGCGCTGTGAGACCCAGCGCCTCCATGTCCAAGTAGACCTCGGTCTCGACGATGTTGTGCGGATCAACGCTGACGATCACGATCACGACATCGTCGCCGCTCCTCTTCGAATAGACGAGCGCGTCGGCATGCGGGGCGTGGTGGAAATGCAAATCGCGGAGCTGCTGCAGTGCCGGGTGTTCCTTGCGGATCTGGTTCAGCTTGCCGAGCAGCATGCTGAGGGTCTCGCCGCTCTCTTCGGCAGCATTCCAGTCGCGGGGGCGGTACTGAAACTTCTCCGAGTCCAGGTATTCCTCGCGACCCTGAGCCAGCGGCGCGTTCTCGAACAGCTCGAAGCCTGAATAGATGCCCCAGAGCGGCGAGAGCGTCGAGCCGAGCACTGCACGGATGGTGAACGCCGGCTTGCCACCCCATTGCAAGAAGTGGGGCAGGATGTCGGGGGTGTTGGGCCAGAAATTCGGCCGGAAGAAGCTGTCCGTTTCGCTTGTCAGCTCCTTCATGTACTCCTCGATCTCCCACTTCTCGTTCCGCCAGGTGAAGTAGGTGTAGGACTGCTGGTAACCGACCTTGCCGAGGGAACGCATCATCGCCGGCTTGGTGAACGCCTCTGCCAGGAACAGCACATCTGGATCAGTCTTGCGAACCTCACCCAGCAGCCAGCCCCAAAAGTTGACAGGTTTGGTATGCGGATTGTCGACGCGGAAGATCCGTACGCCGTGGCTCATCCAGAGCTTGAGGACGCGCAAGCTCTCCAGGTAGATCCCGTCGCGGTCGTTGTCGAAGTTGATGGGGTAGATGTCCTGGTACTTCTTCGGCGGGTTCTCCGCGTACGCGATGGAACCGTCGGCGCGCTTGGTAAACCACTCTGGATGCTCGGTCACCCACGGGTGATCCGGCGACGCCTGGAGCGCGAAGTCCATGGCAATCTCGAGCCCGAGCGAGTTGGCCTTGGCAACGAACCGGTCGAAGGAGTCAAAGTCCCCGAGGTCGGGATGGATGGCATCGTGCCCGCCCTCCTCGGCTCCGATGGCCCACGGCGAGCCTGGATCGGTAGGCCCAGGGTTGAGCGTGTTGTTGGGTCCCTTGCGAAAAGATTTGCCGATTGGGTGGATGGGCGGGAGGTAGACCACATCGAAGCCCATCGCTGCCGCAGCCTCGAGGCGTTCGTGTGAGGTGTCGAATGTGCCGGATATCCATTTCTGGTTCTCCTCATCCCACGTCGCGCCCTGGGAGCGCGGGAAGAACTCATACCAGGATGAGAAGAGAGCCTTACGGCGATCGACAAAGATCGGGTACTCCGGTGTGGGCGAGACGAACTCCCGCGGGCCGTAGCGACGCATAGCCGCGCGTACCTCATCGGCCAGCACGATCTCCAGCCGGTCCTCCACCTGCTGTCCTGAGTCCAGGCTGCTGCCCGCACTGCGAAGTAGCGCGGCGCTCCCCGCGTCGCCGGCTGCCTCCGCGGCGGCTGCGGACGCGTCAAACAGCGCCCGACCGTCGGTGCACACTAGGGCAACGTCAATGCCGGCCGGGATCTTGATCTCGGCGTTGTGTACCCAGGTCTCCCATGGATCGCTCCAGCCTTCGACTCGGAACGTCCATGGCCCCTCAGCGTCGAGCACCACCGAAGCTGTCCACCAATCGAACCCCAACGGCGTGGTGGGGTGCATTGGCTCGAGGCGCTCCTTCCCGTTCGGGTCGGTGAGCACCACCGATGCGTTGACGGCGTCGTGGCCCTCTCGGAACACCGTCGCCCGGATCGGAATGGATTCTCCGACCACGGCTTTCGCCGGGTATGCGCCGGCCTCGATGACCGGCGACACATTGTGCACCGGAATGCGATCGATGGGCGCTCCCAGCAGAGGCTTGCTAAAGGTAACGCTGGGTTCAGCGGTGGCCGCCGTTGGAGTGGAGGCTTGGGAGGACGAGGATTCTGCCGAGCCTGGCTGAGCCGCGTCGTCGCGCTCAGGTACAGGGAAGCCTGAGTTGGTTGCCGTCACGAATGCCAACCTATCGGCCCTGCTCGCTGCGCGGCAGGGGGCAATCGCATCGGCTTACGGTGCGATCCACAGCTCAGGTCGCTGGGCCGCTGCGGTCAGGGTGGCTTAGTTCATCCGACCGATGCAGCACAAACCCAATCTCAGCCAAGGTTCGCCGGTAAGTTATGCGAGTGCGCGCTATCCGACGTTTTATCGTGCGCCCGGTGCTGCCCGAGGCTCTGAAGCCTCTGGGCGATCTGGCCCGCAATCTTCGCTGGTGCTGGCACGGGGAGACGCAAGATCTGTTCCGATCCGTTGACCCGCAGCTATGGGATAGCACCGATGGTGACCCCATCAGGCTGCTCGCAGACGTATCGGTCGAGCGTCTCCAAGCGCTCGCCACCGACAGGCGGTTCCTGAAGAACCTCCGGATGATTCAGGCCGATCTTGCCGAGTATCTGAGCGGCGATCTGTGGTATCAGGGCTACGCGACCGAAAACCCTGCGGCGCCGGTAAGTATTGGCTACTTCTCACCGGAATTTGGCATTACCGAAGTGCTCCCGCAGTACTCAGGCGGCCTGGGCATTCTGGCCGGTGACCACCTGAAGGCTGCAAGCGACCTCGGTGTCCCGATCATCGGTGTCGGCCTGCTCTATCGGCAGGGGTACTTCCGGCAATCACTGAATGGCGCCGGCTGGCAGCAGGAGCGCTACCCGCTTCTCGACCCGAACTCGTTGCCATTGACCTTGCTGCACGATGACAGCGGCCCGGTCCGAATCGAGGTTCCACTCGCCGGACGTACCCTCTTCGCCCAGGTGTGGGTAGCCCAGGTGGGCCGGGTACCGCTACTGATGTTGGACTCCGACGTCGAGCAGAACGCAGGCTACGAGCGAGAGGTTACCGACCGGTTGTATGGCGGTGGTAGCGATCATCGCCTCGAGCAAGAGGTGCTGCTCGGCATAGGGGGCGTACGCGCCATCCGCGCCTACTGTCGGATCACGGGCGCCCCAGCGCCAGCGGTGTTCCACACCAACGAGGGTCACGCCGGCTTCCTGGGCCTGGAGCGGATTCGCGAGTACATGCGAGCCGGCGATGACTTCGATACTGCACTGGAACGCAGTCGCGCCCGTACCATCTTCACGACTCATACCCCAGTTCCCGCAGGCATCGACCGGTTCCCCCGCGAGCTGATCGTTCACCAGTTCGCGGGCTGTGACGATTTACCGCTGGACCGTGTGCTGGCACTGGGCGCAGAGGATTACGAGGGCGGCGACCCGAGCAAGTTCAACATGGCTGTGATGGGTTTCCGGCTGGCACAGCGGGCCAACGGGGTGTCTGCGCTGCACGGCTCGGTGTCCCGCGAGATGTTCCAGGGGCTGTGGCGATCCTTCGACACCAGCGAGGTGCCGATCGGCGCCATCACCAACGGCGTGCACCATCTCACCTGGGTACATCGCGAGCTGCTCGAGCTGCTCGAGGCGCCGAGCGGCAGCCCCTCAGAGAGCGATGGCTATGACTGGAACGCGCTGGCAGAGGTCGATAGCAAGACGATTTGGGCGCTCAAGCGGAGGATGCGCGAGGACCTGATCGCCATGACGCGCGCGCGGCTCGCGGCCAGCAGCGCCAATCGTGGGATGGCGGCGGATTGGGTCGCCAAGACTCTCAATCCCGATGTCGTCACATTTGGCTTTGCCCGGCGGGTGCCGTCGTACAAGCGGTTGACCCTGATGTTGCGCGATCCGGCTCGACTGAAAGCGTTGCTGACCAATGAGGAGCGGCCCGTCCAGATCGTCATCGCAGGCAAGGCCCATCCAGCCGACGAGGGTGGCAAGGCACTCATCCAACAGATGGTGCAGTTCGCAGACGATCCCATGGTGCGGGAGCACATCGTGTTCCTGCCTGACTACGACATGGCAATGGCCAAGCGGCTCTACCCGGGTTGTGACGTTTGGATGAATAACCCGCTGCGTCCCTATGAGGCGTGTGGCACCTCAGGGATGAAGGCGGCCCTGAACGGCGCAGCGAACCTGTCGATCCGCGATGGATGGTGGGACGAGTGGTTCGATCCGGCGTACGGCTGGGAAATCCCCTCGGCCGAGGGTGCGGATGGCTCCGATCGTCGTGATGACCTTGAGGCAAAGGCGCTCTACGACATCATCGAAAACGAGATCGTGCCGCGTTTCTATGATCTTGATCAATTCGGGTTGCCGGAGCGCTGGATTCAGATGATCCGGAACACGATCGCCGGCCTGGCGCCCAAGGTCGTGGCGTCGCGGATGGTGCGCGACTACGTGACGAGCCTTTACGCTCCCGCCGCAGCTTCCAGCCTCGCTCTCGACGAATCGAGGGGTGGAGCGGCGGCGCTCGCGAGCTGGAAGCGCAGAATCCGTGACGCGTGGCCGAGTGTGGCCGTGGAGCATGTGGAGTCGCTCGGCGGTGAGCAGGTCGAGGTAGGTACGAAGATCCACGTCAGCGCGCTGGTCCGGCTCGGTGAGCTCACCCCGGACGATATTCAGGTGCAGCTGGTCACCGGTCGAGTAAGTGTTGACGACCGGCTCTACGAGCCGCGGGTGATCCCGTTCCCGACCGGGATCGATGTCGACGGTGGGCTGCGCCGCTACGAAGGTTGGGTGGAGGCCAAGCGTGCCGGGGCGATCGGCTACACCGTACGAGTCGTTCCGTATCACCCGCTGCTGTCGAGTCAGGCCGAGATGGGTCTAGCAACGCTGCCTGCCAGCATGCCGACACCTCCATCGGCCGGCTACGTGCCCTAAGGTTCTGACAAGTCTGCGTCAGCTGCGAGCTGCGGGATTCGCGCGCCGCCGCACGGAGGAGAAGCGAGCGAAGGCGCTCTTTCCTTCGCGAGCGACGACGACGGCGGCGGGTTCAGAGCGCGATGCGCGAGCAGCTCCAAAAGTGGTCAGTCGACTTGGAGTAGCACCACCGTGTGACCAGGCAGCTGCAAGGTTGAGCCCGCCGCGATCTTCTCCGACGGCAGTTCGCCGTCGAGCCCTGTGTGCGCGACGACGGTGTAGGTATCTGCCCAGGGTCCGTCGGGCAGATCCACCTGGATGGGATCTGAACCGGCGTGGAACCAGATCAGGAATGCTTCGTCGCATTCTCGGTACGGGTCGTCGTAAGCGAGGTACATGCCGAGCGTCCCCCGGGTGTGGTCCCGCCATTCCTGCTCGCTCATCTCAGCATTCCAACCGCCGAACCACGCGATGTTCTTACGCCCGCGCGGCTCACCTTTCGGATCGAGCAGGAATTCCCCCTGGCGGAAGCCGTCACGCCGGAAGACCGGATGCTCGGCACGCAGCTGGAGCAGTTTGCGCGTGAGATCGGTCAGATCGCCCCAGGCCTCTTGGGTGTCCCAGTGCACCCAGGTGATGGGCGAGTCCTGGCAGTAGGCGTTGTTGTTGCCCTGCTGGGTACGGCCCAGCTCGTCTCCTGCGGTGATCATCGGAACCCCGCTGGACAAGATCAACGTCGCCATGAAGTTCTGTGTCTGACGGTGCCGCAGAGCGTTCACGGCTTCATCGTCGGTTTCGCCCTCGACGCCGCAGTTCCACGAGCGATTGTCGTCGGAGCCATCACGATTGGACTCGCCGTTCGAGCCGTTGTGTTTGACGTTGTAGGTCACCAGATCGCGCAGCGTGAAGCCGTCATGTGCGGTCACAAAGTTCACGCTCGCCGCGCCTGTCCTGCCGTCTCGATTGAAGATGTCGGGGGAGCCGAGCAATCGCTGCGCCAGCTCACCCACTCCTTGGGTGTTGCGCCGCCAGAAGTCGCGGATGTGGTTCCGGAAGCGATCGTTCCATTCGCTCCAGCCAGGCCCGAAGGCGCCTACTTGGTAGCCGTACGGGCCCATGTCCCAGGGTTCGGCAATGATCTTGACCTGGCTCAGCACGGGATCTTCACGAATTGCCTGCTTGAACGGGTGATCCTGATCAACGTGGTGCCGTTCGTCCCGGATCAAGGTGCTCACCAGGTCGAAGCGGAAACCATCCACTCCCATCTCGGTGACCCAGTAGCGCAGCGAGTCGATCACCATCCGCAGCACGCCGGGTTCGGAGGTGTCGACCGAGTTGCCGCAGCCTGTGACGTCATAGTCGTTGCGCTTGTCATCGGTTAGCCGGTAGTAGCCGAGGTGGTCGATGCCTCGGAAGGCCAGAGTTGGACCCTCGTGACCGCCTTCGCCGGTGTGGTTGTACACCACATCGAGGATGACCTCAAGCCCGGCCTCATGCAGTGCCGAGACCATCTCTTTGAACTCCCGCACTTGCTGGCCGAGGGTGCCAACTGAGCCGTACGCCGCATGGGGCGCGAAGTAGCCCATGCTGTTGTAGCCCCAGTAATTGGAGAGGCCCCGCCCGACAAGGAACGGTTCGGAGATGAAGTGGTGCACCGGCAAGAGCTCCACTGCGGTGACGCCTAGGTCTACCAGGTGCTGGACCACCGCCGGATACGCCAACCCGGCGTAGGTCCCTCTTAGGTGCTCGGGGACCAACGGATGCAGCCGTGTATAGCCCTTGACATGCAGCTCGTAGATCACCGTCTCCGACATCGGCCGCTGCCGATCGATCGGCCGTGGCGGAGGTGAGTTGGGCACCACGACACTGAATGGCACGGCTGCGAATGAGTCCCTGGTGTCGGGAACATAGTCGGAGTCGATCGTGTGATCCAAGATCGGGCCCGAGTAGTCCACGCCTCCAGTAATCGCGCGGGCGTACGGGTCGAGGAGCAGCTTTGCGGGATTGAAACGAGTGCCGGCGGCTGGGTCCCATCGTCCATGGACCCGGAAACCGTACCGTTGCTCGGCGCCTACGCCGGGGACGAAGACGGTCCAAGCACCGTTGTCATCCATGGTCAGGTCGTAGTTGGTCTGATTGCGGTCTTGGTCGACGAGAGCCAGCTCGACCCGTGTTGCACGAGGGGCCCACAGCCCGAAGGAGGTACCACCGTCGCGGACATGTGCACCGAGGAATGAGGTGTCTTCCGGCACTGGCAGAGCAGTGGATGACATATCGAGGCGCCTTTGCGTCGGCTTGCTGTCGTGATCTAGGCCGGTCACGGTTGAAAACGACTACCCCGCCGGTGGGCGAAGATGCGCCTCATTCTGCCGTAAGTGGCCGACAGATGCCGACGATCCGGACGTCAGAAGGGCAGAGCAACCGGTTTCGTTAAACACCGCAACACGAATGGGGCTGGTATGTCAACCGTTCGGGCACTCTCCAACATATTGAGCTGACCGTACGAAGTTGGACTCGGATGCATGACGGCGGGACGCTTTCTGGTCCGGCTCCCTTGGTCAAATTTCCGACCACTGCGGAGACTCGATACTCGACTGTCCTTCCACTGGTCGATTTGGCGGCCAGTGCGGGCTTCTAGTGGCTGCCACTCAGACTGCGGACCTTGTTGTTGCGCGGGTCGTGGGTGAGCTCGACCTTGCCGAGAGCCTCTAGGAGTGGCGGGACGTACATCCCGAAGCGGCCGCGATAGCCCTTGCGGAGGCCGTACCATCCGCCGACCGGATTGTCTTCGGAGCGGCCCCACGCCTCGACCGTGCCCTCCTTGGCAGGCTTTTGCTCGTCAGCGGTGCCGAGCTCGACCCAATCGCCCTGTTCGACAGCCACGCGTGCAGGTCGTCGAGGCATCTCAGCTGGTACCTCAGTTGGGTCGATCCGACCTGGCAGAACAGCGTGGGCGGGTCAGCCGTCTCGTCCGCCCACATGGTGTAGGTCGAGGTTCGCGGGGGAGTGCTGAGTTCCCATGGGTCGTCTCTTGTTCCTGTGGGCATACGGCGGATTCTCGCAGACTCGAGGAGAAAGCAGCAGACTGCTTCTCGTGGTGATGAGAGATATCCGGGAGCTCGGTGCGATCCTGTCGATCTGGGCCCATCCCGACGATGAGGCCTATCTGTGTGGCGGCATCATGGCGATGGCGGCTGCGGCGGGCTCTCGAGTTGTTTGCGTAACGGCCAGTCGCGGCGAACTTGGTGTGACCGATCCGACGAGGTGGCCTCCCGAGCAACTCGCTGCCATTCGTGAGGCGGAGCTGGCGGAGTGTCTGGGCATTCTGGGCGTCAGGGAACATCGCTGGCTGGGCTATCCAGATGGCGGCTGCGCTGATGTAGACATCGACACAGCAGCAGATCAGATCGTAGGGATCATTCGCGAGATAGCTCCGGACACCATCCTGACCTTCTCACCTGACGGTCAGACGGGGCACCCCGACCACGTGTCCGTCCATCGCTGGACGGTCGAGGCCGTACGCCGTACCGGTATCGGCACCCTGCACGTAGTGGCGAACACTCAGGAGTGGCTCGACGATAACTTGCCCCAGTGGATTGAGTTGGGTGCGATCGTCGGTGAACCGCCGGTTGCCTGGACCGGGCCCCTCAGCATCGATGTTGTCCTGGTCGGCCAGCTGCTAGATCGTAAGTACGCCGCGCTAGCCGCGCAGGCCAGCCAAACCGAGGCCTTGCGGGCCGTGGTCGGCGAAGAACGCTACCGAGAGATCATTCGGGTAGAGCGGTTCGCGGCCCTCGCCTTCGAGACTGCTCGTGCTTCGTAGGGTGGGAGCTGCAGTAAGCTTTGTTACTCATGAGTAATGTAGCGGAGGTCCAGGAGAGCTGAGCGCATGAAGATTGTTGTGCTGGTCAAGTACGTACCAGACGCGACAGGGGAGCGGTCCTTCGCCGCGGACGGAACTGTCGATCGAGCCGGTAGCGACGGGCTGCTGTCGGAGCTTGACGAGTACGCCTTAGAGCAAGCCCTGCAGATCGCTGGCGACCGCGACGACGTCGAAGTCGTCGCTCTGACGCTTGGACCCGCGGACGCCGCGGACGCGATCAAGCGCTCGCTACAGATGGGTGCATCGGCAGGCATCCACATCATCGATGACGCCGTGCATGGCTCCGATGCCCTCGCAACGAGCAGGGTGCTGGCTGAAGCGCTGAAGAAGGCGGCACCCGACCTCGTCATCTGCGGCATGGCCTCCACCGACGGCACTATGGGCGTGATTCCGGCCATGATCGCCGAGCGGCTCGGTTGGCCTGCTGCGACCCTTGGGGCCACCTTGTCTGTAGCCGACGATGACCTCACCATTCGCCGTGATACCGATGTGGCAAGTCTCACGATCCAGGCCCGCCTGCCGGCAATCGTCAGCGTCACCGACCAGTCGGGCGAGGCCCGCTATCCCTCTATGAAGGGGATTCTCGCGGCCAAAAAGAAGCCGGTGGAGTCGTGGACACTGGGCGATCTGGGTATCGACGGCACAACGGTCGGCCTGGACGCCGCCTGGAGCAAGGTCGTGCACACAACCCCGCGTCCGCCCAAAGAGGCGGGCCGCGTCGTCATCGATGAGGACGGTGCCGGATCGGCGGCCCTGGTCGAGTTCCTGACCGCCGGCAAATACATCTGAGAGCGAGGCTGTTGATGTCTGAGGTTCTCATCGTCGCCGAGCAGGTCGACTCACACGTTTCCAAGCCAGCGCTCGAGCTTCTCACTCTGGCTCGCAGGCTCGGAGAGCCGGTCGCCGTAGTCTTCGGCGAGACCGACGAAACAGTTGCCAAGACGCTTGCGGAGTATGGCGCCACGCGCGTGCTGTTCGTCGCCGACCCGGCGCTCACGGACTATCTCGTCGCGCCGAAGGCCGAAGCGCTTGCGCAGATCGCCGGCAATGTTGACGCGGCCGCGATCTTGATCAGCTCCAGCCCCGAGGGAAAGGAGATTGCGGGACGGCTTGCGGTCAAGCTCGAGTCCGGCCTGATCACCGACGCGATCGACATTGTCGCTGACGGCACGACCACGCAGTCGGTTTTCGCCGGAAACTGGACGGTCGCCGCTGCCGTGACCCACGGCGTCCCGGTGGTCACGGTCAAGCCAAACGCCGTGACTCCCGAGGCTGCACCGACCGAGCCGGCCGTTGAGGAAGTCCAGGTCACGATCTCTGACACCGCGAAGACCGCACGCATCGTGAAGAGCGAGCCGAAGCAGTCGAGTGGCCGTCCGGAACTGACCGAGGCGGCAGTCGTTGTCTCTGGCGGGCGCGGCACCGGTGGCGACTTCGCTGCCATTGAGGAGTTGGCGGACCTGCTCGGTGGCGCCGTCGGTGCCTCACGTGCCGCGGTTGACGCTGGGTGGTATCCGTACGCGTACCAGATCGGCCAGACCGGCAAGACTGTCTCTCCGCAGCTCTACATCGCCGCCGGCATCTCGGGTGCCATCCAGCACCGAGCCGGAATGCAGACATCCAAGGCCATCGTCGCCGTGAACAAGGACGCTGAGGCGCCGATCTTCGCGCTCGCAGATCTCGGGGTGGTGGGCGACCTACACAAGGTGCTCGACGGCGTCATTGGAGAGATCAAGAAACGCAAAGGGTGACCGGCTTGCGTACGTTTCGCAGCACCAGCTCGTCAGAGTGCAATGGATACAGCCGTTAAGACGTACGTTCTGCCGAACGGAAGGCAGACTGATTGCTCATGAGGCGGATTTACCTCGACCACGCGGCCACCACCCCGATGGTCCCGGAGGCCGTGGAGGCAATGACTCGAGAGCTGACCAGGGTCGGCAACGCCTCGTCGCTGCACGCTTCCGGGCGGTCCGCGCGACGGGTAGTCGAGGAGTCGCGGGAGGCGATTGCAGCTCAAGTCGGCGCAAGTCCGGCAGAGCTGATCTTCACCAGTGGCGGGACTGAGTCGGACAATCTAGCCATCAAGGGGGCGTTCTGGTCCGGTGCCGAAGTCGCTCGTCGCCGGATGGTTACCTCGACGCTGGAACACCACGCCGTCTTGGATTCGGTGGCGTGGCTTGGGCATTCGGCCTCGGCGGAGATCAGCTACGCGCCCGTCGATCCTGCTGGTCGGGTCGACTTATCCGCTCTCGCCAGCGCGGTCGACTCGCAAACCGCACTGGTTTCGGTGATGTGGGCGAACAATGAGGTCGGCACCCTGCAACCAGTACGCCAGATCGCCGCGATCGCCACCGAGCACGGCGCAATCTCGCACAGCGATGCGGTCCAGGCGGTCGGTCACATCGAGGTCGACTTCGCGGCAAGCGGACTCGACCTGTTGAGCTTCACCGCGCACAAGCTCGGGGGACCGTACGGGATCGGTGCCCTGTTGGCGCGTCGCGAGCTTCGGCTGGCCCCGATTCTGCATGGCGGCGGTCAGGAGCGAGACGTACGCTCCGGCACCCTCGATGTCGCCGCCACGGCAGGGTTCGCCGCGGCGCTCGAGGTCGCGACCAAAAAACGCCTGGAGGAGGAGCGCCGGATACGTCAGCTACGTACCGACCTGGTCAACTCAGTGTTGGCCGCCATTCCATGGGCGATCCCGCACGGCCCACCTTCAGAAGGCGATCGCCTTCCCGGGATCGCCAACATTGGTTTTCCTGGCTGTTCCGCGGACGCCATTTTGATGCTATTGGACTCCGCCGGGATTGACTGTTCCACCGGAGCAGCATGCTCGGCCGGGGTTTCACAGCCGAGTCATGTGCTGATTGCGATGGGATACAGCGAGGGCGATGCACGCTCGGCGCTGCGATTCTCGCTTGGCCACTCCTCGACCCTGGCGGACGTACGGGCGCTCGCCGCCGCGTTGCCCGAAGCCGTTCAGCGGGCCAAGGCCGCGGCTGCGTTCGCATAAGCGTCGAGGTCGGGCCGCCCGTGCCACGCGTGAGAGACTTGCCGCTTGCCGAGAAGCGTCCGCAGCCCGATTTGGAGCTGCCTGCGGGATGCCGACGCTCGAGCTCGCCGGAAGGACACAGATGAAGGTATTGGCCGCAATGTCCGGCGGCGTCGACTCGGCCGTTGCCGCGGCACGAGCAGTCGAGGCTGGGCACGACGTTACCGGCGTCCATCTGGCCCTGTCCAAGAATCCGCAGAGCTTCCGGTCAGGTGCGCGTGGCTGCTGCTCCAAGGAGGATGCCCACGACGCTCGGCGGGCCGCCGATGTGCTCGGAATCCCGTTTTACGTATGGGATCTCTCGGATCGCTTTGCCGCGGATGTGGTGAGCGACTTCGTCGCAGAATACGCGGCCGGCCGCACCCCCAACCCCTGCGTGCGCTGCAACGAGAAGATCAAGTTCTCAGCCGTTCTGGACCGCGGCGTGGCACTGGGCTTCGATGCGGTCTGCACTGGTCACTACGCCCGGCTGATCCGTACCGGTGATGACGTGGAACTGTATCGGGCGGTCGACTCCAGCAAGGACCAGTCGTACGTGCTGGCCGTACTCAACCAACATCAACTTCGCCGCTCTTACTTTCCGCTTGGTGCCTCGCTGAAGGCCGACGTACGCACTGAGGCGCGAGAGCGCGGCCTGGCCGTCGCGGAGAAGCCCGACAGCCATGACATCTGCTTCATTGCAAACGGGGACACAGCCGGATTTCTCGAGCAGCGGCTCGGAAACCGGCCGGGCGACATCGTGGACGCAACCGGCACGAAAGTTGGCGAACATGGAGGTTCGCACCGATTCACGATCGGGCAGCGGCGTGGTCTACGGCTCGGCAGGCCTGCACCTGACGGCCAGCCGCGCTTCGTGCTAACGATCACGCCCACCACCAACACCGTCACAGTGGGCCCTCGAGACGCCCTGGCGGTGAGCATGATCAGCGCAATCCGGCCCATCTGGACCGGTCAGCCGCCGGCCGCAGAGTGGTCCGGCGCGGTACAGGTTCGAGCCCATGGACTTTCCATGCCGGCCACCGTTCGGGTGCATGACGATGGTTTGGATGTGATCTTGGAGTCTGCCACCTCCGGTGTCGCGCCGGGTCAGGCCGTGGTTCTCTACGAAGGCTCGCTAGTCATCGGAAGCGCGACCATCTCGGCCACCCAAGCGTGACCAGCAGCGCGTCGGACGACGAACTGCCGCCGATCCGGACCACGGGCGTCGGCTCCTGGCCAGGTACCGACATGATGGATGCGATCAAGATCGCATTCGCGGAGTGCCCTGATCTTCCTTACCTGCCAGAGCTTCCCGCGCGCGGTTCGTACGCCCAACTGATCGGACGGTCGACCGCGTTCCTCGCTGGACTCGCGGTGGATCTGCAACCGGCCGGATGGCGGCTTACCGACGCCTCTGGCCGGGACCATCGGCTGGCCATCAGCACCCTCCGCAATGATCTTGACCTGCTGGAGGAGCACGCGCAGGGATACGAGGGAACTGTCAAGCTCTCCGTCGCAGGCCCCTGGACGCTGGCGGCCATGATGGAGCGTCCACGCGGTGATCGCGTACTTGCCGACTCCGGAGCGCGGCGGGATCTCAGCCAGTCGCTTGCCGAGGGCGCCGCGCAGCTTGTTGCCGAGCTGGTCCGGCGGCTGCCCGATGTCGAGCCGTTGATCCAGCTCGACGAGCCGATGCTTCCGGCGGTGCTCGCCGGAACGATCGCCACCGCGAGCGGCCTGTCGCGGCACCGCGCCATCGAGTCGAGCGAGATCAGCGGCGCCATCATCTATGCCCGTGAGCGGCTGGCGCCGACACCTGTTGCGGTGCACTGCTGCGCCGCGGATCCGCCGATTGAACTGCTGCGTTTAGCCGGCGTCAGCGGCGTACTCCTCGACATCGACCAACTGTCGGCCGCAGATTGGGACGACGTTGCAGCAACTCTCGAAGCGGGGCAGTGGATCGGCATGGGTGCGCTGCCCACCGACCGTATGCTTGGCCCTGATCAAGTTGCCCGCCGCGTGCTGAGCTCGCTGCGCGATCTCGGCCTGGAGCCACCAGTCGCTGCACGGGTTGTGATCACGCCAGCCTGCGGGCTGGCCTCAGCGTCCCGCGATGATGCTGTCCGCGCGCTCCGAACCCTACGCTCCGCGGCCCAGATCGTTGTGGAGCAGCTTGCCGACTAATGATCGGCCCGGCCGTCAGCTGAGCGCGGGCTTCTCCGCCACATAGAGCCACGCCTTGAACAACGCGTTGAGGTCCTGCCCCGACACACGCTCGGACAGTGCGATGAACTCAGGTGTCGAGACATTGCCATACGCGTTCTGCTCTGCCCACTTGCGCAGGATGACGAAGAAGTCGTGCGATCCGACCTTCTGACGCAGGGCCTCCAGCGTCATACTGCCCCGCAAATACCCCTGAGGACCGAACAGATCCGCTGGATCTTCCAGAGCGGCAGGCGCGGGCGACCAGAGGTCGACAGCGG
>Ga0307293_10000078_pt1 | contig 22810 bp, 19 predicted proteins | sample ER_DNA_150_FD_194488 | JGI IMG/M metagenome (GOLD analysis project Ga0307293, IMG submission 194488) | Bulk soil microbial communities from the East River watershed near Crested Butte, Colorado, United States - ER_DNA_150 | ecosystem: Environmental > Terrestrial > Soil > Floodplain | place...
CTCGCACGCACCAGCTGACGCCGACCCCATCGGGAATGCCGGTCTGCCACTGTGGATCCGCCCCGACCGCGAGCTCGAAGAGGGCGTCGTACGTCGACCGCCCGTGAAGCCCAGCGACCAGAGGAGCGAACTGCGAGGCGAGGCGGCCGTTCACCTCGATGATCTGCGCCGGCCCCGACTCCGGAACGAAGAACTCCACGTTGAAGAAGGCCGTGTCGAACCCGAGCGCCGGTAACACTCGCTCCGCGATGTCGGACAGCTCGGTCTGCCGCTCCGGCGAAAGGATGCTCGGATATTCGAAGCGCTCAAACGAGAGGGTGCCCGGATACTTGACCGAGTCAGTGACACCGATTGTGACAACACGCCCGTTGTGGACGTAGCCTTCGAGCGTCACCTCCGCCCCGGTCAGGAGCTCCTCGACGAGGAACCCGTGTGCCGACTCCCTGGGTGCGCCCGCGAGCGCGGCGATCTCCGCATACCGGTTGGTGTAGCGGTCGGCTTCATGAAGCTGCAGGAGGTCCTCCGGCTCGTCGATCCGGTACGCGTTCTGCGAGAGTCGCCCGACGACGGGCTTCACGAACACCGGCAGCGGGAACGGGAGCCGGCCGTCGAGAATGGCGAAACGAGGAGTCGACTCCGGCGCCGCACGCTCCTGAATGGCGCGGGAAATCGGCTTGTGCTGACAGGCGATGAGCGCAGCTGAGCTGGGTCCGGCGAGCCCTCGACGCTCGGCCAGGAGGGCCGCCAGGAGGGCGGACTGGTCCTTGGTCGCGACGATTCCGTCCGCGGGCACCTGTGCGTACTCGGCGAGAAACGCTTCCGGGTCGAAAGTCTCGAGTTGATCAAGGTCCGATCCCACGTAGCGCACGCGGAAGCGCTGCTCGAGCTCGGCAGCTTCGATGTTCCTGATGTCCCGCTCCTGCGGGCAGACGACAAGAATGTCTTTCATGAGGTCCGTCCCCGCTCGGCGGAGCGCAAATCGTACCGGAAGGGTCCTGCGCCGCTGCTCGGGCCAAGAACGTAGATTGCGCCCGTGATCGAGGCGCGCGCGGACGTCGTCGGCAGCCTCCTGCGCCCGCCCGAGTTGCTCGAAGCTCGCGAGCGCATGGAGAACGGCGAGCTGCCGGTACCGGAGTTCAAGGCGGTTGAGGACGCGGCCGTTGACCACGTGCTCGCGCTCCAGGAGGAAGCGGGGATGGACGTCGTCACCGACGGCGAGGTTCGCCGGCTCTCCTTCCAGAGCCAGCTCACGGCGGCCGTCGACGGATTCGCCGAGTGGGGCCTCGACGCCTTCCTCTGGGGAAACTGGCAGAGCGACGAGCTCGGCCCGATGAACGTCGAGCGGCCGCCGATCGCGGTGGTCGAAAAGCTACGCCGCCGCCGCTCGCTCTCGGGCGAGGAGCTCGTTTATGCACGGCGGCGGACGACGAAGACACTCAAGGTCACGCTCCCCAGCCCTAGCCTCTTCGCAAACTTCTGGGACCCCGAGCGCTCCACGTCGGCCTACGCGACGCTCGAGGAGTTCCTCGGCGACGTGGCCGAGATCCTGCGCGAGGAGGCAGACGAGCTCACCGCGCTCGGCGCTACGTATCTGCAGCTCGACGCGCCGCAGTACCCCCTACTCGTGGACGAGGGCTACAAGGCCTTCTACGAAAGCCGGGGCTGGCCCGCGAAGCGATGGCTCGAGCTCGGCCTCGAGCTCGACAACCACGTGATCGCCGACCGGCCCGGCGTCACCTTCGGATTCCACCTTTGCCGCGGCAACCAGGCAAGCCGCTGGCTCGTCTCAGGCGGATACGACTGGCTCGCCGAGCGCATCTTCCCCGCCGTGCATGCAGGGCGGCTCCTGCTCGAGTACGACGACGAGCGCTCCGGAGGCTTCGAACCGCTCGCCGCGGTTCCCGAGGACAAGATCGTGGTGCTCGGGCTCGTGACGACGAAGACGCCGAGGCGCGAGAGTGTCGACGAGCTTGCGAAGCGGATCGAGGAGGCGTCGCGCTTCGTCCCACTCGAGCGCCTGGCCCTCTCACCGCAGTGCGGCTTCGCCACGTCGGTGGTCGGGAACGCGATCTCCGAGGACGACGAGCGCGGGAAGCTCCGCACGATCGCCGAGACAGCCAGGGTGGTCTGGGGATGACCGTCATCCTCGACGGATCAAGCCTGACCGCCGACGAGCTCGTTCGGGTTGCACGCGAGCGGGAGCCGGCCGAGCTCGCCCCTGAAGCGGTGGCGGGCATGCGCTCCGCGCGCGAGCTCGTCGAGCGCGTGATCGAGCGCGGGGACACGGTCTACGGCCTCACGACGGGCGTCGGCGTCCGAAAGCGAGTTTTGGTGAACGCTGAGGACCTCGACGAGTTCAACCGCAAGCTGATCCTGAACCACCTGGTCGCCTCCGGCCCCAACGCCCCAGATGAGGTTGTCCGCGGGGCCATGCTTCATCTTGCGAACGGCTTCGCGCGCGGGTCCGCCGGAGTCCGACCCGAGCTCGCCGAACGTGTCCTCGCGAGGCTGAACGAGGACACGATTCCCCCAGTCCGCATGCTCGGCTCGATCGGGCAGGCCGATCTCGCCTCCATGGCCGACCTCGCGCACGGGCTTCTCGACGGGTTCCAACCCGCGGCGAAGGAAGGCCTCGCGCTCCTGAACAGCAACTCCTTCTCGACGGCGATCGCGACGCTCGCCGTCTCTGACACACGCAGGCTCCTGGACACGCTCGACGTCGCAGGGGCGCTCGATCTCGAGGCGTTTGCCGCCAACCTGACCATCCTCAACCCGAGAATCGGCGAGGTGCGGCCGTACCCGGGCCTCCGGGAGACGATCGAGCGGTTGCGTACGCTGCTCACGGACAGCTACCTCTGGGACGAGGGCGCGGCGCGCAACCTCCAGGACCCGCTCACGTTCCGATGCGTCCCGCAGGTCCACGGGGCCGGGCGCGACGCGCTCCATTTCGTAGAGAGGCAGATCGCGATCGAGCTGAACGCCTCGCAGGAGAACCCGCTGATCATCCCCGACGAGGACCGGATCGTCTCCGTCGGGAACTTCGACGTCCTGCCGCTCGCCGCCGCGATCGACTTCCTGCGACTCACGCTCGCCTCCGTTCTGACGGCCGCGAACGAGCGCCTCGTGAAGCTGCTCGAATATCCGCTCTCGGGGCTTCCCGAAGGACTCGCAACCGAACGTGGTCTTGCCGAAGACTCGTTGGCGGAGTTCGGCGTGTCGAGCCAGGCGCTCACCGCGGAGGCGCGGCTCCTGGCGCTGCCGGTGTCGTTCGAGGTGGCGAGCACGTCACACGCCGAGGGAATCGAGGACCGGATGACGATGGCCCCGCTCGGCGCACGCCGGCTCCGCGAGATGGTCGAGTTGGGTGAGCGGATCGCGACGATCGAGCTCGTTGTGGCCGCCCAGGCAGTCGACCTCCGTGGAGGCGGGCTTGGTCAGGGTACGCGCCGCGCGCGGGAGATCATCCGGGAGGGGATCGCCTTTTCCGGCCGCGGCGACCCCGTCCCGCCTGACCTCGGCGCCGTGAGTGATGCGATCCGGTCGGGCCGCTTTGCCGAGCTGGCTCGGTGAGCGACCCGAGCACGCCAGAGCCCACCGAGCTCTGGCGGATGCGTCGGACGCTGGAGAACGATGTGCCGAGACCGGCATGGCCCGAAGGGATTAGCGTCCGGAGCTTTCGTCCCGAGGACGCGCCAGCCGTCCACGCCCTGCTCGAGCACGCGTACCGCAGCGGAGGCGGCTCGGTCGACCAGTTCGAGACGTGGCTGCCGGCGATGACGTCGGATGCGGAGTTCGATCCGGAGCTCTGGTTCCTGGCCGAGGCCGACGGCGGCTCGCTCGCCGGTGCGGCCCTTTGCTGGACCAGTGCGTTTCTCAAGGATCTCGTGGTTCACGAGTCGTGGCGCGGGCGGGGGCTGGGAGCGGCGCTCGTCCATCACGTTCTGGGCGAGTTCCGGCGGCGCGATGCGGTGGCGGTCGACCTGAAGGTCGAGTCAGAAAACCCCTCCGGCGCGCAGCGACTCTACGAGCGGCTCGGCTTCGTCGTCGTGGAGCGATTGCGGCCCGGCTAGGGATCGCTCACGGCTCAGCCTCCCGGCGCCGGTCGTTATCGTAGTCCCATGGCCGCAGATCGCCGTGCAGCTGGACTCGGTCTCCTCGAGCGACTCGAGCAGGGCCCGGTCATCTGCGCCGAGGGGTACCTCTTCGAGTTCGAACGGCGTGGCTATCTCCAGGCTGGGGCATTCGTGCCGGAGGTCGTCCTCGAGCATCCGGAGCTGGTCTCTCAGCTCCACCGCGAGTTCGTCCATGCCGGCTCGGACGTCGTCGAGGCGTTTACGTACTACGGCCACCGCGAGAAGTTACGGATCATCGGCAAGGAGGAGCTGCTCGAGCCCCTGAACCGGCAGGCGCTCATGCTCGCGAAGGAGGTCGCGGACGAAACGGGAACCCTCGTCGCCGGCGACATTTGCAACACCAACGTTTTCGAGCCGGATGACGACGACTCCATTCGCGCCGTGCGGATGATGTTCGAAGAGCAGGTCGGGTGGGCCGCTGAGGCCGGCGTCGACTTCGTGATCGCCGAGACGATCTCGCATGTCGGAGAAGCCTTGCTTGCGCTCGAGACGATCAAGGCCGCTCGACTGCCGGCCGTCGTCACGATGGCGGTGCATCGTGACCCGATCACCCGTGACGGCTGGACGATTGCAGAAGCGTGCAAGCGCCTCGAGGACGCGGGCGCCGACGTCGTCGGCGTGAACTGCATCCGGGGCCCGAGGACCATGCTGTCGCTGCTCGGGCCGATCCGGGACGCCGTCGACGGGCACATCGCGGCACTACCCGTCCCGTACCGGACACACGAGGAGGAGCCGACGTTCCAGGCTCTCCGGGATCCTGGCGCGCAGGACCTACCCGACGGCCGGCCGTTCCCGACGGCACTCGACCCGCTCGCGTGCAACCGCTACGAAATCGCCGAGTTCGGGCGGGCGGCCTTCGAGCTCGGGGTCCGCTACCTCGGCGTCTGCTGCGGGAACGCCCCGCACTACACCCGCAGTCTCGCCGAGGCGCTCGGCCGCACCCCGCCGGCCAGCCGGTACAGCCCGGACATGTCCAAGCATGCGTACTTCGGGAGCGACGAGCGACTGAAGGAGTCGAACCGGGAGTTCGCCCGCGAGCTCTGACGCGCGTAAGTCGAGCACGATGCCGTGCCCGGCAGCGGCCGGGCGGAGCGGGATACGGTGGGACTGTGAAGGTCGTCGTGATCGGCTCGGGCATAGTCGGGCTCTGCTGCGCGTACGAGCTCAGCCGGGGCGGGGCCGATGTCTGTGTGCTCGAGCGCGGACGCCTGGGTCAAGGCGCCTCGCGTGGCAACACGGGCTGGGTCTGCCCGAGCTTCACCTACCCACTCCCGGCGCCCGGGATCATCGGCGAGGGGCTGCGAGGAATGCTCCGAGGTGGGGGGCCACTGGTCATTCACCCGAGCCTGGACCCGACGTTCCTGCGTTGGCTCCTCGGGTTCCGCCGGAGCGCGACACGCGAGCGGTGGGAGCACGGAGTGCGGGCACTTCTCGCCCTCAATGCTCGCACGCTAGAGCTCTTCGACATCTATGCGGACGACGGCGTCCGGTTCGAGATGCATCGCTCGGGGCTCCTGCTCGTCGCGACGACCTCAGCCGGGCTCACCTCGTATACCGACCTCTTTCGCCGGCTCCGGTCGATCGGCTTCACGGGCGAGATCGTCGAGCTCGGGCCGGAGGAGGCGCGCGCACTTGAGCCAGAGCTGGCCGCCGAAGGGCTTGTGGGCGGCGTGCGCGCGGTCATCGACCGGTACGTACGGCCTGAAAGCCTCACCCACGGGCTCTCCAGGTATCTGGCAGAGCACGGCGTCGACATGCGGGAGGAGATCGAGGTCCTCGACCTCGCGGCCGCCAATGGGGGCATCCGAATCACGACGGCCGCTGAGCCGGTGAAAGCCGACCGTGTCGTCGTCGCTGCCGGAGCCACTTCGAGCCCGCTTTTAGCGCGACTCGGCGTCCGCATGCCGCTTGTCGGTGCGCGGGGCTACAGCGTAACGTTGGCAGGCGGTGACACCCGCCCGAACCATGCCCTCTACCTCGCCGAGGCGAAGGTCGGCATCAGTTCCTACGACGATTCGGTCCGGATCGCCGGCGTCTTCGAGCTCGGCTCCTCGAGCGACCGGGTCGACGGGCGACGGCTTGCGGCGATGCTCTCGACGGTCGACCCATACTTCGAAGACTGGCGTCCAGGCTCGGAGCCGGCGCTGCTCGAGTGGGCAGGTCTCCGGCCGATGACAGCCGACGGGCTACCACTCATCGGTCGCGCACCGGCGCTCGACAACGCCTATGTCGCAACCGGTCACGGCATGCTCGGCGTCACGCTCGCCCCCGCGTCGGCCGCGGCGCTCGCACCCCTCGTCCTGGAAGGGCGCAGTGCGCCGGAGCTCCTACCCTTCGACCCCGCGCGCGCGGCCTGACATGGTCAAGTCGGTGGCGCGGCCATCTCCTGGCGTCGGCGGCTAAACCGTGGACGGGATACCCGTGCTCATCGATTGCGACCCCGGTCAGGACGACGCGATCGCGCTCCTGCTCGCGCTCGCGAGCCCGGAGCTCGAGCTTCTCGGCGTCACGACGGTGGCCGGGAACCAGACGCTGGACAAGACGACGCTCAACGCGCTCAAGGTGCTCGAGCTTGCCGGACGAAGCGACGTGCCGGTGGCCGCGGGGGCGGATCGCCCCCTCGTCGCCAAGCTCGTGACCGCCGGCGACGCGCACGGTGAGACCGGCCTTGACGGACCGGCACTGCCGATGCCCAGCAGCCAACCGCTCGAGCAGCACGCAGTCGACTTCGTCGCCGAGCGGGTGCTGGCGTCGGAACGTCCGGTGACGCTCGTGCCGCTCGGTCCGCTCACCAACGTCGCCCTCTTTCTCGCCCAGCGGCCGGAAGCGGCGGCGAAGCTTGATCGGATCGTGCTCATGGGCGGCGCGATCGCTGAGGGGAACATGACGCCTTCGGCCGAGTTCAACATCTGGGTCGACCCCGAGGCGGCTGCCCGCGTCTTCGAGAGCGGCCACGACATCACCATGGTCGGCCTCGACGTCACCGACCGGGCAGTGCTGACCGCCGAGCATGCCGACGGCCTTCGGAGCGCCGGCGGGGTCGGTACCGCCGTCGCCGAGATGCTCGACTTCTACGGGAGCTTCTATCGCGAGGTGTACGACCACGGCGGCTGTCCCGTCCACGACGCTGTCGCCGTCGCCCACGTGATTCGCCCGGGGCTCGTGGAGACAGTCGCACGCCACGTCGCCGTCGAGCTCGGGTCAGGGCTGTGCCGGGGCCGCACCGTCGTCGACATGCGGCGCCGCCTCGCCGCCCCGGAGCCGACCGCCCGCGTCGCGGTCGACATCGACGTGGGCGGATTCCGAGAGCTTCTACTCGGCCGGCTGCGCTCCCTCGCCGGCGCTGCGGCGTGAGATAGACCGCTCCCTGCGCAAGCGCCTCGTCCACCAGACAACTTCCAGACCTTGAACGCGTCTGACTCGCTGGAGCGGCGTGTTGGGAGCGGCGTGCGTCGTTGACCCTGTCAGCGGTATCAGCTATACCAACCCCTCCAACGGGGAGCCGCCGAGCTTCTGGGAAGGAGAGGCGACATGGATGAGACGCAGCGCCGAGTCGACGAGGTTCGACGGGAACGCAGCGAGGTCGAGAACCACCTGATCGACGAGTACGGGGCCGGGAAGATCAGCAGACGGGAGTTCGTCCGCCGCGGCACGGTCGTCGGTATGTCGATTCCCCTCCTTGGGTTCCTTGCGGCCGCCTGCGGTGGCAGCGACGGCGAAACCGGAGGCACGACCACCGGGGCCGAACCAACCGGCGACCTCAAGAAGGGCGGCACGGTCCGGGTCGCGCTGATCCAGCCCACGACCGCGCCCAACCCGCTCCTCGTGCAGGACGAGGGCGGAGCCGGCATCCTCGGCGCCACAGGCGAGTTCCTCTCTTTCTCCGACGACAAGCTCGAACTGCAGCCGCGCATTGCAGAGAGCTGGGAGCCGAACGAGGACGGGTCGGTCTGGACGTTCAAGATCCGGCAAGGCGTCAAGTTCCACGACGGCACACCCTTGACGGCGAACGACGTCGTCACCACATTCGATAAGCTCATCAACCCCGACGGAGGCTCGGCAAACGCCCAGTCGGCCCTCGGAGGCGTCCTGTCGCCGGGAAACATCGAGGCACCGGACGACGCGAGCGTCGTCTTCAACCTCGACGCCCCGAACGGCAACTTCCCCACGCTCGTCAGCTCCGCGAACTACAACGCCATCATCATCCCGGCGGACCTGGATCCGGGCGACTGGGGGAAGACGTTCCAGGGCACCGGCCCGTTCAAGCTCGAGAAGTTCACGCCGAAGGTCGGGCTGACGGTCGTCCGCAACGACGACTACTGGGGCCCGAAGCCGAACGTCGACAAGCTCGACATCAAGTTCTACGACGAGGAAGCGCCGATGATCCTCGCCCTCCAGGGCGACGAGGTCGACTTCGTCGAGCACTTCTCCGTCTCCGGCGGCAAGGCGCTCCTGGGCGACGACAACGTCCAGGTCATCGCCGTCAAGGCGGCCACGCACCGAGAGCTCCACATGCGAACCGACAAGGAGCCGTTCACGGACAAGCGCGTCCGCCAGGCGATCGCGCTCTCGATCGATCGCCAGGCGCTCGTCGACGGCCTCTGGGAGGGTCAGGCGGACATCGGGAACGACAGCCCCTTCGGGCCGCTCTACCCGTCGACCGACACGTCGGTGCCGCAGCGTGAGCAGGACATCGACCAGGCGAAGCAGCTGCTCGCGGACGCGGGTAAGGGCGACGGCTTCACCGTACAACTCGACACCTGGAACGGCTTCGAAATCCCCGACCTGGCGCAGCTCGTGAAGAACTACGCCGAGCAGATCGGGGTCACGATCAACCTCAAGATCACGGACGGGGCCACGTACTACGGCGACGGCGTGTTCGGGAAGTCGACCTGGCTCGACTCGGTGATGGGCATCACCGACTACGGCCATCGACCGGTCCCGAACGTCTATCTGACCGCTCCGCTCTCGGGCGATCCGAAGATCGGTGTTTGGAACTCGGCGCACTTCAAGAACGACACGTATGACGGGCTTGTGCGGGACTACGTGGCCGCGCTCGATCTCGATTCCCAGCGGGGTGTCGCGAAGCAGATCGAGGAGCTCCTGCTCGACGAGACGCCGATCATCTTCCCGTACTTCTACTACTTCCTGGCTGCGGCCAAGCCGAGCCTGAAGGGAGCGGTGTCTGCTGCGACCGGACAGTTCGACCTCTCGAAGGCCGGTTTCACGGCCTGAGAGGAACACCAAACGCGCTGGCGGAGCCGACCGGCTCTGCCAGCCCTAAGGCGTAGGAGCAGCGATGGGACGGTTCCTCCTCAAGCGGCTCGGCCTCGCGACCATCACGCTCTTCCTCCTCAGCGTGATCGTCTTCTTCGGGGCACAGGTCCTCCCGGGGAACGTCGCGCGGAGGATCCTTGGCCCCTTCGCGGATCAGGCAGCCGTCGACGCGCTCAACAAGAACCTCGGCACCGACCGTCCGCTCCTGACGCAGTACTGGGACTGGATCTCGAGCTTCTTCCGGGGCGACTTCGGCGATTCCTTCTCGTACGGCGTTCCCGTGAGCGACCTGATCGGAGACGCCCTCCTCCACTCGCTCAAGCTGGCGGCGTTCGCGTTTGTAATGGTCGTTCCGCTCGCCATCCTCGGAGGCGTGATCGCCGCGCTGAAGCGCGACCGGCTGATCGATCGCGTGATCACGATCGGGGGACTCTCGCTCGCCGTCGTGCCCGAGTTCGTCAGCGGGATCATCCTGATCCTCGTCTTCGGGCTCTGGCTCGACCTGCTGCCGGTCAGCGCCAACGCGCCCGAGGGGAGCAGCTTCTTCACGCAGCTCAAGTACCTCCTCCTTCCCGCCCTGACGCTCGTCATCCTCCTCTTCGGGTACATCGCGCGCATCACGCGGGCCGGCACGATCGAGTCGCTCGATGCCGACTACACGCGAACTGCGTACCTCAAAGGGTTACCGCGCCAGGTCGTGCTCCGCCGCCACGTCTTACGTAACTCGCTCCTCCCGACCATCGCAGTCGTCGCGACCCAAACCGGTTTCCTGGTCGGCGGCCTTGTCGTCATCGAGACGCTTTTCAACTACCCGGGGATGGGTAAGCTGATCTTCACGGCCGCCTCACAGAAGGACTTTCCGCTCCTGGAGAGCGCCGTCCTGATCAGCGGCATCGGCTTCCTTTGTGCCACGCTCGTCGCCGATCTCTCCTACTCACTCCTGAACCCGCGCATTCGCTACGCGCGCGCCGAATGACGACGATCGAAGACCCAGCCGCTCCGATCGCGATTCCGATACGCCCGGACGAGGCGAGCGTAGCTCGGCGGGAGCGCCTCCGTCTCCTGCTGCGCTCGCCGACTTTCATCATCGGCTGTGTTCTCTTGGGGGTCTGGGTTGTCTGCGCCATCTTCGGGACGCTGATCGCGCCGCAGAACCCGCAGGCCGACGACATCCTGAACAAGCTGGTGGCGCCTTCGGGAGATCATCTTTTCGGCTCCGATCGGCTCGGCCGCGACGTCCTCTCCCGCGTGATGGTCGGCGCGCGCGAGATCCTGATCATGGCCCCGATCGCAACGATTCTCGGCACCGTCCTTGGAACGGCAATCGGGCTCGTGACCGGCTACTACCGGGGGCTCGTGGACGAGGCGATCATGCGGCTCGTCGATGCGGTGCTCGCGATCCCACTTATCATCACCGCGCTGCTTGCGATCGTTGCGCTAGGACCGTCGCGGATCACGATCATCCTCGTGATCGGATTCGTGTTCGCACCGATCATCGCCAAGACGGTCCGGGCGGCAGTTCTCAGCGAGCGCGAGCTCGACTACGTCCAGGCAGCGCGACTGCGGAACGAGCGATCTCCGTACATCATGTTCGCAGAGATTCTCCCGAACGTGATGGGACCGATCATCGTCGAGTTCACGGTGCGCCTCGGCTATGCGATCTTCACCATCGCAACGCTCTCCTTCCTCGGCTTCGGCGCCGACCCGTCGATTCCCGACTGGGGCAAGGACATCGCCGAGCACTACCAGTTCATCAGCGCCGACGTCTGGTGGCCGGTGCTCTTTCCTTCGATCGCAATCGCGACGCTCATCATCGGCATCAACCTGATCGCCGACGCGATCGCCCAGACCTTCGAGCGATGAGCGAGCCGGCGATCGAGCTGCAGGATCTCGAGGTCGTCTACCGCGTTCGCGGAGTCGACCGGCGAGTGCTTCGCGGCGTCACCCTCACGATCGACAAGGGCGAGTCCTATGGGCTCGTGGGCGAGTCCGGCTGCGGCAAGACGACGGCGGCGTTCGCGATCATGCGCTCCCTGCCTCGGAACGGGCGAGTGGTCTCGGGCTCAATTCGCGCCGACGGCGAGGATCTCTTGGCGATGGGCGAAGCTGATGTCCGCCGGCTCCGCGCCAGGACCATCTCGATGGTCTACCAGAACCCGGCGGCGGCGCTGAACCCGGCTATTCGCGTCGGCTCGCAGGTCGCTGAGGTCTTCCGGCTCCTCGGTGCCGAGAAGGACGAGTCGGTCGAGCGTACGCGCGCGATGCTCGAGAAGGTTCAGATCTCCGACCCGGAACGCGTCATGCGCCGCTACCCGCACCAGCTGTCCGGGGGGATGCAGCAGCGGGTCGTGATTGCGATGGCGCTGGCGTCCGACCCGACGCTTCTCATCCTCGACGAGCCGACGACGGGCCTCGACGCGACCGTCGAAGCCGAGGTCCTCGACATCGTCGCGGCCCTTCGGCTCGAGTTCGGCACCAGCATCCTCTTCATCGGCCACAACCTGGGCGTGATCCGGAGGATGTGCGAGCAGGTCGGGGTTCTCTACGCCGGGCGACTGGTCGAGGAGGGAGCGACCAAGGAGGTCCTGGCCAACCCCCGGCACCCGTACACCGTCGGTCTCCTGCGCTGTATCCCGCGAGGAGGGCTGAGCAAGGATCGCGATCGCCTCGACACGATCCCGGGCTACCTGCCGCAACTCGGCGCCGATCTCCCCGCTTGCGTCTTCGTCGGGCGCTGCACGCTCGCGCGGGACGTCTGCCACACGGACGAGCCCCCCCTTCACGCCCTCGGAGGCGGCCACTCGAGCCGCTGCCACTTCCATGAGGAGGCGGCCGCGCTGGCGCGGGCGACGCCGCCCCGCGCGGAGCGCGCAGCAGATGCGCCCACCGGGAACGGCCCGGTCGTGCGGCTCGACCATGTGAACAAGACCTTCCTGCAGGAGGGGCAGCAGGTTGCGGCGCTCGTCGACATCAACCTGGCCGTCGAGCGTGGTGAGACGCTCGGCCTGGTCGGCGAGTCTGGAAGCGGCAAGACGACGCTCGCCCGCGTGCTGCTCGGCCTAACCTCGCCCGACCAGGACTCGACGATCGAGCTCTCCGGCCAGCCGCTCGAGGCCAAGATCGTCAACCGCGACCCGAAGCAGGTGCAGGCGCTCCAGATCGTCTTCCAGAATCCGGACTCGGCGCTCAACCGCCGCTTTTCCGTGCGTCGGATCATCGGTCGCGCCCTAAAGAAACTGCTCGGCATGGAGGGGGAAACACGCGAAAAGCGTCTGCGGGAGATCGCCGAGTCGGTGCGCTTCGATGCGGCTCTGCTGAGCGCGCGGCCCGTGCAGCTTTCGGGCGGGCTCAAGCAGCGGGTCGCCATCGGGCGAGCCTTCGCGGGCGAGCCGCAGGTCGTCGTCTGCGACGAGCCGACCTCAGCACTGGACGCCTCGGTCCAGGCCGCAATCCTCAACCTCCTCGCGGACTTGCAGGCCGACGAGGGAGTCACCTACATCTTCATCTCGCACGACCTGGGCGTCGTCCGCTTCCTCTCGGATCGGATCGCCGTTCTCTACCTCGGGCGAATCATGGAGCTCGGGGGCGCGGAAGTTGTCTTCAACCCGCCGCACCATCCCTACACGGAGGCGCTCCTCTCCGCAGTCCCGACCCTCGAAGGGGAGGAGCGGCCCCGGATCAAGCTGGCAGGAGAGACCCCGAGCGCGGCCGACCCGCCGTCGGGGTGCGTCTTCAACACGCGCTGCCCCCGCAAGATCGGAGCAATCTGCGAGACCGAGGAGCCGCCGCTCGCCGAGGTGGAGCCCGGCCACTTCATGCGCTGTCACATTCCGATCGAGGAGCTCCGGCAGCTTCAGGCGACTGTGCCGCCGCAACGGGCTACTCCGACTCCCGGCTGAGTGCGAAAACTTTGACTCACGGCCCGACCGCGAGCACATGGGCCTGAGCGAGAACGAACGGCGCGCGGTCGAGGAGATCGAGCGGCGCTCGGACGAGCTCGTGAAGCTCACAACCGACCTGATCAGCTTCAACACGACCGCACGTGAGCCCGACGTGCCGGCTCGTGACGAGGCGCTCCTCCAGGAGTACCTGGCAACTCGACTGCGCACGGCCGGCGCGGAGGTCGACATCTGGGAGCCCGCCCCCGAGGATGTCGCCGGCAGCCCGCTCGCCCCTCCCGGCGTGCGCTTCGACGGGAGGCCGCAGCTCGCCGCCCGCTTTCCCGGCGAAGGCGGAGGCCGAAGCCTCCTCCTGAATGGCCACATCGACGTCGTCTCCATCGAGCCACGCGAACGCTGGACGAGCGACCCGCACCGCGCGGAGATCAGGGATGGGAGGCTCTACGGCCGGGGCTCTTGCGACATGAAAGGCGGCGTCGCGGCAATGACGTTCGCCGCCGAGATCCTGGCTTCGCTTGGACTTCGGCTCGCGGGCAACCTGACCGTCTGCACGGTCACCGACGAGGAGTCGACCGGAATCGGCGGGCTCGCCGCCGTCGCCCACGGGGTCTGCGCCGATGCTGGGATCGTCACCGAGCCTTCAGGCCTGGACGCCTGGGTGGCGTGCCGCGGCAGCCTCATGCCGACGATCACTGTGTCCGGCCGGCCTGGACACGCCGGCGTCGGACAGCCCCACTGGCGGGAAGGGGGCGCTGTCAACGCGATCGAGAAGGCTCAGACCGTGATGAACGCCCTGCGCCGGTTCGAGGAGGACTGGCGAGCCCGTCCCGACCACCACCATCCTCATCTCTCCCCCGGAGACGTCGTTCCGACCATGATCTCGGGTGGGGAGTGGATGGTGAGCTACCCGAGCTCCTGCCGGATCGTCTACCACGTCGCCTACCTGCCCGTGCACGCCGACGAGCATGGCTGGGGCACGAAGGTGGAGCGCGAGATCGTGGAATGGCTCGAGCGCGCCGCCCGTGAGGACGATTGGCTCGCCGAGAACCCCCTCATGCTCGAGTGGGCTCCCGAGGTGCCTTCCTCCGAGGTGGCGCCCGACCACCCGATCGTCGAGACGGCGCTCGGCGCAGGCGCCGACATCGGAAGGCCCGGCCGAGCGACAGGGATGGACTCGTGGCACGACGGCGCCACGTTCACCCGCTTCGCCGGGACACCGTCGATCTGCTTCGGCCCCGGGGAGCTCGAGCGGGCGCACACGATCGACGAGAGCGTGCCTGTCGCGGACCTCGTTGCCGCCTCCCAGGCGCTCGCCGTGGCCGCGCTCCGCTTCTGCGGCGAGAGCTAGCCCCCTAACCTGCCGGGTCGTGGCACACGGCCTCGATGTTATTGCCGTCGGGGTCGTGGACGAATGCACCGTAGTAGCTCGGGTGGTACTGCGGCCGGAGCCCTGGGGGACCGTTGTCGGTGCCGCCCCCGGCCAGGGCGGCTGCGTGGAACTCGTCCACCACGCTCCTGGTGTCGGCCCGAATTGCGACGTGTGCCGTCGTGGAGGATCCCTCCGCCTGCGCCAGCCAGAAGTTCGGGAAATCGCGGCCCATGCCCACGATGCCCGGAGCCGGCTCGAGCAGGACGCGATATCCGAGCGGTTGAAACGCGAGCTCGTAAAACGCCTTGCTCCGGTCGACGTCTGATACGAAGAGCTTTATGTGGTCAAGCATCCGGGCGCTCCTCCGGGGCGAAGACTACGAGCTGGCGGCCGACGCCTCCCGCTCGCAGGCGGTCGAAAGCGTCCGGCAACTCGTCCAGGGTCAATCGACGGCTGACGAGCTCGTCGAGCTGGAGGCTGCCGTTCGCGTAGTAGTCGAGCAGGCGAGGGATGTCGTCCTCGATCCGGGCTGACCCGAGAAACGAACCCTTGATCGTCTTCTCATTGATGAAGCCCCAAGGATCGATCGTCAGCGTGCTCCCCTTCGGCATGAGACCGAGGACGACCACGGTCCCCCCGGGACGAACCGCTTCCCAGGCAGCCTGGATCGTCGGCTCGAGGCCGATCGCCTCGAAGGCGTAGTCGGAACCCCCATCCGTCAGGTCGCGGACGGCTGCCACCGTGTCGACGCCGTGGCCGGCCTGAACCGTCTCGGTGGCGCCGAGCTTCCGAGCGAGCTCCAGCTTCTCCGCGCGAGTATCCACGGCCACGATCGTCGCGGCTCCGGCCAAGCGCGCACCCTGGACGACATTCAGTCCGACGCCGCCGCAGCCCCAGATGGCCACATTCGCCTCGGGCTCGACCTGGGCCGTGTGAACGACCGCTCCGTAGCCCGTGATGACCGCACAGCCACAGAGAGCCGCCACCTCGAGGGCAACGTCGCGGCGGATCCGGACCGCGGCGGAGGCCGGGACAACAGCGTGCTCGGCGAACGACGAGATCGAGTTGAAATGGTGCAGCTGCGTCCCATTGAGGGAGACGCGGCTCGTCCCGTCGGCAAGCGTTCCCGTCGTGGACATCTGCCCTGCGAGCCGGCAAAAGTTTCGCCGCCCTTCACGGCAGGGCCGGCAGACGCCACACGACGGCACGAGCGCGAGCACGACGTGATCGCCGCGTTCGAGCTGCTCGACGCCCGGGCCGACCTCGACGACCACTCCGGCCGCTTCGTGGCCGAGGACGAGCGGCAGGGGCTCGGGCAGGTCGCCGTCAACTACGTGGAGATCCGACGCGCAGACACCGCACGCCGCGATCTTGACAAGGATCTCCTGTGCCTTCGGCGGAGCGAGATCGACCTCGAGGATCTCGACCCGCTCACCGGCCTGCCAGAGCACTGCTGCTCTCGTCTTCACAGCGGCGAGCCTACAAGCACGAGCGGCGTACAATCGCGCGGTGCGAGCTGCCGTCCTCAAGGCCGTCAACGAGCCCCTCACGATCGAGGATCTAGACCTCGCCTCGCCCGGGCCGGGCGAGGTGAGCATCCGGCTCGCGGCGAGCGGCGTCTGCCACTCCGACTGGAACGTGATCTCGGGTGCGACCCCGAATCCGCTCCCGGTCGTGCTCGGCCACGAGGGGGCCGGCATCGTCGAAGAGACCGGCGATGGAGTGATGACGCTCGGCAAGGGAGACCACGTGGTCCTCTCCTGGCTCCCCTCCTGCGGCCGCTGCTTCTACTGCTCGATCGGGAGGCCCGTTCTCTGCGAGTGGTCGACCCCGGCGATGCTCGCCGGCACGATGCCCGACGGCACCACCCGCCTCTCGTCGAATGGCGACCGGCATCACCACTACTCCTTCCTCTCGACGTTCGCGGAGCGGTGCGTCGTCCCCGAAGCAAGCTGCGTACCGATCCGCAGCGACGCGCCGCTCGCCGTCGCAGCCCTGGTGGGGTGCGCGGTCATGACCGGGGTCGGTGCGGTCATCAACCGGGCGCGCGTAGAGCCGGGGAGCGTGGTCGCCGTGTTCGGCGCGGGCGGGGTGGGCCTCTCGGCGGTCCTCGGGGCTCGGCTCGCAGGGGCCGGCACGATCGTCGCGGTCGACCCGATTCCGTTCAAGCGAGAGCTTGCCGCAGAGCTCGGCGCGACGCATGCGCTCGACCCGGTGGCCGGCGACGTCGCATCCGAAATCCGGAGGCTGGCCGGCGGGCGCGGAGCGGACTATGCCTTCGACACCGCAGGCGCCCCCGGGCTCGTGGCAACTGCGTACGACTCGGTGCGCCCCGGTGGCACCGTGGTGGCGGTCGGAATACCGCCGGAAGGCGCCGAAGCACGGCTTCCGGCCTCGCGGCTCCCGCGGGAGGAGAAGGTCGTCATGGGAAGCCTCTACGGATCGTGCCGTCCACACATCGACATGCCGCGTGTGCTCGACCTTTACATGGCTGGACAGCTCGACCTCGACCGGCTCGTGACGAGGACGTACGGGCTCGACGAGGTCAATGAAGCCTTCGCGGCCATGAACGCGGGCCAGGTGGCCCGGGGAGTGATCGAGCTCTGAACGGCACCGGGGAGTGCCAGATCGGCGAGGCGTTCGTGGGCGAGGGAGCGAACGCGGCGCACGTGAACACCGTGCTCGGACGCAAGGGCGGTCCAGTTGAGACTGCCTGGGCGACGGCGCTCGCCACTCCGCGCCAGGGTCACGCCGCCTTCGTGGTTGCCCACCAGCCGAGCCTCGCCGTGAAGCCGGCCACGCTCTTCGTGAACAAGGCTGAAATCCGCGGCGACCGCCATGCCGAGCTCACTTGGGGCGCAGCCCAGGCAGGCGTCGCTCGCGGCGTCACCAGGGCCGTCTCGGACGGCACTATCCCCGCCGGCGAGGCGGACGCGCTTCTCCTGATCGCGGCCGTCTGGGTGAACTGGGAAGCTGATGACGACGCCTCCGTGTACGAGCACAACGCGGAAGCGACGCGGCTCGCCCTCGAGGCCGGTGCGCGCGGGCTCCCCCACGTGGATGACGTCCTCGGGGCCGGCGAGCCGTGGAATGCATTCTTCCGACCGTAGATGGTCGATCGGCAATTACCACACCCTCGGATGGTGGCCCCGACACGGCGCCAGACCATCTCCTAGATGCGGATCAAGGCCATCCGGCTGCGACGGGTCGAGCACGAGCTCGATCCACCGTTCTGCGCCGCGTGGGATCCCGTTCCACGCCGCCGGTTCGAGGCGACGATCGTTCTCGTGGAGACAGACGAAGGGCTCATCGGCATCGGCTCGGGCGACACGATGGACGGTTTCGAGGCGTACGAGCACCTCTTCGTCGGCCGCGATCCCCTCGACGTCGAGCACCACGCGCGCGTCCTCGAGACGATCGCCTTCCACGCCGGCCGCTACTGGCCGCTCGAGGCGGCGCTCTGGGATCTCCTCGGCAAGGCACGGGGCAAGCCCGTAGCCAGGCTCCTCGAGGGAGCGGCAGATCGGCTGCCGCTCTACGCGTCGACGGGCGCGATCCGCTCGCCGGAGGAGCGAGCCGAGCTCGCACTGCGCCTCCGTGAGGAGGGCTTCCGGGCACTCAAGATCCGGGTGGAGCCCGAAGGTCTCGAAGAGGGAATTGCCTCCGTGGCTGCGATCCGGGACGCCATTGGGGACGCGATGGAGATCATGGTCGACTTGAACCAGGGCTGGCGCATGCCGGGAGACGTCCGGGACCCCCTCCCCTACGAGGCAGTCCGCCGTTTCGCGGACGAGATCGGCGCATACGGCGTGCATTGGCTCGAGGAACCTCTTGCAGGTGAGGATGTGGCGGGTCTGGCGCGGCTCCGACGCGAGTCCGACATCCCCGTCGCGGGCGGCGAGATGGCGCGCACTCCGGCGCTCCTCGACGCGTATCTCGAAGCGGACGCGCTCGACGTCTACCAGCCTGACGCCGTCCTCGCGGTCGGCCTCACACGCGCAGGGCAGCTCGGGCGGCGGGTGCTCTCGCGGGGGCTCGCGTTCACGCCACACACCTGGACGAACGGGATCGGGCTCCTCGCGAACTTGCACCTCTCCGCCGGGATCGGTGGCGGCCCCTATCTTGAGTTCCCGTACGACCCACCAGGCTGGACGCCGGAGCGGCGCGACTTCATGCTCGCCGAGCCGATCGGCCCCGACGCGAACGGTTGCCTGGCCGTCCCGACGGCGCCCGGACTCGGAATCAAGCTAGATGGTTGATCGACAATTACCGCACCCACGGATGGCGGCCCAGACGCGGCGCCAGGCCGCACCCTCGCCCTTGCAGCCAAGGCTTCTAGCCTTGCCTGCGGAAGATGCCGCACCCTGGCTTGGTCTGGCCCGTCCCCGCAGGCACGCCAATTACCGACCAACCATCTATGCCTAGCTTCGACGTGCACCAACACCTGTGGCCGGAAGAGCTCATCGCGGCGCTGGCAAACCGCCGGGAGATGCCTCGCATTCGCGGCTCGATGCTGGAACTGGCCGAGGGCCGCTTCGAGATCGATCTTGACGCCCATCGGCTCGACCGGCGGCTCGAGCAACTCGACCGAGACGGGGTCGACGTGGCGATCGTCTCCTTTCCGCCCACCATGGGCTGGGAGTCCGCGCGCGAGCTCGCCGTTGCCTTCCATGAGGGGATCGAGCGGCTGGCGGGAGAGTCCCGGGGGCGCCTGCGGGCATTCGCCTGCGGCGAGTGCCGCCCGGGGTATGCCGGCGCGTGCGTCTCCGGCCGGCGGCTCATCGCAGGCGTGGCCGGGCTCGCGTCGGAGCTCGCCGACGCCGGCCAGGCGCTCTTCATCCACCCGGGCCCGCCCGAGCCCGTGCCGACCGACGCACCGCCCTGGTGGACGGCCGTTGTCGACTACACGGCTCAGATGCAGGCCGCGTTCGCGTGGTGGATCAACCAGGGGCCGGAAGCGGCACCGGGCGTGCCGGTCGTGTTCGCGATTCTGGGCGGCGGTGCACCGTTCCAGCTCGAGCGGCTCCGAGGGCGAGGTGGGCCGGAGGCGCAAAGTCTCCTCGACACGAACGTCTTCCTGGACACCGCGTCATACGGCCACCGCGCGCTCGAACTTTGCCTCTCGACCTACGGCGTTCGCGCGCTTCTCTACGGGAGCGATGTTCCCGTGGTCGACCCCCGGCCCACCCTGCAGGCGCTCATCGGATTCGGCGATGCTGTCAAAGACGTGGTCATGACCGAGAACCCGACGGCTCTGTTCGGGTGAACCCAACACCGCTCGAGCTGGCTCCCGAGAGCCTCGCGCCCGGCAGAAAGCTCTTCCTGAAACGCGAGGACGTGCACGAGCTCGGAGCGTTCAAGTGGCGCGGGGCGCTCCCCACGCTCGAGGAGTACCGGGAGGGCGGCGCGAAAACCGTCGTCACCGCCTCGACCGGAAACCACGGCGCTGCGACGGCCTGGGCGGCGGAGAGGCTCGGGCTGCGCGCGATCGTCTACGTGCCCGCGTCGGCGAGTCGTGAAAAGCTTGCGATCATCGAGCGCTTCGGCGCCGACGTACGCGCTACGGGGAGCGATCTCGACCAGGCCAAGCTCGCAGGCACGGAGTACGCAGCCGAGAACCACCTGCCCTTCTTTGAGGACGGGGCCGAGCAGTCCCAGTACGAGGGCTACGGCGCGATCGGAGCCGAGATCCTGGAGCAGCTGGAAGAGCCCCCGGCCGCCGTCGTCGTACCGGTGGGGAACGGCGCCCTCCTCGGCGGGATCGGCATCGAGCTCTGCCGAAGGTGCCCGCAGGGGCTCAGGATCGGAGTGGCCGCGAAGGAGGCGCCGGTGATGGCCGAGAGCTGGGAGGCCGGCGGCCCGGTCGAGTCGGACCGCTCCGCCACGTTCGCAGACGGGATGGCGGTGCGCGTCGCGATCCCATTCGCGGTCTCGGTTCTCGGCGAGGTCGCAAGCCGCATGCTCCTCGTCTCGGAGCGAGCGATCGCGAGAGCCGTCGGGGCCTTCGACCGCGCCGGGATCCGCGTCGAAGGGTCCCCGGCGGCAGCCCTGGCTTCGCTCGGCCAAATCGAGGAGCTCGACGGCCCGGTGGTGCTCGTCGTGACCGGAAGGAATATCGACGACCAACTCCACCGGCGGGCCGTGGACGATCCGGACAGCTTTCCGGACTGACCCTCGTATTGTGGGCGATCGTTACACCGTCCCCACCACCCGGTAAACACCATCCGCGTGCGCCGCCAGCCCGGCCAGCTCGAGCTCCACGAGGGCTGCCGCGACTTCCCCACTCTCGCGTCCCGACTTCCGCGTTAGGTCGTCCGTGCCGCGCGCACCGTCCGCGAGCAGCCGCAGCACCGCTGAGGCAGCCGAGGAGACTGCGGTGCCGGAGGGTGGCCGGGACGCCAACTCGAGGCCCAGCACGTCGAGCACGTCCCGCGCTGAGAGAAGCGGAACTGCGCCCTGCCTCAGGAGGTCGTTGGTGCCGGCCGAGAGGGCGGACGTGATTTCGCCGGGAACAGCGAAGACCTCTCGGTGGAGCTCCAACGCGAAGTCGGCAGTGATCAAGGCGCCCGACTTCGTGCGCGCCTCGACGACCACGGTCGCGAGCGTCAGCCCTGCGACGATCCTGTTCCGCGCCGGGAAGCGCCACGGGGCCGGCTCGATGCCCGGCTCGTACTCCGAGACGATCTCGCCGGCCTCCACGATGCGGGCAGCCAACTCCGCATGGCGGGCGGGATAGTCTCGGTCGACTCCGCACCCGAGCACGGCCACCGTGACCCCTCCGGCTGCGAGGGCGCCCCGGTGAGCCTCGCCGTCTATGCCACGGGCAAGCCCGCTGACGACCACGAGGCCCGCCCCCGCGAGCTCACGACCCAGCATCCGGGCGACCTGAGCGCCGTAGGCGGAGCAGCTCCGGGCGCCCACGATCGCGACCGAAGGGCGTGAGAGGAGCTCAGGCTCACCCTTTCGCAGGTACAGGTGGAAGGGCGCGTCCGTGAGCTCGCGGAGGAGCGTTGGGTACGCCGTGCTCCGTCGGCTGATCGAGACCGAGCTCACGCCGCGACCGCGACCTCCGTGGGTGTCCTGTAGGACAGAGCCTCGGCGAGGTGTACCGGCGCTACCTCTGCGTCGCCGGCGAGTGCAGCGACGGTCCGTGCCACACGGCGGACTCGCGATCGACCTCGCGCCGAGAGGGGAAGCGTGTCGACCGCACGTGCGAGGAACTCGTCGGAGGCAGGCTGGAAGCGCGGACGTCTCTCCACCAAGCGGGCCGCCGCCTTCTCGACCCGCACCCGGACGTCCGCCGACGACTCGCCCCGTCCCTGCTCGAACTCCCGCGCGGGGGCGCGCGGAAGATGCACTACGAGGTCGAAGCGGTCGAGAAGCGCGCGAGACACCTTTTCCCGGTAGGCGGAGAGCCGCTGCGGAGAGCAGCCACACTCGACACCCGGATCCCCCCGCGCCCCACAAGGGCACAGATTCATCGTTCCTACGAGCACAAAGCGGGCGGGAAAGACGACCCGACCGGTGACGCGGGCCACGGCGACTGCGCCGTCCTCGAGCGGCTGGCGCAGGGATTCGATCGCGGGCCGAACGAACTCTCCCAGCTCGTCGAGCAGGAGCACGCCGTGATGCGCGAGGCTCGCCTCGCCGGGCCGCGGCCCGACTCCACCGCCTACGATCGCCGGCGCGGAGGCGGTGTGATGCGGGGCGCGGAACGGCGGTTCGTCCACGATCCCGCTCCCCGGAGCCAGGAGGCCGGCCACGGAGTGGATCCGCGTCACCTCGAGCGCTTCCTCCCTGGTCAGCGACGGGAGGATGCCGGGCAGGCGACGCGCGAGCATCGTCTTACCCGTGCCGGGAGGGCCTGCGAGGAGGAGGTTGTGGCGACCCGCCGCGGCAACCTCGAGGGCACGCCGGGCGCGCTCCTGGCCGCGAACGTCACGGAGATCCGGATGCGTCCGCTTCAGGAGAGGTGGACGCTCGACGACCGGTTCTGGCGTGAAGCGACCCCGAAGATACTCTCCCGCTTCGACGAGATGGCGCACGGGCACGGGTACGACGCCCGCAAGGGCGGCCTCGGCCGCAGACTCCATCGGGCAGATGAGCCGATCCAGCCCGGCCCGGCGGGCGGC
>Ga0307293_10000089_pt1 | contig 21960 bp, 15 predicted proteins | sample ER_DNA_150_FD_194488 | JGI IMG/M metagenome (GOLD analysis project Ga0307293, IMG submission 194488) | Bulk soil microbial communities from the East River watershed near Crested Butte, Colorado, United States - ER_DNA_150 | ecosystem: Environmental > Terrestrial > Soil > Floodplain | place...
GGCGGGCCCCCCGAAACGGCGCGGTGAACTGATACATGGTCCAGAACCGCGAACTCATCGGAAACAACGGAACGGACCCGATGAGTTCGTGGCCCGCGGCTGGTCCAAGCTCGTGACACCCTAGGAAAGGACACCGCCATGTCAGAGCTTCTCGTCGACTTCATCACCTCGCTCGACGGCTACGCATCGGGAAAGGGATGGCCCGGGTTCTGGGGCCTCGAGGGCCCGGAGTACCTCGCTTGGCTCGGCGAGCAGCCCGAGGTCACTTACCTCATGGGAGCGAACACCTACCGCCTCATGTCGGGCTTCGCCGCCGGCGAGGTCCCGGAGGGCCAAGACGAGTTCAGGGCCGAAGAAGAGGCGTCCGTCGACGAGCTCACGCAAGCGTCCAAGGTGGTGTTCTCCTCCTCGCTCGAGGAGCCACTGACGTGGGCCAACTCCACGCTCGTCCGCGACGACGCCGTCGAGGCGGTCCGCGCCATGAAGGAGAACGGCTCGGGGCTCCTCAGCACGATCGGCAGCCTCAGCCTGTGCCGGTCACTGCTACGGGCCGGACTCGTCGACCGCTTCCGGGTCGGGATGTTCCCGGTGATCACCGGGGCCACGGGCGCAGAACGCATCTACGACGGCTACCCGGACGTCGCCCTCGAAATGATCGAGCACCGGACCTTCGACGGCCGCATCCAGCTGGTCGAGTACAAGCCCCGCGTGCTCGAGCACCCGCCGCTCGGCGCCCCTGCGTGACGTCGCCCCGTCCACAGAAGGCCGGCGCAAGGCCCGCACGGAGGAGGACACGCGGCGCCTTGACCCTGATAGAGCTCGATTCGGCTGTCGGCTGCCGTAGCTGCCTGACATCACTGCATTGGGCGAACAACAGCCTCTTCTCAGCAGTTCGACCGGGGGTTAGCGGCCGGGTGCCGCTGGCCCGTTCGGACGCTGACCGGGCGTTTGGTACGGCCGCCGGCTGTGGTAGTGCGAGCGCCTAAGTGCGGGCGGTCGTCCGAATATGTCGTTGCCTGATGAATCGGTGGAAGGGGCGATCTGCCGGTCGAGCCGCTGTTTCCACAGGGCGGCGGCTGTATCGAGCTCGCCTCCTCCGCCGGTCGGTCGCGGGTCCTGAGGATTGATGCCGTTGGCGGCCCGCCACACTGCGATTTCGCGAACCAGGGCGGTGGGAAGATCTCGCGCTGTAGCCCAGGATGGCGGGCCGTCACCTTGGCAGACGTGATCTTGGACCTGGTCAGCGAGGTCGGCGACAAATTGGGATCTCCTCGCCAGATAGGGCCCCCAGACGGGATCGGCATGAACCCTTGGTGGAATGCCCGGCCGCCAGGGCAGCGGCCCTGGGTCCGTAGGTGCCAGCGCTGTGAGGCGCCAACCCAGGACCGCGGCCACATGGCCTGCGGTTTCGAGGTCGCGTCCGCTGGCGGCTGTCAGCAGGTGGCGGAGCGGGTGCTTACCAGTCTCTGCCGCCAACGCGAGCAGGTGGGCTCGGAGGGTTGGCCAGGCAGGTTCAGTGGTAAGTCCTGGGATGTATTGGTCGGCTCGGTCGAGCTCTGCGACGGCCTTCGGTCCGACGAGCTGTTCGGCTGCGACGTGGAGGCCATCGCTGTAGCGCTGGACCGCCTGGAAAAGCCGGGCCGCTGGATCGTTCAGTTCGCGCAGCACGGTGCTGGCGGAGACCGGCGCTTCATCGCGGGCGATGATCTGCTGCAGCGTCTCGGTCGGCGTGCGCGGTGAGATGGCCTGTGGTCGGATAACAGTGTGGGGGTCGCCGTCGCCGACGACTTGAAGGTAGAGGTGGTTGACGTGCCGGCCGCGGGTGAGCATGGTATAGAGCTGCTGCCGGGACTCCTGCCCGGTCAACAGGCCGTGCATCGTGTCGGCGGAGACGCCCTGGGCCGCATGGATCGTGGTGGCATAGCCGAGACCGGTCGACTCGCGCACATAGTCGATAGGCAGCCGGACGGTCAGGTGGCTGCGGGTGTGTCGCACGGTCAGGTCACCGTGTTTGCCGATGTGGGTAATCATCCAGCGGTCCCCGTTTTTCACCCAGTCGGTGGCGGTGAGGCGGAGCCGGCGGTCGTTGCGGCGGGTGATAATCACATCTCCGACACTCGCCTGATTGCCATCGGCCAACGGCACCTCGGGCGTGGCAGCGCAGTGATCGAGACGATGGGCCCTGGCCCGGCGGTTGAGTTGGGCGACCAGCTGCCGGGTGGGGGCGATCATGATCGCGTCGAGGCCGGCCGCCCGATCGGAAACCCAAGCGCTGAACGCATCCTCGGTCGTGGTCGCGATGTCGCCGACATGGACACGGCCGTGATCAAGGTAGAAGTCGAGTGCTTGAGGGTTGCCTTCTCGGAGGGTGAGCGATGCCGCCGCTTCGGCCGGATCGGTGAAGCGATGCAGCTCTGTCAAGCGGAGGGCGCCGTGGCTCTGCTGAATGTCACGGAGCACGCCGCCGGCGCCGATGGCGGCGAGTTGTTGATCATCACCGACCAGTCGGACACTCGCACCGCGACTGACGGCGAACTGGACTGCGATGTCGAGGGATAACGTGTCGGCCATGCCCGCTTCGTCGATGATGACCAATGTCGCCGGTCCGACCGCGGCCGCCCATTCTTGCAGCTCGCCATGATCAAGTGACCAGGTGAGTTTGGCGAGTGTGTCGGTACGGATTCCGGTTTCCCCGGCGAGGACGGCGGCCGCGGCAGCCGACGGGGCCAGGCCGAGCACCTGGCCGCCGTCTTGGGTCCAGGCCAGGGTGAGGGCGCGCATGGCGGTCGTTTTCCCAGCACCGGCCGGGGCGATCGCCAGCTGAAGCCGTGCCCGGGGCTGCACATCTGGCGGACCAATGCGGCCTGCCCAGCATCGAGTGCAGTGCCGTTCGCCGCCATCTCCAGCAAAGCCAGGTCCACCGCCGACTCCTCGACGGCTGTCCGGTCGCGGCGTCCCGCGGTGGCGACGAGCCGCTGTTCGGCGTCGAGGATCCGTTGCGACGTGTAGAGATCCGCCCCGGCCACGGTGTAGACCGACGACCCGTCGACCCGCCGCAACGCATCCGGCTCCTCGATGTTGTCACCCGGCGCGGCCAGGGCAATACACCGGCGATCGAGCACCTCATCGACCAACAGATCGACGAGCGCCGGGGCGTTCTCCCCGCCCACGTCGACGGTGCGGACCTGTCGTTGCGCTTCGGCCCGGACATGCCACACCTCCCAGGTCGAGCGGCTCCCCTCCATAGCGGTCAGAATGTGATCAGCCGTGTCTGCGATCCAGCGTGAGTCGGTGATCCGAGCGGTCTCGGCGCGCGGCGTTAGCACCGCTCGCACCATTGAGGCGACGGCCTCCGGGCTGCCTAGCACGGCTGCAGCTTCGCTGAGCCAGGTGGCACGTTGCTCAGTGAGGGATCGGGGTTCGTGTTTGGCGTCGCGGGTTTCCAACGTCGCCTGTTGCGATAGGTGCAATGCTTCAACTGGGGTCGGCGATCGGCCATGATCGTTTTGGAATTGGACGGCTAGCTCGCGGCGGCGGGTGTCGATGTGGACACGGCGGGTCGACCAGCGCTGGTTCAGGCGAGGGTCAACCCCGACGATCTCCCGGATCGGCCGCTTCGTCGCGTCTGTGCCGAGCCGTTCAGCGAACCGCACGCCCAAGCTGTCGCGGAGGTGCTGCTCGAGCGCGGTGTTGTAGGTCTCCGACGCGGCCACGTTGGCCTTGAACAACACACGCCCATCGATCGACAGCCACCGCCTATCAAGAGTCTGCACCTTGTTCGCCACCGCGACGTGAGTGTGCAAATCCGGGTCGCCGGCCCGACTGTCCCGGTGCGTGAAGGCGGTCGCAACCAAGCCTTGGACGTTGACCTGCCGGATGCCTTGCGGCCCGGTTCGGGTGAACAAAGCATGCCTCTCGATGAACGCCAAGGCGTCCTTGACCGCGGCCTGATGGGCCCGTTCGATCACAGCGGCCACCGGCGGGTCGGCGACTGCCCACAAGGCGGACACCGACTTCACCGGCGAGAAGGTCAGGTCATAGCCCGCCACCGTCTGTGTTCGCGGCCGCGAGTCCTTGGCGATCTGCCCGGCCAGCTCCCGAGCATCCAACGGCTCCCGACCATGCTCAGCGACGAAGAATTCACGGGCCACCTGAGTCCGCACCCGCGCCCGGTCAGCCGCCGCGATCGAGGCGTCGGCCGGCCATCCGATGGCGGCGTTGAGCCCCGAAATGCGCTTGGCCACCTCGACCCGGAACGGGATCAAATCGTTGTCGACGATCTTGAACGGCACCCCCAGCCGCGCCACACTCTGAAAGTCCCGCAGGGTGAGGTCGGGACCCTCCAGCTGCTGCTGCCGCAGCTCCGCTAGCGGGTGCAAACCGCAGCCGAACAACGCCCGCATCTGCTCCGCGGACACCGGGTCGCCGGCTGCCAGGCCGTCGATCCCGTCCAGCCCGGACCCGATCCACACCCCAGGCGATTCACCGCGTTCGGCGTAATAAGACGCCAGGCCGGTGTGACCTTTCTCGGTTGCGTCCAAGGCCGCCACCTGCCGGGTCAAATAGTCATACCCAGCCCCGGCTGTGAGCTTGTGCAGGCTCATCGTCACACCCACCCGAAGGGGTACAAGCCGCCGGGGCGGTCAGGACGACTCGAGCTACTTCCGGCGTGCATGAGGTGTGTTCCACATCGGATTCTGGGAATCGGTCGGGGTACATAGGACGGGAGATGCCGGCGGTCTGAACCCCGGACACGGTTCTTATTCGGAGGCGAGTGATAGCTAGGCCCAAGGAGATGGATCGCGATCGTGACATTCGGTCTGTCAGGCGCAGCAATCAGAGGTGAGTCATTGAAGGTCGCCGCGAGCGAAGCGGCAGTGCGCGCCGGCGCGCCGGTCAGGGGCAAGGAGGGCTGACCTTGCCGCCCATGCCGCCGCGCGAGTACACCGTCGAGGCGTACACCCTCTCCGCGGCCGACGGCAGCGAGCAGGAGCTCGACGCGCACACGGTGACTGTCTGGTGATAGCTAACTCGACCGCGAAGTGTGCGGTTGCATCTGGGCTCGCGAAGCGTGCCTGCATGCACCGGCAGCACGGGATGGCGGCGCTGATCGCCGGCCATCCAGCCGTTGGCTACCGGTTGCCGCCGCGACCGTCATCTCCCTGGCCGGACTGCTGTGGGGGTGGGTTCGGGAGCGACCATGCCGCAGCTTGCCCGACGGCGCGCAGATCATAGCGGCGAGCCGAGGGACGTAGTCGGTTTCGGGACGAGCGAGCGACGCGTCGACCTGCTCCATGACCGCCGTGCATAACAGCCGCCGGTCAGCGGTCGATGCTGGCCATGTTCGCATCGTCGTGGCGCTCGCCCGAGGCCGGCGTGAGATTGTTCAAGCGGTCGAGCTGGGCGGCGCTGAGTTCGATGCCGTCGGCAGCGGTGTTTTCCTCGACGCGGGAAACCCGCCGGGTTCCGGGGATGGGAGCGATGTCGTCGCCGCGGGTCAGCAGCCACGCCAGTGCGGCCTGGGCCGGCGTGGCTCCGATCTCGGCGCCGATCGCTTGCACTTCGTCGACGATGCGCAGGTTGCGCTGGAAGTTCTCGCCGGTGAACCGCGGGTTGGTCTTGCGCCAGTCGTCATCGGCGAAGTCGTCCACGGTGCGGATCCGCCCAGTCAGCAGGCCGTGGCCGAGCGGAGAGTAGGGAACGAACCCGATCCCGAGCCCGCGCAGCAGCGGCAGGATTTCCACCTCGACGTCGCGAGTCCAGAGAGAGTATTCGGTCTGCAGCGCGGCCACCGGATGCACGGCGTGCGCCCGGCGGATCGTCTCGGCGCCGGCCTCGGACAGTCCGATGTGGCGTACCTTGCCTTCGGCGACCAGCTCGGCCAGCGCGCCGACCGTCTCTTCGATGGGCGTGTTCGGGTCGACGCGGTGCTGGTAGTAGAGGTCGATGTGGTCGGTGCCGAGCCGCTTGAGCGAGCCTTCGACCGCGGCCTTCACATTGTCGGCGCTGCTGTCGATGACGCCGGGGCCGCCGCCGGAGTGGGAGACGAGACCGAACTTCGTCGCCACGACGACGTCGTCGCGCCGGCCCTTGATGGCCTTGCCGACAATTTCCTCGCTGTGGAAGGGGCCGTAGATCTCGGCGGTGTCGATGTGGGTGACCCCGAGGTCCAGCGCCCGGTGAATGGTGCGGATCGACTCGGCGTCATCGAGCCCCCCGCCGGTGGTGTAGACGCCAGCCATGGTCATGGCTCCCAGACCGATGCGGGAGACATCAAGCCCGCCCAGCGATACATGCTTCATCAGGTACTCCTTTGGGATTATCACGAGTCGAAACCCCGCGTCGGTGGCCGGTCACCTGGGTCTTGCACGCTTCCGGTCTGCAGCGGCAATACCAGATAACCGGCTGCCGAGGGCGCGGAGAAGTTGCTGCTGGCAGGTGTATTGGCAGCCCACCCCTCGTCCTGGAATTCCGGCCTAGCCTGGACGGGTGGACAACCGTGACGAGGTCAAGGCATTCCTCAGCTCCCGTCGCGCCAAGATCACCCCTGAGCAGGCCGGTCTGCACAGCTACAACCGCAACCGGCGGGTGCCGGGACTGCGCCGCAGCGAGGTCGCCGACCTGGCCGGCGTCAGCGTCGAGTACTACGCCCAACTCGAACGGGGCAACCTGGCCGGTGTCTCCGATAGCGTGCTGGACGCCCTGGCTCGAGCATTGCAGTTGGACGAGGCCGAGCGGGCACACCTGGCCGAACTCGCCCGTACCGCCGGCCGCGCCGCCCGCATCACCCGCCGCCGCACGCCGCCCGCCCGGCAGGTCCGGCCCACCGTGGCGCGCATCCTCGACGGGATGACCGAAGTTCCGGCGCTGGTCAACAACGGGCGTCTCGACGTCGTCGCCGCCAACCGCCTCGCCCGGGCGCTGTTCGCGCCGATGTTCGCCGATCCCTCGGTGTCCGCCAGCCGACCGGCGAACCATGCCCGGTTCAACTTCCTTGATTCCCGCGCCCGCGACTTCTGGCTTAACTGGGAAGCAACCGCCGATGAGACCGTCGCCATCCTGCGCGCCGAAGCCGGCCGCGACCCCTACGACAAGGCACTGACCGACCTGGTCGGGGAGCTGTGCACCCGCAGCGATGACTTCCGCGTCCGCTGGGCCGCCCACGACGTCCGCCTGCACCGCACCGGGCTCAAACACATCCACCACCCGGTCGTCGGTGACCTGCACCTGTCCTACGAGGTCATGGAATTACTCGCCGACCCTGGCCTGGCCCTAACCGCCTTCAGCGCCCGAACAGGCTCCACCGACGATGACGGCCTGAAACTCCTCGCCAGCTGGGCCGCCACCCACGACCCGGCCGACGCTCTGGCGACACCCAAACAGCCGTGAGCCAGCACCACTCCGCGCCCACGGTCACGATGCACCATCTCGAACACGTCCATCCGGTTCGCCACCGGCCAGCGGGACACCTTTCCGCGGGACCTTTGTCACACCTGGAAGCGGATCAGCTGCCGGACAACCGGTGACTCGTAGGCCCTCCAGGAGGTCCAGCGGTGGCGGCGAGGGGGAGCCCAGCGGGCGGGTGGTGGGCGCGATTCCGCAGGGATTCCGCAGGAGGTTCGCTAGAGGTCGTTCACGACCAACGTCCGCCAACTCCGTTTCACGCTCAGAATCTGCAATTTCAGCCCCCCTCCAACCACCGCCAACGACACCTGGGGAGTTTGAGCTCTACTACGACGTCTGATACAGGTCTCTGATTTCAGCAGAGCGAAACTTAACGACGGCTGACCTTGGGCTTCGTGCCCGAGGTCAGTCGCCGTTTGGGCCCGTACATGGTGGACCGCCTGAAGACCCTGCGACCCACGACGATCAAAGCACCATCGTGCCGTTACCTGCTAGCGAGACCAGCTGCCAGCGGCATTAAGGTGCCTGGGTGCTGTACGTCGTGATCGCACTCGCCTCGGGGCTCGTCTGGGGCGTCGGCGACTTCGCGGGTGGCAAGGCGACCCAGCGCGCAGCTGCGCTGCCGGTCGTGTGGCTATCGAAGCTGGCGAGCTTGCCGCTGCTCGCGATCTACCTGCTTGCGACATATGTGCCAATCTCATCGATTGGCCTCGCGTGGGGCGGCCTGGCCGGGGTTGCCGGTGTCATCGGCCTGGTGCTGTTCTACCGCGCCCTTTCGGCCGGCGCCATGACAGTCGTGGCACCGGTCACCGGCGTCACCTCGGCTGCCATTCCCGTCAGCGTTGGCCTTCTCGCGGGCGAGCGTCCTTCGGGTCTGCAGCTTGTTGGCGTGGCCTGCGCGCTGCTGGCGATCGCCCTCGTGAGCATCTCGCCGCATCCATCAGGGAATCGCCGCGCGGTCACCTGGAGACTGGTTGCGGTGGCGGTCGGCGCTGGCATCGGTTTCGCTCTGTTTTTCATCTTGATCGCGGTAGCGGGTGACGCAGCCGGCGGATCGCCAGGGCTGTGGCCGATCGCCGGTTCTCAGCTCAGCGCTTTGATCATCGGTGGCCTGCTACTGATGATGACTCGACCTGCACCCTGGCCCCACCAAGCTGGTTTGGTCTGGACGATGGTGGCCGGCCCGTGCGACATGACAGCGAATGCCCTCTATCTGGTCGCCACTCGCCATGGCGACCTCAGCGTTGTCGCTCCGCTCGCCGCACTCTACCCAGTGACAACAGTGATCTTGGCTCTCATCATTGACCAGGAACGGCTGCGCGGCATTCAGGTCGCCGGGCTTGCCTTCGCTGTGGCAGCCCTTGTGCTCGTCAGCGGCTAACCAGATCACCTTTTCTCGGGCGAAGTCCTCCGGCTCACCTGTAGCCTCTCAGCGGAGGTCAAGGTGGGCATAAACGTTGAATATCCGCATCGAGTGGCAATGATCAGCATGCACACGTCGCCACTCGCTACGCCGGGCGTGGGAGACGCCGGCGGTCTAAACGTCTATGTCGCCGAGCTGATGCGGCGGCTCGGCGAGCGTGGCCTGAAGGTGGATGTCTTTACCCGACGTGACGCACCTGACCTGCCCGACATTGTCGAGATCCACGAGCACACCAGAGTGATCCACCTCAAGGCGGGGCCTGAAGCGTATGTCGCGAAGGAGGCGCTGCCCTCGCTGACGGAGGAGTTCTGCGCTGCGCTTGAGGCCCGCCTTGACGACCATGACCTGATTCACACCCACTACTGGCTCTCCGGGCTGGTCGGGGTGCAGCTCAAAGCTCGGCACGGCATCCCGCTGGTGCACACCATGCACACCATGGCCCGGGTGAAGAACTCCAGTCTCGGTGAGGACCAGCTCGTCGAGCCCCACGTACGCGAGCACGGCGAGTCCGCCATCGTTCGAGCGGCCGACGTGCTCACCGCTAGCACTACCGACGAGGCGGCCGAACTCCAAGATCAGTACTGCGCCAAGGCCGGCCAGATCATGATCGTGCCGCCGGGGGTCGACCTGCGGATCTTCCACCCCTGCGACCAGCCCAAGTCACGAGCCCAGTTCGGTGTGCCCCAGGACATTCAGGTGATCTTGTTCGTCGGCCGTATTCAGCCGCTGAAGGCGCCCGATGTGTTGATCAAGGCCGTTGCCGAGCTGGCGCGACGCGACGCCGGACGCCATGAGCGACTGCAGTTGATCATCATCGGTGGTCCCAGCGGCACCAACGCCGAGTGGTCGCAAACGCTCGGCACGCTGGCGATCGATCAGGGCATCGCGGACATGGTGGACTTCCGCCCACATTCGCCCCGCTCCGAACTGTTCCGCTGGTACTGCGTCTCTGACGTCGTCGCTGTGCCCTCCTACAACGAGTCCTTTGGACTCGTGGCGCTCGAGGCGCAAGCATGCGGACGACCAGTTGTCGCAGCGGACGTCGGGGGCCTCCGGCACGCCGTCCGTGATCATTACAGCGGGCTACTGGTAAAGGGGCACGACGAGGGTGAATGGGCTGATGCTCTCGCCGCGATCCTCGATGATCATGACGAGATGATCAGAATGGGAACCAACGCGGCAGCACACGCCGCGACGTTCAGCTGGGACAATACGGCGGCTGCCACGCTACAGGCGTACCGGACGGCCATGAGGGCCTCTTTCCCGACGCTGTGACTGTCCGAACACCTGCGCAGTCTGCCTTAAGTGCAACTGCCGACGGATCCAAGCGCTCGCTGGCAACTTAGGCCCTGCTGCCTGTCTGGCTTTCGGTCTCCCCAGCGTCCTCGACGGTCAGTGGCGTCGCGATATGCTCCAGAGTTTGCCGCTCGGCCTTGACGCCGAAGATTGCCTCGACGATCCCGCCGGCGATCATGAGTGCGGCACCGATGAAATAGCCGAAGGCGATCTTGGTGATGTCCCCCGAACCGGAGGCATTCTCGATCGAGGCGCCGAAAAGCAGCGGCCCCGCAATGCCACCAGCAGCGGTACCGATCGCATAGAAGAAGGCGATGCACAGCGCTCGGGTCTCGAGCGGGAAGATCTCGCTGACCGTGAGGTAGGCCGAGCTCGCGCCCCGCCGAGGCGAAGAAGAAGATGATGGCGCCGCACAATGTCAGCGTCACAGCGGTCAGCGAGCCCAAGATCACGCCGGTTATGGCAAGCAAGATGCCGGCGACGATGTAGGTACCCGCGATCATTCGGACACGCCTGACTGTGTCGAATAGCGGACTGAGTAACAACGCACCCAGGAAGTTGCTGGCTGCGAAGGCGGCGATGTACCAGCCGGTCTGTTTGACGCCGAGGAACGTGGTCAGCGTATCGCCGTAGGTGAGGAAGAAAGCGTTGTACAGGAACGCCTGGCCGATGAAGAGCGCGAAGCACAGCAGCGTACGCCGCGGGTACAGCGTGAAGACTGAGCGGGCGATCAGCGCAATGCCGATCGAGCGCCGCTGCCGTACGGTGATCGTGCCCGACGGCTCCGGCAGTTCGCCATCTTCGGCGCGCACCTGCTCCGGGGGATCAGCTCGTCGATCGCGGAGTTGATGGCGGCGTACTCTCCACCGATCCCGGCACCGGTCAAGAAGCGGCATGCGAAGTACCAGAGCGGGTCCGGTGAGAAGGCGGTAAGCACGGTTGCGAAGGTGTAGAGCAAGTGTGATCAGAAACAGCTTCTTGCGGCCGAAGCGGTCGGTGAGCTGACCGAAGACGAGTGCGCCCAGGCAGCCTCCGGCCACATACACCGCACCAGCCAAGCCCGATGTCGAAGTCCGACATGCCCAAGCCCGTATCGGCAGGCTTAAGCGCGCCTCAGACATCGAACCTACGATTGTGACAGCACAAGGTGCTCCAGGCGCAGGTGGTCGTCGGAGATTCGGGCCCGCGCTGAGGCGCAGCCCGTGCTCCTCACACTACGACGAGCCCCAGAAGACCCTCTCCACGACAGCCCTGGCTCGGCGCGTCACCCGGCGGTAGTCGGCGAGTAGGTGAGAGGACTCCCCCGGCCCGTATCCGAGGAGCTCGGCCAGGCTGGCCAGCTCCCGGTTGTCGCTCGGCAACGAATCAGAGCCGCGGCCCCGCATCAGCATGATCTGGTTGCGGATCCGGCTGGCCAACATCCAGGCCGCCTCGAGATGTCCGGCGTCCATCGCGTCAATGATGCCGGCATCGCGGGCGGCGCGCAGCGCCACGATTGTCCGCGAGGAGCGGAGAGCGGGCGTTTCATAGGCATGCTGCAGCTGGAGAAGCTGAACCGTCCACTCAACATCTGCGATCCCGCCAGGCCCCAGCTTGGTGTGTTTGGCGGGGTTGGCGCCCCGCGGTAGTCGTTCGGCCTCCACTCGGGCCTTCAGCTTGCGGATCTCGGTTAGTTGCGCCGTATTCAATCCGCCTTCCGGCCAGCGGTGGGCATCGATCTCGGCCATCAAGGCCTTGCCAAGCTCCTCATCACCCGCGAGGGCATCGGCGCGCACCAACGCCTGCAGCTCCCAGGTGGAGGACCACCGACTGTAGTAGTTGCGATACGCGCTGAGTGAGCGGATCAGGGCACCGCCCTTGCCCTCGGGCCGGAGGTCGGTATCGATGCTCAAGGGGGGGTCGGCGGCGGGCCGGGTGAGGAGCGTCCGCAGCTCCGTCACCACAGCGGCAGCAACTTTGGTGGGGTCGCTGTCCTGATCAGCGCTGTCTTCCATCACGAACATGGCATCGGCGTCCGAGGCGTACGACATCTCCCGGCCGCCCCAGCGGCCCATCGCGATGACGGCGATCCGCGGCATCGGTCCGCTCTCAGAGGCCTCGCTCGCCACAGCCAGTGCTGCCTCGATCGTCGCCGATGCTAGGTCGGTGAGGGCCGCTCCCACACTGAGGACATCGTTGTTTCCGAGCAGATCACCGGCTGACACCCGAAACAGCTCCCGCCGCCGGATCGCCCGGATCGCCTCGACCGCAGCCACGCTGCTGCTCTGCCTGCCGGCGGCGGCGTGCATCTCCGCCTTCAGCTCGGCCAGCGACCGAGGCCGCAGTTCTTGATCATCGGCGAGCATCTGCACGGTCTGCGGAGCCCGCTTGAGCAGCTCCACGGCGTACCGGCTGGAAGCGAGGATCCGGGCTAGCCGCTCGGCCATCGTGCCCTCGTCGCGAAGGGCTCGTAGGTACCAGGGGGTGGTGCCCAGCGCTTCCGACACCTGGCGGAACGCCAGCAGGCCGTGATCAGGATTGGGCGCTTGCGCGAACCAGCCGAGCATCGCCGGCAACAGCTGGCGCTGAATCTCAGCCTGCCTGGTGACGCCCTGGCTGAGCGCCGCTATGTGGCGCAGCGCGGCCTTCGGATCGGCATAGCCGAGCGCCCTCAGCCGATCGAGGGCCGCATCGGTGGTCAGCCTGAGCTCCGTAGACGGAATCTTCGCCACCGTGTCAAGCAGCGGGGAGTAGAAGAGCCTCTCGTGCAGCCGCCGTACCCTCTGGGCCGTGTGGCGCCAGGTGCTGAGCAGCTCCTTTACCGGGTCCTTGTAGCCAAACGAACGGCCCAGCCGACGAAGATCATGATCATTGTTAGGCAGTAGATGGGTACGCCGCAGGTTGAAGAGCTGGATGCGATGCTCGAGTGTTCGCAGGAACCGATAGGCCAACGCGAACCGTTTGCCATCTTCGCGGCCCACGTAGCCGTTGTCGATCAAGGCCTTGAGCGCTGGCAACGTCGCGCGCGACCGCAGTCGTTCGTCGACCCGTCCGTGCACCAGCTGCAACAGCTGAACCGAGAACTCGACGTCGCGCAACCCACCCTCACCGAGCTTGAGCTCGCGACCCTGGTCCCGTGCCGGAATGTGAGCCACCACGCGCTTGCGCATCGCCTGGGTGTCGGCAACGAAGTTTTCCCGCTCAGCTGCGCGCCACACCATCGGCGTTACGAGGTCAACAAAGGCTTGTCCAAGCTCAAGATCACCGGCAGCAGGTCGAGCCTTGAGCATGGCCTGGAACTCCCAGGTTTTGGCCCACTTTTCGTAATAGATGCGATGGCTGGACAGCGTCCGTACTAGCTGGCCGGCCTTGCCCTCCGGCCTCAGGGCGGCATCCACCTCCCAGATGGTCCCGGCCGAGGTATGCGCCGAGCAGATCCGGGTCATCTCAGCCGCTATCCGCGTGGCAATCTGCACAGCCTGGTCGTTGCTGACCAGCGGCGTTCCGTCGTCTTCCACTGGCTCTGCGACGAAGAGGACGTCGACGTCGCTGACGTAGTTAAGCTCCTGGGCGCCACATTTGCCGAGTGCAACCACCGCTAGCCGCGTCTTCAGAGCGTTTTCGCCGAGCTTGAGTCGAGCAATCGACAGGGCGGCTTCAAGGGTGGCGTCCGCCAGGTCGGACAGCTCGTCGGCAATGTCCACAACCGTCTCGATTGGCTCCGGCGCACCGAGGTCCCGGGCGGCGATACGTAGTAGCACTCCGCGATATGCAATCCGTAACTGGTCGCCAGTGGGATCGGTCGCGATGGGCGTCGGCGATTCCGGGTCAGCGCCTGTCGCCTCCAGCAGCTCCCGACGCAGCGAGGCCGCAGGAACCTTGACCAGTTCGGTCTCGAGCAGCTCAAGATGTTCCGGATGAGCGATCAGATGTTGGCTGAGCTGGCTGCTGCCGCCCAGGACCATGATCAGCTGACGGGCCAGAACGGGAGCCGCTGTCAACCGGGCGAGCAAGTCCGGGACCCGCTCACAAAGCCGATCAAGGCCCGCGAGCGCCAGGTCTGGATCGGCGGACTTGGCAAGCACATCAAGCAATGGCTCATACTCATCGGCCCAGTGATCGATGACGCGTCCTGCCGCCACCGCGTCGACGAAGCCTCGGCGCGCCAGCGTGCCTTGCATCGTCTCGATCCGGATCATGAGCTCGATGCTATTCTTCTCTGCTCGCGCGGCGCCCCGGAAGCCTCAACCGAGGCTCGCAGAGGTGGGCGCGCAGCATTTGGTCTGCGTGATCTTTGGTAGCGTCGCGGCGGAGGTCGTGAATGATGGCAACGCCCCGGCTGCGCCCGCAGCAGGCCTTGCTCGAGCAGTCACGAACGGTCCTGGGGTGGCTGCACGGCCAAGCTCCAGAGGTCTTCGAACGCCCCACCGTGCTGCCGGGCTGGAGCGTACGCCAGCTCGCGGGTCACCTGGTTTTCGTGCACGCCGGCTTAGCGCAGTCGTTGAATCAGCCGAGCAAAGAAGTCGCCCTACCCATTCATGAGTTCGTGACCCGCTATCGGCGCGATGTCGAGATGATCATGACGTCAACCCTCGAGGCATCCGCAGGGCTTTCAGGTCCTGAGGTCGTGGCGCGCCTCGGGACAGCCATTGATGATCTTTCTGCCAGGCTCGACGCGGGCTTCGAGATGTCACACGTGATCATCACGCGACGCGGGCCGACGACAATCGAGGACTATCTTGCGACCCGCATTGTCGAGCTGGTCGTCCATACCGACGATCTCAATCGCTCACTTCCCGAGGCGGCACCAGCAGAGCTGCATCGCAGTGCGCTCTCGAGGTGTACCCGTACACTCGCCGGCATCCTCGCCGGGCAACATCCCGGCCGATCCATCGAGGTGAGGGTGCCGCCGTACGCCGCAATACAATGCGCGATCACCGATCCAGGCCCAACACATACACGCGGCACCCCGCCGAACGTGGTGGAGACCGACCCGCTGACCTTCCTGCGGCTCGCGACGGGCCGGATCACCTGGGCCGATGCCGTTGCCAACGGCACCGTCCACGCCTCCGGATTGCGGGCCAACCTCGCTCCAGCCCTCCCTCTGCTCTCCTAACACCGAGTTGTCAGAATCTGAGCACCATATTTGGTGCCCAGATTCTGACAACTCGGTGTTAGAGCGCGTCTGTGAACTTGTCAGCCCGACATGGTCCGTGCAGGCTAGGCCGAGGGCGCCCCCTGCCGCGATGAGTTCCGGCCAGGTCGCGAGTCTGTTCTGGTGACCGTTGTAGGACGTCTACGACGCTGCCGGGCACGAGACACCATGGAGGACACCATGACGACCACGCCAGACGACCCGACCACCGCGCTGCCCGGCCGCCCGACCGTCGTTGACCTAGCCACCTGGCAGACCGCCCGTGACGAGCTTCTGGTCCGCGAGAAGGCCCACACCCGCGAGGGCGACGCCCTCGCCGCGGCCCGCCGCCGGCTGCCGATGGTGGAGCTCGACGGGGCGGTCGAGGTCGTCGGACCTGACGGCCCGGTCCCGTTCCTGGACCTGTTCCAGGGCCGCGACGAGCTGGTGGTCTACCACTCCATGTGGTATGACGGCGCTCCGCACCAGGGGCAGTGCGAGGGCTGCACCTTCAACCTCTGGCACATGAGGGACGCCGTCTACCTCAACGCCCGCGGCGTCTCGTTCGCCGTCCTGACCTCGGGCCGTTGGGACGAGGTGGCTCCCTACGTCGAGTTCATGGGCTACCCCCAGCCCTGGTACTCGGTGCGCGATGTGGAGGCGCCCCTCTTGGCAGAGGAGGGGCACATCATCTGTTACCTGCGCGACGGCGACCGCGTGTTCCTCACCTACTCCACGACGGGCCGTGGCAACGAACCGGCCGACACATCCTTGGGCCTACTCGACATGACGCCTTGCGGCCGCGGCGAGGCGTGGGAGGACAAGCCCGAGGGCTGGCCCGAGGGGAGCCACTCATGCTGGTACTGGCGCTCGGACGCGGACGGGAACGCCACCTGGGGCCCGACCAGCCGCCCCACGCCGCAGTGGACCCGCCCCGGCGCAACCCCCGTGGAGACCCTCGGCCGGCACGGCCACCACCACTGACGCGCCTTCGTCGACGGCGTCGGCAAAGGTGTTAGGTGCCGGGCGGAACCTCCGGACGATGCGAACGCCCGCCCGCGCGCTCGGTCGGTGAGCGGTTCGCCCGGAGGTGAAGGACCCCTGGTAGGAGAGGGGCTGTCTAGGCTTGCCAGTCCTACCAGGAGTCCGGGTGCACGTATCGTCCAAGTGCCAGTACTCGTCATGCTCTGCTCATGGCTGAGGTGGTGATCGTCCCTCGCGGCGGCACTTCTACCCCGGTTCGACGATGACCGACGGGCAGTGGGCGCTGCTGGCGCCGCTGCTCCCGGCCGGCGGGTAGCACCGGCGGGCGCGGGGGCAGGCCCGAGAAGTGGGACCGGCGCCTGGTCCTGGACGCGATCTTCTACCTGGTCCGTGGCGGGATCGCCTGCGGGCCCTGCCGGCCGACTTCCCGCCGCACCAGACCGTCTACGCCCTTGTTCCGCCGGTGGACCCGCGCGCGGGCGTGGTGCCGGAAAGATCTGGGACCTGGCGGGCGATCGTCAAGCGCCCCGACCAGGCCAAGGGCTTTGTCCTGCTCCATCGCCGCTGGGTCGTGAAACGCTCCTTCGCCTGGCTGACCAAGTTCCCGCCGCCTCGTACGCGACTACGAGACCCTCCCAGCCACCCACGAAGCCATGATCTGGACCGCCGCCACCTGGCAGCTCAGCAACCGCCTCACCCGCTGACCCAATTCACAGACGCTCTCTTAGAGGACGGGGAGGAGGCGGGTGAGCTCCATCGGAGTCACCTGCCGGCGGTACTCCTCGAACTCGGCACGCTTGTTCCGCAGGAAGAAGTCGAAGACGTGCTCTCCGAGCGTCTCAGCGACCAGCTCGGACCGCTCCATGGTGCGGACGGCCTCATCGAGATTGCGTGGCAGCGGCGAGATTCCCAGTGCCTGCCGCTCCCGCTCCGTGAGAGACCACACGTCGTCCTCGGCACCCTCGGGCAGCTCGTACTCGCCCTCGATCCCGGCCAGGCCCGTCGCAAGGATCAGCGCGAAGGCCAGGTAGGGATTGGCGGCCGAGTCGATCGAACGCAGCTCCACCCGGGCTGAGGATCCCTTGTTTGGCTTGTACATCGGCACCCGCACCAGCGCCGAGCGGTTGTTACGACCCCAGCAGATGTAGCTGGGGGCCTCTCCCCCGCCGGCCAGCCGCTTGTAGGAGTTTGTCCATTGGTTGGTCACCGCGGTGATCTCGGCGGCATGCCGCAGCAGACCGGCGATGAAGTATCGCCCCACCTTGGATAAGTGGTGTTCTGCGCTCGCGTCATAAAAGGCGTTGGTGTCGCCCTCGAAGAGGGACATGTGCGTGTGCATGCCGGACCCGGGATGCTCGGTGAACGGCTTGGGCATGAAGGAGGCGTGAATGCCGTGAGACAGGGCAACTTCCTTGACCACCACGCGGAAGGTCATCAAGTTGTCGGCCGTAGACAGGGCGTCTGCGTAGCGAAGATCGATCTCCTGTTGCCCAGGACCACCCTCGTGGTGTGAGTACTCCACCGAGATTCCCATCTGCTCCAGCATGGTGATCGCGCGCCGGCGGAAGTCGCTGCCCAGGCTCTGCGGCGTGTGGTCGAAGTAGCCCGACTGGTCGACCGGAATGGGCGGTTTGCCTGGCTCGATCGGATCCTTGAAGAGGAAGAACTCCACCTCAGGGTGGGTGTAGAAGGTGAACCCGAGGTCGGCAGCCTTCTTGAGCGTCCGCTTCAGCACGTACCGGGGGTCCGCGTACGACGGTGAGCCGTCCGGCATCGTGATGTCGCAGAACATCCGCGCGGTGGCCGGGCTGATGTCGCGCCAGGGCAGCACCTGGAAGGTCGACGGATCAGGGTGGGCCAGCATGTCGGACTCGTAGACCCTGGCGAAACCCTCGATCGCCGAACCGTCGAAGCCCATGCCTTCGGCGAAAGCACCCTCGAGCTCGGCGGGCGCGACAGCGACCGATTTCAGAAAGCCGAGAACATCGGTGAACCACATACGGACGAACCGCACATCGCGCTCTTCAATCGCCCGCAACACGAACTCGGTCTGCTTGTCCACGCGGCCCAGTCTGCCGCCCACGATGTAACGGCAGCGTTACGGGCGGGATCAGCACCCGCGGCATGAACCAGGTCTGGCCCGTGGGCTCACCATAGCCTCGCGTCGTAGTCTCGTCCCGTGCCTCATCTGCGGATCGCCATGGCCCAGGTCAATGCCACCGTCGGGGACATCTCGGCCAACGCGGACCTGGTGATGGACTGGTCGAAGCAAGCCGCCGACGCCGGTGCGCACCTCGTGCTGTTTCCCGAAATGATGCTGACCGGCTACCCCGTGGAGGATCTCGCGCTGCGTCGCAGCTTCGTTGAGGCTTCGCGGACCTCGATCAATCGCCTTGCCACCCGCCTGCTCGACGCCGGGCTTGGTGATCTTGTCGTCGTGGTCGGGTACCTGGACCGCACCAACGAGCCTGACCACCCGAAGGGCGGGCACCCACAAAACGCTGCCGCGGTATTGCACCAGGGTCGGGTGGTCTGCTCCTACGCCAAGCATCACTTGCCCAACTACGGTGTCTTCGACGAGTTCCGCTATTTCAAGCCCGGCAACGAACTTCACGTGCTGCGCATTCGCGGCATTGACGTCGCGATTGCCATCTGTGAGGACCTGTGGCAAGACGGCGGCCCGGTAGCCGCGACGGCCGAGGCAGGCGCCGGCTTACTGGCGGTGATCAATGCCAGCCCCTATGAGCGGGACAAGGACGACGTACGGGGCGATTTGGTCAGGCGCCGCGCCCGGGAGGCGGGGTGCCTCCTTGCCTATGTGAACCTGGTCGGCGGCCAGGATGAGCTGGTCTTCGACGGTGACACCATGGTCTCCCGGGAAGACGGCACCATCGTGGTACGCGCGCCGCAGTTCGTCGAAGATCTGGTGGTTGCCGATCTTGATCTTGCTCCCGGCATTGCCCCGCTGCAGAGTGAACTTGCCGAGGGCACCGTGCCTGCCGAACCGGGCCAGAGTGGCATGATCATCCTCCGCCAGCACATCTCCGATGCGAGCGACGAGCCAGGCGAGTTGATCAAGCCGGTTGTGGCGAAACCGCTTGAGGCGATGGCCGAGATCTATCTCGCCCTAGTCATGGGGCTACGGGACTACTGCCACAAGAACGGCATCGAGCGGGTCTATCTCGGACTGTCGGGGGGCATCGACTCAACGCTGGTTGCCACCTTGGCATGCGACGCGCTCGGCGCCGACCATGTGTATGGCATATCCAATCCCAGCGCCTATTCCTCCGAGCACTCCAAGAGCGATGCCGCTGAGCTGGCCGCACGGACCGGCTTGCATTTCATGACGGTGCCGATCGCCCCAGCCGTGGATGCATTCCATCAGATGCTCGACCTGGACGGCATCGCCGCCGAGAACTTGCAGGCCAGGATCCGCGCCGTGATCTGGATGGCGGAGTCCAACCAGCATCCGCCCTCAATCGTGCTGGCCTGCGGCAACAAGAGCGAGCTGGCCGTCGGCTACAGCACCATCTACGGCGACGCTGTCGGAGGCTACGCGCCGATCAAGGACGTACCGAAGACCTGGGTCTGGAAACTGGCGCGCTGGCGAAACGAGCAAGCGCTGCAGCGGGGCGAGGCCCCACCCATCCCAGAGAACTCGATCATCAAAGAGCCAAGCGCCGAGCTACGGCCGGGGCAGAAGGACACCGACTCGCTGCCGCCGTACGAGCTGCTCGACGACGTCTTGGACGACTATGTAGAAGGCGACGCCGGTCACGAGGAGATCGTGGCAATGGGCTTCGACCCCGAGCTGGCGGATCGGGTGATCCGGATGGTTGATCGCGCTGAGTACAAGAGACGACAGTATCCGCCAGGGACCAAGATCAGCTTCAAGGCCTTCGGTCGCGATCGGCGGTTGCCGATCACCAACGGCTGGCGGGAGGGCCGCTGAGGTGACAGTACTCACCTGTCTGAGGTCGGGGCGATCAGATCCGTTGCTCTGGTAGCCACAGATGCCAGAGGCCGGCTGGTACCCCGACCCTGCGGGGGTGTCTGGGCGATACCGCTACTGGGACGGTTCGAGGTGGTCGAGCTTGACCACCGACGATCCTCGTCGGCCTGCCCCTGCCGAGAGCCCGGCAAGCGGCTCCACGCCGAGTGAGCCTGCGCAGCGCGAACCGCCCAGCGGACCATCGCGCAGGCGTCGGCTCGGCCTGGTCATCGGCGTGCTCGCCATTGTGGTGAGCGTGGTTGTGGCAGCAGCAATCTTCGTCGGCAACTTTCGGTCGCTCGTCGACAGCCCGTCTCCCACTTCGACCAGTCGCAGCGGCGAGCCATCTGCCGACCGTACGCCGACTCCCACACCCGAGCCCCAGTCGCCCTCGGCGACTCCAACTCCGCTTGTGCGCTGCCCGAAGGGAGACCCGAATCTCCGAGCTCCCCATCCCAACGATGGTCGGGTGCATGGCGGAAATCTGTCATTCGAGGAGCAACCGACGTTCGGGCCGGCTGCGTTCGAGCCACGCTTCAGCTTCGCCTACGACGTGCTCCAGCAGGACCTCCCGGTGAGTCAGGCCTCGGACTGGATCGCGCAGCTTGCGGTCGGGCAGCTGCGCGGGCAGGACGGCTTCGTCAACGATCCGCGAAACACGGTCGAGAGCTTGGTGCGATGCATCATCAACGGCAACATGTACAGCCCGTATCTCCCCACGCGAACCGACATCCGCAGCGAGGGGCTCAGCATCGATCGCCACAGCGGATGGCTGATCGAGAGTGAGATCACCGTCGACCGACCCGATCTTGCCGTCACAGGCGACCACACCATCTTCATCGTCGTACGCGACGGGAAGGACTGGGGCTTCTTCTTCGGTGCGGTGCCGCTTGGCAACGTTCAGCTTGACGCCGTACTCGCGAGGACCGTACGCGGACTCCGTGCAAGCTGACGGCCCGCTCGTGTGGAGGGCACTAACCCTCTGCGGCCTCCTCGGAGATCACGATCATGGATTCCAGCAGAGGCCCGCCGAAGGTGGTGGCCATGGCGACATCGCTAGCATCGCGACCGCGCCCGATCAGCACCCGTCCCTTGCGTCGCTCGTTGTTTCGCGGATCAAAAGTCCACCAGCGATCACCCAGATAGACCTCCATCCAGGCCGCGAAGTCCATCGGCAGATCGCGGGGTTCGACATCGATCTCGGGCAAATAGCCGAAGACGTATCGAGCGGGAATGTTGAGTGCGCGGCAGAACGAAACCGCGAGGTGGGTGAAGTCCCGACAGACCCCGTAACCAGTGGTGTGGGCATCGGCGGCTGTCGTCATCGGAGTGCTGGCGCCATATTCGAAGCGAAGGTGGCCGTGCACGTAATCACAAATAGCCTGGACCCGACGGTAGCCAGGCGGTGTGTTCCCAAAGCGGCTCCACGCCTCGGCGCCGAGGACATCCGGCAGACAGAAGCGGCTGGGCAGGATGTAGATCAGTACGTCGTCGGGCAACTGATCGGGCGCAAGCTCGGGCGCCTCCTCATCGACATCTTCTGTTGCATCAGGAGCGATCACACTCGCCTGGTAACTGATCACTGAGCGTCCCGCAGGCATGATCAAGCGCCGGCAGGGATTGCCGTACAGATCGGTGTAGGCATGCGTCGGTCCATCGGGTTCCAGCGACCAGCGCTCATCAATGAGATCGACCTTCTGATCACTTAGAGGCTCGACTTGGAACACTGCGGGAACATCGGTCTCCGAT
>Ga0307293_10000119_pt1 | contig 19210 bp, 24 predicted proteins | sample ER_DNA_150_FD_194488 | JGI IMG/M metagenome (GOLD analysis project Ga0307293, IMG submission 194488) | Bulk soil microbial communities from the East River watershed near Crested Butte, Colorado, United States - ER_DNA_150 | ecosystem: Environmental > Terrestrial > Soil > Floodplain | place...
GAGCACATCTTCGCGGTCGTGCAGGCTGCGGCCGATGCCGGCGCGCCGCTCGCGGTCCGGCTCGGTGCGCTCTTCCACGATCTCGGGAAGCCGGTGGGGAACGGCAAGCATGCGGACCGCAGTGCAGAGCTGGCGGCTGCAGCGATGCGCCGGCTGCGCTATCCCACGAATCTGCGCGCGCACGTGACCCGGCTGGTGCGTGCCCACGCCTTTTCGTTGGAGCACGTCGACGAGCTCTTCGCGCGTCGCTTCCTCCGCGAGCACGGCGACGATCTCGCGTTCGACCTCGTCTCCCACAAGGATGCCGATCTGCGTGGCAAGAAGATCTCTGAGGACGAGCTCGCAGCCGCCGCCAGGCTGCGCGCATTGCTCGAGCAGGAGCAGGGCCAGCCACATCGCCTGGCGGATCTCGCAGTGGACGGATCGGACCTGATCGAGCTCGGCTTCGCCGAAGGACCGGTGCTCGGCCGGACGCTCGAATCGCTGCTGGACGCCGTCGTCGACGAGCCTGCTCTCAACACGCGCGACCAGCTGCTCGAACGCGCGCGCGCGAATCTCGCATGAGTCTCACGGTTTCCCCCGCTGCCCCTTCCCTCGCTCATCGGGCAAGGACCGCCCGATGAGCGTCCCGTTGATCCGCTGGGACGCGCCGGGGCCGTACACGGTCGCGTTCTCGACGCGGCTCGGCGGCGTCAGCGCCGGCTCCTTCGAGTCCCTCAACCTCGGCCGCAGGACGCGCGACGAGCCCGAGAACGTGGACGAGAACCGTCGGCGGCTCTGCGCGTCGGTGGGAGTCGAGCCAGAACGCCTTGCGCTGAACCGGCAGGTCCACTCCGGCGCCGTGAATCGCGCCGAGGCAGGCGAGCGAACCAGAAAAGGGGATGGTCTCTGGACCGACGAGCCCGGTGTCCCGATGCTCGCGTTCAGCGCCGACTGTCTCCCGATCGCGCTGGCACGCATGAACGGCAAACCGGGCCTGGCGCTCCTCCATGCTGGACGGCTCGGACTGCTCGAAGGGATCGTGCAAGCGGGCGTGGCGGCACTCCGCGGGCCGCTGGCAGCGATCGTCGGGCCCGGGATCGGCCCATGCTGTTACGAGGTCGGCGAGGACATCCTGGCTGCGTACCGCGCGCGCTTCGGACCGGACGTCCTGCAGGGACGCAACCTCGACCTGTGGACGGCCGCCGAGCGCGTCCTCCGCGAAACCGGCGTCGACGCCGTCGAACGGCTCGACGTCTGCACGGCGTGCAACGCGGACCGCTTCTTCTCGCATCGACGCGACGGACAGCTCACGGGACGCCAGGGAGTGATCGGCTATGTCGCCTGAGGCGGTCCGCGTCAACTACGAGCGCATCCGTTCCGAGGTCGGCGACGGCGTCACCGTCGTCGCGGCGATCAAGTACGTCGCGCTCGAAGATCTGCGTGTGCTCGCCGAGGCAGGCATCGAAGTCGTAGGTGAGAACCGTGCGCAGGAGCTCGAGCGCAAGCACGCGGAGTACGGCGACACGTTCCGCTGGCACTTCATCGGGCATCTGCAGTCGAACAAGGTCAAGGTCGTGAATCGCATCTGCGAGCTCGTGCACTCGCTCGACTCGGATTCGGCAGCGGGCCGGCTCACCGTTCCGGCCCTCGTCGAGGTGAATCTGGGCGGCGAGCCGTCGAAGTCCGGCATCGCTCCCGAAGACCTGCCGCGCTTCCTCGAGCTCTACGGTGACGTGCGCGGGCTGATGACGATGCCGCCCGAGACCGCGGACCCGGAGGCGTCGCGACCCTACTTCAGGCAGCTGAGGGAGTTGGCCGAAGAGCACGGTCTGAAGGAGCTCTCGATGGGCACCAGCCAGGACTACAGAGTCGCCGCCGAGGAGGGTACGACGTTCGTCCGCGTGGGGTCAATCCTGTACGGGGAGTAACATTTCGCGCGAGATGGGCTTTGCAGACGTGTGGAACAAGACCCTCGTCTACTTCGGCATCGCCGAGGAGGAGGACTGGGACGAGGAGGCCTACGTCACGGACGAGGACCTGCAGCGGAGCTATGCCGAACGGCCCAACGTGCGACGCCTCGCGCCGCGCCGGCGCGAGCGGGAGTTCGACGACTGGACCGACCCTGAGCCCGCCAACGACAGGACCGCAGTCCTCCGCCCCCGCGTCGCGGCGGTACCGTCGCCGGCCTCCGTGCGGGTCCACCTGGTGGTGCCCCGGAGCTTCAACGACGCGCAGCAGATCGCGGACAAGTTCAAGGAATCGATCCCCGTCATCCTCAACCTCCAGAGCTCAGACCAGGATCTCTCGAAGCGCCTGATCGACTTCGCCAGCGGGCTCACGTACGCCCTCGACGGGGGGATGCAGCGCGTGGCCGACAAGGTCTTCCTGCTGACGCCGCGCAACGTCGAGGTGTCGGCCGAGGAGCGCGCGCGCCTGCTCGAGCGCGGCGGCTTCTTCAACCAGGCCTGAGCAAGGAAGACGAGCTTTTACGCCGAACTGGGTGTCATGGCCGACCGTGCCATGCTCGGCTTGCTCTACGACGCTGTCGACAACGTCGCCGGCTTCGTGCGAGTTTTTGTCACGGTCTACTCGCTGCTGATCCTCGCCTACATCATCACCTCGTGGGTGCGGCTTCCTTACTCGACCTGGCTGAACAGGATCCAGCGGTTCCTCTACGACGTCTGCGACCCGTACCTCCGGTTGTGGCGTCGCATCCTGCCGACCTTCGGGCCGCTCGACCTCTCGCCTGTGATCGGGGTCGCGTTTCTCTACATCCTGCTGAGGGTCATCCTGAGCATCCTCAACCGCCTGCACTGAAAGGGGGAGACCATGACGCTCACTCCCGTGGAAATCAGACATCTCAAACCGGCGAGAAGCATTGTCGGGGGTTACAACAGGACGGCCGTCGACGCGCTCATGGACGAGATCGTGGCGAGCTTCGAAGACGTCTGGCGTGAACGCGCAGATCTCGCCGACAAGGTCGAGCAGCTCGAGGCGGATCTTGTCCGCTACCGCGAGCTGGAGTCGCTTCTGCGGACGACTCTCGTCTCCGCCGAGAAGTCCGCCGTCACGCTCAGAGAGCAGGCCGGGAGGGAGGCTGACCTGATCGTCGAGGAGGCGCGCTCGGAGGCCCGCGCGATCACGCGGACGGCTCGCGCGGACCACGACCGGCTCTTGACCGAGATCCGGCGAATGAGGACGCTGTTGCACTCGGCCCTCGTGCTTGTCGACGAAGAGCCGCCGGAGAAGACCGCCGAGGCAGAGGCTGCCTGACCGGACTACAAAGCTAGACTCCCTGCATGGAAGCGGTTTCCACGCGCCTGCGGTTGCGTGTTTCCCCCGGCGCGAGGAGCGCTCACGTCGTCGGCCGTCACGGTGAGGCGTGGAAGGTCCGCGTCGCAGCTCCGCCGGAAGGCGGTCGCGCGAACGAGGCGGTCGTCCGGTTGCTCGCGGAGACACTTTCGCTGCCGCGTGACGCGGTGACCGTCGTTTCGGGTCAGGGCGCGCGGGACAAGATCGTCCGGCTGGACGGTCTCGACCACACTCAGATCGAACGGCGCCTCACGTCGGCGGCCGCAAAGGAGCACGTCCCGTCGTGAGCACAATCGACACGGATCGGTTCCGCGAGGCCCTGCTCGAGGAGCGCACGCGCGTCGAGGCTGCGATTCAGAACCTCCACGACGAGAATCCCGGCACGCTGTCCGAGGACGCGGGCGAAGAGACGGCGTACGACAACCATCTGGCCGACACCGCAACCGAGACGTACGACCGCGAGCTCGATTACACGCTCGAGGAGAACTCCGAGCATGTTCTCGCGGACATCGACGCCGCGCTGAAGCGGATCACGGAAGACACGTACGGGATCTGCACGAATTGCGGCGAGCCGATCGCCGTAGAGCGCCTCGAGGCGCTCCCCTGGGCGACGCTCTGCATTGACTGCAAGCGTGATCGGGAGCGTCGTTGACCGAGCGGCTCTCGTCACGGGCGGCCGACATCCGCGTCGGTTCGACGACAGACGGGTTGACACCGATCTCCGTCGCAGAGCGACGGCTCGGCGCCAGCTGGCCTCAATGGCTAGGCCTCGGGTCCGTTGCGCTCGCAGGCATCGCTGCGGATCAGCTGACCAAGTCGATCGTCACGAGTCGGCTCGACCTCAACGACGAGGTGCACGTCGTCGGACCGTTCTCCATCCACCACGTGACGAACTCGGGGATCGCGTTCGGCCTTTTCGCGAGCGCGACATCCATCGTCATCCTGCTGACCGGTCTCGCCGTCGCCTGGATGCTCTACTTCTTCGCCCGCTCGGGATCGCGGCATCCAGTTTTGCCGGTTGCACTCGGGCTCGTAATCGGCGGCAGCGTCTCGAATCTGACCGACCGGGTCCGGCTCGGGCACGTCACGGACTTCCTCGACTTCAAATACTGGCCGGCGTTCAACCTCGCAGACTCCTTCATCGTTGTAGGCGTGGCGGCTCTGCTGCTGGCGCTCGTGGCCTCGGACCGAGACTCATCCGGGCCCCGGCGCGCGCGTGAAGCAACGCGTTCCTGACGAGGCGGCGGGCGAGCGGCTCGACCGCTTCCTCGCCTCCCTGCCTGAGGTCGGCTCGCGCGGAATCGCGGAGCGGTTGCTCGAAACAGGACGAGTGCTCGTCGACGGCCGGCCACTCGACAAGAGCCGGCGACTCACGGGCGGCGAGGAGCTCGAGTTCGAGCCACCGGAGAAGGAGTCCGCCGAGCTCGAGCCGGAGCAGATGGATCTGCGCATCGCCTACGAGGACGAGCATCTGATGGTGGTGGACAAGCCCGCCGGCCTCGTCGTGCACCCCGGATCCGGCCACGCGACGGGCACGCTCGTCCACGGTTTGCTCGAGCACGACATCGCCGGGGGCGATGCGGCTCGCCCGGGCATCGTGCACCGTCTCGACCGCGACACCTCCGGGCTCATGGTCGTCGCGCGCTCGGAAGAGGCTCATGCCCGCCTGCAGGCTCTGGTCCGGAACCGTGCGCTGGAGCGGCATTACGCCGCGTTGGTCGTGGGGAGGCCGCGCTCGCGCACCGGCCGGATCGAGGCGCCGATCGGGCGCGATCGCCGCGACCCCCTACGGCACTCGCTCGACACGGACAAGCCGCGCGAGGCGGTCACCTACTTCGAGGTGAGGGAGCTCCTGCCCCGCCACACGCTTCTCGACGTGAGGCTCGAGACGGGGCGCACGCATCAGATCCGCGTGCACCTGGCCGCGGTCGATCTGCCTGTTGCAGGCGACAACGTCTACGGGCGCCCTCGTGAGCTCGACCTGGGGCGCCAGTTCCTGCATGCGGGACGCCTCGCCTTCCCGCATCCCTTCACGGGGGTGCGAGTGGACGTGGAGTCGCCCCTGCCCGCCGACCTCGGCGCCGCCTTGGAGCGCGCCAGCCTCCAGAGCTAGTGCCCCTACCGGCAATGCAAAACGGTCGTACCGGCAAAGCCGGCACGACCTCCTATGGTCGGCATCGCAAGCGATGCCTTGGCGCCGGCTTCTGGCCCGCGATCACGCGGCGCCTGAGTCCACCCTCGCCCTTAGCAAGGCAGACCAGCCTTGCTGCGGTCGAGTGCGGCCTCTGGCTTGGTGCCCGCGACCCAGAAACTCGGCAGCATCACCGGCAGGGGCACTGTCGCTAGAATGCAGCGGTTTTTCGCACCCGACCCGGCGGATCAGCCTGGGTGGCGGTGCCGGCGTTCGACGGATGCCGGTTCCAGCCAGGCCCCACCGGCAGCACTCATCAACTAACCAGAAAGGGGACCTGATCCCAATGTCCGTCGTCTCTATGCGCGAGCTCCTGGAGGCTGGAGTCCACTTCGGCCACCAGACGCGACGCTGGAACCCAAAGATGCGCCGCTTCATCTTCACGGAGCGCGGTGGCATCTACATCATCGATCTACAGCAGACGCTCCAGCTGCTCGAAGAGGCCAACGCTTTCGCCCGGAACGTCGCCGAGCGAGGCGGATCGATCCTCTTCGTCGGCACCAAGAAGCAGAGCCAGGGCGCTGTGGAAGAGCAGGCGGAGCGCGTCAACATGCCCTATGTCAACCACCGTTGGCTGGGCGGCCTGCTGACGAACTGGCGCACCATCTCCGACCGAATTGACCGCCTGCACGAGCTCCGGCGCTTGAAGGACGAGGGCCAGCTCGACCTGCTGCCGGCGAAGGAGCGGATCTCCATGCTCAACGAGCTCGAGAAGCTCGACGAGAACCTCGGCGGGGTGGCCGACATGAAGCGCCAGCCCGACGCGGTCTTCATCGTCGACCTGAAGAAGGAGCAGCTCGCCGTGCGCGAGGCCCGGCGGCTCGGGCTGCCGGTCATCGCCCTCGTCGACACGAACTGCGACCCGGACGAGGCCGACTACGTCATCCCGGGGAACGACGACGCCATCCGGTCCTGCGACCTGGTCGTTCGCGTCATCGCGGACGGCATCGCCGCGGGACAGCAGAAGGCGACTCCCGCCGACTTCACGTCCGCGAAGAACGGAGCTCCGCCGGAGGAGCAGGCGACCGTCCCGGAGGGCGATGGCGAGGAGGCGTCGTCAAGCGAAGATCCCGTCGCGGAGGCTGCGCCGGCACCGGAGGAGGTGCCCGCCGAATGACGGGCATCAGCGCAGCGCTCGTCAAGGAGCTTCGGGACCAGACCCAGGCTCCGATGATGGACTGCAAGCGCGCGTTGCAGGACACGAACGGCGACATCGAAGCCGCCAAGCGCCTGCTGCGCGAGCGTGGCATGGCGAGCGCCGAGAAACGCGCGGGCCGTGTCACCACGGAAGGCAAGGTTGGTTACCGCGTTGCCGACGAGGGCAAGCGTGGGACGATGGTCGCCGTCGGGTGCGAGACCGAGCCTGTCTCGAACAACGACGAGTTCCTCGCGTTCGCGAAGAAGGTCCTCGAAGCGGTCGAAGCAGACGGCCTGGACGCCGCCGAGAGCCTCGACGAGGAGCGAAAGGAGCTCTCGGGCAAGCTCGGCGAGAACATCGTCGTCGCGGGTACCGCACGCTTCGAGGCAGTCGACGGCGGGCTCATCGAGGGCTACGCGCATCCGCCCGCGAACAAGCTGGGCGTGCTGGTGCAGGTTCGAGGCGGCTCGGGTGACATCGCACGCAAGATCGCCATGCACATCGCCGCCTCGGCCCCGCAGTGGGTCGGCAGGGACGATGTGCCCGAGGACGTCGTGACGTCGGAGCGCGAGATCTTCGCGAATTCGGATGAGGTCCTGTCGAAGCCCGACCAGGCGCGCGAGAAGATCGTCGAGGGAATGCTCAACAAGCGCTTCTTCGCCGATCGTGTGCTGACCGAGCAAACCTGGATCCACGACACCGGCAAGACGGTGGGTCAGGCGCTCTCTGAAGAAGGCGCCGAGGTGCTGGAGTTCGAGCGGTTCGCCCTGACGGGATGACCGTTCAGTCAGAGGAAGCAGTCGCGGAAGCCAAAGGGACGGGGAACCCGGTCTTCCGGCGCATCCTGCTCAAGCTCTCCGGGGAGTCGTTCATGGGCGACCAGGAGTACGGCATGGATAGGGCGACAATCGACGCGATCGCCGAAGAGATCGTGGACGTGCAAGGCACCGGGGTCGAGACGGGAATCGTGGTCGGGGCCGGCAACATCTACCGAGGCATGTCGGCTGCCGCCGAGGGCATGGACCGCGCGACCGCGGACTACTCCGGCATGCTTGCAACGGTGCTGAACTCGTTGGCGCTCCAGGACGCGCTCGAGGACCGTGGCGCCGATACGCGGGTGCTCTCCGCGCTCGAGGTGAAAGAAGTTGCCGAGCCTTACATCCGGCGACGTGCGATTCGACATCTCGAGAAAGGCCGCATCGTGATCTTCGCAGCCGGCACCGGCAATCCGTTCTTCACGACCGACACGGCCGCCGCTCTTCGAGCCCTCGAGATCAATGCCGACGCCATTCTCATGGCCAAGCACGGTACGACCGGGGTCTACGGAAACGACCCGCGGCTCGACCCCGACGCCGAGTTCCTCCCGGAGCTCACGCACCGTGAGGCGATCGAGCGCGGCCTCAAGGTGATGGACACCACCGCACTTTCGCTCTGCATGGACAACAATCTGCCGATCTACGTCTTCGCCCTGGCCAACGGAAACATCCGCCGCGTGATCGCCGGCGAGCGCATCGGCACGATCATCTCGACACCCGCAAAGGAGGAGCGCTGATGGCCACCCCCGATCAGTTGATCCAGGACGCACAGAAGCGCATGGACGCGAGCGTCGAGCACACGAAGACCGAGTTCAACACGGTGAGAACAGGTCGAGCGTCGGCTGCGCTCCTCGACCGCGTCCAGATCGACTACTACGGCCAGCAGACGCCGCTCAAACAGCTGGCGACGATCAATGTGCCCGAGCCGCGGATGCTGACGATCCAGCCGTTCGATCCGAGCTCGATCAAGGCGATCGAAAAGGCGCTCCAGGAGTCGGACCTCGGCCTGACGCCGTCCAACGACGGCAAGATGATCAGGCTCCCGATGCCCCAGCCGACCGAGGAGAGGCGGAAGGAGCTGGTGAAGGTCGTGCGCAAGATCGCGGAGGAAGGACGGATCGCCGTTCGAAACGTTCGTCGGGACGCTGTCCAGCACCTGAAAGACCTGGCGAAGGGTGAGGTCGGCCAGGACGACGAGCACCGCGCGGAGGAACGCGTGCAGAAGCTGACCGACGAGCACACAAAAACGATCGACGACCTGCTCAAGCACAAAGAAGCAGAGATCATGGAGGTCTAACCGCGGAAGGTGCTCCGCACTTTCCGCGGGTTTTGCGAAAGGCCTTCGCTTCGCTCGGTAAAGAAGACAAAACCAAATGAGCATCCTCACGAAGATCAGAACGTTGCGGCACGTTCGTCCAGCGGTCGAGCCCGACCTGCCGGACGTCGCGCATGCGGTCGCGATCATCATGGACGGAAACGCGCGCTGGGCGCGCAAGCGCGGGCTCCCGATCGCCGCCGGGCACCGGGCCGGGACGAAGGCGCTCCGGCGCACCGTCGAGGCGGCGATCGATCTCGGCGTCGACTCGCTCGCGGTCTACGCGTTCTCGACCGAGAACTGGAACCGGCCTCCGGACGAGGTGGAGCTCCTGATGGAGATCTTCACCGAGACGATCGAGCGCGAGCTGCCGGACCTCGTACGTCAGGGAGTGCGGACGCGCTTCATCGGCCGCCGCGACCGGGCGCCGGACGCGCTCCAGCAGCGAATGGCCGCGCTCGAGGGGGAGACCGAAGGGAATCGCACACTCAATCTCTGGATCGCGTTCGACTACGGTGGCCGGGCCGAGATCGTGGACGCCGCGAACCGTGCGGTCGCCGGCGGCAGAGAGGTTGACGAGGAGACCTTCGCGACTTACCTCAATGCGCCCGACATGCCGGACCCCGATCTCCTGATCCGTACGTCCGGCGAGCTGAGGATCTCCAACTTCCTCCTGTGGCAACTCGCTTACGCGGAGCTCGTCTTCGTCGACACACTCTGGCCCGATTTCGGCGAGGACCAGCTCCGCGCCGCCCTCGACGATTACGCCAGCCGCAGGCGCCGCTTCGGCGGCAGGTAGTGGCTCCCCTCGTTTCGCGCGTGCTGGTCGCGCTCGTCGGCCTGCCGCTGGTGCTGCTCGTCGTCTGGGCAGGCGGCTGGTGGCTGTTCGCGCTGGCCGGGGTGGCGGCGGTTCTCGCGCTACACGAGTACGCGCTCATGATCCGCTCGCTCCGTCCGGTCATCCTCGCGGCGTATGCAGGAGCGCTCTTGTCGCTCCTCGGTGCACAACTGGGCGGCCTGCAGTGGACGACGGCGGGCTTCCTCAGCACCATGGTGCTCGCATTCCTCTTGCACTGGGTCGCCACCACGCGGCAGTCGGCAACCGTGGCGATCGCGTCGACGGTGCTCGGCGCGGGCTGGATCGGGCTGGGCCTCGCACACCTGTTGCTCCTGCGCGAGATTCCGAGCCAGGGAGAGCTTGCGACGTTCACGGTGCTCCTGGCCGTCTGGGCCGGCGACATCGGTGCGTTCTTTGCGGGGCGGCTGATCGGCAGGCACAAGCTTGCGCCTGCCCTCTCACCTGGGAAGACCTGGGAAGGGTTCCTCTTCGGAACCGCGGCGACGATCTTCGTCGCGTTCGTCGCCCTCTACAAGCAGCACTACCTCTCGATCGGGCAGTCGATCGTGCTCGGCGCCGTGATCGCGATCGCTGCGCCTCTCGGCGACCTCTTCGAATCCGCTCTGAAGCGGGACATGCAGGTCAAGGACAGCGGGCGCCTACTGGCGGCACACGGTGGCGTGCTCGACCGGATCGATTCCCTGCTCTTTGCCGTGGTGGCGTCCTACTACCTGCTGCGTGCTTTCAACGCGGCCTAGAGCCGCTTCGCGTAACGGACTTCTGCGATGTCGAAGCCGAAGAGGCGGATCTCGCGGGCGGTGCCGTCCACTGACCAGCCTGCGATCTCGTAGAAACGCCGCGCCCTCGGGTTGTCGTCCAGGACCCAGAGAATCGCCTCCCGGTGCCCGAGCCGGCGCAACTCCTCTTCGCCCGCCTCGATGAGCTCGCGCCCGACGCCCGTTCCCCATTGCTCGGGGTGGACGTAGATCGCGAACAGCTCGCCGTCGGTGCCCGGATCTCTGCTCGAGCCGACGCTGACGAACCCAACGATCTGACCACCGTCGTCGGCAACGAACGTCGGCGGCCATCGCCGGTGCCTCTCGAATGCTTCTTCCAGGGAGAGCGCCTCCAGCTGCTCGGACGGGAGCGCATGGGCGTAGGCGGACTGCCATGTCTCGACCTGGACCCGCGCGACTCCCTCGGCGTCGTCGGCTGTCCCGGGGCGAATCACCTCGGCGAACCTACACTTCGCGCGACGACCAGACTCATTTTCGGGCGATAACGACCACGAGCTGCGCAATGAGCAGCAGCTCGTAGTCGGCCGTCAGTTGGATCCCGTAAGCCGCAAAACTCGCGGGACCCAGCCGGCCCCCATTCTCTCTCTTTTGGGACCGCTCTTGGGGAGTACCCAAGTAGTACTTGCGGCGCGGCGCGCCTCGCGAGGAGGAAACCTCAGTCGGAGTCACCGTCGCGCCGTTTTATAGTCTCGGCGTGGGCTACCTCGTCATGCTGTTCGGCGGCCTGGTCGGAGCGGCGGCCAGCATCGTTCTCACCTATGGGCTCTTTTCGGGTGTGGAGCTAGACGGGTTGCTGGTCATGACAGGAATCTTCCTCTGCTTCTTGGGCACATTGCTGGGGGCTCGGTTGGCGTTATGGCTGTGGCGCTTCGCCGAAAGAAACGCAACACCCTCTCCTCGGCTGTGAGCGCTCAGAGGCCGGCCACTCGAGCATGGCCGTCACGTAGCGCTACGTCGACCTGACCGGCGTGTCGTTGGCGGAGGAGGCCGCGCAGGCGGAGCGGCGGATGCTCGGCGCGGTTTCTACTGAACCTCTACAGACCTGACAGCACCTGTGAGCACCGAGCACGATTCGGCTGGCTTGAACGCACGCCAGTAGCCCTTCCGGTCGCTGATCGGGCGACCCTACACTTCCAGGGTGAAGAGGATCGCGCTTCTGGGCGCCACAGGGTCGATCGGGCACCAGGCGCTGGAGATCATCGAGGCACACCCGGAGCTCGAGCTCTGCGCTGCGGCATCGGGGTCGCAGCCGATCGACGGCCTCGCGCCGCTGACGCAGGCCGGCGGAGATCTCACCGAGCTGCTCGAGCGGGCCGACCCTGATCTGGTATTGAACGCGGTCGTCGGCTTCGCAGGATTGCCGGCGACGCTCTGGACGCTCGAGCGCGGTATCGATCTCGCGCTCGCGAACAAGGAGAGCCTCGTTGTCGCGGGAGAGCTCGCTCTCGCCGCGCAGCGTCGTGGAGGAGGACGGCTCATTCCCGTCGACAGCGAGCACTCGGGTGCGTTCCAGTGTCTTGAAGGCCGCCCGGTCGAGCAGGTCCACTCGCTCGTGCTCACGGCTTCCGGTGGACCTTTCCGCGGGCGGGTACGTGACGAACTGGAGGACGTGATGCCGGCCGAAGCGCTGGCGCATCCAACCTGGAACATGGGCCCGAAGATCACCGTCGACTCTGCGACGCTCGCAAACAAGGGTCTCGAGCTGATCGAGGCTCACTTCCTCTTCGGCCTTCCCTACGAGCAGATCGAGGTCGTCGTGCATCCGACCTCGGTCGTGCACGCTCTCGTTCGTTTCCGCGACGGTGCGACGCTCGCGCATCTCGGGTATCCGGACATGCGCGTTCCCATCTCCTACGCGCTCACGTACCCCGAAAGGAGCGCGACGCCGATTGCACCGCTCGATCTCGCCGGCGGCATCACGCTCGAGTTCGAGCCGCCCGACCTGGAGACGTTCCCGCTCCTCGCGCACGCGCGTGCCGCAGGAGAGCAGGGCGGCACCTATCCATGCGCGTTCAATGCGGCGAACGAGGTCGCAGTCGCGGCCTTCCTCGAGGGACGCCTGCCGTTCCTCGGCATCGCGGACGTGGTCGCGCACGCGCTTGCAGCTGTCGACGGTTCTGTCGCTCGCGATCTCGATGAGCTGATCGCTGCAGACGAGGCGGCACGCCGTCAGGTCGAAGAGGCGCTCAAAGTCGCATGAGCGTCGCTCGATTTCATCTCGCTCCCATAGGGGAAACCATGTTTCCCCCACGAGCCCCCTTCTTTAGGGACCGCGACTACGCCCCTTCCCCCGCTCATCGACCGGGGACCGGTCGATGAGCGTCCTGATCGCCATCCTCGGTCTCGCGGTGCTGATCCTTCTCCACGAGGCGGGACACTTCTTCGTCGCGCGGGCGGTCGGCATGAGGCCTCGTCGCTTCTACCTCGGGTTCCCGCCGGCTCTCGTCAAGGTCGTGCGCAACGGCATCGAGTACGGGATTGGAGCGATCCCGCTCGGCGGTTACGTGAAGATCCCGGGCATGCACCGTCCGGCTGCTTCCGACCTGGACGTGCAGCTTGCGCCGGCGCTCGCCGAAGATCCGAGCCTCTTTCCGAAGGTCGCACGAGTGAAGCGCGCGCTCGAAGCGGGCGATCTCGATGCCGCGCGGGACGCGCTTCCGGGGCTCGAGCAGGCCGTCGACGCGGCGAGTCTCAGTCCAGCGGCAGGAAAGGCGGCGCGGCGTGCCGTGGACGAGCTACGAGACGGGCTGAGCTCCGACGCCTACTGGCGCCAGCGGACCTCGAAGCGTGTCGCCGTCATCTTCGCCGGCCCCGGTGTGAACATCGTCGTCGCGATCGTGCTCGTCGCGCTGGGGTACTACTTCGGCGTTCCGGGAGACCCCGACCGGACGGTCAAGAACGTCAAGGCCGACACGCCTGCAGCATCCGTCGGGCTCCGGCCGGGCGACACGATCATCGCGGTCAACGGTCGGGAGACGCCGAACTTCGACACAGTCTCCAGCCTGATCAGGGGTTCGAAGGGCAAGCCCATCACGGTCACCGTTCTGCGCAGCGGTCGGGCGGTGACGCTCGGCCCCGTTCGGACGAAGAAGATCGGCAGCCGCTGGGCACTGGGGTTCGAGCCTGGCTGGAACGAGGTCAGCTACGGACCGGTCTCGTCGCTGACGCGCAGCCTCAGCACGACCTGGGCGGCGACGAAGGCGACGATCACGTTCTTACCGCGGCTGGCAACGGGATCCGGGAGGAAGGACGTCTCGAGCCCGGTCGGGATCGTGGACGTCTCGAGCCAGGCGGTCTCGCTCACGTTCACGCTGTATCTGCAGATCCTGGGCTTGATCAGTCTTTCGCTCGCCATCCTGAACCTGCTGCCGCTGCTACCGCTCGACGGCGGCCACATCCTGTTCTCGATCATCGAGGGCCTACGCGGCCGGGCGGTCGGGCGTGAGGTCTACGAGCGCGTCTCGGCGATTGGAATCGCGCTCTTCCTGGTGCTCATGTTCATCGGCCTGTCGAACGACATCAACCGCCTCGGCGGGGGCTAGACCGTCAGGCTCACGAGCTCGGAAATGACGGCGATACACTGACGACGAGATGGCTTCAGAGCGCCAGATCAGCGTCGGCGGAGTGAAGATCGGCGGAGGTGCGCCCGTCGTCGTGCAGTCGATGACGCTGACCAAGACGCATGACGTCGAGGCCACGACCGCCCAGATCGCCGCCCTCGCGTCCGCAGGCTGCGAGATCGTTCGGGTCGCCGTCCCGAAGACGGAGGACGCGGAGGCGCTTGGCAGGATCGTCCGGTTCTCGCCGCTCCCTGTAATCGCGGACATTCACTTCAATGCGAGCCTCGCGCTGAAGGCGATCGACGCGGGCGTTGCGGCAGTGCGCATCAACCCCGGCAACATCGGCGGCTCGGACAAGGTCGCGCAGGTCGTGCGCGCCGCGCAGGCCAAGGGAATCCCAATGCGCATCGGCGCCAACTCCGGGTCGCTGCCGAAGCATCTCAACGAGCTAGCGCAGGCCGATCAGGCCGAGGCGCTCGTCGAAGCGGCGCTCGAGGAGGTACGGCTGCTCGAGAGCTTGGACTTCAGGGACTTCAAGATCTCGGTGAAGTCGAGTCACGTGCCGACGATGATCCGCGCATACCGTCTGCTCGCCTCGAAGGTGCCGTACCCGCTGCACCTCGGCGTCACCGAAGCAGGCACACCTTTCGCGGGCTCGATCAAGAGCGCGGTCGGCACGGGCGCGCTGCTTGTCGACGGCATCGGCGACACGATGCGCGTCTCGCTGACCGCGGACCCGGTGGAGGAAGTTCGCGTGGCCTGGGAGATCCTAAAGTCGCTCGGGTTGCGTGAGCGCGGGCCGATCATGATCGCCTGTCCGTCGTGTGGCCGTGACAACGTGGGTGTGCAGACGCTCGCGGAGAGCGTGGAGGAGCGGCTGCATGCATATCCGCAGCACTTCGAGGTTGCGGTGCTCGGCTGTGCAGTGAACGGGCCGGGCGAGGCGGGCGACGCGGACTTCGGCATCGCCGGCGGGCGCGACACGGGCTTCGTCTACGCGCACGGGCGTGTGCTGAAGAAAGTCTCCTCCGACATCCTCATCGACGAGTTGTTCCACGAGATCGACAAGTGGATCGCAGAGGGCATGCAACGCCCCAAACGTCTGAAGATGGCAAAGCCCGCCGCTCTCGCGATGGCGGAAGCGTCGCTGATTCCGCTCGGCGAGTAGTCTGCCCGGACAACATGGTTGCCCGGGCCTCACAGCTGTTTCTTCCGACCCTGCGCGAGCCGCCGGCGGATGCCGAGGCCGCAAGCCACAGGCTGCTCGTGCGCGGCGGTTTCATCCGCCAGGTGGGCGCAGGTCTGTGGACGTTCCTGCCGCTCGGCTGGCGCGTGCACCAGAAGGTCGTCCAGATCATCCGCGAGGAGATCGACGCGATCGGCGGGCAGGAGATGCTCGAGCCGGTGCTGACGCCGGCGGAGCTGTGGGAGACCAGCGGCCGCATCGGGATCCCGATCGTCTTCAAGCTCAAGGACCGGGCCGGGCGCGACTACGTGCTCCCGTTCTCGCACGAAGAAACGATGACGTTCCACGCGCGCGAGCTGCAGTCGTACAAGCAACTGCCGCAGCTCTGGTACCACTTCTCGACCAAGGAACGCGACGAACCCCGGCCGCGCGGTGGGCTGTTGCGCGTGCGCGAGTTCATCATGAAGGACTCGTACTCGTTCGACCGCGACGAGGCCGGGCTCGACAGGAGCTTCGAGGCGCACCGGGGCGCGTACGAGCGCATCTGGGAGCGCTGCGGTCTCGATGCGTACTACGTCGAGGCCGAGTCGGGGATCATGGGCGGCCGGGAGTCCTCGGGCTTCATGGCGCCGGCCGAATCCGGCGAGAACATCCTCGTCCGCTGCGAGAACGGCGACTATTACGCAGATTACGATGCGGCCCGCGGGATTCCGCGTTCGCCTGACTTCCCCGATCGGCTGGACCCGCCGGAAGAGATCGAGACGCCCGGCGTGGCGACGATCGAGGCGCTGGCGGACTTCCTCGGCATCGACCCAGCCGCGACGTCCAAGGCGATGCCGGTCATGGTCGGCGAGCGTCCGGTGCTCGCCCTGATCCGCGGAGACGACCGGCTGAGCGAGGAGAAGCTCGTGACGGTGCTGGGCGAGGCGTACCGGCCGATGACGGACGACGAGATCAGAGCGGTCTTCGGCGCCGGAGGCGGGTCCCTCGGTCCCGCCGGTGTGACCATCGACGTCGTCGCCGACGAAGCCCTACGCGAGGGCCAGTTCGTCGCAGGTGCGAATCGCGACGGGTGGCACCTGCGCGGCGTTCAGGCAGGCCGAGACTACAACCCGGAGTTCGCGGACATCCGGCAGGCGAACGCGGGGGATACATGCCCGCTGTGCGGCGGCAAGCTGCTGGAGGAGCCGGCGATCGAGCTCGGGCACATCTTCAAGCTCGGCACGTTCTACTCGGTGCGGTTTGGCGCGACCTTCCTGGACGAGGAGGGCCAGGAAAAGCCGCTCGTGATGGGGAGCTACGGCATCGGACCGGCGCGGACGATGGCGGCGATCGTCGAGCAGCATCACGACGACGACGGCATCGAGTGGCCCGCTTCGGTCGCGCCGTACGACGTGCACATCGTCGTTATCCCCGGCCTGGAAGAGCACGCGCAATCAATCGCGGAAACGCTTTCCGCCGCAGGCTTCGACGTCCTCGTAGACGACCGCGATGCGCGTGCGGGAGAGAAGTTCGCGGACGCCGATCTCATTGGCTGCCCGGTGCGCGTGACCGTGGGGCGAAAGATCGCCGAAGACGGTACGGTTGACGTTCGCGAGCGCACAAAGGGGGATGACAAGGCGGTGAGCGTAGGTGAGCTCGTCTCGATAGTGCGCGAGATGCTCGGCTGATGGCACGTAAGCGACGCTTCAGCGACGATGCGTTCGGCCCGACGATCGAGCGCCTCATGTCGGAAGCCGGCCTCACGTACCGCTCGCTCGCAGAGAAGACGAGGCTCTCGGCGGGCTATCTGAATCACCTGGTGCATGGAAACCGTCCTGTTCCATCAGACGACGTGATCAAGACGCTCGCCCGCGCACTCGGCGTCGAACCAGAGCACTTCCGCGAATATCGCTTGCGCGTGATCACCGACCGGCTCGAGCGCATGCCGGACCTGATCGACAAGCTCTACCGGCGTTACAGCGCGTAGCCGATACGATCCCCGCCACGGGGCGTGGCGCAGCCTGGTTAGCGCGCTAGTCTGGGGGACTAGAGGTCCCGAGTTCAAATCTCGGCGCCCCGATGAGAGAAACCGCCTGCTGATAGGGGGACACCGCCAGCGAAACGCGGCCGGCGCCAGCCGCGGCTGGCAATACGCCAACGGAAAGTGCGGCGCGGAACCTCGATCACTGTCAGTTACAAGAACTCGCGTCCGTTCCCCGGCGGTACCAAGTACTTTGATTTCAAGATCGTTCGGTCGGGTGCGGGGAACTGCGCGACCGACCTGAACCAACTGGGCGGCGCTTAACGGCCAGATGGCGTTCGGGTACGGGCTCCTGCTCCTCATCAGTCGATCGTTGCCTCCTTCGCCTCGGTTCGGCAGTCGAAGGCGTCAAGCAGCCTGCTCTAGATCGGAGAAGGGAATGCGAACGACGCGACCAAGAGGAAGAAAGGGCCTGGCGTCGCTGCCGCAGTCGGCGCCAGGCCCTTCCTGAGCCATCGAAATGGCTACCCCCGACGATGATACTCGAAGGGGAGCCCGAAGTCTATTTAAAACTCTCTGGAAATAGGCTAGTATTGGCGGGAAGCTACTCAAAGTTACGCCATGCAGCCCGAGAGCTCCGACCCTCAGACCGGCAATCCTGGTCGCCATCAGGCCGTCTCGTCCTGGTACGAGAAAGGCGAACTCGGCATCTGTCCCGAATGCGGGCAGCAAACTCTTCTGCCACCCGACGAAATGGCAGAACCGGCAACCATCTGTCTCACATGCGGTGCGCTGAGCGTTCCCCGCAAGGAAGTCCCCCGCCCCGGCCTCTAGCGGTGAAGCAAACGCCTTAGCGCCTCGCCCCCGACGTTTCGTTTGCCGTGCCGAAGCTCAGCGGCGACGGCCTTCAGGATCCTACGCAAACCGCAGCAGGGCCTTGCCAAGCACAAGCGTTGCTGCGACGCTTCGAGGTAGGGCTATGCGAGCCAAGGTTGCGCTAATTGCGTCGGCCATCGCTTTCGCGGCGCTCGGGTGCCTGGCGGCCTCTCTGGTCGCCTCCGGCGCTCCGGGGACTGCGGCCGACGTCACGACGGCCAACGAGCCACCGACGACGGTAACGCAGGCGACGACTCAATCGACGTCAGTCACGCAGACAAGCGCGACCACGGTCATTACGCCGGGGCCTGGGCAACCGACTGTCATCCTTCCCGACAAGAAGAGGACGCCGGGAGCGCTAAATCCCAAGGTGCGTCAGTCCACGATCAAGAAGACGATCTGCAAGAACGGCTGGACGACGAAAATCCGACCGCCGGTCAGTTACATGAACGCTCTCAAGATCAAGCAGATGGTTCTCTACGAAGAAACGGGCTCACCGTCTGAGTACGAGGAGGATCACTTCATCCCGCTCGAACTTGGCGGCGCGCCGAAGAATCCGAAGAACCTTTGGCCGGAACCGCACTCGCAGTCCAAGCTGTCAGACCTGCTCGAGACTCAGTTGAAGCGGAAGGTCTGCAAGGGCGTGATGAAACTCGCGAAGGCGCGCGCCACGATCCGGCGGTTCAAGAACACGCAGGGCTAGTCGAAGTTCGCCTGGGTCTGAGTCCCAGCCGCGTCCGACTTCTGCTGGGCCGGTCCGCCATTCAACCTCGGTGATGTCTGCCTTAGGAAGGCCGATGCATGTTTGTGGCGAACTGCACACTTGCCCAGGGTTCCGTCGGCCGCATCCCAGCTCTCCCCGGGAAGCGGCCGATCTGCGGCGTGAGCTGTAGACGCCGCCCCTGGGCACTTACCCACAGCACAAGGCTCGAGCTCGATCCGCGTCTAATCGTTGGAGCCCCGGGCCAGCTCGTTCCAAGGGCTGACGGCCTTGGGGAGAGGACGGCCGGCTCGGGCTCCAACGGGCGGGTGTCCGCGCCGACTACCAAAACAGCTCGCAACACAAATCACAAAGTGGGGTGTATGATGCCTCCACTGGCCCTGCAGCCAGAATTCCGGCCGAAGCCCCAAGACACGCCGACGCGCCTTCTGGCACGCGAGGCATCGAAGCTAAGGCAAACAGAGTTCTATTCCGTAGGGCCAGTTTTCTTTTTGCGCTGACAAGTCCCACTACCGC
>Ga0307293_10000130_pt1 | contig 18819 bp, 15 predicted proteins | sample ER_DNA_150_FD_194488 | JGI IMG/M metagenome (GOLD analysis project Ga0307293, IMG submission 194488) | Bulk soil microbial communities from the East River watershed near Crested Butte, Colorado, United States - ER_DNA_150 | ecosystem: Environmental > Terrestrial > Soil > Floodplain | place...
CTTGTCTCGCAGACGGTGAAGGACTTGGTCGCCGGATCGGGACTGCGATTCCACCATCGCGGCAGCCGCGAGTTAAAGGGCGTCGAAGGAGCCTGGCATCTGTACGCCGTGGCGGGATCCAGGCGGGAGCCTGTTCTGACTGACTAGCCGCACGAAACGTCAGCGGCGATCGCGATGAAAGCGCCGCGCGAGCTCTTCAGAGACACACCCTCGCCGAGGCCCGCAAGAATCTCCGCCGCCAACCTTCGAGGAATTCTTCAAAGCTGGCCTCAAGCTCTTTGACGAAAGCGCCTCCCTCAGGACCGAGCGACGTCACATCGTAGGTCACCGCGACCTCGGTGACGTCCGATGATTCCCCCTGCGTGCAAACCACGTCGATCGTGCCTGCGATGCGGTCGTGGGCGACGCGGGCGTAGCGCATTCCATCGTGGCGTCGCTCGAGCACGATCCAGGTTGCCTTTCCGCCATCGCTTTCGGTCGTGAAGACGGTGCCGGGGGCAGAGTCGTCCTCGGCTGCCCCGCGAATCGCGTAGATCGGATTCCACGAGGAGCCAGCCCATCGCCGCTCGCCTTCTGGGGTGAAGAGGGTACGCGCATCGGCCGGTGGCATCGGTAATGCGAATCGTCCATTGCATATCGCTCGTACGTTCATCGGAGTCTCCTTCGAGTGTGATCTAGGTCAAATTCACGGTGCCGCGTCGAGAGTAGGCTGCAAATGGTTGCTCGTTTTGATCGGCTCGTGGGCGAGCCTAGGAAGCCAATTGAGTCGGCGAGGCAGGTACCAGTTCCACTCGCCAAGAAGCTTCATCGTGGCGGGCAGGAGCACGCCGCGGATCAGCGTCGCGTCGATCAGCACGGCAGCGGCGAGCCCAACCCCGAGCTGCTTCAGCGACAGCTGCGAGAGCGTCGCGAAGATCGCGAAGACGAACACCATTACGGTCGCTGCAGCCGTGACCACCCCGGCGGTCGACTTGATCCCGTGCGCAATCGCTTCATCCGTCGCTAGGCCTCGCACGTGCGCCTCACGGATTCGGCTGAGGATGAACACGTGGTAGTCCATCGAAAGCCCGAAGAGGACGACGAAGAGGAAGAGGGGCAGCCACGAAACGATCGCCCCGGTCGCCTCGAAGCCGAGGAACGACGCGCCTACCCCGTGCTGGAAGACGACGACGAGCAGGCCGTACGCGGCGGCCACCGACAAGAGGTTGAGCACGATCGCCGTCACCCCGATCACCAGCGAGCGGAACGTGACGAGCAGGAGAAGAAAGGCGAGCCCAAGAACGAAGGCGAAGACAAGCGGCGTGTGCGACTTGATGACCGCGTTGAAGTCGTAAGAGCCCGCGATCCCTCCGCCGACCAACGCTTCGATCCCAGGCGAGTCCAGCGTCTCCGACGTGATCCTCCTCAGCTCGGCCAGCGCATGCGCCGAGGTGGAATCGCCGACGCCTTTTCCGGCGAGCGGGACAGAGACGACAGCGACCGTCTTCGTCGGATTGACGTCGACATCGATCGGCTCATGGCCCGCACCTGAGGCGAGCACTTGCTCTTCCAGGCGCTGAACGACCGCCTTGATCGAGGGGCTCGTCACATCAGGTGCCTTGACGACGACTGCAGCCGAGTCCGGGGCGCCCGGAAAGGCGGCGTCGATGCGGTTAAGCGTCTGCACGGCTGCGAGCCCCTGAGGCAGATCGCCGGAACCAGGGTCGGCGGTGTGCAGGCGAATCGAAGGCAGAGCGAGCGCGATCAGCAGGCCACCGGCAAGGGCCGCAGCCACTAGCGGACGATGCAGCACCCGATCGAGAAGCGCACCCCAAACGCGCGACTCGCGCCCGCGCCGCGCCCGTGCGAAGCCGGGAATCCGCCCGGCCTCGACCTTATCGCCGAGCCTGGAGAGCACCGCCGGCAGGACGGTCAGCGAGCCCAGCATCGCGGTCGCGACGACGATGATCGTGCCGAGCCCGACACCGACGAAGGTGGCGTTCCCGGCGAAGAACATGCCCGCCATCGCGACGATCACCGTCAGCCCCGAGATGAGAACCGAGCGTCCCGATGTCGCGGCGGCCGCCTCGAGCGCGGCCTCGCGCCCCTTCCCGAGCGCGCGCTCTTCCCGTTCGCGCTTGAGGTAGAAAAGCGAGTAGTCGACGCCGACAGCGAGACCGATCAGGAGCATGACCGATCCGGCGGCGTCGTCGACGGGCAGGAGCTGGCTCGCGAAAGCGAGCGCGCCTGTCGCGCCCACGAATGCAGTGAGCGCGAGGAGAACGGGCAGGAACGCCGCGAGAAGGGCGCCGACGGCAACGAGAAGGATGCCAAGCGTCAGCGGGACGGACGAGAATTCCGCCCGCCGGAAGTCCTTCTCGACGGTGTCGTCGAGAGCTCGGTCGATGCTCGGGCCGCCCGTCTCCTCGATCCGGAGCTCCGGGTGCGCCGCCTGAACCGCGGCGACGGCCGCGAGCGACCGGGCGACGCCGTCGTAGGCCTCACCCGTGTTGCCCTGCAGCTCGAAGGGGACGAGTGCCGAGCGGCCCGACTTCGAAATCTGGTCTTGGTTCCCACGCGCGTAGGGCGACTGCACGTGCTCGACGCCCTTGACCAGCGAGAGCGCGAGCACGACATCCCCCACAGCGCGTTTGAAGGCTGCATCCCGGACCCCGAGAGTCGTGCTCTGGACCAGGACGACCTCCGCCGGGTTGTCGGGGAAGCCGGCGTTGTCGATGATCCGCTGAGCGCGCGCGGAGTCGCCATTCATGCCGCCCGCATCGCTGAGCTCCTTCGTCCCGACCATGCTGCCGAGGACGAAGACGAGCGCGATGAGAGCGAGCCAACCGAGCGTGGCGGTCTTCCAGTGCCGAGCGCTCCAGCGGCCCGCTCGCGCGGCGATGTTCTGTGACTGTCCAAGGGGGTTCATCGCTGCCTCCTCCGAGTCAGATGAGATTGCGTTGGAGGCTGGCAGCGGATGCGAGCGCTGAGAATCCGGCCCGCCGCCGTTCCCGCTACTACCCGCCGTAGTCTTTCTGCGTACTGCTAGCCGGTACTACTGCGCGTCGAGGAAGGTGACGACGGCGAGGACGCGGCGGTGGTCTTCAGGCGACGGCGGAAGTCGCAGCGTCCCGAAGATGTTCTTCACGTGCTTCTCCACCGTGTGCTCGGTGATGAAGAGACGTTCGCCGATCGCCTTGTTCGAGCGTCCTTCGGCCATGAGGGCAAGCACCTCGAGCTCACGCTCGGTGAGGTTCTCGAGTGGCGTATCTCCTTTACGACGTTGGCCGACAAGCTGGGCAACGACGGTCGGGTCGAGGACGGAACCGCCCTCGCCGATCCGTTTGACGCTTTCGGACAGGTCATCGAGATCGGAGACACGGTCCTTGAGCAAGTAGCCGACACGTTCCGTTCCGCCCGCGAGCAGCTCGACTGCGTAGCGAGCCTGCACCTGCTGGGAGAGGACGAGTATGCCGATCTCGGGCCAGCGAGCGCGGATCAGCTTCGCTGCTTGCAACCCCTCGTCGGTGTGCGTGGGCGGCATGCGGATGTCCACGATCGCGACGTCGGGTTGAAGTTGCTCGACGAGCGCGCACAGCTCGTCCGCGTCCGCGGCAAGACCGACGACCTCGAAACCGGCCTCGTCGAGCAGGCGGGCCAAACCCTCGCGCAGGATGACCGCGTCGTCGGCAACGACTACTCGCATGGGAACTGCGCGCGTAGGGTCGTACCGCGTCCGGGCGGGCTGGAGACGGTCAGCCGGCCACCAAGCGCCTCCACGCGGTCGGCGAGCCCGCGCAATCCCGAGCCGCCTCCCGGCGCGGCTCCACCGATGCCGTCATCAGTGACCTCGAGCAGCACCGCGTCACCCTCCTTGGAGGCAACGAGCCGAACCCCGCTGGCGTGAGAATGCTTGGCAGCGTTCGAGAGGGCCTCACTGGCGACGAAGTAGGCCGCGCTCTCGACCTGTTCGGGCAGTCGCCCTGTGACCGTAACCTCGAGTTTCACAGGCAATGCAGCACGGCGGGATAAGTCATCGAGCGCGGCTGCAAGTCCCCGCTCGACCAGGATTGCCGGACGAATGCCTTGTGTGAGTTCACGCAGCTCCTCCAGTGCGGTCGCAAGCGCGTCACGTGCTTCCCGAAGAACTGGCTCGACCGCTGGTCGGTCGGCCGCCAGCTTCGATTCGACAAGGCCAAGGGTCATCGCGATCGACACGAGCCGCTGTTGTGTCCCGTCGTGCAGATCGCGCTCGATTCGCCTGCGCTCGCTCTCGGTCGCCTCGACCAGCCGCGCCCGCGACGCTTGCAGCTCAGCGAGCCGAGCCCGAAGCTCGGCTTGCAGGCGGGCGTTCTCGAGCGTTAGTGCCGCGGCGGCACAGACCGACTGCACGAGCTCGCTGTTCTCTGCGAGCGCGGGATCATGAATAAGCGCGGCGATCGTCTCCCCGTCCCGCTCGACCACGGTTGCGGCTCGACCTGAGCTCGGCTGAGGCAGCTCGACGGGATGACCGCTCGAATCGACATAGCGGGCACCGGCGGGAACCCAGTAGGCGAGCTCGAGCGAGGGATCACCGAGCGCGCGGCCGAGCGCCTCGCGCAGGTCGACGGGCGTGGCGCTTTCGCCCAGCTCGACGACGAGCCCGGCAACCGCACCGCGCGCGAGCCGCCGCTGCAAGAGGACAGCCAGGACAGCAATCGGGATCGAGGCGAAGACGAGCGAGCGCGACCACGCGGGCCCGGGGCCGAGCGGGTGATCGAAGATGTCGTTGGCGACGGAGATCGCGAGGGCGGCGAACATCGCGCTGCCCGCCCAGAGCACGGGAGCGCCCGCGCGCCGTTCGGGTGGGCTTGCGCGTCGCCATCTACGCACGAGGAGTCCGACCGTAAAGACGCACAAGAACACTCCGACGGTCCGCTGGCTCTGGAGAAGCGCATCCGCCACCGTGTCGTTGCGGGTGATCTCGAGAGCGTTGCTCGGGCAGTCCGAGCAGATTTGCGAGCGCGAGTCGGCGAAAAGGAGCCACGCAAACTCGACCACCGTGGCAATAACGACAGCGGCCGTGAGGAGGCCGAGGTCGAGCTTGCTCCGCAAACGACCAGTCGGGAACGAGAGAACCAGGTAGACGAAACCGAGCAGGTACAGGTCCTCGAGCACCGTCCCGAGGGTGAAGAGAAAGGATTCGTTCGAGTCCGCGAGGAAGGTGACAAACCAGGCGAAGCCGATAAAGACCATGACCGCGCCCAGTCGGTTCTCAGGCCGCTGCCTCCACGCGATGAGACCGCTTCCGATGTAAGCCCAGCCGACGACCAAGGCGAGAACCGCAGAAACTGCGGCCGGGCTGAGCTCGCGATCGCTGCCGAGGACGAGCGACGCCGCTCCCACTCCTGCTGCGAGTGCGACAAGTGTGATGGGGAGATCGCGCTTCATACGTCGATCAGGAAATCGTGAACCTTCGCCGAGAGCGTGTACAGCCCGGCGGGCCAGAGTTTCGAGGAGTACTGCTAGCCGGTAGTCAAAGTCCAGGCACCGGGCTGGTGGCCATTCGGACCGCGGCGGACACTGACACGGACGTCTCGAGAAAGGAAGGTCATGAGTGACAACCGTGTTCCAGCCGCCGCTCTCGCAGCGTTCGGTGCGGCGAGTGCAATCCCGATTCCCTTGGCGCAGTTCGACTTCGCAGGACTCGTCAACGCCTTCGACATCGACAGCGGCGACTCTCCGCGCGCACTGCTAGTCATGGCCGGCGTGGGCGGCTTCCTGACGATTGCGGTGCTCGCACTCGCATTTGCCGGGGCGGGTCTCGCTCTCGCAGGTGCTCCAACAGCACGGGCGCTCCTTATCACCGCGGCACTCGCCGGGCTTGTTACGGCGATGCCGCTCTGGATTCCGGCCGGCGTGGTCATCGGGGCGGCCGCGATCTTGCTCGGCCAGCCGAGCAGCGGCCGCGCCGCAACTGGAGGCGGGAACGTTCTGGGAAGCCGCGGCGTAACTACGCGAACGCCGCGACAAGGAGAAGTGTGACTCGCATCCTCGTTCACCGCTGGCTGCCGCTCACAGTTGCGACCACCACTGCGCTGGCTCTTTGGGGGCTCGCCGCCGTCCACGGGTACGGCTGGGCGATGATCTGGCTCCCGGCCGCGGTGGCAGGCGCCGCCTGGCCGAAGCAGGGCAAACGATCGTTCGATGACTGCCGTAGCTGGGGACGTGAGCGGCGAGGCCGAGGGTGAGGGCGGTCTCGCTCAATTCGTCCGGGCCTTGATCCAGTGGACCACTGCTGGAAGAGCACGGGGGTCTGTTGGGGGAACGTCGAGCAGGCCGTGTCCGGCTTGCGGATACACGAGAACACTGAAGTCCTTGCCCTTCGCCTTCAGCCCATTGAGAACGTCGACGTCGTCGTCAGTCGGCTGCGAGCGGTCGGCACCGCCGTAGACCCAGAGCGCGGGCGTCTCGAGTTGCTCCAGGTACGAGCGCGGATCGAAGCCGGCCGGCCCTGGAGTGCGAAGTCCGCCAGCGGTCCTCACGAACGAGGCCAGCCTCAGAAGTGATCCCTGCTCGCCTGTCCCTTGACTGTAGAGGTCTTCCTCTCCGGAGGAGACTGCGGGCGCGTCCACTAGGGCGGTGAAGCCCACACGCCCGTTGGAGCGAACGGCCGCCAGCGGTACCACCCAGCCGGCCTGGCTGGCTCCGAGCAAGCCGATCCGGCTCGGGTCGATCTCGGGGCGAGAGCGCAGCACCGCCACGGCGCCGTCCACGTCCGCGGCCAACAGGTTGAATTGGCCGTAGTCACCCGGGCAGCACTCACCCTCTGATTCGCCCACCCCACGCTTGTCGTACGAGAGGACGGCGATGCCCGAGTCGACGAGCGCCTGAACGAGAGGCGCGCCGTCATAGGGGAGACGAGCGCTCTCGCCGGCCCCATGCACCCAGACGACGGCCGGAAACGGCCCCCGGCCGGGCGGCACGTCGAGCGTTCCGGCGATCTGCGCGCCCACACACGCGAAACGGACGCCGAACTCGCGATGGGTGGACGATACGACTGCCGAGTCGAACGTAACGGTAGGCGCGTTGCATCGGGCATCCGCCGGATCGGCGAAGGGATGCGAGCTCGACCTACTAAGAAAAACAAGGGTGACGAGCGACGCAGCGACGAGGACGAGTGCGACGAGAGCCGCGATGAGGCCTACTTTCTTCATCTTCGCCACCCCCTAACGCTCGCAGCGGGCGAGCTTCGTGAGCTTGGCGCCGTACTCGCTGTCGGCGGCCTGCCGCAACTCGGCCGGGTTGGGGCTCCCACACCTCCCGTGCTCCCCGGCGAAAGCCGCGAGCGTGAAGAGCGCGGCCGTCGAGGCGAGGACGACGAGAACGACCGTCGCCAACGTGATGATCAGGGTCTTTCTCACTGCGGTTCCTCCTTGTGCGTGGACTGGCCTCGACCGTAGGAGGGAGCGCCTCGCAGCGCATCGATGAAAACCCTGGACCTAGCGAAACTCGGGGTTTTCCTCGATGTCGTTTGGTGCGACGATCCGCGGGTGGGACGCCTCGTGTTGGCGGCGCTGGGAGCGGCTCTCGGCCTGTACGCAATCGCGCTTGCAATCTGGGAGCCGGGCATTCTCACCCTGCCCCTTCCGGTCCATCTCGCGATTGGCTGGTCGTTCCTCGCCGCAGGGCTCGTGGCTTGGGAACAGCGCCCGGAGAACCGTCTCGGGCTCCTCATGATGCTGAGCGGGATCGTCTGGTTCGGCCGGGACTTCGACTGGTTCGGCTCATGGACAGCCGATCACGCAAGCGAGCTCTCGCAGAACCTATTTCTCGCGCTGCTCGTGCACGAGATCGTCGTCTTCCCCTACGGCGTCACCCGCTCACGGCTCGAGCGCTGGCTCGTCATAGCCGCATATGCGCTCGCTGTGCTCGCGTACCCGCCCAGCGAGCTCAGCGACACCGCGAACACCGTCCTGTCCGCCATCGCGATCGTGCTCGTGCCCCTCGCCATCTACATCGTGGTCGACCGTTGGCTGAAGGCGAACCGGGCGGAACGGCGGGCGCTTCGACCTCTAGTCGTCATCGGGCCACCCGTGCTTGTCGTCGTCGCGCTCTCGATCGCGGTCGACTACATCGGCGTCTCCCTCACGTCGACGGGCGAAGCGATCCTCGACTGGTGCGCCCTCGCCTACACGGCGATCCCACTTGCGTTCTTGCTCGGAGTCCTGAGGACGCGCCTCCATCGCGCGTTGATGGGCCGGCTCCTCCACGAGCTGAGCGTCGGCGCGTCGTTCGAGGACGACGCCCTCCAGGCGGCGGCCGAAGCGGCAAGAAAGGCGCTCCGCGAAGATCGCCCGCTTCCCAACCTCGAGCAGCTGACAACCCGCGAGATCGAGGTGCTCGCCCTCCTCGCCGAGGGTAAGACCGACCGCGGGATCGCACAGGAGCTGTACGTCACGCCTAAGACGGTCGAGGCGCACGTGCGCTCGATCTTCCGCAAGCTCGAGCTCCCCACTGGCTCGACACAGAACCGCCGCGTGCACGCCGTTTTGACGTTTATGCGCACGCGAACCCCTTAGATGGTTCCGGTGACTACTCGGTGGTAAAGGTCAAGCGGCCGACGAGGCTCTTGACAGCGCCGAGAACCGGATTCGTCCAAAGGATCACCTCCTGGCGGATGCGCTCGGCCTTTGCCTCTCGACGTCGGAGAGTTGCCGAGGCCCAACCTGAGACTCCTCCCGCCACGACTGCCACCGCGGTCGTGATCAGAAGCCAGATCGTGTTATCGACCATCGACAACGCCCATCAGCAGCCGTTGCATCTTCGCGCTCACTCATAGCAGGTGCGGTCGGTCAACACGAGGTCACGGCGCAGCTCGAGGCCGAGTCGTCATCGCGGCCCGATTGCATCGTGGTTCCCGGGTTGGTATGAGTTGCGTTCAACCCTTCGAGCGCCTCACGCGAAAGGGGGTCTTGAACGAGGGTGGCACATCGGCCGACCCGCGTGCGCTGCCGCCGGGCAGCGACGACGTCAGCGGGCTGAGGAGGAGCATGGCCTCACACGGTGACCACGCCCGAGATCGACGGGCGCGCCGGCGAGTGAACGGGTGTTACAGAATGGTGTTCGACGAGGGCAGGCAGAGTGTCCTCGTCTTCTTCAAGAGGAGGCTGTGTGTGCCGAACTGATCTCCCGCCTCGACGCGCCGCTTTTCGAACTTCGGAAACTCATCCCCTCTGACGTCACGGATTTCGTAACAGGCGAGGTCGGCCGTGGCGTCGTTGATACCCGAGCCGTCCTTGTCGACGGGAGCGCAGAAGGCTTCTGGCCGGAGGACGTTCACTCGCTCCGTGTTGAACTGGTCGGTGAGAGTGACCTGCCGAGGATCAAACCTCGTACCTAGCTGTTTCGTCTCGTAGCATTTGAAATGGTCGAGACCCGTGGGAGTGGGTCCTGGAACCTCTGCGACCTGGGCCTTCGAGGCAGGGAGGCAAAGCGACCGACTCTCTTTCAAGAGAAGGGTATGCGTGCCGAACTGGTCGGTCACGTCCACGGGTTGCTTGATGAACTCTGGGAACTCGTCCCCAGGGACGTCTCGGATCTTGTAACAGCTGAGGTGCCCGGTCGGCTCGTTGATGCCTGAGCCGTCCTTGTCGACGGGAGCGCAGAATGCTTCTGGCCGGAGGACGTTCACTCGCTCCGTGTTGAACTGGTCGGTGAGAGTGACCTGCCGAGGATCAAACCTCGTACCTAGCTGTTTCGTCTCGTAGCATTTGAAGTGATCGAGGACTGCCACGTCCTCCCCGCCGCAGGCAAGACGGAGGTCAAGGTCGGTCCACTCGGGAGGTACGGGCAGGACGTCGGTCTCGACGAACGCCTCGCTGCCCGAGGGCGACGTGCAGCCCTCCTTCTCCGCCCGCACCTTGTAGAAGCCGGCCATCACGTCCCAGTGGAAGCGGCCGTTGCCGTCGGTGAGGTCCGGATTCGTCCGGTTCTCCGGCGACATCACGGCGCTGCCCTCAGGCACGATCTCGAATGGGCCCGCGGCGCTGTCGGCCCGGTACAGCGTGACGACGGCGTCCTGGATCGGGTTCCCGGAGACTGTGCGCACGGTGCCGCTCGGATCGATGTAGATGTCGAACTCGATCGTCTCGTCTGTGGTCCCCTCCGGGCAGTCGATTGAGATAGTGACGTGCCCGAGACCGCTGTTCGGCCTGAGCGGCGGAATCGACGCGCTGTAGGTCCCCGAGGGACCCTCGGTCATCGTGCCGCTTGCGATCACGGTGCCCCCACGGCTGATCTCGTAGCTCGCCGAGCCCCCTGCGCAGCCTTGCGTGGTGAGGTCGAGCTGGTCGCCCCAGTAGACGCGGGGAATGCCCCCTGCGGTCGAGGAGGGGGTGATGGTCGTGCCCGCAGGCGGCCCCACCGGCCCGGTGAGGGCGATGTCCTGGACGACCGAGTTCGCCGAGGCGATCGTGATCGGGCCGACGGTGCGGGCTGCGAGGCTCGAGCCCGCCGGCGCCCGCGCGGTAACGATGTAGTCGCCGTCCGGGAGCCCCGTCGCGTTGTAGCGCCCGGCCCCGTTCGTGACGGTGATAAACACACATCGGCCTCCGCTGGACGGACAAACCTGGACCGGCGCTCCCACGAGGGCGTTGGCCGGCGAAGCGTTGTCGGAAACGAGGCCCGAGATGCTGCCCCCGGCCGGCGCGGCGCCGTTTCGGACCTCGAAGACATGACGCCCCCGCTGGAGGCTGTTCCGGCTGGTGCGGGTAAGACCCGTCGACGAGTTCGAATCGAGCAGTGCGCCATTAACCAGCGAGCCTGGGAACTCGAAGAAAGCGGTCGCATCCCCCGTGCCAGCCGAGTAGCCTGCGCCCGCCGACGATCCGCCGAACCCGTTCGAGCCGCCGCTCGCGTCGCCCGTTTCCCAGAGGATGCGGTCGTAATTCATGACGATGTCGAAGTTCCCGGCTCCGGTGTCGGCGCGATCGACAAGGAGGAGTTGGAAGCTGTTGAGCTTGTCGGCATGGCCGCTGTAGTAGCCGACGTTCACCCAGTTCACACAGAACGCCGGACGTCCGGCGAAGATCGTCGTCCCGTAGCCGTACTTCACCGTGTCCGAGCCGACCCCACGGGTGTCAACGTCGCCGAGGAAGGGAGCAATGATCGGCGGGACGTTGGCGGTGAGCGTGAACGGTGTGTACGTGCTGAGCGGCCCTTCGAAGGTGACGTTTCCGTTGTTGTTCACGTACAGGTGCGTATACGTCGTTCCGAAGAAGTTCACCGGGAAGCCGACGGCAACGGCTCCCGTCGAGCCGTCGTCGTTCTGAGGCAGCTCGGTTGCCAGGCACGCCGACTCGCTGACGACCGCGTTCGGGCTCTGGCTGGGCGCAGCGGTGACCGTCAGGGTCGCGGTCAGGCTTGCCCCCCCTACGGAGGCCGTGATCGTCACGTCCGTGCTAGCAGACACAGGGCTCGTGCCGATCGCGAATGTCCGGCTAGTCGCGCCCGCGAGAACGAGGACGCTCGCGGGGACGCTCGCCACGGTGGGAGCGCTGCTCGAGAGCGAGACGACAGCACCGCCAGACGGGGCCGGGCCGCCGAGCACGATCGTGCCTGTCGAACCGGTTCCGCCCGGCACGCTGGCCGGGTTCACCGTGATGCTGGCAAGGCTCTGCGCAGGGTTGAGAGTGAGGCTCGCCGTCTTGCTCACCCCTCCGGCCGCTGCGGTGAGGGTGACCGGCGTCACCGCCGATACCGACGATGTCGCGACAGAGAACGTTCTGCTCGTCTGGCCGGCGAGCACTGTGATGCTCCCAGGCACGGTCGCACTAACGCTCGAGCTCGAAAGGTTGACGACCAAGCCGCCGCTCGGGGCCGCCGCAGTCAGGATGACCTTGCCGGTGGTGTTTGCCCCTCCGGTGACTGCCGTGGGAGTGACCGTGAGGGAGCTCAGCGCCGCCCCTGCCGGGCACGCGTTGTCGGCGGTGTTGGAGGCCAGGACGTGGTTCGAACCGCCGATCGTGGCGACGTGCGAGGCGGACGTCGAGCTAAGCGTTACTGCGGCGATCGGGATCCCGCTCACTGAGCCGAGCTCAAGTCCGTTGCCTGTTTTGATCAGCCGGACGCCAACGAAGGTCGGGCTTGACTGCTGGACGATTCCGATCGCGTCGCCGCAGGGGCTGAACTGCCAGAAGGCGGAGATGTCCGTGATCGTCTCGCTCTTCACGATCGAGCGCGTGGCCAGGTTGACGACGTTCCACTGGACGCTCGACTGGCCGGTGATGTAGCCGTACACGAACGTCTGATCGTCGGGATCAGGGCTGAAGCCCCAGTGGACAGTCCCGAACGAGTCTCCGGGAGAGCCGGGCGGTGACTGGAACGCGAACTGGCTCTGGTGCGCAAGCGTGCCCGCGACTGCGTCGACGACGCTCAGGGAGGTGAAATTCGAGCTGGTTACGGACGCGTGCAGGAGATATTTTCCGTGGGGGCTGAACGCGAGCCGGGGCAGGCTTCCCGACTCGGCGCTGGTCCAGACCTGCCGGTTGCCGGCGAGGTCGTAGAGGACAATGTTGTGCACCGTGCCCGACTGGTAGTGGTAGACGAACCGGCTGTCGTCCGGGCTGAAGCCCCAGCCGGCATTGCTCGGGATGCCGCTGAACGTCTTGACGATGGAGTTGTTCGAGACACGGCGGATGGTCAGGTCAACGAGGTTGCCCAAGCTGCTCGCGCTGACTCTGAACACACCGTTCGGCGACGTGCCATCAGCGTTGACTCTCGGGGCTTTCGACTCGGGATCCTTGTATGCACCGACGAGCAGGCAGCCGCAGTCGGCCGCGCTGCCAGGGGCCCCGGAGCCGACGAAAGCAGCAAGGCCAAGCAGCAGGATGACGATCACCAGTCGTGCGTTCATCTCACTCCTCCAGGAGCGGTTTCTCGCATCCCAACCTGGACGGTCAACGCCACTGTGGGTCTTCCGTCCCTGCGCCCATCAAGGCGGCGCGCCCACAAATGCAAGGCCGGTGGCTCTCCCGGATCCTCCAGCCGTAAGACGCCCGACCCGATCGCGAGACCCCACCGCGGACTTGATCCTGCCGAGGCCAGCGCCCTCAAGACCCCAACCCGCGAGAGCCTTCTGCGCCGCAGCAACCTCAGTGGGGCGATTCGACGGCAGGCCGACCCCTTCCCCGTTGCTGCCACGACCGTAACCCCCGGTCGCTGGGTTGTCAATGGAACGCACTGAAAAGACGAGCACGGGCGAAGAAGAGGCAACGCGACGCACCCTCAGTTGCGTGGTCGAGTGACCGAGCCGCCAACGAGGAGTTCGAAAGGCGATGCACCGGGACGATCTCCTTGCCAGGATCGAGAGGGCAGGGTTCGGTGCCCTCTGAGAACCCGCTGATCTCCCCCGACGGAGCACGTCGCGAAGCCCGTCGCTGCTTCGCCTGTAAACAAAAACCCGCCCTAGCGGGGCTTTCGAGAGATGGGCGGTACTGGGTTCGAACCAGTGACCCCCAGCTTGTCGAGCCTACGCGCCAGTTAGACCCGTCGCGACTGTCATCGCCCGAGCGTGCAACCACGCGGTTAGTCGTTTTCAAGCGTTCGACTACGGTGGACACGTTTGGACTGGACTCGCTGACACGAAGCTGACTCGACGGCATCCGGCACGGACCCTTTGCGGAGCGGCCTTCGCCCTTTTAGAGCACAAGGGCTAAAATCGAGCCTGCAAACGAGAGGAGGAATGATGGTGAACAGCGTGCGCGAAGCGATGACCGAGGATCCCCGCTCGATCGGCCCGTCCGCATCCGTGGTGGAGGCCGCGCGACTGATGCGAGACGAGCACGTCGGCTCGCTTCCGATCACCGACGGCGACACGCTCGTGGGGATGATCACGGACCGAGACATCACTACGAGGGTGGTCGCCGAGGCGGCAGACCTAGCGACGTCGTCGGTCGGGGACGTGTACTCCCAAGACCTCATAAGCGTCGAGCCCGACAAGGATCTCGAAGAGGCGCTTACGCTCATGGCCCGCCACCAGGTTCGGCGGCTGCCCGTTGTCAAGGACGGCAGGCTCGTCGGCATCGTCGCCCAGGCCGACATCGCGCTCGCCCTCAGCGAGGACGAGAAGAAGACCGGTGAACTCGTCGAGGCGATTTCTGAGCGTTCGGAGGGAGAGCGCAGGTAGCGTCGCCCTGCTCAGAACGCGTTCGCGGCCGACTTCCACTCCTGGAGCCGCTGCGCGATGAGCTCGGCCCGCTCCTCCTCGGTTCCGCCGTCCAGCACTTCGAAGTCTGAGGGGTCGGCTCGAAGGTAGACGCCTGCGGTTCGGTAGTTTAACTGCGTGTCGCGATCCGACCGTGTCGTCCAGTACCCGGCGGCGCGGTCGGCGGTCTCGACTCGGATCTCGCCGGTTCCCTCGAGCTGCGGAGCATTCGGGTCCCGAGGGCGCTCGCCCTTCCAGAAGTAGAAGATGCCGGCCGGATCCTTTCGCTCCTTCGCAGCCTCGCTCCAATAGCGGGCCGACAGCGTGCCGTCCTCCTGCCAGGAGCGGCCGTTCACGTTGAGGTCACCATCGCGGTCCCGTGAGATCTGCAGCAGGCTCACGGCCGACGGTTCGTCATCGGTCCGCATGGTCAGCGAGAGCTGCCACCACAGCCCCTCGACTGGGCCGCGGCGACCCTCCGTCTCGATCGCCTTGCGGAGCTTCTGGTTGATCGCGCGAAGCTCGGCCGCGCCGGCGACCGGGTCGTAGCGGACGGCGGTCAGCCCGAGCAGATCGGTCGGCAGCTTCGAATCTTGCGCGTGGAGGATGAACGTGCGTCGGATGCCGAGCGCGCCGCCGAACAGCCCAGCCTCGAACACCACGTTGTCGCGCGGTGACGCTTGGCTGGACTGGGAAGCATCCGTCGTCGTCCAGTCGTCCTGGGCGAACACGAACGCGGCGAAATCGACCTCTTGGGAGAGCTCGACGAGCCGGTCGAGCGTGGACCGCCCCGGGTTGAACATGGTCGTCCAGGGCTCGACGTCGGCGACGTCCTCGAGCCCGCGCGTGATCGCCTGGAGCAGTTTGGCCTGCTTGCCCGACGACCCGAGGAAGATGCGCGGCTTGTTCATTTGGCCGGAACGAACCGCTTGACGAAGTCGAGCGCGGTCTGCGCGACCTCCTGCCAGCCGTGGTCGATGGTCAGCGAGTGGCCGCGGTTAGGCATCTTCTTTATCTCGGTGACGCTTGAGTTGCGCTTCTGCCGCTTGTAGGCGGCGTTGGCGATCGCCCAGGGAACCGTGTGGTCTTTCTCCCCGTCGAGGATCAGCAGCGGGCCCCGACCGGGGTTCTTCGTGTCGACCTTCGACTCGGTCCAGGGGTTGAGGTTGGCGTTGCCCATCTGGGCCAGGGCGATCCCCGACCCGGCCACGTGGTAGGTGCCGTAAAGGCGCTTCGCCTCGTCCTCGTCGAGGGCGTTCGTCCAGCCGTACTTGAACTGGTCGAACGTGAGCGTGATCGCGCGGCCGCGCGTGAGCGGGTTGACCAGGAACGGGCCCACCCCCCTGAGCACCGACGCCGGCAGAGGCAGAACGCCGCGGAAGACCCCGGGGTCGATCGCCACCGTGACCGCCGAGAGGCCCCGGCCGGCGAGCATCTGCGCAAGCAAGCCCCCGGTCGAGTGCCCAATGACCGCTGGCTTCTTGTCTAAGGCATCGATGATCTCGCTCGTGTGATCAGCGACCTGCTTCAAGGTCTTCTTCGCGAGGACGTCCGGGTTCGCCCGAGCCTCTTCGACCGTGGCCGGATCGTCCGGCCAATCCGGCGTCAGCGGCACATAGCCGGCCTGCTTGAAGACGTCCGCCCAGTTGGCCCAGCTGCCCGGCAGCAGCCAGAGGCCGTGGATGAAGACCACCGGAGTGCTGCCGGAGGCGTTTGCCGCCTCGATCTCCCTGCTCTCCCGCTCCGAAATGGACGCCATGGCGAACTCCTTTCGGTCGCAGTGGAAGGTCATCCGACCTTAGCGAACACGCGACGAGCTCGTCTACGGGGCGCCGGCGATTCGTTGGCCCTGAGACGCCGTCGGCGCTCGACGCGCATTTGAATCGATGCAGCGGACTCTCGGGTTCGGTCAGCTCGTTAGGCAGATCGAGGGATGGCGTCAGGCCGCAGGGTCGTGCAACAGATGGGAAGTCTTACCGAGTTCGGTCAACTGGGCGGCAGGCTCGAGAGCAGCAGCGCCTGCTGGCCAGCGCGGTCTTACCCCTTCCGGCACCGATGGTTGATAAAGCGCTCGACTTGCACAAGACGCCGCTGCTGGAGCTTTCTCGCTCCCTCCAACAGACGCTGACGAGAAGCTGATGATCGAGTCCTTCCTCTTCTTCCTCGCCGTTTATCTCGAGCTCTTCCTCTGGATGGTGGGAGCGCCCTCGCTTTGAAAGTAGGGAAGTGAGAGATGCCCGTCGCTCCGCGATAAATGCAGTACCGCCCCCGACCGTTCTAGGGCTTCCGGGCCCGAGCAGCCGAGCGATATTGGGCGCCGAGAGTGCGACGACCGACACCACGGCCGCCCGGAGAGATACAGCCAGTTACTCTGAAGGCTGCGAGTTTACGAAGAGCCTGCAATCGCGTGGAGCGTCTGAGCCACGCCGAACGGAGGAGAACGAATGAGCGTCTACGCGGTGACCAACCCCGCAACAGGAGAGCAGGTCAAGACCTTCCCGACGTTCACGGACGACGAGCTGGATTCGGCTATCGCCCTGGCGTACGACACGTATCAGAACTGGCTGCGATCGAGCACGGTCGAGGAGCGCGCCAAGTTGGTGCGCCGGGTCGGGGAACTACACAGCGAGCGGCGGGAGCAGTTGGCCGAGATCACCACCCGCGAGATGGGCAAGCCGTTGGAGCAAGCGCTCGGTGAGGTCGACTTCTGCGTCGACATCTACGGCTTCTACGCGGACAACGGGCCCGACCTGATGAAGGACGAGCCGATCGAGCTGCTCGCGGGTGAGGGATCCGCGATCATCCGCCGCAGCCCGTACGGCGTGATCCTCGGGATCATGCCGTGGAACTTCCCGACCTACCAGGTCGCGCGCTTCGCCGGCCCGAACCTGGTCATCGGCAATGCCGTGCTGCTGAAGCATGCGCCCCAGTGCCCCGAGACGGGAGCGGCGCTGCAGCAGATTTACCTCGACGCCGGCTTCCCCGAGGGCGCGTACGTCAACGTCTACGCCACCAACGATCAGATTGCCCAGGTGATCGCCGACCCGCGCGTGCAGGGCGTATCCGTGACCGGGTCGGAGCGCGCCGGCGCGGCAGTGGCCGAGGTCGCCGGCCGGAACCTGAAGAAGGTCGTCCTGGAGTTGGGCGGGTCCGATCCGTTCATCCTGCTCAGCACCGACGACATGGATGCGACCGTCGAAGCGGCGGTGGCAGCGCGCCTGGACAACGCCGGCCAATCGTGTAACGCCGCCAAGCGGTTCGTCGTGATCGACGAGCTGTACCAGCCGTTCCTGGAGAAGTTCACGGCCGCCATGACCTCGTCGACGACGGGCGACCCCACCGCCGACGACTGCCAGCTCGGCCCGCTCTCCTCGAGCACCGCGGCCGATCGCCTGCAGGATCAGCTCGACCGCGCGATCAAGGGCGGCGCCAAGGTCGTCGGCGGCGGCGAGCGCGACGGCAACTATTTCTCGCCGATGGTGCTGACCGATGTAACCGCCGACAACGACGCCTACCGTGAGGAGCTGTTCGGGCCGGTTGCAGTCGTCTACCGCGTCGGGTCCGAGGAGGAGGCGGTCAAGCTGGCGAACGACACGCCTTTCGGGCTCGGCTCCTATCTGTTCACGACCGATCCCGAGCAGGCCGACCGCGTGGCCAACAAGATCGAAGCCGGCATGGTCTACGTCAACATCGTCGGCGCCGACGGCGCCGAGCTGCCCTTCGGCGGCGTCAAACGCTCCGGCTGGGGGCGCGAGCTCGGCAAGTACGGCGCCGACGAGTTCGTCAACAAGAAACTGATTCGAGTCGGCTAACCTAACCCGGGGACTTCGCTGGGCCATCGAGCCCTCGAGGCTGACGGCCTAACTTGCCGCACCGAAAACTAGACCCGCTCAGAACTTCCCCCTCTACGCGAACCCGCATGGATTAAGGGATTCGCGCCTCTTTGGCCCCAACTAGGTACCCCGCGCCTGAAAAACCACTGCAAACGGAGAGGTGACCTCCGTATAGTCAGACGCATGATCGGGCAGCGCGCGTTGCTGGTGGTCGACGTTCAGCGCGGCTTCGAGGATCCAGCGCTCGGACCCCGCGACAATCCCCATGCCGAGGAGAACGTCGCCAAGCTGATTGCAGCGTGGCGCCGGCGCGGCGACCCGATCGTGATCGTTCAGCACGATTGGCCGGGTGGACCCCTCCAGCGCGGCACGCCCGGCTTCGAGTTGAAAGAGGCCGTCGCCGGCGAGCCCGATCTGCGCATTGTCAAGACAGTGCACTCGTCGTTTCACGGAGATGTCGATCTCGACGCATGGCTGCGCGAGCGCGGGATCGGCGCGATCGCGGTGTGCGGGATTCAGACGAACTTTTGCTGTGAGACGACCGCTCGCATCGGCTCCGACCTTGGGTACGACGTGTGGTTCGTCCTCGACGCGACCCACACGTTTGACATGGCCGCGCCGGATGGCGAGGTGGTGCCGGCTGCCGAGATCGCGCGCATGACCGGCATCAACCTCCAGGACGAGTTCGCGGAGGTCGTGACGACCGCGGCAGCCTGCACGCTGCTGGATTAGGCATAAGCGGTAGCGAGAGAAGCCTGGCCAAACGGCCGTGTTTGGGACCGGTTCGCCGACACAGAAGCGAGTCCGCGCCTTTCCAAATCC
>Ga0307293_10000137_pt1 | contig 18406 bp, 13 predicted proteins | sample ER_DNA_150_FD_194488 | JGI IMG/M metagenome (GOLD analysis project Ga0307293, IMG submission 194488) | Bulk soil microbial communities from the East River watershed near Crested Butte, Colorado, United States - ER_DNA_150 | ecosystem: Environmental > Terrestrial > Soil > Floodplain | place...
CGGGGGTGCGGCGCAAGCCCAAGATGTTTTCGCCGGTGCCGTCGCCGTTGAGGATCTGGGCGTCCTCCACCAGGCGTAGGCCGTAGAGCAGTTCGGTGTCGATGATGGAGCGGAGCTGCGGCTCGTCGGCCAGCGTGTTGCGGTGCGCCAGCTCGTAGTGCGCCAGGGTGCGCAGCGGCGACTGGGCCGGCTGGAGCAGCAACTGGGTGTGCGGCTTGAGGCCGAAGTTGGTTCCGGCGTCGTCGCGCTCCGGTACCGGTGCAGCATTGTTGACACCGTCGACATAGCCGAGCACCCGCACGTACTCGATCAGGTTGGCGTTGGTGGTGGCTACTGGGAACAGGTCGCGGACCCGGGCGGTGCGGTAGGCGCGGGGCACGATCGGCTCGCGCTGCGGGTGGCCGAAGGCGAAGTTGGTCAGCGTGCCGCCGGCCGCGGTGTAGATGTCCTTTTTCTCCAGGCCGGGTGTCCACAAGCCCTGCGAGGCCAGATCCTCGGCCAGCTCGAACGGAGTGCGGGTGACGCCGCTGGCCCGGTCGCGGCTCTTGAATGCCTCGGATTCGATGAAGCGCTCGCCGATGGATTTCCACTCCATGCCGCCGCGCAGCGCGGCGATGGCGGTCTGAGCGGCGACGCTGCGGTCGGTGGCCGGCTCGTCCTCGGCGGCCAGCAGCTCGCCGAGGCTCTTGTATTCGGCGAAGCCGCCGAGCATCTCGCGGATGTCGCGCTGCTCGGCGATCAGGCTCTTGAACTCGATGGCCGCCGCCTCCGGCACCTCGATGTTGTTGCCCTCGACTTTGAAGGCGTTGGCGGTGATGTCGTCGAGCTTGGCGGCGATCTCCTTGAGACGGCTGGTCGCGGCCGTGCGGAATTCGGTTTCAGGCATGGGGGGTTCTCCTTGAGGCGAGCAGCGACAACTCGCACATCACCCACGCCGGTCAGTACCAGGCGCTCCGCGTTGCGCGGGGTTCAGCATAGGAAACCGGCGCGCCTGGGGTGGGGTAGGCGCGCCGGTGGGTAAGTGCTCAACGATAGCTAGCCGACGGGGTGAGCGGCAGCGATCGCGGTCACAATCTCGGCGTACTGATCGCTGGTGATCCGCCCATCGACGAAGGCGCCCTCCACCACGATGAACGGGCCAGGCGCGCCGGGATCGTCCTCGGTGTCGGCCAGTGTCGCGTATCGGCCGGTACCGGGCCAGTCCAGCGCGGCCAGCCGCCTCGCCGCCGCGGCGGTACTGATTGTGTCGGACTGTAGCTCCCGCATGATGTCACTAACCTCGTTGACCATGACGGATTCCTTTCCACTTCCAATAGTAGCCGAATTGACCCGGTTCGACAAGTCAGCCCGCGAGCGGGCTTCTCGCGACCAGCGCATCGCGTAGCGCGGCCAGCAACTTGTCTTCCCGGGCACTGCGCGTCTTTTTTCGCGACAACGCCTCGACCTTGGTCCGCGCCCCCGCCTCGCCATGCATCCGCAGGTAGTTGACCGCCAGCATGTCGGCGCCGGCCTCCACCATGGCCACCGGCGGCGCCGCGCCCAGCGAACCGGCGCTGTCAAGCAACTCCGGCGGCCGGCCGGTCACCGAATTGTCAAAGACCGCCCAGTTGTCGAACTCGGCGCGCAGCCCATCGAAGACGTTTCGATTGACCGAGTTGGCGGTGGGTGAGGCGTGCGAGCGGATCACCTCGGGTGGCACGAATCGGCCGCCCAGACCCTCGCCGCCACGATGGCGTTCCAGCCCGCGGCGATGCCGGCTCAGCGCCCGCTCCACCGAGGTCTCCACCGGAATGTCCACGAACACCGCGTTCACCTCGGTGTATCCGGCATCGCGCAGCTCGGTCACCCGGCGCGCAGCGGTGCCGGCGTTACCCATGGTGATATCCCAGATCACGTTCTTGCGCGCCGCGTAAGCGCGAGCGGCCAACAGGTTGGCCAGGTGGCTGGACTCCGCGTGAACCAGCGCCACCGACTCCATCGGGCTCAGGCCGGGCACCGAGGGGATCATGCCGCGCCGCGCCATCTCTTCCTTCACGGCATCGGAGTTGATCGTGAAATAGTCGTTGGGGTCGACCACCTTGACCAACACCGTCGATTTGCCGGCGCCGCCCAGTCCGCCGGAGAGCATCGCCCGGCCGCCGTTGGGTACCGCGTCGGCCCGCGACCACAGCGCGTCGATGACATCACGATGCTGGGCCGCGCGTTCCGGCAGCCACACCACGCCGGCCCCGCCCACGGTGTGCACCACATCGGTGGCACGGCCGTCGGCCAGCACTGTCGCCAGCGTTGCCTCTATCTGCTGCGCGTGCTGGTGGTACTGCTCGTTGGAGAGCGGCGGCACGGGGCTGGGTGTCGCGCCGGCCCGCGGCGGCGCCCGGCGAGCCAGCTCGTTCTCCACCTCACCGAGCAGCGACCGGATCCGATCGCGCTCCAGCCGCCGCACGGTGCGACGCTTGCGGGCCGATGCCGCCCGCCGAGCGCGGGCTTCCTCCCGGATCCGGCCGGCCAGCGCCTCGACCTGATCGGCGTCATTCGCGGTGCCGGCGTCGCCGACGTGATCGGCCAGCTCCCGGGCCGCCGTCGAGCCGGCCCGGGAGCGGCGCAAGCTGGATTCCAGCCGCGCCTTCGTGCGAGTGACGGCTTCGGCGTCATCGGAGCGCAGCGCCTCGGCATGATCCTGGGCGGCGCCGATCAGGCCGGGCCGCTGCGCGGGCGCTGACGCCAGTGTCGTGAGCGACGGCGCAGCCCACCTCTGATCGTGGGCGTAGGCGATAGCGGGCGCGACATTGCCTTGTTCTGGCCCCACCTGGTTGCCGACGCCGTCGTAGAAACGCACCCGCTGCCCGCGTCGAAACATCCACACCGGAGTGCCGTCGTTGGTGAGGTAACTGGGGGTGCCGCCTCCATAAATTTGGCCCCACCCTGGACTTGGCGGCTCAACAGCGCCCTGACGACCGCTCGCCGACCACGGTGCGGGCGTCGATGCTCGACGCTCCAGCGTCGTTTGCAGACGCAGCTCGTCGCGTAAATCATTGCGGTCGGCGGTGAGCTGAGCGGCGTCGCGCTCGGCGAGCACGTACGTACCCGCCTCGCGGGCGTCCAACAATCCGGTCACTCGGTCCTGGCGGTCGGCAACCTCAGGGCTGGCTTCGAGTGTGCCGTCGGGCTGCTCGGTGACGCCGAGCATCTCGTCGGAGAGCACAGCGGCCTCGTCGAGCTGCTCTTGCGGAATCTCAACTACGGGCGGCGGCGGTTCGGGTTCCGACGCTGAATCACTTCGCAGAATCGCCCGCACCTCGCGCTGATCGACCACCCGCACCTCGGGGTCTGACCAGCGCTGCATCATCGCGGCCTCGTCGCCCCATGGAATGTCCAGGGCGCCGAGTTGGCGCAACGCGTCGTCGATCTCCCGGGGGGTGAGATCGCCGTTGGCAGGCAGACTTTGCCCGCCCAGGGTGTCAACCGTAACCCACGTTCGTCCGTTATGAACGGCGGCGAGCCGGCCATCCGGCGATGTATGTACGTCCGCTCCATCGGCGGTGAATTGTCGCAGCATCCCAGCGAGACTGGCCAGCCCCGGCGATCCGCCAGGCATCATGCCCTGTCGATCAAGTCGGTCAATAGCTTGTCGGATGCGATCCAGGGCGACCGCGCGCGGCTCCGACTTCGGTGTCGGCGGTCCCGGGGTGCCCGGGTCGCGCATCGCGCCGGCAAGCGTCCGCAGGTAGTTCGAGATCCCGCCGTAACCGTCGCCGCGGTCGCCCTCGTCGCCAAAGACGAGACTGTCGAGCGCATCGGCGATGGCGACGTACCCGTTGGCCACACCCTCAGCCTGGTCGGGGTATGCTTTCGCCGATCGCTGCCCACCTTGAACGGGATCGCCCCGCTTTTTCTTGGCGCGACTGGGATGCAACATGATCGCCGTGGAGCGCATGGCGATGCCGGTGTCGCCGGGCAGCGCGCCGTCGGTAAGCCTGTTCGACAAATGCGGCGAGGAGATGGCGGCGATGGCGTCGCGTACCTGCTGGGCCAGGGGCGGCAGGATCGGCGCGGGCTCGACTGCGGGTTCCGACCGTGCAGGTGGCGCGAGTGGCGCCGGTTCGCCGCGCTCGGACGGCAATCCCCATGCGGTTCGCGCGGCGTCGATCTGCTCCGGCGTGGGGTCTACGACATAGGTCGGCGAATCGGGCCGGGTGGCCGTATGTCGCAACGCGGTGACCTTGACCTGGTCATAGGTGCCGTCGTCGTAGCGCACCGTCTGGAACTCGTCGCCCGCGACACTCTCGGTTCGGGCCAGCAGCGCCCCCGTCTTCGGGGAGTTGTCCCGTCGGCCATCGGGTTGCTCGGCCGGTGACACGGCCATCCGCATGCCGGTGGGGTAAGGCCGCTGGTAGTCCGGCCAGCGTCGCTCCCACTGCTCCGGCGCGATGGTGATCGGGTTGCCGGGTGGTGTCGCGGTGGCTGGGATCGGCCCCATACCGGGGTCGCGCCGAGCCTCGGGGCTGTCCGGGTCGCCAGCGAAGCGCACCGCCACCTCGGTGCTGGGCGCGCTGTAACGCGGACGCATCTCGGCCGCGGTGCGCAGCCGTTGGCCGGGCTGCGGTGCCGGAGCTTCACCGAGATCGCGCCCGGCCAGTTCGGCGACGGTGGCCACCGTGTCATCGGTGAGTCGAATCTGGTCGTCGCCGAGTTCCCTGTTGTAGAGGTGCAGCCCGGTGTCGGCAACGGTGACGATCGTGCCATCGGGTTTGCGCACCTCGTCGCCGGGCGCGATCTCGTCGGCCCGGCGCGTGCGGAAGCCGTCGGCGTCCGGGATACCGCCGGGCACAGTGAGGGCGCTGCCGTAGTGGGCGGGCTTGCGTCGATAGGTCAGGCCGTTCTCGGCTGCCCACGCACCGGTCGCGGCGACCACGGCTTCGGGCAGGCTGCGACCCTGCTCGTCGCGCCAGCCGCGGACCCAGTCCGGCTGGTTGGTGCCGCCGGTCTGGTCGAAGGTGGCGGTGAACGGTGCGGGCCGTCCTTGCGCGTCGGTCAGCGAGGCGAGCCGGTTGGCGAGGTTGCGCATGGCGAGCTTGCCCGGTGGTTTGATTTCCTCGAAGTCCCCCGCGTGAACGAGCGTCATGTTGGCGCCGGTGACGACACTCCATCCCTTGCTGCCACCGCCGACGATGGCGAGCCGCCCGCCGCCCGCCAGTTCGACCGGGCGGCGGCGTTCCGACTGCTGGCCGATGGTGAGCCGACGGGCCTGCAATGTACCCAGGTCGATCTGCGCGGGTGCGGCGTCGGCGAGCGCGTCGGCGGCTGCCGCGTAGCCGGCTTCGCGGCCGGCCTGCTCTCGTTCCGTCTCGATGCGCCGCGCCCGGGTGCGCCGGGCGTCGGCCCGCTGACCGCCCCGCGAATATTCCTGCGGACTCAGTTTCGCGGCCGGTGCGTCGGACACCACGTGCTCGGCGCTGGCGGCGAGCTGCTCGGTGTCGATGCGGCGAGCGGGCACGGGTGCGTCGCGTTCGATCAGCTTCGCGGCTCGGGTGCGGTAGGCGGTGCGCGGCAGGTTGGCGACCTCGCCTTCCGGATCGACCATGTGCCCGTCGGGCGCGACGTGGTAGCGCCGATCTTCGAACTCGAACACGTCGCCGGGCCTGGTGTCGCCGATGGCGATGATGCCGCGTCGCTTGATCTCGGTGTCGAGCGCGGTCTCGGCGGCGGCGATGACGGTCTCGTCATCGGTGTTCAGTTCGGCCGCGACGCTGGCACGCGTGTCCAACAGATTTTGATCGTCGCGTGTGGACAGATCGCCGAGCCGTTCGGTGATATCGCCGGAGGATTCGGTCGATTCGCGACGGTCGTCGAGGTACTTTTTCAGTTCCGCGCTGGCCTTGCGTATCTTCGTGTTCTCACCGAGCAGGTGCGCGACGAAGCCCTCCGGATCGTCGTGTCCCAGCTTGGCCAACGCGTCGGCGAGGTGTTGTTCCTCAAAGGACTCCAGGGCGCGGGTGGCCTCCTGGGCGATCCGGTCGAAGGTTTCGCGGCTGGGCGGCGTCCACTCGGCGGCGGCCTGGCGGCGCGCGGTCTGCTGGGCGACGCGCTCGCGGTAGGCGTTGCGGTAGTCGGCCAGCGCGGATGCGATCAGGTCGTCGCGTTCGGCGTCGGAGAGCGAACTGGACCACCGATCGGAGCCGCGCAGATCCTCTTCCAGCTCGGCCGGCGTGACCCCCTCGTGCAGCAGCCCCTTGATCGCCGCGGCCGGGTCGCCGTAACGCTCATCTCCCAGCGCCTCGATCAGGCTGGTCGTCGCGCCTTCGATATCACCGGTGGCCGCCGCGCCGGCCCGTACCCGGCCGCTGGTGTCCGGCTCGGAGAACAGGCCTTCCGGCTCTTCCTCCTCCGGTTTGGGCACCTTGCGGCGAGCCTCTCTTGGTTGGGTTTTAGCCAGCTCCGCTTCAGACATTGCTCGATTGGCGGCGCGACGCCCCTCGGGGGTGTTCTTGAAGACTCTGACAGGCAGGTTCTTGATACCCGCCCGCTCGGCCGCCGCGAGTCGATGATGGCCATCGGTGACGATGGACTCCCGGTTAGTCTCCTCTACCTGGATTGGCGAATCTTGGTAACCCTTTTTTCGATACTTCTCAGCTAGTCGGGCAACATGTTCTTCACTCAAGCCCTCGGTTTTGATACGCATGGTGCCCAGCCTGGAAATTGACATTTCGGTGTCAGTCCAGGCCGGCTCCTCGGCGTCAGTCCGCGCAGGCTTCTCGGGGGTGGTACCGACGGTGCGCGCCGGCACCCGGCCGGCTTGACGTAGGGCGACCGCGCCGCGTCCCTTGGGCCGCATCGTCTCGGTGATGGGGGTGCCCACTGGGTAACCCCAGTAGCGGGCGTCTCGCACGTAGCGCACCTTGACCTCGATCTCCGGAGGAGGCAGTTGGTGCTCCGAGCTTATCAGGTTAGACAAGCCCTTGAAGTCCACCTGCCCAGCCAGCCCGTTGGCCGGGTGATACACCATGGAGTATTCCCACAGATCCAGGTCGTCCAGGTGTCGAGTGGTACCGAGGCGGCGCGGATTGACTGGTACGTAGCCGATCGAGTACCAGGGCGGTGAGCCGAGTTTCCCTTGCGCCCACGACAAGGCGCGTCGGCCGTCCTTTGTGGACAAGTCTAGTTGGAACTGTGCGACCAGCGCACCGGCTTCCCTGGGCCAAGCCGTTCCGTCCGGCGCGGTCGGCGGCAGCGCGGCGTCGCCCGGCAGTAGCTCTTTGAGCCAGAGCGTGTGTCCGATCTGGCGACCCCAGTTGTGCAACAGCCGGGGGTGTGAGGTGCGCTCGCGCAGGGTGCGGGCGAACGCGCCGGGGGTGATCACGTCGCCGACGTGATCGCGAATCCCGGTCACCGCCACCAGTGCGGTCACCACACCTTGTGGTGCCGGCGCCACACCCTGTGGCGTCGGCATCGGCATCGGCTGGTCGAGAACCGCGAGAGTCTTGAACTCCAGGCCGGCGCTCGCCGCACTCACTGCCCCTCCCGGCGTTCCCTCATCCAGTCGAACAGGCTGGCCGGCGAGTCGTCGTCGGGCTCCTCGTCGTCCGTGGTGGACGCGGAATCCAGCTCGGCGGGATCGTCCAGCGTGCCGTCGGGTTGAAGCTGCCAGTCGATATTGGTGTCGACGCCCTCGAGGTAGATCTCTTCGGTGGTTTCATCGTCGTCGGTGGTCGCGATGCTCTCCGACATGGCGGCGAAGCCGTCCAGCCTGTTGATCACCTCGTCGTCGCCCAGCTCAGCGTAGGCGGTGCGCGCCTTGACCTCGCTCCCGTCGGCGATGTCCAGTTGCCAGGCCGGGTAGTCGGCGCGCCAGCCACCGGGCGCTTCGGCGTCGGGAACCCACAGCGGACCGCCCTTGTGCTCCTGGCCGGGTGCCACCCCGATGGCGCTCCTATGGTAAATATTGCACAGCCCCTCGGCGCGTTCTGCGACAAATTTACGCATATGCCGCACACAGCGCCTGAAGTCGCCCGGCGTTCCCCATCTGATCTTCGCCGCACCCTCGCCACGGGTCCAGTACGCGCGCAGCTTCGCCGCGCCCGGGTCCGGGCTCGGGTAGGTGTGCCCGGGTGGCCCCGCCTTCAGTTCGAGGATGTCGGCCTCCAGCAGGCCGGCCAGGCCGAGCAGTACCCCGGCGGTGAAGTCGTCGGCGGTGCCCGGGTGCAGCGACTTGGATTCCGACCAGTCCTTGGGGACCATGTTCAGCGCCTTGAGTCGCCGCGCGTTCTTCATGATCAACTTGCGCAGCGCCGGCCGTTTCTCCTCCGGACAGCGGCCATAGGCCTTGATCGCGTTGGCCAGGTCGCCGATCGTCTCCATCGGATACGACTTGTCCGGCAGGGCCTTGCCCTGATCCGCCAGCTTCTCACGCTTGGCAGTGCTCACTTCGCGCTTGACCTCAAGATCGGAATCGGTGTCCACGGCTTCCTTCCCTTCCGTGGCCGGCGGTCCGGTCAGCGGGATATCGGTACTGATCTCACCGATCGCCACCCGCAACGCGTCGAACACCACCGGCCCGGTGAACGACAGATCGGCGGCGGCCCGGCCGTAGCCGGCGGTGACGTGGGCGATAAACGGCGCGTGCTGTTGATTCGAGGCGTAGCCATCAAAGGTGGAGCGCAGAATGTCGATGACATCGGAGTCGCCAACCAGGTAAACCGCGCAGGCCGCGTCGTCGTCCGGATTGAACGTGGCGTGACCGAAGGCGCGGGCGACGACCGGGTGCAGCGAGGTGGCCGTGCCGGTGGCCGCGCTCATCAGGGCCAGTCGTCGCTCCTGCGGCATCGACACGGCATCATCGCCCAGGTAGGTCAACGTCAGGTGCAGCCCATTCGGCGCCTCGGCCGCTCCGCTGGTCAGCGCCAGTGCCGCCCGGGAAGCCTCGTCGGGCACCAAGGCGACCATGCCAGCGCCGCCAATGTCGTTGGCCATGGCGCTCATCGTCGCAGCGTTGCGACATCGCGCCCGATGCGACGCGCGGGAGACTCGCAGGTGTCCCCGATGGCCGTAGAAGGATACGGATGATGGACTACACACCCCGCAGCGCGTCCGTCCTCCTGTCGGAGGCGTTGGCGCACCTTGACGTGGTCCAGCCAGAATCGGCGCGGGAGCCGATCCGCATGATGTTCCGGTCCGCGCTCGAGATGTGTGCGATATCCCCATCGTTACTGGGCAAGCCGGTCACATACACGCTGCACCTGGCCAGGGCCATCGTTGATGCCGGCCAGGGCGGGTAGGCGCTAGTCGATCGCCACCACCCGGGCGGCGGTGGTTTCGGGGCTGGTGCCGATCACCTCGAGCGCGGTCTGGTCCAGCACGATCGCGCCGCCCACCACGGTGAGCGTCGTGGCGGCCGGGATCGCCACGACGAGTTGGGTAGCCGTTTTCGCGGCCAGCAGGCCCAGGATCACCGGCGCGGCCAGCACCACCCATTGGCCGACCGCGGCGTCTGGCGCCGAACTCAGCGACCGGTAGCCGATGACGGCCTGGGGCGTTCGCACCCGGTAGGCCGGGCCGGGCAGGTCCACCCCGTCCGGTACCGGAATCGGATCAGCCCGCCGGGCCGCGTCCAGCAGGGCTCGCGTCGCCGAATTCTCCGCGCCGGACGACTCGCCCAACGCCTTCTGGATCAGTCGGGCGGCGGCGACACGAGCCTGGTCGGGCCGGCCGAACAGGAGGCCGCACCGGCAGTTAGCGATAACCGGCCACGATTCTGGCAGGTCGGTGGGGTCGCCCGGAAAGCGCAGCCGGAAGGCCCCCACCTGGAACCGGTCGTCGAGTAGCCGAACCTGACCGTCAGCCTTGCGGTGGGTCAATCGCACGGCGGCGTCACGCTTGGTCAGCCACTGCGCGTGGGTGACCCCCAGTGCACGGGCCTGGCTGACCGCCGCATCGTGACGCAGTGCCGTACCGACGGTGCGGCCGGCCATCATCAGCCAGCCGCCGCCAGTGGCGTAGGCGGTGTCGATACGGGCCAGCACCTCGTCCAATGTGTCGGATTCGGCGTCGGCGGCGAGCAGCTCGGTGCGGATGACCTTGGCGTGTCGCCTGGCCACCCCGGCAAGGATGTCCATGGCCTCGTCCACCGCGCGGCGAAGCTCGGCGTCGTCGGTCGTGAACGGATCACCACCGTCATTGGGGGTGATCTGCACTCCGAGTCGTCGCGCGGTCTCGGTCGCCACGTCGCGGGCGATGCGTTGCATCACCGGCCGCAACGCGGCGTCGATCTCGTCGACCAGGCGATCGGGTATCACGGAATCCGCGTCGATCGGCTTGCTGCCACGTGGTGGCGCGCCCTGTCCGTCCACCCACCACCGGGTGTCCCGGCGGGCGGCCGGGCCGCGCATCCGCGAGCGGGTCACTCCGCGGATGCGATCCAGGTAGGCGGCCAGGGCCAGCGCGATGGCCGCGTCGCTTTCCTCGGCCTGCTGTTCGGCGAGCGCGGCGGCGGCATCCCGGATCGATCCCTGCGGCGGATCGGGGCTGGCTTCGATGATCTCCACGGCTGAGCTGGGCAGTGGTGGGAGGTCAGCACCAGGTAGCGGCTCCAGAGGTGGAGCCACTGGTTCGCGGGGGGCCCTGCTTACCCTCCAGGCCTTCGCGCGCCCCCGAGTCCAATCCTGGGTCGGGGCCGCCGGAGTTGCGCCGGCCGGCCGGCAGTAGCCGCATGGTGGGCTTGCCGTTGGCCGCGGCCGGAAGCTGGCCCGGCTCGCCGTCCTGTACTGGGGGGACCTCCTCCGGCGCCATCGCGCCGCCGCCGATCATCGCGAAGGGAGTCTCTACCGCAGCCTGTACCTGCTCGTCATCTTTGGCCGCCGCCATCTTGCCGTTGGCTGGCAGCCAGAGCACCTGGGTGGCCGGTACCTTGAGTGCTTTGCGTCCGGTAGCTTCGCGGTATTCGTCGTAGTTGATCGCACCGCGCTCGAGGTCGGCCGCCGCCCGGTCGGCCTCTTCGCGCCGGTGTCGGCCCAGCACCCACACCTTCGACAGGTCGTGGCGCAAGTACAGCTCGTCGTCGTAGCCGCCGGTGAGGATGTCGAGCTGATCGTCGAGCTGGCCGGTCAGCGAATCCATTCGGCCTTCCCAAAACATGGCCCAGTCCGCGTCCGTGTTGTCGAAGGTCTCACCCTGGGCGTCGCCCATCACCGAGCGCGGCACCCCAAATACCATCGCCACCTCCTCCTTGGTGGCTTTCGACAACTCGCCCCACATCATGTCCCGCGGCGAGCCGGAGGTGTCGGCGTAGCTGAGCGAGTCGGCCTGCACCACGGTGGTGCGCCCAGCCGACTCCGGGCCGCCGGTGAACTGGGCCTGGATCAGTTCGAGTTGGTCGCGACTGGCCACGCCCTTGACCGCGAGCAGTCCGCCGGGCCGGCCGTCGTTTTGCAGAAAGCGCCGGTTGTAGATCCGGGCATAGTGATCGAGGTCGATGGACAGGCCGGCGGCCTGCACCGGGCTCATGCCCTCCCACATGATCAGCGGGTGGGGCGCGCGGATCCACAGCATGGCGTGCGGCTGCTTGTCGACACCCGCTTTCGGGTCGTAACGCGGCAGGTAGTTGACGGACTGCACCGAGGCGTTGGGGGTGCGAATCTCGAAGCCGGCGATCGGGTCGGTCTCGCTGGGCACGTGATCGACCAGATCCGGGTCGATCACGTTGAGGATGCCGATCCGGCCACCCCTGGTCAGCGTGACCTCGAGGTAGACGCCCTTGCTGGACAGCAGGTATTGGGCGACGAGGCGGTGCCGGAAGATCTTTCCGGTCTCCCAGGGGTTGGCCCGCTTGTTGAGGCAGTACAGCAGCCGGGTGGGATCCTTGCGGTGGTCGGAAATGGTCTCACCGTCGTCCGGGTCGCCCTTGCGCAGGATCATGCGCTGCTTGACCGCGCTGGTGCAGATCACCTCGATCGCCCGGTACACCAACGGATTGCCCTCATAGGCCTCCTCGGTGGCGCGTTTGACCGACCAGGTGGAGGAGTAGGGGATGCCGGGAACCAGGTAGCCGGAGGAGCTGGCCCGCACCCGCTCGGCGAGGCCTTTGACCTCAAAACCCAGGGCGGTCCGCAGCGCGGGCAACAGCCGACGACGCGGGGCCACCCGGCCACCTCCCTGATGCGATCACTCTGATCGGGAGGGTAACCGGGTGGTCGGGGTGGATCAGCCAGGCGCGCCCTGCTGGGCGTTCAGCTCTGTTCTCGGGTGGTGGTGAGCAGGAAGCGATGGGCCGGGAAGATGTCCACGGTGCAGCGGATCACCCTGTTCTGGCCCGTCCACGACGTGGTGAGCATGGCCATCACCGGCACCGTCGGGTTGACGGCGAGCGCGTTCACCTCGAATTCCGTGGGCATCCGGGCGCCGATCTCGCTGTGGCTGCGATGTGGCGCCATGCCGTGCGCGGCCAGCCAGGCGACCGGTGTGGGCTCGTGCATGTCGACCGCGTCACCCTCACCTTCGGTGGCCAGCGGGGTGCCGGCGACCACGTCCAGCGGAAAGTACCCGTCGCAGATCATCCACGGCTCGTCGTCCACGTAGCGCACCCGGCGGCGCATCAGGCAGTAGTCCTCGGACCCCAGTCGCAGATGCCGAGCGACATCGCGGGGGGGCTGCGTGGTGATGACGGTGAGCCGGTGGGTGGGCACCCTGTTCAGCGAGCGCACCCACAGGTTCCACACGCTGTCCCGCGTGGCGACGGCGCCTCGGTCAATGTTGTCCAGCGGAAACCTCATTCGACGATCCCCTCGTACATACCAGCCGCTGCCTTGAATCGACTCGATCAGCCCCTGGCTGGCCACGGCGTTGAGCGCCTTGCGCAGTGTGGGCCGGCTGACCTTGAACTGATCGGCCAGGTCGGTCTCAGCGGGCAGTCGATCCCCCGGCGCCCAGCGCCCCTCGTAAATCAGCGCTGTCAGCTCTGAAGCGATCTCGCTCCCTCGCGTTGCCAAAGTGGGTCACCTCCTCGCTTGCCAAATCTGTAAACACCAATCTAGAGTTGTAAACACCAATCTTAGGTTGGTGTTCACAAATTGGGCAAGCCCGCGAGCCCCTGGGAGGGCAATCGGATGAGCGACCGAACCCACGACGCGGCGATGCTGGTCGGCGTGCTGGCCTGCGGGCTATCGGTGGCCGCCTACTCAAGCTGGGCGCAGTTCAACATCGCCACGGCCGCCGGCTACCCCCTCGCGCTCGCCTGGGTGGTTCCGGTCGCCACCGACGCCACCGCCGCACTGGGCACCCGGGCCTGGATGTCCGCGCACTACAGCGACGGCGTACGCGGCTACGGCCGGCTTCTCGCCATCGCGGCCATCACCTTGTCGTTCCTCACCGCCGCACTGCACCTGGTCATCCCCACGACCGGCCCCATTCCCTGGCAGGTCCGCCTCACGATCGGCGGCCTGCCGTCACTAGCGCTGGCCGCGCTCATCCACCTCGGCGCCCTGACCGTGCAAAACAAGCCCAAAGCCAAGACGTCGAGCCGTAAAGCCACGGCGCCCCGCGCGAACACCATCATCGCTGAGCCGGCCCCGGCCCCGGAATCCACGGTCAGTCACATCGCCGTGGATGCGCCCTCTCCGACGCAGGTGAACGTGGGCGGGAGTACCCGAGACCGGATGACCGCCTACCTGGGCGAGCACCCCCAGGCGAGCGGCGCGGAACTCGACGCCCAGTTCGGCACCAAAAACTACGGCCGCAAAATACGGGCGACGTGGCTCAAAGAGCACCGCGGCCTGCATGCAGTCCAGATCGCAGCGGAGGGGTAGGCCATGGCGCGGACAAAGGTCGCCGCGGACAGGAAGCCCGGCGAGAGCAAGTGGCAGACCGAGGGTCGGCGAATGCTCGAAGCCGACGAACTGGAAAGGCAGGCCAGGAACCTTCGGCCACCCAGGCCCAAGCCGGCGCAGAAAAAGAAGCCAGCCCGCGTTCGCGCCTACAAGGCGGTGTCGTCCAAACATTCGGGCCTCGCCGCCGCGCTTTACCTGGTAGTGGGCCTGTTCACCCTGATCGGCAAGGCCGGCAAGGGCAGCGCGATTGGGCTCAAGTGGAGTGGCGTCGGCGTCGGCAGGACGTCGCGCTACACCTACCGGCGACTGGTTACCCGCGCGGTCGTCGACATCCACAGGCGCAAATGGGTTCCCGAGGCGCCGGCCGTCGACGGTCAGCGTCGGCCCCGGGAGCACTACCGCTGCTGCGGCGAACAGTTCACCACCACGCAGTCCCTCAACCGTCACCTTCTCGCCGCGCACCGCGGCGAGAAACGCCAGACCACCGCCAATCCCCTACCGGAGCTTCAGGTCGGTGTCACGACCAAGACCGCCGGCAAGGTACTGGTTCTGCCGGCCGGGCAGAACGGCGGCCGGCACCGCCGTAGCCATCAGGTCCCCGGCGCCCGCCGCGTCGAAGACCTCGTTACCGCCTACCGCGGCAGCATCGACAAGATTGGAGCCCGCATCGTGGCACTCAACGACACCACCGGCCAGCTCAAGCGCGCCGCCGCCCAGTTCGGCCAGACCCCGAAGCCGAAAACCCTTGCCGACCTGCGCAACGTGTGCGTCGGCATGGAGCAGGCGATGGGCGCCCTGCGGGACGCCATCGGCGAATTCGGCATGCTGCTCAAGCGCCCCGGCGCCCCCGGCGACAAGGGTGGCGGCGCCAACATCGAACCAACCCTGGTCAACCAATATTTCGGCAGGGCGCAAGAACATGTCGACGCGACCGGCCTGGAGTTCACCAAGTTCATCGCGGCGTTCGAAGCCTTCTACGCCATGCAGATCCGCATGGCCGGCGGGCAGGTGCCGGTTCCCGCCATGGATCTGTCCAAGACCGGCTAAGTCCACAAAGGAGGAGACTCACTGATGGCTCGCCGTCGCACGGACTACTACGCCCCCGAGGCCGCCCAGTACGGCCCGGTGGAGTGGTTGCGCTCGCACCGCGTCGGACTTGGACCGCTCTACGCGGCGGCGATCCTGTTGCCTCTCGGCGCCACCGTGCACCTGCTGGCCTTCGCTCAGGCGGGACTTGTCCTGGGCGCCTGGGTAGCGGCCTGCCTGTTCTGGGTACGTGCTGCCCGCGGCTGGCGCCGGCCGTACTACACCATCGTGGTGCTGGTGGCGCTGGCCTGGCTGATCGCCGCGCACTTGACACCGAGCACCTGGAACGCCCTGGCTTGGCTGCTGTCCACGCTGGCCTTCGCCGCGGTGATGCTGGGCATCCCCTGGTGGTCGGACCACATCCGCCGGGTGCACGTGCGGATGGAGGTCGTGGTCCGCGACTGGAGGGTGCGCGCCCGGCGGATCGGGCTGGAGCGGGCCAACCTAGTCAACGTCAAGTTGACCAACGTGGGCTGGACTGGCCGACTCACATGGAAGCCCGGCGAGTACAGCGTGGACAAGGTCGCCGCGATGCGCAGCGAGCTGGAAGGCGCGTTCGGGTTGGATGTCGGCGAGCTGCGGATGCCGCCGGACGGCAGGTCCACCAGCTCGGTTCGACTGGTCGCGATCACCGACGATCCGCACGCCGAGGCCCAGCCGTGGAGCATTCCGCACACCGAAGTCAACGGCCAGCTCGTGGTCAAGCGCCGTTCCATCAAGGATCTGTTCAGCATCGGCATCCGCGAGGACGGGACGATCCACAAGATCAGATTGTGGAAGCAGGACTACGGCGGGCTGCATGTCATGATCGGCGGGATCACCGGATCCGGCAAGTCGGGCCTGCTCAACCTGCTGTGGGACGAGCTGGCGCTGTGCTACGACGCCGTGCAGTGGGGCATGGACCTCAAGGGCGGGGTCGAGATGGGTCCGCAGCGTCGGATCTTCGAAATCATCGCCACCAGCCGCGAGCAGGCGGTGGCGCTGCTACACCTGATCAAGGCGGAGATCGAGCGCCGGCAGGCGGTGCTGGAGAAGCGCGGCGAGCGGGTGTGGACGCCGACCAGGGCCGACCCGGTGATCGTGATCAGTCTGGATGAGGCTCGCGCGCTGCTGGGCAACGCCAATCAGCGCGAGCTGGACATGGCGATCAACATCGCCACGATGGGCCGCGCGCTGGGCATCGTCAAAATCCTGGCCACCCAGTACCCGACCTGCGAGGCCATCGGCTCCACCCAGATGCGCGAGCAGTTCCACCACAAGATTGTCTTCCGGATGCAGAACAAGGGCGGCGAGGGATTCCTGTTCGACGAGGACGTGGTGGACGCCCACAAGATCAATGAGGACCGCCCCGGCACGTGCTACCACAAGGCCGGCGGGAAGGTCGAGAAGATGCCGATCCGGGTGTTCTGGGTCGACGACGCCACGGTGCGCCAACTCAACGACCTGATGGACGGCCACACGCCGACACTGTCCGGCGCGGCGGTCGCCGACCTGGCCGAGCGCGTCGAAGCGGAGGCGAGTCAACTCGAGAAAAAGTACGGCCCCGAGTTTGCCGAGCCGCAACGAGAACTGATCAACAAACTGCTCGCCAAGCGAGACATTCCGGGGTTGCCCGACCGAGACGAGAGCGAGACAGGCGAGATGCCGATCCCCGAGTGGACCGAGAACGACGAGATTCCGCTGAGCGAGATCACCGGTGGCACCGGCGAGACGCTCGGCCCTGAGGAGCGAGAAATGCTCACCGGTCAGCGCGACGCCGAGACGTCGCCGGAGCCGGCCGAGTCGGCGCGGCTCAGCGAAGGCGAGGCGCAGGAAGCGTTGCGGCGGGCACTGCGCGCCGCCGGCCCGGTCGGGCTGAAGGTGGCCGAGTTGAGCGCTGCCGCGACCCGGGGACGCACCTGGACCTATGAGCAACTCGGTGCGCTGGACAAGGCCGACGAGGTAGCGCGGACCACGGAAGGCGCTTGGGTGTGGAAGTCGAGCGAACTTCACACTGTGTAATCGTCCGACGTGTCCGGCGGGGCCGTCCGGTGCCTGTCCGGTGGGTCGTCCGGACCCACCGGACACCACCGCTGACCTGTAACCCCCTCCCCCAGCCCCCTCCTCCGAGTCCGGCGGACGTCCGGTGACGGTCAGTACGCGAAATCACCCCACGCAATCGCTCGGCCGCGCGTCGCGTGGGGTGATTTTGTCTGCCGGGTTGCTCTATCTGCTCGCAGCATACGCGGCTGCGTTCCAGTTGATCGCGATGCTGGTGCCGTCCATGGCAACCGGCCGCACGCCAACGCCGGCCAGCAGTCCGGCCTCGTCGGGGTCGGCGGCGTAGTCCCAGCCCTCGGCCGCGCGCACCTCGTCGTAGATGTGGTCGTGGCCGTTTTCGCATTCGTAGCCGCGACCATCCGGCAGGTGCCACGAGAGGCCACCGCATTCTCGCGAGCCGGCCTCGCCGTCCTCCTCGAAGTACACCGGGACGTGCCACGCGCAAGCCCACGTCTCAGTGGCCGAGAAGCACCGGCGCACTACGTCGACGTTGACGTGGTAGGTCGTCTCGGTGTGGTCGCGGTTGCCGCAACGGATGGCATCCATGGGTGTCTCGCTGTCTCGTCTCGCGAGATTCTCGGTCTCGTCTCGCTGTCTCGTTCAGGTTAGCCGGGCTGACTCGGTTCGTCAACCCCACTCGGGTCGCTCCGGAAAATGCCCTCGAGGCTGGCCCGCGCCACCCCCACGCAGGTCACCGCGATCAGCGGCCACGGCCACCCGATCACGATCACCACGACCATCCCGGCGAACGCCGCGAGGAAGAGCGCGAGACAGGTCACTTCGATGACCACTAGTCGCCGCGCATGCTGAGTGCTGCTGTTCACCCGCCGAGCATGCCGCACCATCTCCCGATGCGACGAGACTCCCCTCCGCGCGGAGGGGAGTCTCGTCTCGGGCTGATCAGCAAGCCAGCTCGAGCATGAGGTCCAGCGGGTCGCGAAAGTCGGTCGAGGTGAGGAGGTACTCGCCGTCGCCGGCACCCTCGCTGTCCCAGAGGCCGTAGAGGTCGGTGCCGTCGAGCGGGCCGAGGACGGTGAGCTGGTGGCCCTCGGGGGTGGTGGCGGTGCGGTGGAAGATGGCGGGGGTGGTGGTCTCGGTCATCGGGTCCTCTTCCGTGGTGTTGAGTGGAACAATGACTACATTAGCCGAGTTATCTCGGTTCGTCAAGTCACTCTGCGGAAGAGGGTTCACCTCCTCACGCTCGGCCGTGACGGTAGATCAACACCAGGGCGCCCAAGAGTCCTAGCGCGCAGGCGACGAACGTGAGTGAGCTGGCGACTCCGGACAGGAATCCCAGGACGGCGAGCGGCGCGAGGATGAGTACGACGACGCGGGCCACCCTGCGCTGCGTTTGAGATCTCATGGTGTCACCACTGTCCGAAAGTGCAGACACCACAACCGCCGGTGCGGTGCTGCTCGCTGGCGAAGTGCTCCTCCAGCTCGGCGAGCTGGCGAGCCTCATTGGC
>Ga0307293_10000139_pt1 | contig 18380 bp, 20 predicted proteins | sample ER_DNA_150_FD_194488 | JGI IMG/M metagenome (GOLD analysis project Ga0307293, IMG submission 194488) | Bulk soil microbial communities from the East River watershed near Crested Butte, Colorado, United States - ER_DNA_150 | ecosystem: Environmental > Terrestrial > Soil > Floodplain | place...
GCTCGTGCATCTGGCGCTGTTCGCCACGGCCGCTGGCCGATACGCAGGCCTGGACGGGCTGTTGCGTCCCGAATGGCAGCACTCCGGGTCGTGGTGGGCGCGCTGCCTGGTGCGGGCGTCATGACGGCACGCGATGCGTTGGATCGGGCAGTGCTCATGCTCGGCGTAGTGTCCGTCGTCAGTGCGGTATTCGTGCTCGTGCATGGCAACTTCCAGCTCGTTCAAATACGCGCCGCTGGGCTGGTGGTGGCCCTAGTGCTGGGCCTGCTCACGGTCGTCGCCGGTTGGCTGGACGAACCCACACTGATGCTCGCGGCGGGCGCCGGTTTCCTGCTCGCGGCTGCAGTCCAGCTCGCCCTGCTCGCCGGCGGCAGCAGCGGCTTGCTCGGCGGGAACGCGTCGACGTTCTCATTGTGGCTGGGGCTGGGTGTCGGGCTCATCGCGGTCGGCATGGTGCCCCGCCCTGAGGTGGGAGAAGAGACATCTGTGGAACTGACTGAACCTCATGCGCATGAGGCGCCGTGATTGCTGATATGACTGCTGGGTAAGGGTTTTGAGCCGGTGGAGGTTATCCCTCTCCCAAGGAGGTTTGGATGAGTAACGCAGTTAATACGCCGGATGCTAACCGCGGCAACAACGTTGATGATCACCCGGCCACGAGCACACCATCTGACCGAGTGGCAGCCGATGACACCGCAGGCTTAGACCGCCGCGATGTGGTGAACATTCAGAAGGACGCCTTCGGCGGCATGAAGTTTGGCAGCTGCTTCTTCGGCTGGCTCACTGCCTCGGGTACCGCGGTGCTGTTGGCCGCCCTCGTCACCGGCGTCGGCGCGGCCCTGGGGTTGAGCCGCACTGTCGACGTAACCAACCCATCGCCGGCGCAGACTGAATCGATCGGGTTCGTCGGCGGCATCGTCTTGCTGGTGATCATCTTCGTGTCCTACCTCGCCGGCGGATATGTGGCGGGTCGGATGGCCCGCTTCAACGGGCTCAAGCAGGGCCTCGGCGTGTGGCTGTGGGCCGTGATCATGGCGATCCTGGTTGGGATTGCCGGCTGGCTGGCCGGCGCACGCTTCGACGTTCTTGCTCGGGTGAACAGCTTCCCGCGTCTCCCGTTGAACGAGGGCACGCTGACCACCGGGGGCATCATCGTGGCCGTCGGCGTGGTTGCTGCGAGCCTTGTCGGCGCGATGCTCGGCGGGCTAGCCGGGATGCGCTACCACCGCCGGGTCGACAGGGCCGGCCTGGGCCGGTAGCCAGGTCGCCCCAAGCCGGGCATCGGCTGCCTCCAGCACCTCATCGGTCCCAATATCGAGAAGTGCTGGATCGACCCGACGTCCGTGCGGGTCACCGGTGGCTCCGCGCCAGATCACTGTTGATGGAGCTGTGACCGGTGGGCCCCAACGCTCAGGAGACGTGGGACCGAACAAGACCACCGACGGTGTCGCATAGGCGCTGGCAAGGTGAGCGATCCCGGTATCGCCGCTGATGACGAGGCGGGCGTCGGCGACCAGGGCAGCCAATCCGCCAAGATCAAGCCCCCCACGATCGATACCGCCGGCCAAGACACAGTCACGGCTGAGGCCAGCGGAGCGAGCTACGGCGAGGCAGCGTTCGCGTTCCGCTGCGGATCCGGTAATGCAGACGGAGTGACCGGCACGGGCCAAGGCGTGAGCGATGGTTCCGAAGCGGCTAACTGGCCAGCGGCGAGCCTCGGCATGAGCGCCCGGGTGCACGATCACCGCATCCGCAACCGCTGGCAACTGGGCCGGGGTGGCAAGCTGTAGCCCCGTCGAGTCGGCTGGGATCCCCTCCAGGATGAGCAACCGAGTCCAGCGCTCTACCTCATGCAGATCCTCGCGCCACTCCGGTCCCTCGATGCTGGGGTAGAGCGGATGTCGATGGGTGAGCAGCTGGCGCGCTCCGGTGGCCAGCAGGTCCGCGATGCTCTGCGGCCCCGCCCCGTGCAGGTTCACCGCAAGGTCCGGCGGCAGCGACATCGCAGACAGCTCACCCAACCCGTTCACGGGCAGCAGCCTGTCGATTGCGCCAGTCAACGCGGCCAGCGGCCCAAGCGCGGTCGGTGCCGCGAGGGTGATCGTTGCGTCCGGAAAGGCACGCCGCAAGCCACGGTACGCGGGCACAGCGGTAAGGAAATCCCCGAGCCCGAGCGCCCGAAGGATCACAACATCCGAAACGGGACCAGTGGTGACCAACACGGACTACGGCCAGGAGCTTTCAGTTGAACTGCAGACCACCAGCTCGCGCAATTCGCAGCCGGCCGGCTGGCTTAGGGCAAAGACCACCGTCGCGGCGACATCCTCCGGAGCGTTGAGTACGGCATCCGGCGGCGGCTTGTACTGCTCGGTCCGGCTGTCGAAGAAGTGCGTATGCATGCCGCCTGGAATGAGCAGGGTGACACCGATCTCGCCCGCAGTTTCAGCCGCCAGGGCGCGGGTGAAGCCGACCACGCCGAACTTCGACGCGCAATAGGCAGTGGCGTCACTGACCGCTTTGATACCGAGCGTGGAGGCGCAGGTCACTACCCGTCCATGACTGAGACGCAAGTAAGGCAGCGCCGCTCGGACCACGGCGGCGGTGCCCAGCAGGTTTACTCGGATGACGCGTTCCCAGTCCTCCGCGGAGACCTCATCGAGTCGACCGCAGGCATCAATGCCGGCGGCAGTGAAGACACCGTTCAACTGTCCGCCCGCCGCCTCCACGGCAGCGTCAACCGCCGCCGCGGCAGCAGCGGAGTCGGCGAGATCAACGTGTTCATACGCGACAGAGTCCGCAGGTTGCACCCGATCAAGCACCAGCGGTGTTCCACCCGCCGCCTGTACGGCCGCCGCCGTTGCGGCGCCCAGCCCGGAAGAACCGCCGGTGATCAGGATCGTCCCGAGCGCCTGCGGCGCGACGTTGCCGATGCGGGAGACGGGGGCCACGGTGGTGGCAGTCATGAAACCTCCTGAGAGATGTCGTTGCTGACATGGTGTTCGGTGCGTGCGGTGTGGACCAGCCGGGTGGTGGAGTAACCGGGTACGACGGGAAGCAGCACCACGCTCCCGCCAAGCCGCTGAACCACTTCGGCCTCGGGCATGGTGCGGTCGGTGTAGTCCTCGCCCTTGACCCACACATCGGGCTGGAGCCGAGCCAACAATGAAGCCGGTGTCTTCTCGTCGAAAATCGCCACCGCGTTGACGGCAGCCAGCGCGTTCAGCACCTCGGCCCGGTCCTGCTGGGGCACTACCGGACGGCCGGCACCCTTGGCTCGCCGTACCGAGGCATCGGAGTTGAGGCACACCACCAGCGCATCACCGAGTGCTCGGGCCTGGTTGAGCAAACTGATGTGACCGCGGTGGAGCAGGTCGAAGCAGCCCCCGGTTGCGATCAGGCGGCCGCCGGCACGACGAACTCGGTCGGCAACCTCGAATGCATCCGCCGTGCCCGCCAGGTCGGCAATCCCCAAAGACAGATCGATCGCCTCCGAGCCAGAGACTGTCGAAACCGCTGCTGCGCCTCCGTCGAGGACAAACTGCGTCGCAGAGATCACTGCGGCCTGCACGGCCGCGCGGGTGTCAGCTCCGTCGTGGAGAGCCGCCGTGGCCGCCACTGCGAATTGATCACCTGCCCCACAGGTGTCAATGCGACTCTGTCCCTGCTTGGCGAACTCGGCCAAGGGAACAGGTGTGGTACGCGGAGGTTCGGTCTCGGTCAGCACAGCGCCGCGGCGTCCAACTGTGACCGCAACCGCCCGGGCATGCCAGTCCGCGCACAGCCGACGGCCTTGCTCGGCCGGGTGATCAGCACCGCTGTACAGCCGAGCCTCCTCCGCATTTGGGGTGACCAGCGTGCAGCAGCGTACCGGCACCGAGCCGCGCGGATGCGGGTCCCAGACCACCGGTATTGCGTTCATCTGGTTGAGCAGGGCCTGCTGGACCGCCGGCAGTCCCGCTAGGCCGCGGCCGTAGTCGGAGACCAGGATGGCGCCCGCCGATTCGAGCGCGCGTACGGCTCCCGGCGGCAGAGCTGGGGAACGGGCCCGTCCCGCACCGGAATCAATGCGCAACATGGGTACCTCGCGTGCCGCGATCCGGCATTTGCACGTGGTACGCCCCTCCAGCGGCAGTGAACGTACCTCGACATGATCAACAAGTAGGTTCATCAAAGCGTCGCCGAGGTCATCGGTGCCAAGTGCGGTGACCAGGATGACCTCTTGACCGGACCGGGCGGCCAGCAACGCCGCAAGGCCCGCACCCCCCGGTCGCCGCCGTTGCCGCCTGATGTCCACTACCGGCACCGGCGCCTCGGGACTGAGCCGGCTGGCATCGCCCTCGATGTCGATGTCGAGCATGGAATCGCCGATGACCACAAGCGGACCGCGGCGAACGCCCGCTGTCACCATGCGGCTACCTGCAGCGCCTCGTCCAGCGCGATGCACAGCGCGTGCACCAAGGACAGGTGGATCTCCTGGACCGTGGCGACGGTCGGCGCGTCGACAGCTATCGCCGAGTCGGACACCGCTGCTAACGGGTTCGGTGCCGGGCCGGTCAGCGCCCAGACTGTGACGCCCAGGTCCAGCCCTGCCTTCGCGGCCGCAATGACATTCGGGCTCGTCCCACTCGTGGAGAGTGCGACCAGCACGTCGCCGCGTCGGCCGTAGGCCTGCATCTGACGGGCGAACAGCTCCTCGGTGCCGTAGTCGTTGATGATCGCAGTGACGGCGGACGAGTCAGCGGTCAGGGCAATCGCCGGGAGCGCTCGGCGCTCCTCCCGGAAGCGACCCAGCAGTTCGCCGGTCAGATGCTGCGCCTCAGCGGCGCTGCCGCCGTTGCCGCAGGCCAGCAGCTTGCCTCCGGATGCGAAGACAGCCGCTAGGTGCTGACCCCACTCGTGTACGACGGGCGCGGCCGATGCCGCCTCGCGGGCAGCGATGGCCAGCGCGTCGAGGTGCCGGCTGACAAGCTCCTCATTGCCCTGGCTCACAGCCATAGCGCTCCTTTCGTAGCGGTGTTCGCCGTATCGGTTTCGCGGTGCGCCCGCAGCTGCGCTACGGCCGCAACCACCTCACTGGGACGAATCGACGTCAGGCAGGGATGGCCAGGCACCGTGCAAGTGCGCACCCGGGTATTGCGGCATGGCGCCTGCTGATCACCCAGCACAACCCGCGGCACGCCGTACGGTGCCCACTGCTGGGCCGACACTACGGGGGCGAAGAGCGAGACAACTGGGGTACCGACAGCCGCGGCCAGGTGGGCCGGGCCGGTATTCGGCACGACCACGACATCCGCTCCGCCGAGAACGGCGGCCAGTTCGGAGAGAGACAACTGGCCTCCAAGGTCGCAAGCCTGACCACCGGCAACAAAGCCCGTCAGCGTTGCTTCATCCGCCGACCCCGTGACGGCCACGCGATCTCCGGCGGCCGCCAACGCCGCCACGATGGCCTGGCTGTGTCCTGCCGTGGGCCGCCTGGCCGGAACCGCCGCACCGGGGTGAACCACGACGTACGGTGCCGTGCCGACACGAGCGGTGACATCGGGCAGCGGCCCGCGAACCGCGAGGCGGGCACCGAGGTCGTCAGGAGGAAAGCCGGCGGCGCTGGCCAGCGAGAGGCTGCGTTCAGACTCGGGCAGGTCTTCTGCTACGCGGTGCCGCAGATCAAGCAACGAGCCCGGATAGTCCTCGCAGATTGCACCGATCCAGGGCACCTCGGCCATCCGCAGCAGCAGAGCGAGCGGCAGCGGTGACTGGTGATACGAGGTCAGTGCGAGTGCAGCGTCGAAGCGCCGAGCCTCGACGGCGCTGAGCAGGTCGGCGACGGCGTGGGCACGCACCGGTGGCGGGTCGAACAATACCCAAGGCGCGTCGTATTCGATGACGTCCTCGACCCCCGGCAGCAGCTCAGCCGCCTCGCTCAGACCGGTGCGGACCAGCATGGTGACCCGCGCACTGGCGGCCACGGCGCGGACCGCTGGCCCGGCCAACAGCACATCACCCAGGCTGTCGAGTCGAGCCACCAGAACGCGCCGCAAACCGCCATCCCCTGTGCGGCTCATCGTGATCTTCCAACGTGGCGTCGTACGGCCGATCGCAGGTTGGGCGCCACAGCGGCGACCCGCTGGGCATGATCGATTTCTCCGACCCTGGTGTGCCTGGTGGGTACTAGCACTGCTCGCGCCCCAGCGGCGAGCGCCGCTTCCACGTCGCTGCCAATGTCGCCGATCATCAGGCACTCATGAGGAGCGACGCCCAGCTCGCGGGCGGCCGCGATCACCAAGCCTGGCTCGGGTTTGCGGCAGCTGCAGCGAGCATCCGGAGCGTGCGGACACACCTGCCAGGTGTCAAAGGGACCGAGCAGCGATTCCACCCGGGCATTGACCTGCGCGAGCTCGTCCGGATTGATCAACCCGCGGGCGAGGCCGGACTGATTGCTCACCACCCCCACTGCGACGCCGCGGCGACGCAGCCGATTCAGCGTGCGCCGAGCGCCCCGCATTGGCCGGACCCGTTGCGGATCCGCTAGATACGGCACATCCTCAATCAGCGTGCCATCCCGATCGAAGAGCACGGCCCGTGGGTTGCCGGACGGAACTCGAGAGTCTCTCCGCCCGGCGAACCGCACGTGAAGCTCCCCTCGCAGTCGATGCGCAACTGCGAGGGGCGGTATCAACGCACTCGTCACCAGCACGGTGCTGATCTCCCGTGCTGTTTTCGGTCCGGACAGGATTCGGCCGGCGGCGAACTCCGCGGCCAACCCCGCCCACACCACACCAGCCGTCGCCGCGTAGCGCGCCCAACGAGCCCGGCTAGGCGCAACCCGGCCGGCCGCTAGAGCCGCCAGCGCTGCTGTCGCGCTCGCGGTGGTGAGCAGATGGCGGCCGGTTCGTCCGGGTGAGGTTCCGATCAGCGAGCGCCAACGGCGCCCATACTTGGCGCGCAGCAAGGCATTGTCGGCATTGCCCGCCTGCGCCCTCAGGCTGCTGCGCCAACCAGCGGAGGAGGCGAGCGGGTGGGTCGTTACCCGCTCGCCCCAGACAATGGCGTACCCGAGGCGCACGGTACGCAAAGCCAGGTCGGCGTCCTCGCGGAAGGCCCGCGGGAAGCGCTCATCGAAGCCGCCCGACGCTAGCAGAGCGGATCGCCGGTAGGCCATGTCGGCGGTGATCCACAAGGCTCCGGTGAGGTTCGTGGTGCCCCGCTCGGCGTCGGTCGGTAGCCGACCCTCCGGCCCTGGCACGAAGATCCAGGCCTGCGAAGCGGCAACCTTGTCGGGCAAGCCGACCAGATCCTTGGCCAGTCGTCGGCACCAGTCAGCCGGGATCGCAACGTCGTCATCGAGGAAGGCGATCCAGTCGGCCTCCGCTGCGCGCCAGCCGGCGTTACGCGCTGCCGCCGGTCCGCGGCCGTGGGTGCGCACGACGATCAGCGGCGCTGCCGTCGCAGGGAGATCAAGCTCAGCTGCGGCAGCGCGCCGGTCGTCAGCGACCACGATGCACGACGGCGCTGGGTTACCGTCGACGTTCGCTACCAGCTGGGAGAGCCCGGGGCGTCCGATGGTGGGAATGACAACGGCGTAGCTGATCATGGCCGACGTACCAAGAAGGGGCCGATGGCGAGCGCGTCGACCGGCGCCGAGCCGAAGAGCTCGAGCACATCGCGCGGACTGTCGACCATCGGCCGACCTGCGGTGTTGAGGCTAGTGTTCACCACGACCGGGATGTTGGTGAGCTGCTCGAACGCGGTCAGCAGGCCCGCCGTCAGGGGGTCGTCGGCTGCGTCGACCGTCTGGATCCGGGCCGTGCCGTCCACATGGGTGACTGCTTGCAGGCGGTCCTGCCAAGCGGGATCGACATCGTGCACGAAGAGCATGTACGGGCTGGGGACTGGTCCGCGGCTGAAGATCTCGCCTGCCCGCTCGGTCAGCACCATGGGTGCGACGGGCCGGAATTGCTCGCGTCCCTTGATGTCATTGAGCCGCTCGACGTTGTCACCGCGGGCCGGGTGGGCAAGCAGCGAGCGGTGCCCGAGCGCCCGCGGCCCGTACTCGGCGCGACCCTGGAACCAGGCGACGATTCCGTTCTCGGCGATGATCTTGGCCGCGGCGGCGGCAATGTCGGTCGGCCGCTCATAGCGGATCCGGGCGGTATTCAGGGCCGACTCAATCTGCTCCTCGCTCCAGCCGCGTCCCAGGGCGGCGGTGGTCATCGGTGCCAGATCGTCACCGGCCTCCGCAGCCACGGTGAGCGCAGCGCCCAGGGCGGTGCCGGAGTCGCCGGCTGCCGGCTGTACCCAGATCTCGGCAAAGGGGCCCTCGGCTAGCAAGCGCGTGTTCGCCACACAGTTCAAGGCGACGCCGCCCGCCAGGGCCATCCGGCTGCTCCCTGTGCGGCCGTACAACCAGCCGCACAGGTCTAACAGGACCTCCTCGAGCACTGCCTGCACGCTGGCGGCCAGGTCGGCGTGGCGCTCGTCAAACCCCTCCTCCGACCGGCGTTGGGGGGCGAAACTGGTCCAATTCACCGGCTCGGTCTGGAAGCCGCCGTCATGCGTCGCGTACACCAGCTTGCGGAATTGATCAACGTATCGCGGCTCCCCGTACGAGGCCATCGCCATCACCTTGTACTCATCGCTCGACCGTTCGAAGCCAAGGTGAGCCGTCAAATCCTCGTACAAGAGGCCGAGCGAATGCGGCAATGACTGGGCCCGGAGGATGTCCAGCTTGCGGTCGCGATACTCCCCCGCCAGCATCGAGGTGGCTTCGCCACGGCCATCGGCAACCAGTACGGCGCAGTCGGCGAGCGAGCCGTCCGGACCCCAAGGTGCCGCCAGCGCGGCAGAGGCGGCGTGGGCGACATGGTGCCGAATGAAGTGGAAGTCCTCACCTGCGTAGCCAGGCAAGGCGGTCTGGAGAAACTGGGGCGTCCGGGCGGCGTACGTGGTGCGCAACTTTTCCCAGGCCGGGTCGAGGCCGCCTGAAGTCGGGTCAACTAGAGCGGGATCGTAGGAGTAGGCGACCGCGTCGAGATCCTCCGGCGTCAATCCGGCCTCGGCCAGGCACCACGCGATCGCATGCTCAGGCAGTTCCCAGGCAGAGAACGGGACCGGGCGCTTGCCGTGCTTGCGACGGCTGAAGCGTTCCTCCTCGGCAGCGGCGACCGTACGCCCGTCGACTACCAGGGCGGCAGCCGAGTCGTGGAAAACCGCATTGATGCCGAGGATCCGCATGCCTTTGTCCACCCCGCTTCGCTCCTCTTGCCCCACCCCATTACCCCCGGCGGATACCCGGACTACTTCTCGCCAAACGACCTATAGGTAATTTGCCTGCGTATCACCCCGCTTACGTGTCGAAGGCTCCGTCAGCCGAGCGGTGCGCTCAATGCGTGTCCCGCGCCCCGGCGCCCGGCGGCTTGCTCGTACACCGCCGCAGTGTCGGCAGCGACCCGATCCCAGGAGTAGCGGCTGCGTACGCGCTCCAGCCCGGCGCTGGCGAGCTCAGCGCGGCGACTTGGTGAATCAAGCAGTGGGCCGATCACCTCCGCGAGAGCGACCGGATCGCGTGGTGGCACCAGCGCGCCCGTGACAGAGTCGACGACCGTGTCCAACATGCCGCCGACGGCACTGGCCACGACCGGCACACCGCAGGCCATGGCCTCCAGCGGCACGATGCCGAACGGCTCGTACCACGGCGAGCACACAACCAGATCCGCCGAGCGCAGCAGGTCGGGCATGTCTGCACGCGCGACCTGCCCGATCAGCCGTACCCGATCCGCCACCTCCAGCCGTTCGGCGACGGCTACCAGCCGATCATGCTCCGGGTCCGGAGTCGCATCGCCACTGCCAGCCCCTCCAGCGATCAGCAACTCAGCCTGCGGCAGTCGGGTGAGAGCTCCGATGATGGTGTCGTAGCCCTTACGCGGTACCAACCGGCCGACGCTCAGCAGTCGGTAGCAACACCTGCGCTCCGGGACGGCCGGCGAAGGATTCGTCGCCCGCACTGGCGTGAAGTGCTCAAGATCGACACCACAGGGCACCACCGACACTTTCCCGCTCGAGATCCCGAGCCGCTCGAGCTCCCGCACCTCATCAGTTGCAGTGGCCACAATGCGGTCCGCCGTCCCGGCCACCGCCACCTCCACTCGGATCCGGTTGAGTGGACTCGTGTCCGCTGGACCCTGATAGCGACGCTTGACCGATCCGAGCGCATGGAAGGTCACCAGCAACGGAAGGTTGAGCCTCATGGCGGCGCGGGCGGATGCCCGGGCGGACATCCAGAAGTGTGCGTGCACGACGTCTGGCTGCTGGAACTTCAGCATCTCGGTCAGGTGATCGGCAAAGGCGGCCATGTGGGGCCACAGGTCATCTTTGGGCACAGGCGCCGCCGGCCCGGCGGGCACGTGTACCACCTCGTAGCCCGCGGATGGAGTCACCCGCTCGGCCAGATCCGCGTCGTCACGCCTGGTATAGACCGAGACTGAGTGCCCGTTTCGGACTAGCCCGGCCGCGAGCTCGGCGACGTGTACGTTCTGACCGCCGGCATCGACGCCACCAATGGCAGCCAACGGGCTCGCGTGTTCAGAAACCAGGGCTATCCGCACAGCAGGTCCCATCCTTCGGCAGTATCTTGAGGCACCTACCCGGCTCTTCTTTGACTAAACCCTTAGGTGCCTCCGGTCGACGTCTGCCGCAGCTGCGGCAGGACCTTCTCCCCGAAGATTTCGATCCAGTCATCCTGGCTTTGCCCAACGTGGTGCAGCGCGATCTCGTCGAAACCCAGCTCCGCGTACGCGGCGAGTTGGGCGGTGTGCCAGCCGAGGTCGGAGGAGATCTGCACGACCTTTCGCACCTGCTCGATCGAGACGTCCTGCGAGACGGCGTCGAAGGTCTCGACACTGTCGATGTCCCAGCAGGCCGGCGGTGGGAACACGTTACTGCGCCACTGCTCATGCGCGATCGCCTTGGCCTGCGCCTCATCGGGCGCCCAGCTCAAATGGACCTGCAGGTGCAGCCGTCCCCGGCCGCCCGCCGTCCGGTAGGCGTCGATCAGACGGCGCAGCTGCTCGTGGTCGGCGTTGACCGTGATCAGCCCGTCCGCCCAGTCTGCGCACCAGCTGGCCGTCTCAACGCTGACGGCTGCGCCGAGCAGCGGCGGCGGGTCGGGCGGCCGGGTCCACACCCGCGCCCGGTCGACGCGGACCAGCCCGTCGTGGCTGACTTCCTCGCCGCGCAGCAGCGCCCGAATGATGTCGACGCACTCCCGCAGCCGGTCCTGGCGTACCTGCTTGGGCGGCCAGCCCGTGCCGGTGATGTGCTCGTTGCTGGCTTCGCCGGTGCCGAGTGCCGCCCAGAACCGGCCGGGATACATGGCGCCGAGCGTGCCGATGGCCTGGGCGATCACGGCAGGGTGGTAGCGCTGGCCTGGCGCGTTCACCACCCCGAATGGCAGCGCGGTCGCCTGTAGGGCGGCACCGAGCCACGACCAGGCAAACCCGGAGTGGCCCTGCCGCTTGCTCCACGGCGAGAAGTGGTCGGAGGACATCGCCGCATCGAAGCCGGCCTCCTCGGCGCGCTGCACCGCGGCCAGCAGTTTGCTGGGATGGACCTGCTCGTGCGAGGCATGGAAGCCGAAACCGGGCATGCCCGACCTGTACCCGTTCACCCGATTCCGAAGCCGTCGCGACCTGTCAGGATGTCCGCCATGGCGCAGACTGCTCTCATTACCGGCGTCGGACGGCGGAGGGGAATCGGCGCCGGTATCGCGGCTGGCCTGGCTGCCGACGGCTGGGATCTGGCTCTCTCATTCTGGCGGCCCTATGACGAGCGGCTCGGCCTAGCCGGCGATCCTGAGGATCCCGAGCGGCTCGCAGGCGAGCTGCGACGTCATGGCCGAACAGTCGAACTTATCCCAGCCGATCTCGAGGATCCGAGCGCAGCTTCGGCCTTGGTCGACGCTGCCGCCGAACGGCTTGGTCCGCTAAATGCACTGGTGATGTCTCATTGCGAGAGCGTGAGCTCCGGTGTGCTCGACACCTCGACAGAGAGTTTCGACCGGCACAACGCCGTCAACGTACGCGCTACCTGGCTGCTCATTGCAGAGTTCGCCGGCCAGCTCGGTCCAGACGGCGGGGCCGTGATCGCGCTGACCAGCGACCACACCGTTGGCAACCTCCCCTACGGTGTCACCAAAGGCGCCCTCGACCGACTGGTACTCGCCTCGGCACACGAACTGAGCGGACTCGGACTGCGGGCGAACGTGATCAACCCCGGGCCTGTTGACACCGGATGGATGGACGATGCAACTCGCGCCAGATGCCTCGCCTCACAACCGACTGGACGCCTCGGAACGCCAACAGACGCCGCCAATCTCGTTCGTTTCCTACTCTCCGCGCAAGGCGCCTGGATCAACGGCCAGCTGCTCTATAGCAACGGCGGCTACCCGAAGGGTCATCTCCCACTCTGAAAGCGTCGCTGAGATCTGCGAATGGAGGATCAGATGGCTTTCGCCGCTAATGCGGCCTGGATGGTTTGTGCGAGTAGGACGGCGATGGTCATTGGACCGACACCGCCGGGGACTGGTGTGATCAATCGCGCACGGCTTGCGGCTGCGTCGTAGTCGACATCGCCGATGTTGCCGGGGTTGTAGCCGGCGTCGATAACTATGGCGCCGGGCTTGATCCACTCGCCTTGAATGAGTCTGGGCCGTCCGGCTGCAGCCACCACAATGTCGGCGCGTCGAACTGCCTCAGCAAGGTCAGCAGTTTTGGAGTGGCAGAACGTCACAGTCGCGTCCCGTGCGAGCAGCAACATGCCGACGGGCTTGCCGAGGATGGGGCTTCGGCCGATGACGACGGCTTGCTGGCCGGCGAGCTTCACGTCGTAGGCATCAAGCAGCCGCATGATGCCGGCGGGAGTGCAGGAGGCGAAGCCCGGTTCGCCCAACGACATCGCTCCGAACGATGCTGTGGTCACGCCATCGACATCTTTGCCTGCAGCGATCGAGTCGAACACGTGTCGCTCGTTGATGTGCGACGGCATGGGGTGCTGAACGAGGATCCCGTCGACCTGAGTGTCCTTGGACAGGTCTCGGACGAGCCGGGCGACGTCCTCGGTATTGGCCTGGGCGGGAAGTTGGCGACTTTGCGAGTCCAGTCCGGCCGCTCGGCACCGATTGGCCTGGTTAGAGATCGTCGAGGTGCTGGCCGATCCAGCGGGCGTCGGCAAGGTAGGGCTGGACGTGACCGGCAACGTGGTCGGCTCCGGCGGCAGCACGTCGTGCCGTGAAAGCCGCTAGGTCCTCCAGACGCGTAATGATGGTGTGCAGCACATCCCGAGCCGAGACGTCGGTCTGGTTGCCGGCACTCGCGTAGGACCGGCAGAGCTGTCGAAGCCGGTGGCGCCGAGCGGCCATGCTCAGCACGCCGGCACCGGTGTCCTCCAGCTGGGTGAGTGGCACCAGCCGATAGGCCATGTAGCCCAGGTCCCAGACTCGTGGGCCGGGGGAAGCGGTGTCGATGTCGATAAGTCCGCGGAGCTGGTGATCGTCGTCGAAGACCATGTTGTAGGGGGCTACGTCGTTAAGGCAGATCACCTCGGCTGGCTTGTGCACGGGAATCTGCCAAATGGCTCCGGTGGTGTCGAAATTCGTGCTGGCCTGGTGGAGTTGCGCCAGGCGATCGCCCGCGTCGACCAGCCGTGCTCCGACCACACCCACGGAGGCATCGGGTAGCTTGGCACGGTTCCGGGTAGGTAGGTCAGCACCTCGCGACCCTGCTTGTCGAGACCGCGTGGGCGGGGTAGCCAGGTGATGCCGTGGGAGTGGAGGTGCTCCAGCAGCCGGTGAATCGTTGGGGTCCAGGGACCGGCGCCGCGGTGCACGGTCTGCCCGCGGCGGACGACCGTGCTCATACTTCCACCGGTCAGCGCGAACTCCTGCTCGCCGCCACCTTGATCAACCTGCATTGGGCCATCATTCCGTGAGTGGTCAGCGCGCACGCCGCCCCGGGCATCGACCACAACCCAGCAACTTGTCGAGCTTCAGCGCCACCCCACATAGGTTCGGCCGAACATATGGCTTTGCTGAACGCCAGTCGCGATGGCGACGAAGGCGTGTTATTCAGTTCGGTGATGATCTGTCGAAGCTCGACCGATAGATCGAATGTTGTTCTATTTTTGTCGGTGGGTTTCCGTAGAGTCATTGGCATGTCAGCACTCCAGGATGTCGAGGGCAGCGAGCCGCCAACGGCGGATGCCGTGGTGGTGCGGCTGGATCAGATCTTGGAGGAACTGGCCGCGATTGTCCCCGACAGCACAGCGGTTTCGGATGCGGCTCGGATTGATCGGATTGCCTGGTTGGAGAAGCTGCGGGCTGTCACCGCGGCATTGCAGGCTGCCGAGTCGGTGCGGTTCGCCCAATCCCAAGTCGCTGAGCAGCTTGCTGCTGAGGTGCACCCGGAGGCGATCGGTCGTGGTATCGCCGAACAAATCGGGTTGGCCTGCCGGATCTCCCCTGTCACCGCGGCCCGCCGATTGAACACCGCCCGGGCGTGGTGGTTCGAACTACCGAACACCTACAACCAACTCAGTGCTGGGGAGTTGAGTGAGCGGGTCGCCGAAACCATCGTCACTGAAACCCGCCACCTCGACGCTGAGAAGCGACGCCAAGTCGATGAACAGCTGATAGCGGCTGGGGTCAGCAAGTTGGGGTTCAAGGCGGCAACCCTGTGTGTCCGCAAGATCACCTATGAGGCTGACCGTCAGGGTTATGTGCAGCGGGGCCGCACCGAACGCAAACACCGCCGGGTTGGGATGCGGCCAGCACCAGACACCATGGCCATCCTCACCGGCTACCTGCCGGTGGAACAAGGAGTCGCCTGCTACACCGCACTCCAACAACACGCCGACACCACCGTCGCCACCGGGGATAGTCGAACCCGGGATCAGATCATGGCCGACACCCTCGTCGAACGACTCACCGGACAAACCACCGCAGCCGATGTCAACATTGAACTACAACTGCTGATGCCGCTGGACACCCTGACCAACCCGGACAAGGACACTGCTGCGGTGATCCCGGGGCAAGGCCCGCTGCCCGCCGAACTGGCCCGAGAAATCCTGACCACCAGTCAGGGACGCAAATGGTGGCGCCGGCTCTTCACCGCACCAAAAGGATCAACCGGCTCGGGGCCGATTGTGGGTGGGGATCCGACCCGGCGACACTTCGACGGCTGGCTAGGCCAACTCATCCGACTCCGCGACCAAACCTGCACCGACCCCTACTGTGATGCACCGATCCGACACCTTGATCACATCATCCGCCAATGCGACGGCGGCCCCACCGTTCTGGAGAACGGCCGCGGCACCTGTGAACGCGGCAACTACGTCCGGGAGATGCCCGGCTGGCACATCAGCCTCATCGATTGCGGCTTCCACGACGGACCGCACACCATCCACATCACCACACCCACCGGACACCACTACCTCAGCCGCACCCCCGACCCACCATGAGCGTGGGAGCATGTGGCGTTATGCGCGTCCTGTTCTCGACGACAGCCGAGACCGGACACTTCGGACCGCTCATTCCCTTCGCGAAGGCCTGCGTGGCTGCAGGCCAGACGGTCGCCGTGGCCGCCCCCGGCAGGTTTGCTGAAGCCGTGACCGGAGCGGGTTTCACCCACCTGCCTTTCGACGAGCCGCCGCGTGAACTGATCCGTGAGGTATTCGGCCGCATCGCGCAGCCAACCTTCGAGGAAATGAATCGTGTGATGGTGGTCGAGGTCTTTGGTCGCCTCTATGCGCAGGCAGCGTTACCGGCACTGACCAAAATCATGACCGATTGGCGACCAGACATTGCGCTCCGTGAGACCTACGAGTTCGGGTCACTGGTTGCCGCCGAACGCGCTGGCATCTCGCAGCTAGAGGTTGCGATTGGCATGGGCCAAATCGGTCCGGCACTCGTCGGCCTCCTTGAGAAGTCGCTGACCCACTTGAGCACTATGGCCGATCTGGCGCCGGAACGCGGCGCCGAACTTTTGCTTCATGGTGACAGCCTGACCTCGGTTCCGGCCGCGCTCGATTCGGGCGAGTTGATGCTGGGTGAATCGGAGGGCGAACAGGCGGTGAGCCACCGTGGTCGGATATGGCGGTTGCGCACGGAGGCACCGGCCGAGACCAGGCTGCCAGCGGCGTGGGGAAATCCGGCTGAGCCGCTCGTCTACGTCAGCTACGGCTCGGTCACTGCGCGCCAGGCGCGGTTTGCCCCGCTGTACGACGCGACTCTTCGTGCCCTGGCCGACCTGCCGGTCCGGGTTCTGATGACGACTGGACGCGATCTTGATCCGGCCGACCTCGAGCCAATCCCACCAAACAGCCATGTCGAGCAGTGGTGGCCGCAAGAGGCCGTCATGGGTGAGGCGACCGCTGTGATCGGACACGGCGGATTTGGTACGACGATGGCAGCACTGTCCGCAGGCGTACCTCAAGTCGTCCTCCCTCTCTTCTCCTTTGACCAGGTCGTACACGCCAAACGGGTTGCGGAAGTCAAGGCTGGCCTCGAGCTGCCCGGCGGCTTGGGAGCGGTCGCCGACCTTCCAGCGGCACTGAGCAAGATCTTGGATGAACCGGCCTTCACGGAAGGAGCCCGCGTCATGGCAGCAGAGATTGCCGCCCTTCCTGATGTTTCCGAGTGCACACCGATCTTGGAACAACTCGCCAGTCAGCACTCAAAGGAAGATCCCGACGATGACTGACGCCCCGTCCATGCGGGAGCGGATGCTGGCTGGCGAGCTGTACATCGCTGATGATCCAGAACTTGGCCAGGAGTCGGCCCGGCCCGCAAGCTGATCCATCAGCTCAACATCTCTGATCCCACGGACGCCACGAGACATCGCGAGATCCTGACCGAGCTGTTAGCCGCGTTCGGTGACGGCAGCGAGATCCGGCCGCCGTTCTATTGCGACTACGGGTACCAGACCTCGATCGGAGCGCGCTGCTTCCTGAACTGGGGTGTGGTCTCGCTGGATGTAGCGACGGTAACGATTGGCGACGATGTCCAGATCGGTCCGAACGTTCAGCTGCTGACCGCCACTCACCCGATCAATCCAGGCTTGCGCCTGGACAAGTGGGAGGCGGCCGAGCCGATCGTGCTCATGGACAACGTCTGGCTGGGCGGCGGCGTGATCGTCGGCCCGGGTGTCACGATCGGAAGGAACACCGTCGTAGGCGCCGGCGCGGTTGTGGTCCGCGATCTGCCCGCGAACGTGGTGGCTGTGGGAAACCCGGCTGGGGTGATCCGCATCTTCGAAGACTGATCAAGACGACGCGTGTCCAGCAGGTCAGGACCGCCGTCTGGCCGCTGCGCGACGAGTGACGTAGCGGCGAATCTTCTCGTGAGTGCCGCAGTCGTTCATGGCACACCAGCGGCGGCTGAGGTTCTTGGATTGATCAAGAAACAGCCATGGACAGCCGCCGCACTTCTTGAGCCGAGATAGCTGCGGACTGGTGAGTAGCGCAAGGGCCGCCAGGCCGATCGGCCGAAGCATCGCGTCCAGCCGCGTAGTCTCCGGCCAGGTCAGCTGATACGTCGAATCGCCCGGCGTCAGCTCGGCATGAGCCATCGCGTCCGTCACGAAGGGGCGCAGGTCGGCCCAATGCGCCGTTGGCGTCTCTCGTTCAGTGCCTTCCGGCTTGTCGCTGTTGATCAAGGCGATTTCGGTAAAGATGTCGATCAAGATGCGGCGCAGGGCTTGCGCTCGTCTCAGCGCAGCAGTGGCAGCACGCGGGTGCTGGTCAGCTGCAACAAGCAGCGCAGCCGCCTGATCGGGCGTCAGAACGCCGATGCGAGCGGACCACCCGACGAGCTCGGCGTACGTCCCGGCATGGTCGTAGCGCTCTCGTCCCTCGGGATCGTCGACCGTGTTGGCGAAGTCCAGCGCGAGATGCCCGCCCACAATGGGCAGCTCACGTGGGGTCTGCGTCGCGTTAATTGCTGTTTCCACCAAAACTCACTTTACCAGTCGTATACCGTCAGAAGCTATGGGTATGTTTCCAGCATGAGCACTTTTGCTGGAAACACTCCGGCGAGCGCACGAATGTGGGCGCTTGCGGTTATCTGCGTCGCCCAATTCGTCGTGGTGCTCGACGCAACGATCGTCACCACCGCCTTGCCCGCGATCCGTCAGGCGCTGGGGTTCAGCGATGCTGGACTGCAGTGGGTGTTCACGGCGTACACGCTGGTGTTCGGCGGTCTGTTGATCTGCGGCGGCCGGGTGGCCGACCTGGTGGGTCGGCGCCGAACCTTCCTGATCGGTCTAGGCCTGTTCGCGGCCGCCTCCGGCGGCTGCGCGTTGGCGTGGTCGCCGGCGGCGCTTGTCGCTGCCCTGGTA
>Ga0307293_10000143_pt1 | contig 18206 bp, 20 predicted proteins | sample ER_DNA_150_FD_194488 | JGI IMG/M metagenome (GOLD analysis project Ga0307293, IMG submission 194488) | Bulk soil microbial communities from the East River watershed near Crested Butte, Colorado, United States - ER_DNA_150 | ecosystem: Environmental > Terrestrial > Soil > Floodplain | place...
AATTGTGCCCACTCCAGGCGGGGCTGCGGGCTAAGAATTCTTAAACGTGCTGCGATGCGCTATGAGTCCCGGTTCCGGGTCGCCGTGCGCCCCTTGTCGTACAGCACCGCGAGAAAGAGCACCGCGATCCCGATCAGCACGGTGAGCGCGATCCGAATGCCTTCGTTGTCGACGTTGCCGAGCGCGACGCCGAGCATCATCACCAGGATGAAGAGGATCAGGAAGGCAACGACCTTGTTCCCGATCCAGCGAAGGAGCGAGGCCGTGGCCATCGTCCAACCCACGGGCCGCAGGTCTGGCTCTTTCTCCTGCACGCGACCATCGTAACGCCCGGGTTACAGTGAGGCGCGTGGCCTTCCCGTTTGCTTTCGAGCAACGTGGGTACTCGGCGGAGTCGGGGTCGGGCGAGCTCGTCGAAGGCCGGGGGTATGAGCTTCGCGACGAGCGCGATCGTCCCGTCCGCTGGGATGACTCGCGGCTGGCAGCGGCGGGGATCACCATCCTGAAAGTGGCGGGCACCTCGCACCGGGCCGAGAAGCTTCAGGACGACGCCTTCCGACCCGGATCCAGGCTCGCGCTCCGACCCGATCCCGCCAATGAGTTCGACCCGCACGCGGTCGGCGTCTGGGATGCCGATAGCCGGAACCAGGTCGGCTTCGTGCCGCGCGAGGCCGCCGGCGAGATCAGCGAGCGTCTCGAGCATCGGAGCCTCGACGCCTGGATCCTGTGGGAGTGGAGGGACGAGGGTGGGCGACGAGTCGGCCTTCGCATGCTCGTCGCTCCGCCAGACGTGCTCGGCGGGCTTCCGCCCCCAGTCTGATCATCTCCACTTGACATGTGAATGGGCGCGCCGAAGCTGGGGGTCGACGCGGGCCCTCGCTGGACGGCCAGTCTTGACAAAACTTAGGGGCTCGGCCACGCTAGCCGTGCCGTTGAGCCCGCAAGCGAATGACGCAGGTGAGTCGCCTTGGACGCCCGGCGTGCTCGACCTGCTCCGCGACTGGTCCGCCCGGGCCGCGAGCAGCTCTGCGGGTCACTACTCAACCGCCCACGGCTTGTCGAGAAGGAACATCTTGCTCGGGGTCCCGGTCGTGGTGCTTACGACCTTCATCGGAACGAGCGTTTTCGCCACACTCCAGGACGATATCGACACGAGCCTGAAGATCTTCGTCGGCGTCATCAGCGTCACGGCCGCGGTACTGGCCAGCCTTCAGACCTTCCTGCGGTTCGGAGAGCGAGCCGAGAAGCATCGCGTGGCAGGCGAAAGCTGGGCAGCACTGAGGAGAGAGATCGACGAAATGCTCGCCCTCCATCCGACGTATCTCGCCGCCCGCGGCGACCCGAAGAGCTACCTCGATGACCTCCGTAAGAGGATGGACGACACTGCGGCGTTGTCACCGGCACTCGGCGACCGTAAATGGGATCTCCTCAAGGAGGAGCTGCCCGTAACGAAAGATTCTCCGGACGCGGCTCGTACAGCCGACACGGCCTAGCCCCTGACCGCCTAACAGCCCTTTCATTCCAAGGTCGACGAGCGCGAGGCAATTCGGATCCTGGGCGTGGATGTCAAGGGACGTTTACCGATGCGGTTCTGTGCGACGACGGGCGCGTGCGGGCAGCGAAGGTACGCTCCCGGTCGCAATCTGCTGAACGGCGAGGAGCTGCCGCCTTAAGGGCTCCAGTCAACCGCTGCAACCAACCGCCTGTCTCAGCCAGGGACGACGCGAGTTGAAGCGGTGCCGACGTGCAAATAGAAGGCGCCGTTTAGTCTCGCCATAAGGCTTGACTGCTCCCGCCCTTCCTGCTTACCCTCGCTGAGCCCTCGTTCTTGCCCGGAGCGCGCGCATGGAAGCCGGCGATGAAGATCCAGCTGCTGAACCGCGCACCTACCTCCTACAACGACGAGTTCATGGAGGGGATGGCGCAGGCCTATCTCCAGCGCACGCCATGGACGCAGCTTCGGCTCGCGGCCGTCGAGGACCTGGTGGAGCCGCGGACCGGCGACCGCGTCGTTGATCTGGGCTGCGCCGCCGGTGCGATTACGCACTTCCTCTCCGGCTTCGGCTGCAAGGTTGTTGGAGTTGATCTCGAGGAGCGAGCTGTCCGGAAGGCGTCATCACTCTTTCCGGCCCTCCACTTCGAGCAAGCGAGCGTCACGAAACTGCCCTTCCCCGCCGATTCCTTCGACAAGGCGGTCGCTGCCGACCTCGTCGAACACCTCGACGACGAGACCTTCGCCACAATGCTAGGCGAGTGTCGCCGCGTACTCGTGGCCGGCGGGACGCTCTCGGTCTACACGCCGAATCCACGCCATCTCATTGAACGGCTAAAGGAACGCGAACTACTACTCTCACAGAACGTCACGCATATCGGACTGCGTCACGCAGAGGCCCTGACGGCCGCGTTCGAGGGCGCCGGCTTTGCCGTTGATCGCAAAGAGTGGCGGCCGAGCTTTTTTCGCGGTCTCCGCAGCCTGGAGCGGGTAGCCGGTCGGCGCTTCGAGCTGTTCCGTTACCGGCTGTGTATCCGCGGGCGCACACCTGCATAAGCACCGGCTCGTCGACTCCGAACCTTGCAAATCACCACCTCGGCCGTGCCGCGCTCGAGGAAGAACTCGACGACCTTCTCAGCCTGGCCGCGCACGACGCCGTTGAAGAGCACGTCGTTCATGCGCCCTACGGGCCGGCGGCGGTTCTCCGCCGTGCGGATGGCAGACGAGCTGCGTCCATCGCTCCCAACAGGACGACCTTGAGCGGGCTCGACCAAGCTCGGCGCAACATTGTTATTTTGCGGTTCCGCCCGGGGCCGCGGGTCTGGGAACGAGGCGGAAGTGCGGTTACGCCGTCTGCGCACCCGGACCAAACTCTTCCCATTCTGGCCCCGTGTGGAACTGACCCGTTTGCAGCGGTTTCCTGAGGTGGAGCGTACCGGGATCGAACCGGTGACCTCCGGCTTGCAAAGCCGGCGCTCTCCCAGCTGAGCTAACGCCCCGCACAAACGAGTCTAGCGCCCGGCCCGGGCCGGCCCCGCGCCGTCAGACAGAAAGCTCTGTCACGGGCAGGCCAAAGCGCTCGGAGACCGCGCTTGCGCTGTCCTGCTCGAGCCACCCCGCCTCGTCCCCGCTCCCGGTCACGATCACAATCTGGTCTGCGGGGAAGGTGCGCAGGGCGTCCTCCACCGCCTGGACTGGGTCGCTGTCGCCCACCTCCGTCTCGACCGATGCCGCCGGCTCCACCGCCTCGGCTGCCTCGTCTGCCTGCTGAGCTGCCTCCTCGCGCGCCTCGTCCTCGTCGTTCGCGAGCCACTCGAGCCGCGACACGTCTGAGGCCGGAGCGACGACCTTCACCTCCGCATTCTCGTCGCCCACGTGCCGAAGCACCTCCTCGCGAAGCCTGTCCGGCTCGACGGAAGCGGTCGTCACCACCAGAACGCGTTTGCTCGCCATGGCTTGCGAGTACCGCACAGCGAAGGAGGCGAAACCGACACCTCGAATGACGTCTCTATGAGGCTAAAGGCATGGCCTGAAACGGCCGACACATGGCACATGTGGCGCTTCCTGCGGATCCTCCCGATCTTCGCGGTCGTTTTTGCCTTCTCGGCTTCATCCGCGTCTGCTGCGAAAGCACCGCAAGCCGGATTCATCGTCTTCAAGGACATGGGTAGAGCGGCTGGCGTGGTCGAGTTCCGTGACAAGGCGACCGGCCGCATCGTCGGAAGCTCGTCAACGAGCGGCGGCAAGACCGGGAACGGCACGGCCTGCGGGGACTCTCGGCACAAGTACATCGGCGCCCGCTGGGCGACCGTCCCCACCTACCGGATCAACGCGGCCAGCGTGCCGGACTACCTCGGGCAGGCAGCAGTATCGCGAGCCCAGCTCGTGAGCGCGCAGAAAGCCTGGGAAGGTCGCTTCCGCACCGACTGCTCGACGATCCCGGGCCCGTCACCATTCGACGCGACGGACGGCGGAGACACCCCGCTTACCGCGACGCTGGTCAGCGAGCTCACGCGTGACGGCGCCAACACCGTCTCGTTCCAATCACTCGCCGGCACGGTCTGCGACGGCGCGCTCGCGTGCGTCGTCACGGATTACAACCGCGGCCGGATCAACGAGGCCGACATGGCGTTCGAGGAGGACCTGGCCCGCTACGGCTTCCAGGACGTCTGGACGACGGACTCCAATACGTGGACAGACTCCGCTGGCGGCCAGTTCGCGATCAGCGACGTGGGCACGCACGAGTTCGGGCACTTCGCGGGTCTGGACCACACGGAGAAGTCGCCTGAGCTGACCATGTACACCTTCATCCACGATGGCGACGAGACTCTCGGCCTCGGGGACATGAAGGGCCTTTTGGCGCGTTACAGCGGCTAGAGCCGGTCAGTCGCCCCAGTCGAAGTCGCGAGACCTGCCCCAGAGCGTGTCTTCAACGTCCGGCTGAGCCTCGGGCTCGCTTTCCTCGGCCGGCCAAGCGAGGACCATGCTCGAGTCAAGCTCGGGATCCGTACCGCCCAGCGTGTCTTCGATGCGGGCCTGCTCCTCGGTCTTGAAGAGCGGATGATTGTGGAAAGGGTCGTCGACGCGGTACTGATCGATGGGCATCCTCGCGTCGAGTCCTGAGTTCTGTCGCTTGAGCTCGAGATGGTCTTCGATCACTCGGGCGAAAGTGTTGTCCATTGCGCCTCCGGTATCGATTTGGGGGTCGGCGGTCGATTGTAGACCAGGGCGGGATGGCGTGGGAAGAGATTAGGGCTCTGGCCGGACGGTTACGCGCTCGCCCGCAACCGCCACGCAGTTCTTCCCAGCCTCCTTCGCAGCGTAGAGCGCTTGGTCGGCGGCGCCGAAGAGCTCGTCCTCGTCGACCCGTGGGAACGACGCGACCCCGAAGCTGGCGGTGATCGAGAAGAGCTGCCCGGCATAGCCCCGGACCGCCCGGTGCTCCATGCGCGTGCGAAGCCGCTCGGCGACCAGCTCGGCACCCTCGGTGTCGGTCCCGGGGAGAAGTACTGCGAACTCCTCGCCCCCGTAGCGGGCGGCGACGTCGATCTCGCGAACGGTCTCCCGCAGCACCTCGGCGAACGCGACCAGTACGTCGTCTCCGGCCAGGTGTCCATGCCGATCGTTGACGCTCTTGAAGCCGTCGAGGTCGGCGACGATCAGCCCCAGATCCCCGTTCAGCCGCTCTGCGCGCCGCACCTCGGTCTCCAACGCCTGCTGGAAGCCGCGCCGGTTCGGCAGCTCGGTGAGCCCATCGGTCACCACTTCCTGCTGCAGACGGCCGTGGAGCCGGGCGTTCTCGAGCGCGGTCCAGGCTTGCGAGGCGAGCCAGTAGGCAAGCTCGCGCGAGTCGTCGCTGAAATCGCCACTCTTCGGAGTCAGGAGCAGGAGACCGGACTCGGGGGCGTCGTCGTCCCCCAACGCGATCTGGAGAGGCTGGCGGCGTGCGTCGGGTCTTCCGGCACGCGCAAGCTCCTCGCCGGCAACGAGCAGCCGTCCACCGGAAGCGCCGGTCGCCTCGACGATGCTCTCGACGATGACCGGGAGAAGCTGGAGCGGGTCGTTCGTCGCCGCCAGGGCCTCGCCGAACCGCGTCAGCGCGTCGCGCGCGCGTCCGCGCTCCCAGGCCAGCTCATCGACGCGAGTCTCGAGCTGGCCCGCCATCTCGTTGAACGCGTGCCCGAGACGCGCGAACTCGTCGCGGCCGCGCACGGGAACGCGCGAGCCGAAGTTGCCCCTCGATACGTCGGCGGCGGCGTCGGCGAGCTCGCGCAGGGAACGGACGATGTTGCGTCCGAGCGCGTACGCAAGCAGGGCGACCAGGGACAAGGCAATGAACGAGAAGAGGAGCAGCCGCCGCCGAAGGTCGGCTGCCGCGGCCTCGATCTTCTTGTTCGGGACGAGCACTGCCAGCCGAGTGCCGAGGCCTTTATCCACCTTAGCGCCCGAGGCCCGGTACTTCTTATCGGCAAAGGTGACCGTTGCCGGCACGTAGTCCAGTTTCGGGAGCGTGATGCCGATCTGTGGGCCCGCGATCACCCGCTCGCCGCGGGACAGGACGAGGAGGTCGCCCTTCTCAAGGCCCGAGCGCCGCCGCAGGAGCTGGATCAGATCGTCGTCCAACGGGACGAAGACGATCACGCGGCCGATACGCCTGCCGCTTGGGGAGACGACGAGTGCATCTTGCGTGGCGGCCATCGGCGGTGGCGCGACCCCGGCGACACGGACGCCCTTCTGGAAGAACCCGGCCCGCTCCTGATCTTGATACAGACGCGAGAGAGCGACCCGGCTCTGCCCAACGAGCCCCTGCTGGGACGCGGTCGCAAGCGCCAGCGCTTCCGCTGTGCTCCCCGCGTCGGCCACCCGGTTGTCGTACGCGCCCGCGGCGATGCGGAGAGCGGCGTTCACACGCGTGTCCGCACGGCCTGTCTCGCTTCGCTGGGCGACCGCGCTGAATGCCCACAGGGCCGCGATCAGCGGCAGGAGCGAGAGCAAAAGGAAGAAGGCGACGAGCCGAAGCTTGAAGCTCCCCAGATGGCGCGCGATTCCGTTCATGACTCCATACCCGACATGTCTATCGACGCAACAGCAATCCCGCTTTAGAGGGATATCCCTCCACTGCCCCTTGCCCGACCGGGGCGACCTCTAGAAAAGCGGTCGCTCGAGCGTGATTGCGATCACCATGCCGATGAACCACCAAATCGTCGCAGCGGCCACCGCGGAAGCAACGAACAGCCGCTGGCGGGGACCCGCGAGGGCAGCGGCCAGCAGCGCCACGAGCATCGTGGCGGGGCCGATCCGGCCCGGGTAGTAAACGAGCGCGACGGGTGCCGTGAAGTGGACGATCGCCCCCAGATACCCCGCCACCACCCACCGGGCCGGCTCGCGGGCCGCGAAAACGCCGGCTTCCTCCGCGCTCACCGGCTCCTCGCACCTGTCCTCTGTAGCCTGCCCGGTTGCGTCCGGCGCGTTGCCCGGCCGTGCGGACCCAGCGCGGGATTGGGCCGGCGCCTACCGCCGTTTGGCCGCGGTCGCCACGGGACGTCGTCGTCCGGCGTCGGCCGCGCGGCAACGGCGATCTCGGGCCGGGGCTCCGGCGGATCCTTGACCGCCCACCAGATCACGTACGCGAGGTAGGCGATGGGGATCTTCAGGATCACCATGAACCAGATGGTGAGCCACATCGAGTGGAGTGTAGATGGTTGATCGGTGATTGGCGCCCGGCTTTACCGAACGCCGGGTGGACGCAAAACCGCAAACTGGTCGGTGACCTCGAGCTCCCCGGTCCGGAAGCGGAACATCGCCGCCGGGCGTCCGCCACTCCGTCCGGGCGGGCGGGCCTCGCCGGTCGGCTCGAGGAGTCGCCGGCGGAGCAGGACGCGCTGAAGGTTCGTCGCGGAGACGTCGTGCCCGAGCGCTGCCTGGTAGATCACCCGAAGCTCGGAGATCGTGAAGGCGGGCGGTGCCAGCGCGAAGCCGATGTTCGTGTAAGAGAGCTTCGCCCGGAGCCGTTCTCGACCCGCGAGGACGATCTCGTCGTGATCGAACGCGAGTGCAGGCAGGTCGCCGACGGGATGCCAGTCCGTGTCGTCGGGCACAGCCGGGTCGATGTGCTCCGGCACGAGGCCGAGGTACGCGGTCCCGAGAACCCAGGCGTTGGGGTGGCGGTCGGGGTCGCTGAGCGTCACCAGCTGCTCCAGGTGGGAAAGCTCGCGCACATCGACTTTCGTCGCGAGGTGGCGTCGAATCGACTCCTCGAGCGTCTCCCCGTACTCGAGGTGTCCGCCAGGTAGGGCCCACGCTCCGAGGAACGGCTGGCGCGCACGCTGCCAGAGGAGAACCTGGAGCTCGCCCCCTCGGACCTGGAGCACGACGGCGAGCGCCTCATGGCGGGGCGAGATCGGTCTGGTAGACTTCTGCATCAGTTATCGACTTATAGTCGCAAACCTCCCGGGAGGCAAACAATGAAGGCTCTGATCATCGTGGACATGCTGAACGACTTCGTCGACGGCGAGCTTGCGAACCCACGGGCTCAGGAGATTGTGGAGCCTCTCGCGCGCCTCCTCGCGCATGCCCGGGAGAACGGCTGGCCTGTCGTCTTCTCGAACGACGCCCACCACGCCGATGACCCCGAGCTGAAGGTCTGGGGAGAGCACGCCATGGAGGGCACGCGCGGGGCCCAGGTAATTCCAGCCCTCGAGCCTCTCGACGGAGAGATCATCTCTCCGAAGCGCGGCTACGGAGCCTTCGACGGCACCGGGCTCGACGAGCAGCTTCGTGAGCTCGGCGTGGACGAGGTCGTCATCACCGGGCAGCACACGCACATCTGCGTGCGGCATTCCTCGTACGGGGCACTCATCCGGGGCTACGAGATCGCGATTCCACGCGATGCCGTCTGCGCGTTCGAAGGCGTCGACGAGGAGCAGGCGCTCGAGTACCTCGAGGCGACCTACGCCGCCCGGATCACGACGGTTGACGAGCTCGTCGAGGGACGGGTTCCGGCTCAGGCCTGAGAAAGTGACATGACAGTCGTTGCGGCCCCTCCCCGGACGCGAACCGTCCAGGTCGAGGACGTCCTCCGCGACGGCGGGTTCACCCATTTCCACCGCCGCGCGGTCGTCGTCACCGGAGTCGCGTGGACGTTCGTCGCGATGGAGATCCTGCTCGTCGGCTTCACGCTGCCGGTCTTCGGGGCAGAATGGGGACTCTCGAGCACCTGGCTCGGGTGGATCGGCGCCTCGGCGCTTGCGGGATCCCTCGTCGGCAGCCTGATCCTCGGGCGCGCGGCCGACCGGATCGGCCGCCGCCGAATTTTCCAGGCCTCGATTCTCTGGTACGCGGCCTTCACGGCGCTGACCGCGCTCTCCTGGGGCCCCGCTTCGGTCTTCGGCTTTCGGTTTCTCGCGGGTATCGGACTCGGGGGGATGCTCGTCGTCGACCCCTCGATCCTCGCTGAGTACCTGCCGCCACAGCGTCGTGGCCGCTTTCTGGCCTTCCTCGACTTCTTCTGGCCCTTCGGCCTCCTGATCGCAGTCGGCCTCTCCTGGGTCTTCCTCGACCAGCTGGGCAACGAGTGGAGGTGGCTCTTCGTCGCCGCTGCCTTCCCGGCCTTCTTCGCCTATGTGATTCGCCGCACGCTGCCGGAAAGCCCGTACTTCCTGGCGCGACAGGGGCGTGCGACCGAGGCGGCGGCCGTCCTCAGCGAGATCACCGGCAGGGAGGTGAAGGCGGAGTCTCTCGCGGCGCCGGTCGAACAGCGCTCGTCGGTGCGCGAGCTCGTCGGGGCATCGCTCCGCAGGCGCTCCGCGGTGATCGTGCTCGTCTGGATCGCGCTCAACATCTCCTACTACGGACTCTTCATCTGGTTGCCCGGCGTGCTCGGGAGCGAGGGCGCCTTCGACCTGAACGTGTACCTGCTACTCGCCCTCGTAGCGCTCGCCCAGTTCCCCGGCTACGCAGCCGCGATCTGGCTCGTCGAGGCCTGGGGCCGAAAGCCCACGCTGGCGACCTTCCTCCTCCTCGGTGGCGCGAGCGCCCTCACGTTCGCGGTCGCAGATTCGACGGCGGTCTACGTCGCGGCGCTCTTCTTCGTCGGCTTTTTCAACCTCGGCGCCTGGGGCGCCGTCTATCCGTACACGTCCGAGCTCTTCCCGACACGGCTCCGCTCGAGCGCGTTCGGGATGGTGGAAGGCGTCGGCAAGGGCGCCGCAATCGGCGGTCCCTACCTGTTCGGGTACCTCATCGACGCGACCGGCTCCACCACCTGGTCCCTCGTCTTCGTCGCCGCCGTCATGGTCGCCGGGGGCCTCGTGACGCTGCTCGGGCGGGAGACCCGCGGCGTCCAGCTGGCCTGAGACACGGGAGGCGGCCAGTACGCTTTCGGGCGTGCGCACCTGGGTGAATGCACGCTTGCTCGTTATCGCAGCGGCCGGCGTCTCGGCCGGGATTCACGTAGGCCTGACGCGCCAGCACTACGACGAGTCGCATGCGATCGGAATCTCATTCGTGCTCGCGGCGGCCGCGCTGACGCTGACGGCCGCAGCTCTCGCGCTCTGGCCGGATGCTGCCTGGCCGGCGGTTGCAAGCGCGGCGCTCTTCGCCTCACTGCTGGTCGCGTACGTCCTCTTCCGGGACGACCCCTTCGACGTGCTCTCGGCGATCACGAAGGCCGTGGAGGCGGCCGGTCTTGTGCTCTCGCTGGGGCTGCTCCGCATCAAGCCGGGAACCAGGCCCGGCGACCTCGCGCTTGCGTACTTCGGCTTCGCCTTCGTCCTCGCGCTCACGATCGCCGTGGGCGGGCACGGCCACGGGCACTGATCGTCGGCCGAAGCGAAGAGGGGGCACGGCGCTGGCTAGGCTGGAGCGCATGAACCGCCTTGCCGACGAGACGAGCCCGTACCTCCTCCAGCACGCCGCGAACCCGGTCGACTGGTACCCCTGGGGTGACGAGGCATTCGACCGCGCGCGCGAGGAGGACAAGGCGATCCTCCTTTCCGTCGGTTACGCCGCCTGCCACTGGTGTCACGTCATGGAGCACGAGTCCTTCGAGGACGACGCGACCGCGGCGCTCATGAACGAACGGTTCGTCTCCGTGAAGGTCGACCGGGAGGAGCGGCCCGACGTCGACGGGCTCTATATGGACGCCGTCGTCGCGCTCTCGGGTCAGGGTGGCTGGCCGATGACCGTATTCCTGACCCCGGAAGGCCGTCCCTTCTGGGGCGGCACGTACTTCCCACCCGAGCCGCGACAGGGCATGCCGAGCTTCCGTCAGGTGCTCGAGGCGATCTCGGACGCATACAGCAACCGCCGCGGCGACCTCGAAGAGCAGGCCGGGAGGCTCGTGGACGCGATCCGCGAGTCCAGCGAGCGCACGGGCTCGACCGACCCCCTGACGACGGGCCTTCTCACGGGCGCCGTGTCGTCGCTTCGCGCCGCATTCGACCCTGTGTGGGGCGGGTTCGGCGGGGCACCCAAGTTCCCGCCCGCGTCCACGCTGGAGCTTCTCCTGCGGATGCACGTACGCACAGGCTCAGATGACGCCCTCGCGATGGCGCGGCTGACGCTGGACCGAATGGCGGCGGGAGGGATGGTCGACCAGATCGGCGGAGGTTTTCATCGCTACTCCGTGGACTCGGTCTGGCTCGTCCCCCACTTCGAGAAGATGCTCTACGACAACGCGCTCCTCGCCGGCGCGTACCTTCACGCCTGGTCACTGACCGGTGACGAGCGCTACCGGCGAGTCACCGAGGAGACGCTCGACTACCTCGTCCGCGACCTGCGGCTTTCGGAGGGCGGCTTCGCCTCGGCCCAGGACGCCGACACCGAGGGCGTCGAGGGACTCACTTACACGTGGACTCCAGACGAGCTGCGCGAGGTGCTCGGCGAGGCGGCGGAGAGCTTCGGCCGGCGCTACGGCGTCACGCCAACCGGCAACTTCGAGGGTCGAAGCATCCTCCACCTCGCCGACGAGTCCGTCCCCGAAGACCCGGCCGCCCGCAAGAAGCTGCTCGAAGCTCGGATGGCTCGACCGCAGCCGCTGCGAGACGACAAGGCCATCGCCGCCTGGAACGGGCTCGCGCTGGCGGCGTTCGCGGAGGCAGGCCGCGTGCTCGCCCGCCCCGACTACCTCGAGGTCGCAAACCGGCTGGCGCTCTTCCTGCGAGAGGGGATGTCCGATCCCGAAGGGCGGCTTTACCGGAGCTACCGGGACGGCGAGGCGAAGATCGACGGCTACCTGGAGGACTACGCGGATGTCGCGAACGGTTACCTCGAGCTCTACTTCGCCACCGGCGAGCTCCGCTGGCTCGAGGAGGCGCGACTGCTCGCTCGTCATGCTCGGGAACGGTTCGGCGACTCGGAGCGCGGTGGCTTCTTCGTCGACGACCACGGGCTCGTGGCGCGGCGAAAGGAGTTCGACGACCACCCCACTCCCTCCGGGAACTCGATGATGTCCTACGTGCTTCTCCGGCTCGCTCGGATCTATGGCGACGACGAGCTCGCCCGCGATGCCGTCGGCGTGTTCCGCCTGGCGAGGTCGCTCCTGGAACGAGCGCCGGCAGCAGTCGGACATCTCCTCTGCGCCCTCGACCTGCATCTCTCACCTCCGCAGGAGGTTGCTGTGGTGGGATTCTCCGAGGAGCTCCGGCGGGCCGCCGTCGACCGGTACCGGCCGAACACGGTCTACGCCTTTGCGGCGGGGCCGGCCGACCCGGCGCTCGAGCGCGTGCCGCTCCTGGCCGGGAAGAGCCTCGTGGGCGGGCGCGCGGCGGCTTACGTCTGCGAGAACTTTGCCTGCCGCGCCCCGGTCACGGAGCCCGCCGAGCTCCGCGAGGCGCTCAGCGCGACTTGAGCAGCTTCGCGACGGCTTTCAGGTCTCGGATGAAGTCCCGCATCGCCTCCTGCCGCGCGGCTTCGTCCGGCGCCCGGAGGATGGAAGACGGATGCACAGTCGCCACGACGTTCGGGGCAAGCTCCGACTCCACGGGCACGCCGCGCATCTTGGTGACGCGGAACTGGCGCCCCAGCAGGGACTGGGCTGCGGTGGCCCCGAGGCAGACGAGGACGTCCGGCTGGACCACGTCGAGCTCGGCCTCGAGCCAGGGACGGCACGCGGTCATCTCGGCCCAGTTCGGCTTCTGATGGATCCGCCGCTTGCCCCGCGGCTCCCACTTGAAGTGCTTGACGGCGTTCGTCACGTAGACCTGCGAACGGTCGATCCCCGCAGCGGCAAGGCCCTCATCCAGGACCCGACCGGCGGGCCCCACGAACGGCCGACCGGCGAGATCCTCCTGGTCGCCCGGCTGCTCCCCGACGAAGACGACGTCGGCGTCCGCAGACCCTTCTCCGAAGACGGTCTGCGTCCCGAGCTTGTACAGGTGACAGGCAGTGCAGCCGGCTGCCGCCGCGCGGAGCTTGGGAAGCGTCGGTCGGTCAGGAACGAACGGCGCAGCGGTATCGAGCCCGAGCTGCTCTGGTGCCATCGCCGACTCATACCCGGACTGCGAGACGGTTAGTCGGGCTGGGCTACGCGGGAGCCTGTCGCCTACGACGTGCCGCAGCCCCGATCGACCCCGCAGTGATGAGCCCGATGAGGATCAGGAGGATCGTGAGATGCGCTTCACCGCCGTCGGTTGCAGCCGTCACCGCACTACTGAGCGGATCGGCGGCCTCTGTGCTGCCGGACCCAGATTCCCCTGCTCCCTGCGCCGGCTTCTTGAACATGGCGCTCGGAGCCCCGAGACGCGACGAGGTCGCCACTTCCTGGAGCTCGCTGGCGACCGCGGGTGAAACCGAGCCCTCGAGCTGATTGAGCATCGGCGCAGGCAGACCCCCTCCGCCAGAACCGCTGCCGCCACCCCCACCGACTCCTCCGTTCGCCGTCGGGATCTCCTCGTAGTATTGGTCGATCACCGGAGGGCTAGCCAAGGCGATGTTGGTGACGGCCAGCCCGATTACGACGACAAACGCAACGAGATACGCGCGGCGTTGTACGTGATCCACGGTCCTCAAACCTAGCACCCGAGCGGCTGGATGTTCCGGCTCTTCGTCGGCCTCAGCGAGAAGCCGACCGACGAGAGCGAGGACCTGACCCGCCGCGCCCGCATCCTCCCCGTGCTCGAGGTCGAGAAGTAGAACCGGCCTCGGAAGATGCCGTTCCCGTTCGTGCGGACGATCTTGACCGTCGTCCAGCCGCGCGACGTCTTCTTCTGGATCCTCACCCGGCCCGCTTTACCCCACGGAGTCCGGCCCCAGACGTAGGCGCCGCCGCGGCGCTTCAGCGCTACGAAGGGGAAGCGAAAGGCGCGCATGGCAGCTTTGGGTGGCCCGACGCGTCCGTTCCCACCGAAGGTGTACAGGCCTCCCTGGTACGGGATCTTCCCGCGCACGAACGGATAGTCCTTGAGCTGCGTCCACATGAGAACGCTGACGCCTGCCCGCCACATGCGATAGGGCGCCTCGGACACCCAGCGTGCGAGAAGAGCCGATGGGACGCCACACGGATCCGGTGGCTTCGAGTCCCAGGAGAACTCGGTGACCCAGAATGCCACCCTCCTCGCCGAGGCGATGCGGTGGCCCGCGATGGCCGCACGGAGGACGCGGCGTGCATCGGGAAGGTCGCCAATCGACACATCGTTGGCGCGGTAGGCCGAGTGGGTCGGGCCCCCCGCTGTATATGGGTTGTTCGACCAAATGTCGAACTTGATCGGCTTGGACAGCAGCTCGCGCATGAATGTGAGCGGTGGAATGGTCGTCTCGCCTTGGCTGCCGCGGCGACCGAACGGCGACGGCCCGCCCGCCTGGACGAGAATCCGAGAATCGAGCGCGTGGAGCCTCGTCGCAGCCCTGTTCACCATGTCCCGGTAGCGGGTGACAGAGACGTGAATGCCGGCCGAGTTCACGGCCGGGGACAGGAAGAAGACCGCGTTCGGCTCGTTCCAGACCCCCCAGGCACGAACCTGCGGATAGCGCCTGGCCGCCGCTTCCATGAAGAGGGCGAGCTGCTCGGGGTCCGGCCTATACGTGCCTTGGTTGTAGCCGCTCCGCTCCGGGCACGCGTGCGCGACATCCCCCCGATTGTCGCACTCGGCCCATGAAGGAGCGGCCAGAACGGTTACGAAAGGCTTCAGGCCGTGTGAGAGAGCGTTGCTTACCTGAAGATCGAATTCGTTCCAAAAATACGCAGGGTCGTTTGGGTCCGCCGGGTTCGTTGGCCGCCCGCGCGCGATGCGATTCCAGTAGAGGAGCAAGCGGGTGCGCGTCGTTCCCGCAGCCCGCGCCTTCACGAAAGCGATCCCCGGCTCCAGATACGAATACCCCACTCCGGGCCCGGCTGAGGAAGCCATCGGATCGTAGACGCCTGTCTGGAACGAGGTAGCCGCGGACGCACTGCCGGCCCCCATCACGAGACTGCCTGCAGCGACGAGCACCACGAGAGCGATAGTCGCTGCCCGCCACGATCTCTTTCCAGACGCTTGAATCTGAGATTTAGACACGAGTCATAAAGGGCCCCAGCCCGCAAATCTGTCGTCCCGTTCGCAGGTGCCCTCAAAGAACACCGCAGTCCAAGAATAGTTCACGGACGGAATGTGGGGGCAAATTGCAACGCGACTTTCGAGGATGCTTACAGTCTGGGTATGGCGCGTCCCAGGAACGCTGGAGCATGGACTCTCACCGCTTTTGTGGCTCTGGGCACGTTCGCGCTCGCGTTCGATGAGGGCACGTATCCGCTGACGAGCCGGAATTCGGTCGCCATCCTCGCGCTCTGGTTGGTGGGAGTTGGGATAGCGACCGGGTTCTGGCCACGGGCGCAGATCCCCGTTCCGGCTGTGATTGTGGGCGGCCTGCTCGCCGCCTTCGCTCTCTGGACGGCTCTGTCTACGTTCTGGGCCGACAGCAACGAAAGGAGCGTCAACGAGGCCAATCGTGCTGTCCTCTACTTGGCGGTCTTCGCCGTGGTGGTCCTTTCGCCGGATCGTGGACGCCACGCTCGCCGCTGGATTCGGGGACTCGCCATCGGGATCTCCGCGATCGGCTTCCTCGCACTTGCGAGCCGCTTGTTCCCGCAGCACTTCGACTCCGGTTCCGCGAGCATCGTTCGGGATCTGTTCCCGTCGGTCGAAACGCGGCTGAGCTATCCGGTGGGGTACTGGAACGCGCTCGCGACATTCCTCGCGCTTGGAGTCCCGCTCCTGCTCTTTGTCGCGACGACGGAGCGTCGCGCCCTGGCGCGGGCCCTGGCGATTCTTCCGCTGCCCGCTCTTGCCGTTGCGCTGTACCTCACATCCTCACGGGGAGGAATTCTGGCCGCCGTCCTGGCGGCGGCCGTGTACACAGCCCTGACGAGCAGGCGCTGGCACGCCGTCGGCGCGATCGTGGTCGCCGGGGCCGCAAGCGTTATCGCGGTCGCCTTCGTCATCGCTCGGGACGCTGTGATCGAAGGTCAGCAAACCGGAGCGATCCGCTCAGAAGGCCGCAGCGCGGCGGCCCTGATCCTGGCTGCCTTCATCGGTGCAGCGGTCGTCTACGCGGTCGGTTCCCGCTTTCGGGTCGGATCGGTGCCCCTCAGACGAGCGATCGGCTGGGGGCTTGCCGCCGCCGCGACGCTCGTCGTCGTGGCGGCTGCGTTCGCAGCGCACCCGGCTCGGCGCTTCGAGGATTTCAAGGCCGAGCCGGCCAAGTCCGCCTCGACCGACATTCAGGCGCACCTGGCCAGCGGGAGCGGGAACGGCCGCTGGCAGCTCTGGCAGGCGGCGGTCGACCAGTTCGAGGAGCATCCGCTCGCCGGCGGAGGCGCCGGGTCCTACGAAGCATGGTGGGCTGCAAACGGCTCGCTCGGGCTCTTCGTCCGCGATGCCCATTCGCTCTACCTCGAAACGCTCGGGGAGCTCGGGATCGTCGGCTTCCTCCTCATTGTCGCGGCGCTCGGGGCAGGACTCGTTTTCGGCATCCTGCGCGCCTTCCGGAGCGAAGGTGACGGTCGTGCCGCCGCCGCCGCACTGAGCGCAGCCTTGCTTGCGTTCCTGTTCGAGGCCGGGATCGATTGGATGTGGGAGACGACGGCTGTCACAGTCGTCGCGATGGTCTGCCTGGGGCTCCTGACCGGCCCCGCTACCGTCTACCGGAGATCGGAACGGATTCGCGCCGCGGACCGGGGCGCGTGGGTAGGAATCAGCGCTCGCGCTGCGGCCGTCGCAGTCGTCCTCGTGCTCGTGGCGGCACAGGCGGTTCCCCTCCTGGCACAGAGCGCAGTTGGGCAGAGCGAGGACGCGGTCAGGCGCGGGGATGGTGCCGAGGCCCTGAAAACAGCCAAGGCGGCGGAGAGAATTCAGCCATGGGCGGCATCCACGCACCTGCAGCGAGCTCTCGTCGAGGAGCTCTCCGGAAACGTGCCCGCAGCTCTGGCTGCAATACGCCGCGCGCTCGCGCGAGAGTCAGGCGACTGGCGCCTCTGGGTGGTCGCCGCGCGGCTCGAGACGAAGGCGGGCGAGTTTGAAAGCGCGAGGGAAAGTCTCGACCGGGCGGTCGCGCTCAACCCGCGCTCGCGGATCCTGGCCCAGTTCGCCCGTTGACGCCGCCCGCCTGACTGAAGGTCGCGTCGGGTAAGCCTCGTTACGAGGAGACTGGCTGGAGCCCGCTCGGCTCCCTCTCGTCGCCTCCGACGAGCTCTGAGAAATTCCTCGGGGCCTTGAGGCGAACCTCGTCGACGTTCGTCCGAAGCCAGAGCTCGAGTGAGGCGATCGTGAAGAGGCGCAATTCTCGTTCCAACGGATCGAGACCCTGCCCCTCCACGAGTGCGACGATTTCGCTCCGCTCGAACAGCCCGCGCGACAGCGCTCGCTCGGACAGGATTAGGTGCTCGAGGGTGCGGTTCTCATCGGCGAGCAAGAAGCGAGCCACAGGCACCGGGAACCCTCGCTTCGTCGCCTGCAAGAGCTCGTCGGGAACGAGATTGCCGACCGCCTGGCGGAGAACGGCCTTCCCGGTACGCAACCCGGTGCGCCTCGACGCAGGCATTCTCGACGCGAGCTCGACCACGCGATAGTCGAGCAGGGGCATGCGCCCTTCGATGGATGCGCCCATCAGCACCTTGTCACCGCGCAGCAGCATGTTGTCCGGAAGGTAGGTCAGGAGGTCGCCCAGCAGCATCCGCCGTCCCGGGTCCACCTTTTCGTACGGCCGCAGGAGGTCTCCCAAGGGAGCGGCGAGCCGAGCGGGGGTCGCGTCCGCGCGCAACTCGGGGGCGAGGAGTCTGTGGAGCTCCTCCGGCGAATGGGATCGGAACCACGAAGCCCAGCGGAGCGTCGGGTCGGCAACGGACAGCGTCTTCACCGCACGCCGCCACCGTCGAGACGACGGTCTGGTCGCCCGCAGGTTGCCCGCGATGCGAAGCGCCAGAGGTGCCAGGCGTCCGGCACGTAGCACTCGCTCCGCCCGATATTTCGGGTAACCGCCGAAGATCTCGTCGCCACCGTCCCCTGAGAGCACCACCTTCACGTGCCGCCCGGCGAGCTCGGCCAGCAGGAGCAACGGAATCTCCGATGTCTCGGCAATGGGCTCGTCCCGATACCAGGAGAGCCGCGGGAGCGCTCCGAAGAAGTCTCCGGCGCCGACCACGAGCTCGTGGTGATCCGTCTCTGCCCTCGTAGCCGCGACACGTGCCAGGTCGCGCTCGTCGTAGAGCGGGTCGTCGAAGCCGATCGTGAAACTCGCGAGC